>OBLR010000025.1_pt1 | contig 20909 bp, 8 predicted proteins | sample 1519891 | NCBI WGS metagenome assembly OBLR01 (sample SAMEA3113583, study PRJEB22503) | soil metagenome | reverse complement strand
TGAGCTCGCCAACCGGCTCGGCCGGCGCCGGATCAGCATGGGCGATATCTATCGGCAGATAGCACAGAAGCGGGGCATGACCGCACTGCAGCTAAATCGCCATTCCGAACGAGATCTCAATATTGATGCTCATGTCGACCGGATTCAGCAGGACCTGGCGTTGTCCGATGAGGCGATGATCGTGGACAGCCGATTGGGCTGGCACTTCTTCGCCGATGCTTTCAAGGTGCACCTCGTCACCGACCCCACGGTCGCCGCGCAGCGCGTCATGGCACGGCCCGCCGACGGCGTCGAATCATATGCCTCGATCGAGGAGGCCAAGCAGCACCTGCACGAACGGAGCGCGAGCGAACGCGCACGGTTCCTTGCCCGCTATCATGTTGATAAAGCTCGACTGCGCAATTACAGCCTGGTGTGCGACACCACCCGCACGCGCCCAGAGGAAGTCGCATCACACGTGGTCGACGCGTTCGAGCGCTACGCCGGCGGAGAGCTTTCCTTGCTGCTCGACCCGCGCCGGCTCTACCCCACGGAACAAATCAAGAATCTGCGGGGAGCGTGGGAGCCCGCGGGCGACGACCTAGTGCGAAAGGTCGCCGCGACAAACGTTTATGACCTGCCACCGATTAGAGTCGGCTACGACGGCCATCGATTCTTCATCATCGACGGGCACCGCCGGGCCAGCGCCGCGCTGCGGGCGAACCTGACATTGATTCGCGCCGAACTAGCCGCTGAGGCCGAAGAAATCGTCGTTGGCGACCTTACCGCCGATGAGTTCTTTTTGGCCGGCGTCCAGCTCTCCTCGATCTATGATTGGGAAGCCGCCCACGACATCACCCTTTCCTTGCCGCCCCACCTTCGCCAGAAAGTCCAGCGTTGACCGGCGGCGCGTTGGATGTAGCGTCGATGTGAGCTGCCGGTTCACCGCGAAAGACGCTTCCGGGGTCAAGCGAGTCCAGGCGGCGCCATACCGGCCACATCATGGACGAAACCGTAGGCGAGCGCTTGGGTGGCGGTGAAAATCCGGCCCCTTTCGGCATCATCGCGGATCTCCTCGACAGCCCGTCCGGTGATCTCCGCCAGCCGCTGATAGAGGGCGCCCACCAGCCTACGATGATCCTTCTCGCGCTCGGCCAGCTCGGCCGCTGTACCGTCGAACCGTTGCCTCGGCTCGTTCAGCCGCAAGATCGCGTGCCGGGTCATCTCCCGGCGTTGGGCGGACGACAGGATGGCCAGCGCCGCGCCACCGACCTCGCCCACCACCAGCGCATGAACCGGGCAGGTGAGCACATCGATCGTGTCCACCATGCTGAAGGCGGCGTCCAAGGTGGCGTCGCGTGCCCGCAGGTTCATCATGATGGGCTCGTCGCCCAGCGCGTCCAGCGTCATGAGCTGCGAACACAGCTCCGTGGCGCGCTCTTCGTCGACGGTGCCATGGACCATCACCATCCGCGTTTGGCGGGCCGGATGGACCTCATAGGTGGTCACCCGGATCGGGGTGAGGGCCTCGGCGGTCCGCGAGGGGGTGTCCGGTTGCCCGAAGGGCGAGAACCCCGGACGGAACCGCCGGGGATCCGGCTCTTGCTCAGGCGGCCAAGAGGAGGTGTTCATCGTGGTCCTTCCTTGGGCGGTGCGTCCGCCTGCCAGCTGATGACGCGTCCGAGCGCGGCCGCGTAGCGCTCCAACGTGGAGGCGCGCACATCGGCGTCTCCCGTTTCAAGGCGCGCGACCGCCGACTGCGAGGTGCCCATGCGGGCCGCTATCTGGGTCTGCGAAAGCCCCACCGCCCTGCGGTGGCTGACGAGCTGGGCGATCAACCGGCGACGGTGCTCCGTCATCCGCCGATGCCGGATGGCCATCTCCCGGAAGCCGGGGAGAACCGGCAGGTCGTCGGGCTCCGGCTGGTCTGCCAATCCCGGCCGGTCAGGCGGCTCCATCGAGGCGTTCATATGCCCAACGGTATCTCTTTTTTAAGATCTCGCAATAGATGGCCACCTCACCCGACGCCGAGCCGGGCCAGGACATCCAGCAGGTCCGGCGGCTCAAGCTGGTCGTCCAAGGCGGCGAGCCGCCCGGGCGTGAACCAGCCGTGTCCGCGATAACCGTCGAGCTCGTCGGCGGTGAAAGCGGTCGGCCGGACGGGTGGGGCGACGTCGAACCGGGCTAGGAAGAAGGGCTCCACCTTCTCGTACCAGATTCCAAGCCACCGGAACCGGCGGTGCACCATGACGCAGGGCTCCCCAACCGCGTCGCCTGGCAGCCCCGTCTCCTCATATAGCTCCCGGCGCGCGGCGAGCAGCGGCGTTTCACCAGGCTCAACGCCACCGCCGGGCGGCTCCCACAGCATGACGTCGTCGACGTCGTCGTGCCATTTCAAGAGCAGGATCCGGCCGGCCCCGTCGACACAGATCACCCGGACGGCCGGCCGGTCGTCGGCGGCCTCTGCCATCACGACTCCATCCGCGACGCGCGGAATTGGGTGGTTTCTGGTCGTCGTCGCAACGGCATGCTCGATTGTCCTTTCATCGGCCGGGAGAGCGCATTGTCAGTCGTGGCTACTACAGTGCCGTGATGAGGCTCGAGATGATGACCGCGGCGGATGTCGAGTTGCGGCTGCGGATGGAGACCGACCCGGTGATGATGGCCGAGTTGGGCGGTCCCCGGCCACCGGAGGCCATCGAGCGAGCGCATGCGAAGTCGCTGACCATGGCCGCCGAGGGGCGATGCTGGCCGCTCAAGGTGATCCCGGACGGTTCGCCTTCGGCCGCCGGCACCGTCATGGTCTTCGAGTCCTCCCATGCGGATGAGACGATCTTCGAGATCGGATGGATGGTCCTACCGGAGTTCCAAAACCGGGGAATCATGGGTCGGGCCGTACACGCGGTGTTGGACAAGGCGCGGGCGGAGCGGATGTTCGGGCGGATCCACGCCTTTCCCGCGGTGCCGAACGGCCCGTCCAACAGGATCTGCGAGAAGAACGGGTTCGTGAACCTCGGAGAGTGCGACTTCAAGTTCGGCGGGCGCGTCCTTCGGTGCCATCACTGGCGCATTGATGTGTCCTGATCCGGCGCACCAGGGGGTGGGGAGCGCGTCCGGTCGGCCCACGCCGACGAGGGCGCCGGCTAGGGCTTGCCGATGTCTGAGGCGACGGCGTCTCGCAGGTTACGCAGTGCGTCGCCGGGCAGCAGGTAACCGGCGCGCACGTTGCGTCCGTCGGTGGTAGCGACGGCCGCGACGTAGCCGCCGTGGGACGGGTAGAGCCGGTCGAGCCGGCTCCTGTCGAACGGGATGTGAGTGCCGAACAGCCGGCAGAACGACTCGCCGGAGTTGTCGCCGGTGTTGAGGGCGGTCGGCACATCGACCTGCGACAGCCGGATGCCGCCGCGGGCGATGCCGAGTTCGTCGCGCGGCTTCGTGCCGTCCGGGTTCAGCTCCAACGGCGGGGCGGCCGGTGGCCGGGCTCCGGACCCGCTCCACCGGGTCAGGTGGCCATAGGCCGCGGCGATCACGTGGTGCAGCGGGACGCGGCTCCAGGGCGGCTGGTCGCAGTTGAACGACGGGGCCGCGCCCAGGTCGCGTTCGAGGATTGGACGGCGGTACTCCTGGCCGTTCCAGCCGGAATGCGCCGCCCCGGCGACCTCCCAGCGGACGAACCGGTCATCATCGGGACGGCGGACCGGGTTGCGCACGTCCGTCTCCGAGAGCACCTGAAACACCGGCTCGGCGCCCTTCCTGGACGGTGCGCTGCCGACGATGTTGGCGAAGCCATCGAAGACCGCCTCGGTCTTGGGCAGCACATTGTCGTAGTAAATGGTCATCCGACCCGCCGATTGGGATGCTCCGACGGCCAAGATCGTCCTGGCCGGCAACCGGCCCAGCGGCCTGACCTCGCCTGACCCGCCGCGCAGCGCCTTGGCGACCTGGGCGTACACGTCGTAGGACAGCTCGTCGGCCATGAACCGGCCGCCACCGGTGACGTCCAGATCGCCGTACCGGGCGGGGCTCCACCCGCGCAGATGATCTACCCCGACACGCTGGGCGGACACGCCGACCCACGCGTACCCCTCGCGCATGATCTGCTGGTGGCTCCACATCGCGTCCAGGTCGTACCCGGCGGTCACGTTTTGCCATTCGGCCAGCACCGTGCCGTTGAACTTGGCCGGATGCACCGGCCGGCGCACGATGACGCGGGTCTGGTACGGGACATCGGAGCCGACCGGATCGCCGGCGGTGCTGTAGGCGTCGGCCCGGCCGGAGACATGGAACTCCTGCTCGACGTACCCGGCGGCGGCCAGATCCACGTTCGTGGACATCCACGGGTAGGTGTCGCGCACGTCCGCGGCCTTCGGGTCGCCCGGCACGGTCCCGGGGATGGGCCCCCGCAGGGCCGGCGTCGCCACCTCCCCCGCCTGCCCTCGCGGGCCGGCCTGCTCCCGGCCCGCCGTCGCGACGGCCGGGGCCATGATGACGCCGACGGCGACGGCGCCGCACAGCAGGACCCGGGACGTTCGGGACGACAAGATCATCGCGCACACTCCACTCGCGAGGCGGCACCGGCACACGCCGACGTGGCCCGATGATCCCCCGGACCGGCCGCCACGCGCATCGGGGAAATCACCGGCCACCGCCGGCGTCAGCGAAGTGCCCGGAACAGGTAGCGCTCGTCGTGGCCGGTGGCCGGCCGATCGCCCGCCGCTGGACGGACCGGCCAAGCGGGCACTCGGCCGTCCGGGACACCACCACCAACGTCCTGATCATCGCGGAGGCATTGCACCCGTCGGCGAGCACGGACGTCCCGCGGCTGACGGCCACGCTCGCGGACGAACTGGCCGGTCGCTGGCCGGTCAAGCCGGCGACCGCCGTGCTGACCAGGTCGGCCCCCCGGTTCGACGTCGCCACCTGAAGGTCGCATCTAGCCCTCCGCCGCCATGGACGTCATCCTCGACTCAGCTGGGCCGGGTGACCATCGGGCGGGCGCCGCCCCGATCCGAGACCCAGGACGAAGGAGCGAAACGATGTGTGCGGGCCAGGCCGACGCGAAGCCGGTCATCTACCATGGCGCGGCGATCACCGACACGCGCGGCGACCGGCTGCGCCTTGACGTCGACGTCATAGTCGAGCGCGACGTCGTGGTCGCGATCGAAGACAGCCGGACGGAGTACTCGCCACGCGGCCCGGCGGGAGAGCGGGTCATCGACGCTCGTGGTGCCACCATCGTGCCCGGGCTGGTCGACTGCCACAGCCACCTCACCATGCCGGGTGGCGCCGACTGGGTGGCGCGGGCGGCCGATCCCGACGACGTACAGCTGGAAGCGGCCGAGCACAACGCGCGTTTGCTGCGCCAGTCGGGAGTGCGCTGGGCTCGCGACGTGGGGGCGGCGCGGGCGCGGGCACCGGAGGGTGCGCGCGCTCTTTCGCTGGTGGCCCGCGATCGGTGGCGGGGCGACCGCGACTATCCGTACGTCCGCGCCGCCGGCACCTGGCTGACACACGCGTCGTTCGAAGCTCTCCGCGAGATCAGCATCCCGGTGGCCGACGGCGACGGGCTTGCGGCGGCGGCCGCACAGCAACTCGACGAGGGGGCCGATTTCGTCAAGCTCTACATGGATGGCCCCGACGCCGACACGAGTCCGTTCACCGCGGGCGAGGTCGCGAAGGTGGTGGCGCTCGCTCGTTCCCGCGGCGCCAAGGTGACCGCGCACACCACTCAGTTGCCCGGCGCGCGGGCGGCCGTCGCCGGTGGTTGCGACGCCCTCGAACACGGCTGGCACCTTGATGTCGACCTGGTGGCCGAGATGGCGGCCACGAGAATCGTCCTCGTGCCGACGCTCGGCGTCCTGGAGTCCATGCGGACGTTCGCCACCACCACGTCGATACCGCGGTTCGCCACCGAAGAGGATGTGATCCGGTTGGCCGAACGGCGTGAACGTGCCCACGCGAGCGTCCGGCTCGCGCACTCTCACGGCGTGGTGCTGGCGGTCGGATCGGATTTCGGCGGTGGTTCGTTGCGCGCGAACCAGCTGAGCTGGGAGATCGAGACCTTGGCCGAGCTCGGCGTCCCGCTGTGGGAAGCGCTGGCCGGAGCGACGTGGCGGGCCGGAGATCTCCTGGGCGAACCCGAGGCGGGTCGCATCCGAGTCGGCGGTCCCGCCGACTTCTTCCTCGTTCACGGCGATCCGCTGTCGGACGCACGCGCCCTGTCCCGAGTGTGGCGCGTCGCGTGAGACCACATCGGGAGCCGTTCGGCCGGAGCGGAGCGCCGGCCGCGGCCTCCAGATATCAGGAGCCGGCGTAGACGCGGTCGTGCTCGGTCTTTCGCGTTGCGTAAATCGTGTCCCACACGCCCGCCATCGCGTCGGCCTTCCCGCCGCGCGCCTTCTCGAGGCGATCGGCCTCGTCTAGCAGGGCGTCGATCGTGGCGGTGACGGCTTTCGCCACCTCGGGGACGCTCTGCCAGGTCTGCGGGGCCGCCTCGTCGGTGGAATCGGTCATCTCAACATCGTCGGACTCGGCGAGGGCGTCGTAGTCCTTTCGCAGCAAGTCCGCGACGCCCCGCAGGGTCTTGATCGTGTCGCCCAGCCTGTCATCACTGAGCTCGCCGAGCTTCTGTTCGATGGCGGCCTGCAGGGACTTGTCGTCGAACACGATGTCCTTGGCCGCGCGGGCCCGCTCGCCTTTGCCGCCCCGGTCGCCCGCGTCAACCGTCGCGTAGGGCAGCAGGTTGCGGAAGGACAGAAAGGCTGTGATCGCCTCGGTCGGCTCGGTGGCGGCCATGACGTCCAGCGCGGCGTCGAAAATGATGCCGAGTTGACCGGCTGCCAGCTGTTCGGCCGGCAGGAGGTGGGCGAGCTTCGTCATCAGATGGTCGTTCAGCTCGGCCTTGGCCGCATCCTGCAGCGTCTCCACGATCTCGTCCTTGCCGACTTCGGCCACCTTCTTGAGCATCCAGTTTTTCTCGACCACCCAGGCGGTGGTGTGCGAGCCCATGCCGCCGACCCCGGGTGGGGTGGGGGGCCGTCCCTGGATGGAGAGATTCCCGTCCTTGAACGCCGCGACCAGGCTCGAATTTCGCGAGTCGGCCACCCACCGGGTCTTCGGGCCCGGCGTGGGTGTGGCACCGAGCCCCGGGTAGAGCTCCACGACCATGGCCGCCAGCCGGCGGGCCGGCTCGTCCTCTACTCCCTTGACTCCCTTGTCCTTGTCGGTGATGTAGCTCAAGATCCGTGCAGCGGCCCGTTGCTTCGCGTCCTCGTCCGGATTCGCGCCGAGGAACTCGGTCTGCTCGACGGCGTTGGGGTAGGCCCGCGCCACGGTCCTCTGGTGCTCGCGAACGAGATGCGCCAGCAGCAGCGCGCTGTCCGCCCGGGCGGTCTCGGGATCGACGCTCAGTCGCGATACGAGCGCGTTCAGCGGGCCCATCCTGCTCGTGAGCGTCTCTTGGTGCACCTCGAAGGTGTCGGACTCACCAGGGGCCACTTTGCCGGTGATCGTCTGGAGGCCTTGGAGGGCCTTGATCAGGTCCGTCACGAGCGGCTGCACCTCTTGCTTGTAGGGCAGGTTCGGCAGGTTCGCCCGCTGGAACTGCTCGGCGGTTCGCAGCATATCCTCGACGTTCGCCCGGACCTTGTCCAGGTCGGGGACGGTTTTCGCCGACGAGCGCCGGCGTTTTTTGCCCGTTATCGGATCCTCCTCGCCGGGCGGGAGGATGAATCTGGAGAGGACGAGGTTCACGTCGGTGGTGAGGCCTTGCAACTTCTCCAGCTGCTTGAGGTGCTCGGCGATCTTGGCCGGAGCCACGCCGCGTTCGACGTCGGCGGCACGGACCGCGGCCTCCATGGAGAACAATCCCCATAGCCCTTCGTGGGCGTTCGCCAGCTGCTGTCGTTTGGCCTCCTCGGCCTCCGCGCGCTCGTCGGCCTCACGTCGGAGGGTCTCCTCCGGGGTTTCGCCTTTTTCCCTCTCCAGCTTCGCGGCCGCCTCCGCCTCCAGGCGTTCCCGCTTATCCTTCTCGTTCTCTCGCTCCTGGTACTCCGCCCACTGGAGGTCGGCCTCGACGTCCAACTCGACGTCCAAGACCTTGGCGCGCGCCGTGCCCTCGCCCGACCCCCTCGAACCGGAGTCGCCAGCGGCCGGGACGGTCGCGAACGGCAGGTAGTTCAAAAACGCCAGATGGTGCGCGGTGGCTTCGGCCAGCAGCTCGGCGACCTGCCCGTCCGACCCCGGTTTCGAAAGCAGACCGCGGGCCCGCGTGAGCAGGTCGTCCACCATGAACGCGTAGTGCCCCAGGACCTTTTGCCGGCGGTCCCGGGCTGTCTGATCCAGCATCTGCCACAGCTTCGTGCCGGTCGCGTCCTTGTCGTTCATCCACGCCTGCGCGTCCGCCTGCATGGTGGTCAGCTCGCCCACCGCGCCGGCCAAGTCCTGGCCGTACAGGCGAGCGTGCACAGAGTCGACGACGCTCGCCCACGAGCCGGTGTGGTCGCCCATCTTGCCCCCGAACGGCGACGGCGTGCGGCTGCGGCCGAACGAGATCCCGGCGATCTTGGCGGCCTTGGCGACGAGGCGTGGGAGGAGCTTGACCTTGGTCATCGCGGGGAGATCGTCGTGCTTGCGGACCTCGAACGTCGGCCGGGGTGTGGCGTCGGTCGTGAAGTCCCCGTCCCCGATCCTGCGCCGTTTGACCTCCGGGAGGTCGGAACCCGAGCCCTTCGACGACGTGGACGGCGCGTCGTCCGACGACGACAGGATGGCGGACTTGGTCCGGCTGCTGAACGGTTTCTTGGGCTTGGGCGTCTTGGGCTTTTTTCCCTTGCGCTTCGATGACGTCAACGACGATTCGGACATCTGCTCACTCCAGGACGTGCGATAGGTCAGGGAAGGGCCCGGTAGAGGACGACCAGGGTGAGACCGAACAGGTCGTTCGGGTCGCCTTCCGGCGTGAGTCTCCAGTCGTGGGAGCCCACGGTGAGGCCGGGCGTGCCGACGATCCGGCCGGCCGGCAACGCGAACCTGGGATCGCCATTCAGCAGGAACCGGACGGGTCCGCCGCCGGAATAGGTGCCGTACAGGGCGGCCAGGCCGGTGATCTGGCGACCGGAGATGTCCGGGACCCAATCCGGGGTGACCGGCAGCAGCAGGTCGCCGCCATCCCGCAGCAAGGCGCTCCACTCGTCGGAAAACTCCTGGATGACGTCGATGGCCACCGCCATGGGGTACGGCTTGAGCATCCCGCGGACGGCGGTGGCGAAGGTTTCGCCGCCGTCCTCGGCCGTGTACTTCACGATGATCGTGACGTCCAGCAGGTCGGCGGGCGGCCGCCGAGTCTCCAGCCGCCAGCGGGAGACCGCCCCGGTCCCCTCGAACGGCAGATAGCGCGGGTCGTCGAAGCGCAGGTCGAACACGCCGCTGTCGTCGCGGCCCTCCTCGACCACCTCTGACAGCGCGATCTTCTGCCCGGTCCGCCAGTCGGCCCGCAGGCTGTCGGGCGGCGCGCCCTTGGGGTCGAGCAGGAACCGGACGGCCTTGGGGTCGGGCCGCAGGACCGTCTTGCCGTCGATCCGGGTGAGGACCGCGTTGACGTTGACCGGCCCGTCCCCGGTCGTGAAGGCGACGCTGATCGACTTGATCTGCCGCAGGTAGTGGCCGGGGAAGTCGCGGTCGAACAGGGTCTCGGTGAGCGCGAACTCGCATCGCCCGTCGTTCTTCAGGTTGAGCAGCGCGAGCGGGTCGAGCCGCAGCAGCGACACCCGCTTGGTGATCTCCATTCCGCGGGTGTGCGAGGCGGCGTAGGCCTGGCCGAGCCGGTCGAGGTCGAGGGCGAGCTGGTCGCCGGCCAGCAGGCCCTTACGCCGGCTGTCCCAGTAGGTGGGCCGGATGATGCCGGGTACGGCGCCGCGCTCGGACTCGTAGGCCCGTTCGGCGGCGCGGGCCATCTCGTAGGCGAGTTGGTAGGTCTGGAAGTACAGGCCGGACACCTGCCCGGCCATCCAGCCGAACAGCTCGGCGTTCGCGAACTTCTGAGCGAGGAAGTCGGTGACGGCGTCGGCCTGGGCCAGCTGCCGCAGGTGGATTTCCAGATCGCGCCTGGCGACCGCCACCTGCAGCTCGGCGGCGGCGACCTGGTGGCCGAGCTGGTCGAACTCGGAGCGGCTGGTGGCGAGCTGGATCTCCCAGTCCTGCTCGGTGCGCTCATGGTCGGCCTTCGCCCCGAGCAGCTCGCCGATCATGCCGAACCCTTCGCCGAACGAGGAGCTGACGTCAGCGCCGGTCGTCAGAGCGTCGCCGATCTCGTCGCCACCGGCCGACCAGCCCAAGATGAACGGGCCGACGTGGGTCTGCGGCAGGCCGCTCGCGATCGCCGCGGCGATCTTCAGCCCGCCCGCGGTGAACTGCGCGGCGGCGGCGATTCCCAGCATCGACAGCTGTGCCTCCTGGAGCGGCGACAGCCCGTCGGCGATCAGCTTCTCGTAGTGGTTCACCCGCCATTGGGCGGCGTCGCGGGACGCCCTGATCTCGGCCAGGCCCTCCTCAGCGATCTTGACCTGGGTTTCCTTGATCTGCCGGGCGAGGGACAAGATCTCGGCGTCGTGCCCGTGACGCATCGACAGCAGCCGCTCGCCGTCATGCCGCTCGATGGCGTCAAGAAGCTGGGCGCCGACTTGCCGGACCCGGTCGGCCAGGTCTTTGGCCCGCTGGTGCACGACGTCGAACCGGTACGGCCAAAGCGGCGCCGCCATGGCCGCGACGACCTGCTCGGTGGACAGACCCGCGGCCGCGCCCCGCACCAGCGCCATGACGTCCGCGGGCGGGTCGAACCGCGGGAGCGGACGGCTGATCCCCATGATGTCGAGCGACGCCCGGATCTTGGTGAGCCGGTCTTCGACCCTGGTCCAGTACTCCAGCAGCACGTCGTTGCCCGGCACGTAGAAGTAGGGGCTGGCGATGCCCGCGTGGACCTCGCCGCTGTTTTCCAGCAAGGTGCCGTCTGCGGTCAGGTGGCCGGTCTCGCCGGGCCCCTCCCCCTCCTCAAGCTCGTAGGGGGCGGCGGGCGGCAGCGCGGCCGTGCCGACGGTGTGCGGCCTGGGGCCGAGCAGGTCGTAGGCGTAGATGTAGAGCATCCGGGCCTCGTCGACGCTCTCGGCGGTGTAACGCCGGAAGAGCATGTCGCCCCAGTCGAGCAGGTTGTCGATATAGCCCATCACTACGGCCCGCCGGAAGGCCTCCGGGCGGAGCTCGGCGATGGCGTGCGGGTCGAACGGGTCGTCCAAGTAGGCGTGCAGCAGGGCCTCGCGGTCGCCTATCAGGTCGTACTGCCGGCGCAGCCGCGCGATCATCGACACCCGCTCGGTCAGCCGCTTGACGGCCGGGTGGTCCTGCGGCTGCGTGGCCAGCGCCGACCAGACGGGGGCGAGGCCGGCGTCGGCGTAGTCGTCGAGGTCGTCGATCTCTTCGTCGGAGAGCGCCCTGGCGTGCCGGAAGGCGGGCGCCATCTCCTCCACGTTGGTCAGGATCGGGGTGAGCCGGGTGGTGAGGGTGCCCGGCTTCAGCTCGGCCAGGGTCGCCCGGCAGTCCGCGGCGAGGGCCGCGACGTCGACCGCGAGGAACGGCAGGAACCGCCAGTAGCTCGCGGGCCGGGTCGGGTCGAAAACGTACTCGTACCAGGTCCTGGCGTCGTCGAACCGCTGTGCGCCGGTCAGCGCCTGGGCGATCAGGAGCGGCGCATGGCAGAAGAGCTCCCAGTAGTACAGGCCGTTGGAGCTGTCGAAGTCGAGGTGGGAGCTGACCGGCACGCTCGCCACCCCCTGGTCTCCGACCCGGACCGTGGTGGCGTCCGAGTTGGTCGTGCTGACGGCGGGCAGCTCGTCGAGCTCTTGGGTGGTGGGGTCGAGCAGCGCCGCGACGCCGCCGGTCAGCAGCCGCCGGTTCAGCTCGTACGCCGTGCTGGAGGTCAGCCGGATGATGTCGTAGGGCAGCGCCGTGATCTCGTACGGCCGGGGCACGGGCTCGGACGTCGGATAGGCGGCGTAGTCGGCGCCGAGGAAGAAGTACAGCGCGGTGTCGCCGGTCAGCATCCCGGTGAAGCCGCCGGTGAAGTCGCCGGTGAAGCCGGCGGGCAGCCCCCGCCAGTTGCCCTGGTACGGCGTGAACGTCAGCGCGGTGTCGAGCTCGTGGCCCGCGGGGAGGATCGCGTAGCCGGCGCGGGTGAACACATACCACAGGTCGCCCCGCTGGAAGACGCCCCGGATCGGCTCCGGGGAATCCTCGGCGTCCTCGGCGTCCTCGACGATGCCGGCGATGCCGGCGTCCTCGACGTCGATGGGCTCGGGGATCGCCTTGGGGTATCCGGCGTCGATGTACTCGGGGATCGCGCCGTCGGCAAGGGTGTACCGGACGTACTCGTCCGGACCGACCAGGTAGAGCGTGGTGCCGACGAGATAGGCGGCGGTCACGACGCCGGTACGGCTGATCTCGGTCGGGACCCGGCCGAGCTCGCGGTTGGGCCGCGGCGTCTCATCGACGCCCGGCCCCCGCACCGTGTAGGTGAACTTGGTGTTGTCGAAGGAGACGACGAGCCCGCCGACGCGGAGCACCGGCCCTGGCGATCCCTGCTCGGGGACGCCGTCGGCGTTCTTGGCGAGGTCCCTCGGGGCCTTGTCGGCGGTGAGGTCGGCAAGCAGCCGGATGTACTGGCCGCCGAAGACCAAAAAGAGCTTGTCGTCCTGGACCACGATCCGGTCCGGACCGTTCTTGACCTGCCAGTCGCCGCTCACCGGCCGCACCGTGCCGAGCGCACCGGAGACGACGAACCCGGCCCGGTCCTTGGAGTAGAAGACCTCCACCCCGCCGGGAGCGGTGAAGGCGAAGTCGATCTTCGTCCAGTTGGGCAGGGGCGGGTTCTCGGTGTTGAACTCGATCTTCTTCGGATAGCCGGGGTCGAGCGTCCCGAACGTGGAGTAGCGGTAGTACTCGTCGCCGCTGAACAGGAATACCGTGCGGCCACGGACAAGGCCGGCGTCGACGAAGCCCGTCCGCATCAGGTTGGTGCCGATGACGCCGAACCGGTCGGCGGTGTTCTGCCTGGTCTGCCGGGAGGTCGTCTTGTCGGGCCCGGCGGCGATGTACTTGCCGCCCGCGGAGTCGAAGAAGTAGAGGGTGCCGTCGGGGAGGCGGACGGCCGCGTCGACCTGGCTCCAGGTGGTCGGCAGCCGGTCGGTGTTGCCAGCGAACGGCTGGAGCGGGGCCGGTTCTGACGGGGCGGCGATGGGGCGGCACAGGAAGCTGCCGCCCTTGTGGTCGACGCTGTACCAGGGGCCGTCCTGGCTGTCGGCCGGCATGTTGAACCGCACGACCTGGTCGGTCGTGATCGGCGTGGCGGCCGGCTCAAGGAAGAGCCGCGACAGGTCCGCGGGCTTCGGCGGGGCCATCGTCTCCGTGGCGCGCAGCCCGTACAGCTCGGGCGTGAGGATGAGCGCCGAGGTGACCTTCGTCGTCCCGACCATGTAGGTGCACTGGACGACGATCGAGTCATGGTCGCTGACGCCCGGCACCGTCCGCGACGCCTGCACGTACAGGCCAGGCTCGGTGATCTGTCCCTTCTGCTCGGTGTCGGCGGCGAGCAACTGCGCCGAGGCCCATTCGCCGTTCAGGTTACGGAACGAGTAGTAGATCTTGACCTGGTAGTTTGGCTGGGTCGCGGCGACCCGCTGGCCGCCGCCGGATCCCGTCGGGGTGATGGTCGTCGTGGCCGATTCGGTCTGCGGGACCGGCTCGACCACCGGCCAGAACGCGAACACCCGGCCGAAGGCGTGCACCGGAGCGACCCGGTCGGCGGTGATCTGGGCCTCGACCTTGTGCCACGGCGCCCAGGTCGCCGACAGGGGCTCGCCGACGCGGTCGCGGAACTGCGCGGTGCGGTAGTAGTAGCGGCGGGGCTCGGTCCGGGTGCGGCCGAACAACACCAGCTCCCTGACCCCGGGGGCGGCGCCGTCGGCGGCGTAGACGTAGCCGCCCGCGATGGTCAGGCGCGAGACCTCGGTGTACTCGTCGAGGTACCGCTTGTAGGCGGCCTGCACGGTGTCCGCGGTGATCTCACCTTGCAGCAGGTCGTCCTCCAGCGCCTTGAACGCCAGGGTCTTGCGGGAACGCAGCTCGGGCCGCAGGTAGTTCTCCGGGAAGAGGAAGACCTTCCGGTTGGCCTCCCAGGTGCGGTAGTTGCGCATCCAGGTCCACCACTCGCGCAGCCGCTCCTTGACCTCATCGGGGTCGACCCCGGCCGGGAGGGCGGCCTCCTCCAGGCCGAGGAGGTAGCGCTGGAGGTAGAGCTGGGTGGCGGCGATCGCCTCGCGCACCCGCGTGGTGGTGCCATCGTCGCCCATGTCGACGTCAATCAGGTACCGCTCGTACAGGATTGACGTCGACATGGGCGACGATGGCAACGCGTTGCGGATCGTGGCGGAGCGGACCGGCCAGTCCGCGGGCGCGGTGCGGCGTTCCAGCATCCCGAACAGCGCCGTCGCGGCCGCGTCCAGATCGGGGGCGGGGCCGTGGACCTTCGCCCAGACGTCCGGGTACAACTCCGACGGGCCCGCGCCGATCTTGGCGGCCGACGCGAACAGGCCGGTCAGGGCCAGCAGGAACTCGATCTCGAACAGCTGCTCCTCGCTGGTGTCCGGGCGGAGCAGCGCCATGTTGCGGCGGGCCCAGCGGATCTCGTCGAGCTCCCAGCCGAACGTCTCGGCCAAGAACGCATAGGGGTCATCGGCGCCGTCCAGGAAGAAGGCGGCCAGGCCGTCGGGGTGGGCGCGGCACAGCTCGGCGAACCGGACGATCGTGTGCACGTCGGTCAGCCGATAGTCGACCGTGCCGGACCAGCGGTGCGCGAACGACTGCGGGAAGGTGCGGTCGACGGCGTCCAAGCCGCTCGAATAGCGGACGTACTCCTCGTCCTTCAGCAGGTAGGTGCGGCCGTCGAGGACGAACGCGCCGTCCGGGCCCGCCTCGAACGCCGCCGGCAGGTCACCCCAGTCGTCGCGGACCGTACGCGGGTAGCCGGGGTCGACCAGTTCGAGCGTGCTCGCGGCCGCGTAGCGGACGTACTGGTCGCCGCTGAAGACGTACAGCTCGCCGGACGGCGCGACGAAGGCGGCGGCCGGACCGTCGAAGTCGAAGGAGTTGCGGACCAGGCCCCAGCGCCCGGCGATCGGCGAGACGGCGTCGCCGGCGCGGAAGGTACGGCCCTTGAACAGGTAGATCGTGCCGTCGGGGCCGCGCAGGATCGCGTCCAGACCGTCCTGGAAGTCCGGCGGCAGCGGCGGCAGGTCCAGTTCGTCGGGCCCGGCCAGGTCGGCGAGCGGGCGCGGGTAGCCATCGTCGACGTAGGTCCGGTCGGGCCCTGAGTAGCGGACGTACTGGTCGCCGGACAGCAGGTAGATCCGGCGGTCGGCGACGTGCGCGGCGTCGACCTTGCCGGTCGCGGCCAGGGTGTTGCGGATCCGGCCGAGGGTACGAAGGCTCAGCGAGGCCGCCGGCTCGGGCGAGACCGTGTGGCAGGCGGCGCCGATGAGGATGTGGATCGTGCGGTCGTTGCCGACGACGGCGTCGATCGGGTGGACCTTGCCGCCCGGCAGCAGGTCGTCCTCGAACGTGTCGGGGAGCTTGGTGAACGGCGGTTCCTTGCGCAGTTCGACCGCGATCGGCTTGGGATAGCCGGGGTCGATGTATCGGTACGTCCGGCCGGTGTACCGCACGTAGCGGTCGCCGGAGAACAGGTAGGTGTACTGGCCGCGCCACACGAACGCGGCGTCGACCGTACCGCCCTTGGCGATGAACGGGTTGCGGCTCACGCCCCAGTGGTCCTTGACCGGGGACAGCGGCCCGAAGTCGTCGTCGCGGAAGGCCGCGTAGGTCTTGTCGAAGAAGAAGTAGGTGGCGCCGTCGGCGGCCGCGAACGCGGTGCGCAGGCCGTCCGGCTGGTCCAGGCCGCGGCCGAAGCCCGGGTAGAGCCGCTCGATCGGCCGGACCACCGACCAGCGGCCGGTGCGGCCGTCCCGGGAGACGCACTTCTCGCCGGACAGCAGGATCAGCGTGCCGCCGTTGACGAGGACGGCGTCGGGGAACGGGAAACCGTCCGGGGCGCCGAAGTGGTCCAGGCCGGTGGTGGCCGGGTAACCGTCGGCGGGCGCGGTGTAGGAGGCGCCGGTGTAGACCGTGTAGCGGACGGTGCCGTCGCCGGCGGGGCGCTCGAACAGGTACGTGCGGTCCTCGTGCACGTAGGCGAGCACGACGCTGGTCAGGCCGGCCCACTTGGCCGCGATCGGCTGCGGGTCGCCGTCGATCAGTCCGGTGGCGTCGGGGTAGACGACGAACTGATCGTCGCTGAACAGGTACGTCTTGCCGTCCAGGCCGACGAACGCGGCGTCAACCGCGCCGGTCTCGTGGATCGCGTTGCGCGGGCGGCCCCACTCCTCGGCGATCGGGTAGTCGGCGTTCAGCTGTACGTTGAAGCAGGACTCGCCCTGGAACAGGTAGCTGTTGCCGTCCGCGCCGGTCAGCACCGCGTCCAGGTCCGCCTGGTAGCGGGGCGGGACGGCGCGCAGGGCGCGCGGGCGGAACGGGGTGGCGGAGACCTCGCGCCCCTCCAAGGCCGACAGATGGACCCAGCCCTCGCTCGTCTCGGCGATGATCGCGCCGTCCTCGACGAAGGCGCAGCCGACCGCCGGCACGTCGGTGTAGCGGCGGTACTGGGCGGTCGAGACGGCGTGGATGAGCCCGCCGCGGATCAGATAGGCGGTGCGGCGGTCGGAGAACGCGGCGTCGACGCCGTCGAGCGGCCCGGGCAGGGCCGCCAGACCGGGTTCGCTGGCGAGCGCGGAGACGGCGCGCGGGTAGCCCGCGTCGATCACGTCGTACCCGCCGGAGTAGCGGACGTACTGGTCGCCGGAGAACAGGTACGTGCGGGTGCGCGGGACCGCGACGCCGTCGACCGTTTCGGTGACGTCGAAGACGAGGGCGGCGTCGACCTTGCCGGTGCGGGCGAGGTTGTTGGCGACGCGGCCCCACAGTGCGGCGATGTCCGCCGGATAGCCGTCGTCGATCTCGGTGTAGTCGTCGGTCGAGTAGCGGACGTAGCGGGTTCCGGAGAACAGGTAGGTACGGCCGTCCACTCCCACGAAGGCCGCGTCGACCCGGCCGAAGGGGATGCTGTCCCAGTGGTCCGCGAGCGGCATCGGCTCCGACCACCAGCGGTGCCGGGCGTCGAACCGGACGAACCGGTCGCCCGCGAACAGGTAGGTGCGGTCGTCGCGGCCGGTGAACACCGCGTCGACCGGCCCAAGCCGCATGTCGTCTGGCAGGTTCCACCAGTTGTCCGACAGCGGCTTGGGGAACCCCGGGTCCGGCGTGCGGTAGTCGTGCGTCGAGTAGCGCACGTAGCAGCGGGAGTCGTCGCTGTAGACCTTCAGCCGCAGGCCCTCGCGTTTGACCGTGAGCGTGCCGCCCTCCACGGTGGCCAGCGACCACTGGGTGGTGGCGGGCGCCCCTCCTGGCGGAGCGGCCGCCGCCCCGGTGCCGGGAGCCGCGACCGGCGGCCCGTCCAGGGTGAAGCCGTGCTGGCGCAGGAGGTTGCGCAGCCGCGGCGTGGCGAGGCCGCCGTCCAGATCGGGCTCGAACGACGGCGGCAGGTCGAACAGGAGGCCACCGGTGCCGAACAGATAGGTGCGGCCGTCCATGACGAACGCGGCGTCGACCCGGGTGAGGCCGCCCCAGTCCGCGTCGATCGCCCGCGGGTAGCCGGAGTCGGCGGTGGTGTAGTCGGCCGTGGAGTAGCGGAGGTAGGTCGTGCCGCTGAACAGGTACGTCCTGCCGTCGAGGCCGGCGAACGCGGCGTCGACCGTGCCGCCGGGCAGCGGATCGGCGAGCACGCCCCAGCGGTCGGCGGTCCGCGCTTCCGAGACCGCGGTGCCGTCCAGCGCGGCGGTCTGGCCGTCCTTGAACAGGTGCAGCACCCCGGACGGGTCGGTGAAGGCCGCCTCAACGCCGCTCTCGAACCGCGGCGGTACGCCGCCCAGCCGGCGCGGGACGCCCTCGTCGGCCAGCACTCCGTCGTTTTCGACGCTGTCGGAGTAGCGCAGCGCCTCGGCGCCGGAGAGGAAGTGGACGGCCGATGGCGCGGCGTAGGCGGCGTCGACGGAGGTCAGGTCGGCGAAGGTCGGGCGGACGGCTCCCCAGACGGCGGCGGCCTCGCCCGCCGCGCCTGGGGTCGACCAGCGGGTGCCGGAGAACAGGTGGACGGTGCCGTCCGGGTCCTGGAAGCCGGCGTCGACCCGCGAGCCCGCGGCGACGTCCAGTCCCTCGCGCTCCCACCATTCGGCGACGGTGCGCGGGTAACCCTCGTCGACGACGTCGATGCCGCCGGAGTAGCGGACGTACTGGTCGCCGGCGAACAGGTAGGTCCGGCCGCTCCGATCGGTGAAGGCGCTGTCGACGCGGGCCGGGTCGGCGAAGTTGTTCTTGATCTTGCCCCAGGTCTGCGCTCGCGGCGCCCAGCGCCGGCCGCCCGGTTGCCGGACGAACGTCGCGAGATCGCCGGCGGCGTCGTGGCCGAGCAGCCATTCGGTGCCGTCCGGCCGGACGAAAGCCGCGTCCACCCCCGCCAGCGCGGACAAGTTCGGAGACAGGTCCTCGAGCGGCTTGCGGGTCTGGGTCAGCGGAGCGTAGGTGGTGCCGGAGTACGTCCAGTAGCCGCCCTGGGCGAACAGGTAGATCGTGCCGTCCTTGCTGTCGAGCAGGGCCTCGACGCGGTCCACTCCGGGCGGCAGCGTCAGCGGCTCAGGGTATTTGCCGGTGAGGTCCTGGTCGAGGAAGACCGCGCGGATCTCGACCGGGTCGAGATCCAGCTTGGCGGCCAGCAGCGCGAATCGGCGGATCCGGCGCAGCGCGAGCGGCAGCCGCGGGTCGTCGGGCAGGGTGTCGTCGTCCAGGGCGGTGCCGGCGAGCAGCAGGCGGGCCTGCCGCGCGCCGCCAGCGACCGACTGGCACAGAGCCTGCGCGGCCGGGTCCGACAGGCCGAGGACGTCGGCGAGGCAGGTATAGAGGGCCTTGTCCTGCTTGTCGGCGAGCGCCGTCAGCGTGCCGGTGACCTCGGTGACGGCGGCCGTCAGCTCGACGGCGGCGTCGTGCAGCAGGAAGAACACGTCGTGGGCGAAGTCCTCCATGCCCGGCAGCGCGAAGTCGAGTGAGTTGTCGGCGTTCGCGAAGTAGCCGAGGCGGGCCGCGGCGACGCAGTGCCGGTCGGTGAGGTCGCCCGAGCCGACGAGATGGGCGAGGAGGGCGTCGCGCTCGGCGTCGGTGAGCCCCAGGTCGCCGAGCGCGGCCGGGGCCACCCGGTAGGGCGCCTGGTCGCCGAGGACGCGAAAGATGCGGGTGTAGGCCTGGGCCCGGTCGGCGGCGCTGAAGCCGGGCCCGAGGTCGAGCGTGCCCTCGGGGTCGGCGAAGTCCTCCTCGACGATCACCCGGCCGTCTACGAGGACGTCGCCGTCGAGGGCGGCGAAGACGCGTTCGGCCGCAAGCTCGTCGGCCGGCTCGGCGAAGTCGGCGGCGGTGAACGTGGTGAGCTCGGCGCGGTGGGCGACGATCTGCCCCTGGATGGCGGCCAGGATCGCGGGGCGCAGCCGGGTGAACTCGGCCGCGACGGCGAACGCCGGGGCCGTCAGCTCGGCGAGCGCGGCCTGGCCGGTGAAGTAGCCGTCGGCGTCGAGGTAGCCGTTGAACCGGAGGCTGTCCACCAGCCGGGTCAGTTGCGCGTCGGTCAGGCGGAGACCGGCGAGTGGATCGGGGCTGAAGGCGATCGGCTCGTCGCGGAAGGCGGCCAGCCGCTCTTCGATCAGCGCGGCGACGGGTTCCTCCGCGTCCGAGAGGTCGACGTTCACCGCGAAGGCCGCGACGTTGTCCGGGACGAGGAAGAAGTCCGGGTCGGCGAGGTCGCCGTTGTCCTCCAGGTAGCCGTTGAAGATCAGGTTGTCGTAGAGCTCGGCGCGCAGCTCTTCGCCGAGGGCGTCGTAGAGATCCAGGTCGGACGGGTAAAAGGCGGCCGCGCCGTTGATCGTGGCGCCGATCGTCTTGAACAGCGACTCGCGCAGGTCGGCGAAGTCGCCGGACAGCGTCAGCTCGGTCAACTCCTCGGCGGACGCCACGGCGAGCGTGCCGTCCGCGTGCAGCCGGCCGTGGTAGACGAGGTTGCGGAAAATCTTCTCCGCGAGGCGGTCGCCGAGTCCGAAGCCGGCGAAGTCGGAGGAGTAGACCACGCTGAGATCGGTGACGCCGTGATAGGCGGCGGCCGGGACGACGTCGGGGTCGAGGTCGAGCAGCCTGCTGCCCAAGGCGGCGACGACGCCCTTGTCGTAGGCGACCAGGACGTCGTGGACGGCCTGGGCGGCGCGCTCCCCGAACCGGTCGGACCGCAGCGCCTCCGGCCCAAAGGCGACCTGGTCGAGATCTTCCTGGAGCCGGTCGAACAGCTCGCCCGCCGCACCTCCCGCCGCACCTCCCGCCGTACCTCCCGCCGTGCCGCCCGGCGCGTCGGGGCGCCCGCCGAGGATTTCGGCCAGCTCGGCGCCGTCGAACCCGGCCTCGCGCATCCACGCGGTCACCGCGAACAGCGTCTGCGCCAGCCACAGCGCCTGGTCCGGCGCGTTCCCCACGAGGACCCGGTGCAGGTCGCGCGTCTCGGCCGCGGGGGCGCCGATGACGGTGAACGTCGAGTAGCGCTGGAGCGCCGGGTCGCCCTCCAGCGCGACAAGCACGCCGAACAGCTCCCCAGCGCCAATCCCGAGCGCCAGCGCCAGCATCGCGGCGCGGCGGATCAGCGTTATCTCGGCGAGGCCGACCTCACCCCGGTCGAACGGGCTCGGCTC
>OBLR010000024.1_pt1 | contig 21033 bp, 20 predicted proteins | sample 1519891 | NCBI WGS metagenome assembly OBLR01 (sample SAMEA3113583, study PRJEB22503) | soil metagenome | reverse complement strand
CGTGCTGTTGTTGTGGCGGGCGCGTCATGCACCGCCTCCGAGCGGGCGCCGGCCTATTCCGGTGCGCCGCCTATTCGGTGCCGAGCGTGATCGCGTCGGCCACCTCACTCTTGCGAGCGGCCAACTCCCGGTCGTACTCTTCGGCGATTTCCTCGTCTTGGCGCATCAATGTGGTCAGATCGCCCTTCGCCGCGTCGAGTACCCCCATATCCGCGTACGCCTTTTGCACTTTGTCGCCCCACAGCCCGATATCCCGTACGCACGGGACGATGCGGGTGAACAGCAGCGACTGGTAGAGCTGATACATCTGCGAGTTGTCGACGTATTCCATGCACTCGGCGACCGGCAGGCCGAGCTGTTGAAAGATCTCCTCACCGCGGAACCGATCGCGCATGAGGTAGCAGCCCTCAACCACGAACTCCTCGCGCTCGGCGCGCTCCCTGTCGGTGAGCTCCGCGTAGTAGTCCTTCAGCGCCAGCCGGCCGAACGCCACGTGCCGCGCCTCGTCCTGCATGACGTACGCCAACAGCTGCTTGACCAGCGGAGTCGTGGACATGTCGCGGTAGAGGCCGAACGCGGCCAGGGCCAGCCCCTCGATCATCACCTGCATGCCCAGATAGGGCAGGTCCCAGCGACTGTCCTCGAGCGACTCGGCGAGCAGCTTGGCGAGGTCCTGGTTGATCGGGTAATACATCCCGAGCTTGTCCTCCATGAATCTGGAGTAGAGCTCGACGTGCCGCGCCTCGTCCATCACCTGAGTGGCCGCGTAGAACTTCGAGTCCAAGTCGGGCACCGTTTCGACAATGCGGGCGGAAACCGTCAAGGCGCCCTGCTCACCGTGCAGGAACTGGCTGAACAGCCACGAACCCTGGTGCCGGCCGAAATCGTCTCGCTCCCGCTGGTTCATCTTGTCCCAGATCTCGGAGCCGAAGAGCGGGTTGAACTCATCGGGGAACCCGGCGACATTGACCGGATCGACCTCGAGGTCCCAGTCGATGCGCTTCTGCGCGTCCCACTGCTTGTCCTTGCCCTTTTGGTAAAGGGCAAGCAGCCGATCGCGACCCCCGTCGTACTCCCAGCTGAAGCGAGCCGCTCCCGTCACGGGCACGTTCCACGTGGCTCCCGGCTCGACCGGGCTGACATATCGATCGGTCGTCACAACGTCGGCCTCCTCGCCGGCGGCTTTACTTTACATTTGGTCTTAGCACGTAAAGCTTGACCCGTACAAGGCCGGGCGACCAGCCCCGGACCCGGCGGGATGCGCGGGGTCAGCGGCTCTGGAGGGCGTCGAGTCCGACGGCCTGCGCGATGACCAGCCGGCGATCGAGCCGCGGGTCCCTGATGTCGACCACATAGCGGTCGCGCAGGCCGAACTTCTTGACCACGGAGAAGACGACCTGGTCGCCCGCCGTGAAGTCGAAGTGATAGGGCCAGGCGAACGGCAGGTTCTCGACGTAGGGGATGAAGTTCCAGATCCGCCGCAGGATCGCAACGAACTCGCTGCGCTCGGTGCCCGTCGTCACGCCGAGGCCCGGCTGCTCCAGGTGCCATGTGGACCTGAGCAACGAGCGCCCGAAGTCCTTGCGGAAGTTGCCGATGGGCTGCCCGGTGTGGTCGATGATGTCGTACGTCGAGGCCAGGTCGATCATCTTCCTGGCCCGGAACGCGGCCAGCACCGCCTGCTTGCTCGAGTCGGTGTAGAGCGTGACCTGTTCCCTGAACGCCATCCGCTTTTGCTGCGCGAAGGCGACGATCTCGCCCTCGGAGCCGTTCGGTCCCACGGTGTGCACCTCATACCGGTTGACCATGAACGTGATGCGCTGCCGGATGAGCAGGCGCTGCTGCGCCTGGAGTTTCTCGAAATCCATCGGGTCTACCGCCTGGGGTTTGGGGGGATCGAGAGGTATATGCGACGTTCATCTGACGAATTTGACGAGAAGGGTGTAGTGCCCGGTTCCTCGGGCGGCATTCAGGTGTCGAGCCGGCCGGCGAGATAGGCGTGGATGAGCCGTTCGGCCTCCGCGACGATCTCGGGATCACCGGACGGATCGCGCCGGAACGCCAGCTTGAGCACCGCGTCGGCGGCCTCCACCGAGATGGTCAGGACGCGGGCCAGCTTGGCCGAATCGGCCACGCCGAACAGATCCACGACCAGGCCGCGCAGCCGATCGGCGACGACGGTGTTGTTGTCGGCGGACACGTCGAGGAGATGCAGGTCGGCCACGTCGCCGAAGCGGAGGACGCGAAACCCGGGCACGGTGCGATGCATGTCGACGAAGATCTCGATGACCGCCCCGACCGTGTCCGACCAGTGCGCGAAGTCGCCGTCGGCCATGAGCCGCGTCACCCGTTCGACGAACAGGTCCAGGTTGCGCAGCGCCAAGGCCTGCGCGACCGCCCGCTTGTCGGGAAAGAACTGGTAGACGGAGCCGATCGCCACCTCCGCCCGCTGGGCGATGCGGGTGGTCGACAAGCCGTCATATCCGGCCTCATCGAGGATCTCCGCGCAGGCGTCGAGCATGCGCTGCACGCGTTCGGCGCTGCGCCGCTGAGCCGGGCGTCGCCGCAAGGGAGTACGGATCTCCGTCACGCCCACATCATCCCCCGTACACGGCTTGTATGCGCACCGCTCGTATTCGCCAGACTACATATTTCGCGTGACTTTTCGTCCGACTTCTTGGGCGACGCGAGAATGGCGTGCCGGGCACGGACCGAGGGCATGAGCGTCCGCCGGCCCCGGGGGCGCCACCCCGGTGCGGGCCGGGCGCATAGGGCGCTGGACGTGGGCCGCCGGCCATAGACCACCCGGTCATCACCCGCGCTCGCGGCCACCGCTCCAGGCGGCCGGCCGGTCCGTCGAGGCGAGGCGGCGCGACAGGATCGACAGCACGCGGTTCGCGGCGGGCGAGAGCCGCGACAGCGCCCGGCTCACGTGCGCCTCGGCGGCCACGGGCACGACCGGGCGGTCGTCGAGCACCGCCCGCATGATCGCCAAAGCCACCTTCTCCGGCGGGTAACCGCGGCGCACGACCATGCGCTTGGCCCGCTCGCGCAGCTTGTCCACTTCCTCAGTGGAGATGCCGACATAGCGGGTATTCGCCGTGATCGGCGTGTTGATGATGCCGGGACAGATGACGCTGACACCGATGCCGTGCTCGGCGAGTTCGAGCCGCAGGCACTCGCTGAGCTGCAGTACGGCAGCCTTGGTCGCGGCGTAGGCGGCGAAGGTGGCGGACGGCGAGTACGCCGCCATCGAGGAGATGTTCACCAGGTGGCCGCCCTGACCGCGCTCGACCATCTGGCGCCCGAACAGCCGGCACCCGCGATAGACGCCGTCCAGGTTGATCGCGCGGATCTGGCCCCAGTCGTCCTCCGTGGTGTCGAGCAGGAAGCCGCCGAGGCCGACCCCGGCGTTGTTCACGACGACGTCCGGCACGCCGTGGGAGTCCCGTACCCAGGCGGCGAACCGCGCCATCGCGTCGGCGTCGGCCACGTCGACCTGGTAGTCGTAGGCCGTGCCGCCCTGACCGCCGATGCCTTCGGCCGTGTGCTTGGCCGCCGCCCCGTCGATGTCGGCGACGACCACCCGGGCGCCATTGGCGGCGAAGCCGTACGCGGTGGCCCGGCCGATCCCGCTGCCGGCTCCGGTCACCACCACGAGCTGGGAGTCGAACGGGCCGCCCTGGTACGACCGCAAGGGGGTGACCGCCTCCACCGCGTCGACGAACTCGGTGATCCACCGGCTCAGCAGCTCAGGATGGGTGAGCTGGATCCAGTGACCGGCCGGGGCCTGCCGCACCCAGGCCTGATCGGCCCACTCGGCATGCGCCCGGGCCACCTCGGGCGACAGGTAGCGGTCGCGCGTCGCCACCACGACCTGCACGGGCGTGGCGACCCTGGGCGGCCGCGCGCCGCCGGCGCCACCGCCGCCGGCGCGACCTCGGGCGTGGGCGCGAGCGCGGTGGCTGTCGCGCGGTCCGAGGCGCCCCCGCATCATGTTGGCGCGGTAAAGGTTGAGCCCGGTGAGCGCGTCGCGCTCGAAGGTGGGGGCCGGATGCCAGGCGCGCGGCCGTACGCCCTGGCGGCGCAGTGTGCGTTCCCAGCCGCGCCGGCCGACGGCGCGGACCGCGAGCTCCGGCAGGACCGGCGCCTGAAAGAAGCCGATATATGAGGACTTGGCCAGCTGGCCGGCGGCCGCCAGCCGGCCACTCGCTCCGCGCTCCTTGATCCGGTCGAGGCACGCGGACAGATGCTCGAGGCTGACTCCGCCGGTGGAGGTGAACGACGCGATCCTGTCGCGGGTCGACGGCGCGGTCACCGCCGCCCAGCCTTGCAGGGCGCCCCAGTCGTGCCCGACGATGTGGACCGGCCGGCCGTCGGGGCGCACCGCGTCGAGGACCGCGACGAGGTCGCCGAGCAGGCTCGGCATCGCGTAGCCGCCGGGGTCCGGCCGTACCCCCTCCGTCGTCTTGGCCCAGCCCGCCCGCGGCGGGGTGGACGCGCCGGCGCCCCTGATGTCGTAGGCGACGACGTGGAACCGAGCCGCGAGCCGTTCGGCCACCTCGGTCCAGACGGCGCTGGTGTCCGGATAGCCGTGCAGCAGCACAACGGCCGGGCGATCAGGCTCTCCCCACTCCCGTACGGCTAGCTCGACCTCGCCCGACTCGACCCGGCGCTCTCGCATGCCCTCATGCCCTCCTCACCCGCCGCACCGGCGACCCGCCGCGACCTGGGAAGGTGCTGAACACCCTCCCAGCGCTCTCCTTGTGACCGTACGCGTTCGTGGCCAGGCGTCCAGGGCCCACCCGGCCGGTCGAGTCGCCCCGGCTGGTCGAGTCGTTCGTGACCCGTCGGGCCGACGGGCCGACGGGGCCGGGACGGGTGCTACGGGGTGGCGGTGAGATTGGTGCAGCGGCGCAGCCCGGACCAGCGCCGGTGCTCGGCCGCGCCCGCCGAGCCGGTGAGCAGGCGGGGCAGGCCGCCCACGACGCGGGCCGGCTTCCACTTCACCTTGAGCACCTTGCGGCCCTGAAGCTGCAACAGCAGGACCCCGGAGTTGGCGGTGGCGCCATGCGCCGAGGAGAAGACGAAGTTGCCCAGGCCGTAATGGACGTACCGGCCACGCAGGAAGCCGCCGGCGAGCGGTACGTGGGCGTGGCCGCCGACCACGACGTCGGCCCCGGCGGCGATCAGTTGCCTGGCGAGCGTCTCCTGCCGGGGCAGCGGGCACTCGCGCAGTTCCTGGCCCCAGTGGAGATAGACGATGACGGCGTCGGCGCCGCGACGGGCCTGCCGGACGGCCTGCACCATGCGCGGCACGATCTTGGCGGAGGCCAGCCCGCCCTTCGCGTCGGTCGCCGTCCATGCCGGGATCAGGTGGTCGTCGAGCACCTGGGTGGCGCCGAGCACGGCCAGCCGGGTGCCGCGTACCGTCACGCGGTACGGCCGGTATGCCTCGGCCGCGTTCCTGCCGATCCCGACGGTCGGGAAGCGGCTGCGTTTACTGGCGGCGAGCGAGTCTCGCAATCCCGACTCCATGAAATCCATGCCGTGGTTGTTCGCCATGGACACCACGTCGACCCCCGCCGCCTTGAGCGCGGCGAAGGCGGAGCTTGGGGCGCGGAAGAGAAACTCCTTGCCCGGCGCGGGGCTGCCGTCCGTCGTGATGGCGGTCTCGAGATTGACCATGGAGAAGTCGGCGGCCCGTAGCGTCCTCGCGATCGGCCCAAGCGCGGTGCGGGGGTTGGCCAGCCGGGCGCGCAGCGAGCCTTCGAAGTGCACGTCGCCGCCGAAGGCGAGGATGATCGGCTGCTTCGCCGCAGGCGACGTGGGCGCGGGCGGCTTCGACGTCGCACCGGAGGGCGGGGTGTCGCCGACGGCCGCCGAGTTGCCCTCGCCGCTGCTGCACGCCGCGGCGAGCAGCATGACGCCGGCCAGCGCCGATCCCAAGGCCATGTTCCTGCGCACGCGGCACACCCCTCCCCTGTGGAAAAGATCCGGGAGGCCAGGATGGCACGTCCCCGCGCGCGAGTGGGCCGAACAACGCCCGTACGGCCCGAACCCGCCGCCTCCGAGGCACCGGGCCAAGCGCGGTCGGACGCTCACGACCCGGCGGCGGGAACGATGCGCGCCCCGTCCCCGCCGACGATTCCCTTTGCCCGACTCATGCGGTTTTAGCAACTCATATGCCGAAAAGGCGGGGCGACGACGTATCGGTGGCCGGCCCCGCGCCGCTCGTCGGACCAGTCGTTTAATTGACTGAATCGTGTTTATGTTCCTATGTTGAGCGCGTGACCGCTGCACAGCCGGGCCCGCGCGTCGCAGCCGACGCGCTGCGAAGCGCGGGCCTGCGCGTGACGGCCGCACGGATCGCGATCCTTGAGACCGTACGGGCGGGTGATCACCTCGGCGCCGAGGCCATCGCCGACGGCGTACGCGAACGGGTGGGGCACGTGTCCACCCAGGCCGTGTACGAGGCGCTCAACGCACTCACCGCCACCGGCCTGATCCGTCGCATCGAACCCGCCGGCAGCCCGGCACGCTATGAGGGCCGCATCGGCGACAACCACCACCATCTGGTGTGTCGTCTTTGTGGATCGGTCAGCGACGTCGACTGCGTCGTGGGCGACGCGCCCTGCCTCGACCCGGCCGACGCCGCCGGCTACCTGGTAGACGAGGCCGACGTCACGTTCTGGGGAATCTGTCCGGACTGCCGCGGCGCCTGACCTCGGCACCGGCACCGGCCTGAGCATCGAAGGCGGCCGACCCGGCCGCCGATCGTGATCTCATCCGACGAGGTGCCCCGGCGCCCCCACGATGCGCATGACGCCGCACGGGATGCGCGGCGCGCGGATGCGGAGGGCGGGGAAACCGTGCGCGGTCACCTCGGCACCGCGGGACGGCGACCGAACGGCAGAACGGCAGAACGACACGACCGAACGGCCGAACGACCCAACGGCCGAACGACCCAACGGCCGAACGGCCGAACAGCCGAACAGCCGAACAGCCGCGAGGCTCGGCAGCGGGACGCTCAGCGAGCGGGCTTTTCGGTGCGGCCGGGGGCCAGTTCGAAGGGCGGGGTGCCGCCGGCGCCGCCTTCCAGTCTTGGCCGGCCGGTCGACTGCGCCTCCTCGACCGCCACCTGTGCCTCTTCCGCCGCCTCCTGCGCCTCTTGATTCGCGCGCTCGACCGCCTCGCGGGTCGTACGGGTGGCCGCGCCGGAACGTCCTGGCCGCTCGGCGCGCCCGGCCCGCGCCCGCTCAGCGAGGTGTTCGGCCGTGTCCTTGGCGCCGCCGCCGAAGGCCTCGGTCACCGCCTGCAGCGCCGAGGTGACCTCGCTCGGAATCACCCAGAACGTACTGCCCTCGCCCTGCGCGAGTTGCGGCAGCGTCTGCAGGTACTGGTAGGCGAGCAGCTTCGGGTCCGGGTCGTTGTCGTGGATCGAGGTGAAGACCTGCTCGATCGCGGCGGCCTTGCCCTCGGCTTCCAGGATCGCGGCCTGCTTGGCGCCCTCCGCGGTGAGGATGGCGCTTTGCTTCTCGCCCTCGGCGGTGAGGATCTTTGACTGCCGGACGCCCTCGGCGGTGAGGATCGCGGCCCGCTTCTCCCGCTCGGCCCGCATCTGCTTTTCCATCGCGTCCTTGATGGATGTCGGCGGCTCGATGGCCTTGATCTCCACCCGGGTGACCTTGATCCCCCACTTGCCCGAGGCGTCGTCCAGGACGCCGCGCAGCGCGGTGTTGATTTTGTCGCGCGAGGTGAGCGTGGCCTCGAGGTCGAGGGTGCCGATCACGTTGCGCAACGTCGTCGCGGTGAGCTGTTCGATCGCCTGGATGTAGTCGACGATCTCGTAGTCGGCCGCTCGCGGATCAGTGACTTGGAAGAACAGCACCGTGTCGATGTGCACGACGACGTTGTCCTCGGTGATGACCGGCTGCCCTTTGAAGGCGACCACCTGCTCGCGCAGGTCGATCAGCGGCTTGACCCTGTCGACGAACGGGACGATGAAGCTGATACCCGCCGAGAGCGTACGTTGATAGCGTCCGAAGCGTTCAACGTTGCGCGCCCTCGCTTGCGGGATGATCCACACCGTCCGCATGACCGTGGTGACCACGAGGAGCACCCCGATGATCATCGCCACGACTGCGAAGATGGCGAGACTTGCCACGATGTCCTCCCTGTCTTGTCTGACGCGGCTCGCTCATAGCGGATCCCGGGGATAGACGAGAGCGGTCGCCCCCTCGATCGCGAGCACGTCGACGAACGCGCCCTGGGGAATGACGACATCGGGGTCGTATGGACGGGCCGTCCACTCCTCACCGCCGATCTTCACTCGCCCGTCGAGCCGGGTGACCTCGGTGAGGGTGATCGCCTCGCGGCCGACGAGTGCGGCGGTGCCCGAGCGCAGCGGCGGTGGCTGGCGGATGTGGCGGAGCGCGATCGGCCGGATGAACACGATCCCGGCGCCGGCGGTGACCGCGAACGCGGCGATCTGTACGGCGAGGGGCAGCCCGAGAGCCCCGATGAGCCCGGCGGCGAGCGCGGCCACCGCGATCAGGCCCAGCGCAAGCGTCAAGGTGAGCACCTCGGCGATGCCGAGGATGCCGGCGACGATCAGCCAGACGACCCACGCCTCCATTGGCGTCTCCTCAGTGGCAAGGCGGGTCGCAATGCCCTTTTCCTAACCGTAACTCCGATTTATGCCGATAGCCCCTGCTGAGAGGTCACGAACCGGAAGAGAAAGCGGCGCGTTCGCACCTCGATCGAGAGTCTCCGGCCAAGAGGCGGCGGCCGGCGCGCGGCTGATCGATCGTCCGACCACCACCGGCCGGTCTCGCCGCGCCACATCCGCCCAAGGACTCCTCCTCGCTCGACCCGCATGGGCGGTTGTCGTGGCGCGAAGCGGCGGGTAGTGGCGGGCGGGGGGACGTTCATCGCACTCGCCGGGCAAACCGAATCGCCGGGCGCGGACCCCGTTTACAGTAGACGGGATACCAGCCTCGATCGAGACCGCGAATGTGGTGGCGCCCGCCGTTTACCGATGCTTTCCCTATTATGACGAGCCTTTGTAAGACGGCGGTCTTGCCCACGATGTGAGGTGGCCCGTGGTCGGGTTCGGCAGTTAATGTCCCAATAGGGACACCAAGGGGATTGAGCAAGGGGGAGCATGAACCGCAGAGCCGGCAAGATCTTCCGGCGCCCCGTGCCACGGCCACGGGCGCATCCGGTGGACCTGGCGGAGGGTCTCGAGCGCGCACGTCTTCTCGATCGGCCCGCCCAGGCGATCGCGAGGCTGGTGCGGCGGGCATTGCGGCCAGGGGCGGTCAAGGACGCGCTGCACGGTGTGCCGGCCGGCCATCCGGCCCATCCGCCGCTGACCGACATCCCGCTGGGCTGCTGGGTCTCCGCGGCGATCCTTGACATGGTCCCGGGGGACGATGACACGGAGCGCGCCGTGCGGACGCTGGTCGCCGCCGGTCTGGCCAGCGCCCTGCCCACCGCGCTGACCGGGCTCGCCGACTGGTCAGCGCTCCACCGTGAGCAACAGCGCGTCGGCCTGGTCCACGCGCTCAGCACCGTGACGGCGAGCGGCCTGTACGCCGCGTCGCTGCTGGTTCGCGGCCGCGGTGGTACGGCGGGCGGCAAGGCTCTCGGCTTCGCCGGGCTCACCGCCCTGCTCGCCGGCGGGTATCTCGGCGGCCACCTCGCGTTCCGCCAGGCGGCGGGGGCCAACCACGCCGAGTCGGTCATCCATCTGATGCCGCTCGGCTGGCACGACCTGTGCTCGGTGGACGACCTGCCCGAATCCTGGCCGGTACACCGCAGGCTCGGCTACATCAGCCTGTTCGTGCTCCGGCAGGGCGACGACATCCATGTCCTGGCCGATGGCTGTGCCCATCTCGGCGGGCCGCTGCATCAGGGCCGGCTGGTGCGGCAGGGCGACGACACCTGCGTGATCTGCCCCTGGCACGGCAGCACCTACCGGGTCAAGGACGGTTCCGTCGTGCACGGCCCGGCGACCGGACGGCAACCGGCCTTCGAGACGCGGGTGCGCGACGACGGCATCGTCCAGGTCCGTCCGGCGGGATAGGCGGTCCGCGGCGCCTCAGCCGCGCGGGCGGGGCCGTCCCGTCGGCCGATCATCTCGTCGGCGGATCATCTCGTCGGTCGAGTCATGTCGCCGGCCGCCGCGTCAGCCCGCCTCGGGGATGCTGAGGCTCCGGTCCATCGGGGCCTCCCGGCGATCGCCGCTGACGGGGTGCTCGACCAGCGCCAGCACCCTGCTGGCCATGAACCGCGCCGTCCGTACGGGAGAGCCGGTGCGGGTGACCTCACTGACCTCGACGACGCCGCGGCGGGTGGTGATCTCGACGCGACGGCCGGCTCTGGTCGCGGCCACCTCGTACGTCCTGGTGACCTCGCCGGCGTCGATCACGATCTCGACCCTGTCCCCCTTCATGGCCACCTCCGGACTTTCGAAACTATATTCGAATTATACCCGTACAAAACACGTCTTGAACCTGGCCGAGGGACCAAAGCGGTCTGGGGACGATCGGGATATTTACGCAAATATCAACTTGCCGACCGCGAGCAGGCCGACCGCGACGATGATGGTCCGCAACACGACCAGGGGCAGCCGCCGGCCGATCCGGGCGCCGACAAGCCCGCCGAGCGTCGAGCCCAGAGCGATGAGCGGCACGACAAGCCAGTCCACATGCTGCGCCGTCACGATGAACAGCGCGGCCGCGGCGCTGTTGACGACGCCGACCAGCACGTTCTTGACGCCGTTGACGCGTCGCAGGTCGCTTTCGAGGAAGATCCCGAGCAGCGCGAGCAGGATCACCCCTTGCGCCGCCGCGAAATAACCCCCGTACACGCCGCAGCCGAAGACGCTCACCCACAGCCACGGACCGCCATGTGGATGATGGGTCAGCCGTCGCGCCGCCAGCCACGCGTTCAGCCAGGGCTGCACGACGACGAGCACGAGCGCGATCACGACCAGACCCGGGACGATGACCTCGAACGACTCCTCGGGCAGCCGCAACAGCAAGGTGCCGCCGACGAGAGCACCCAGCAACGACGCCCCCACCAGGCGAAGCACCCGGCCGAGTTGGCCGCGCAATTCGCGTCGATAGCCATAGGCGCCCGCGACCGCCCCGGGCACGAGGCCGACGGTGTTGGACACCGTGGCGGTCACCGGGGGATAGCCGAGCGCCACCAGGGTCGGGAACGTGACCAGCGACCCGGACCCGACGACCGCGTTGATGCCGCCCGCCGCCACCCCGGCCATGAATATGAGCGCCGCATGGAGGAGGCTCACCTGCGGCACCGGCGTGTCGGGGTGGGGGTCGTCACGGCTCGATCGTAGGCAACCCGCCTACCTCGGTCGCGTCGCGGGGTCGCTCAGGGGAGCAGCGGCTCCTCGTCGGTGAGCGCACGGCTGTTGGCCACCGGCGCCGTGGCCGGCGATGTAGAGGCCGCGGACGACGTGCCGTCTCTGGCGCCTTCTCTGCCGGCGTCGCGGATGGTGCCGAAGAACCCGCCGAGTCCCTCGAGCGCCTTGCCCATCTCACTCGGCACGATCCACACCTTGTTGGAGCTGCCTTCGGCGATCTTCGGCAGGGTCTGCAGGTACTGGTAGGCGAGCAGCCGCTGATCGGGATTGCCGTCGTGGATGGCCTTGAACACGGTGTTGATCGCCTGCGCCTGCCCACGGGCGCGCGCGGCCTGCGCCTTCGCGTCCGCCTCCGCCCGGAGCACCGCGGCCTCGGCATCGCCCCGCGCCTTGAGCACCGCGGCGGTACGCTCGCCTTCCGCGGTCAGGATCGCCGACTGCTTCGCCCCCTCGGCCTGGAGCACCGCGGCGCGCTTGTCCCGGTCGGCGCGCATCGCCTTTTCCATCGCGTCGGTGATGGAGTCGGGCGGGTCGATGGCCTTGATCTCGACCCGGTTGACCTTGATGCCCCACTTGCCGGTGGTCTCATCGAGCACCCCGCGGAGTTCGGAGTTGATCTCCTCGCGGGAGGTCAGCGCGCGCTCCAGGTCCATGCCGCCGGCGACGTTGCGCAGCGTGGTGACGGTGAGCTGTTCGATCGCGGTGAGGAAGTTGGCGATCTCGTACGTCGCGGACTTGGGATCGGTCACCGTGTAGTAGATGACCGTGTCGATGCTCACGACGAGGTTGTCCGAGGTGATCACCGGCTGCGGCGGGAAGCTGATCACCGTCTCGCGCATGTCGATGCGGGCGCGGATCTGATCGACGAGCGGCATGATCAGCGACAGTCCGGGCTTGAGCGTGCGGTGGTATCGCCCGAACCGCTCCACGATGTAGGTCGTCGCCTGGGGCACGATCCGTACAGACCGATAGACGATGAAGGCACCCCCCGCTATGACGATCAGAGCGACGATGATCGATGTGGTCATAGCGACTCCGTTCCAAGAAGCTCAGCCGTAATCGTCCGGAAGACGAATGATGTCGTCTTCATCGGAGTATTCACCCCGCCGAACCCGTCGCGAACGAATGTGTCAACGCCGTTATGTGCGGTGCGCGGAGCGGGAAAATCACCTTCGCCTCCGCCGCTGTGCGCGCGACGCGCGATCGCTCATGGATCCCTCCCGAACACGACCGCGGTCGCTCCCTTGATCTCGATCACGTCGGCGGCCGTGCCTGGGTCGAGAATCTGTTCAGGATGCAATGCCCGAGCCGACCAGATCTCCCCACCGATCTTGACACGCCCGCCATACGCGTCAACTCGCTCGACCACGAGAGCTTCCTGCCCGACCAGCGCGTCCACCCCGGTCCGGGTCTCGGGCGAACTGTGCAGGTGCCGGCGTGCGATCGGCCGGAGAAACGCGAGCAACGCGGTTGAGACCGCCGCGAACGCCACCGCCTGGACCACCACGTTCGCGCCAAGCGCCGCGGCGAGCGCGGCCGCCAAGGCCCCGACCGCGAACATGCCGAACACCAAGAACGTGGTAAATATCTCGGCGATTCCGAATGCCGCGCCGATGACCACCCACCACACCGAGACATCTACACCACCCACGACACCGATCGTAGTTCGCCCAACGCATCAAACCTGTTGCAGGTGACACAAACTAACGGCCATCTTGTGCGATTACGGTGCGCAACTGATCGAACACCCATACGGTTCTGTCGCGTGAGCCCCCATGCCTTCGTCGACGAGTCCGCCCGTGGCGGTCGCTACATTCTCTGCGCCGCCCTCGTCGAGGCCCGCGACCTCGACGACGTCCGCAAACTTGCCCGCTCACTCTGCCTCCCGGGCCAGGCTCGCTGGCATTTCAAGTCGGAGTCCGACCGTCGCAGAAGACAAATCATCGACCAGATAGTCCGCTGCGACGCCGTCAGGGCACGTCTCTACTTCGGCAAAGGCCCGGACCTCTCCGTTCGTCGCGATGGCTTGACAGCCATCGTGTCTGACCTTCTCGATCTCAAGACAGGCCGACTTGTCATCGAGAGCCGGGAGAGCCTTGATGCGTTCGACCGGCATTACATAGCGGAGGCCCTCAGGAAGGCGAGCACCGAACTGGCCTATACACATCTACGACCACGGCAGGAGCCTTGTCTGTGGCTGCCTGACGCGGTCGCATGGGCGTACGGTGCGGGAGGTCACTGGCGCCGCCGACTGCAGCCAATGATCGATAAGGCCCTGGATGTCGGGGATGTGACTTAGAAAGCGCGAAGCCCGGCCGCTCACCGTCCGGAGAGGAGCCGGGCTCACTTCCGCCAGCTACTGCCAGAGGCTACTCAAAGTATAGCCCCGGCTCCGTTGCGACACAACGTCGTTGAGCAGAGACGCGTCCAATGAGCGCGAAACCCGACCCCCACCGTCCGGAGAGGAGCCGGGCTCACTTCCTCAGGCTTGGCGCAAGAGGCTGGGGTTGATACTCACCGTCCTGGAGTCGTTACGCAAGCGGTTGGCTTAGCCAGTCAGGGGCGGACGGCCCGGGCGTACCAGCGGCCGTTTTGGCGCTCGACCGCGAGGGGGACGCCGAAGGCCTTTCCAAGGTGTTGTTCGGTGAAGACCTCGTCCACCTTGCCCTGGGCGACAATCGTGCCGCGGCGCAGCAGCATGGCGTGGGTGAAGCCGGCGGGCACCTCTTCGACGTGGTGGGTGACCAGCACGGTGGTGGGAGCCAGCGCGTCCTCGGCCAGCCGCGACAGGCGGGCGAGGAGGTCTTCGCGGGCGCCGAGGTCGAGCCCGGCGGCCGGCTCGTCGAGCAGCAGCAGCTCGGGGTCGGGCATCAGCGCGCGGGCGATCTGCACGCGCTTGCGTTCGCCCTCGGACAGCGTGGCGAAGCGGCGGCGGATCAGGTGCGCGCAGCCGAGCGCGTCGAGCAGCTCCACGGCGCGGGTGACGTCGGTGGAGTCGTACTCCTCGTGCCAGCGGCCGAGGATGGCGTACGACGCGGTGAGCACGAGGTCGATGACCTTTTCGCTCGGCGGCACCTTCTCGGCGATCGCCGCGCTGGCGATGCCGATGCGGGGCCGCAGGTCGAACACGTCGGCCTGTCCGATTCGTTCGCCGAGCACGTCGACCTGGCCGGCGGTCGGGTGCAGCAGGGTGCCCGCGACCTGCAGGAGCGTCGTCTTGCCCGCGCCGTTGGGGCCGACGACGACCCAGCGTTCGGTTTCGTTGACCGTCCAATCGACATCGCGCAGCAGCGTCGCGCCCTCACGCCGGATCGCCACACCCTGCAGCCGCAGTACCTCGCCTGCCATCGCGATCGGTTATCCCCACTCTCTCTGGGACCCATGTGTCCCGAGCCTCCGGGATGAACCTATGTCATTCGGAGCGCCTATGGTGGTCGGCATGCACGTCGTACGACCTCCGGCACAACCCTCCGGCGCCATGGTCGCGTGGGGCAACGCGTGGCTGACCGGCCACGTGGGCCTTGACGAGGCCGCCGACGCGATGGAACAAGCCGCCGGACCACAGGTGATCGCCGGGATGCAAGAGGAGCTTCCCCTTCGGCGCGGGCTGGCCGAGCTGCGGGTGGCCGGCATGACCGCCCTCCGGCTCGCCCTGCCCGTCCCCGGCGACCCGCTCGGGCTGACCGGCCCGCCCGCCTTCAACGTGGCCGCGATCGACGCGGGCGCCGCGGTGATAGCGGTGCTGGGCGACGGCGCGGTCGGGCTCGTCCCGGCCGAAGACCGGCGCGGGTCGTCGTACGTGGGGTTGCGCTGGACCATTGTGACGGCGGCCCCCGAAGCGCCGGATGTGCCGATGCTGCCCGAGGCCGACCGCGGCCTCACGCTCGCGATGCGCGAGGCCACCGACGCGTTGCTGACCGTCGATGGCGTGTCCGGCTGGCGGCCGGAGATCGCCGAGGCGCTGGCCGCGCTGCGCACCGCACCCGAGCCGTCGGACGCGCTGGCGCCGGGCTATCCGCCCCGCGCGCACCGGGTGGCCGCGCTGGCCGGCCGCCTCGCCGTGGTCGTTGACCTGGCGCAGGGGCTTGACGGGCAGCACCTGACGGCCGAGCAGACGCGCCGCCGGGCCGATGCGCTGCGGCTGCTGGACCGGGCGGTACGGCGGGCGCGGGTCGCCGCGCACAACAGCGCCTTCGACCCCGTGCCCTGAGATCGGGCGCCCTGAGATCGGGTGCCCTGGGTCGGGTGCCCTGGGATCGAGCGGCCTGAGATCAGCGCCCGGATCAACCGCGTCTATCGGGTCAATCGGGCAGCAGCCCGTGCCGGACGGCGAACAGGGCGGCCTGGGTGCGATCGGCCACGCCGAGCTTCATGAGCACGTTCGACACGTGCGTCTTGACGGTCTTCTCCGAGACGACGAGCACGCGGGCGATCTCGCGGTTGGAGCGACCGCGGGCGATCTCGACCAGAACGTCGCGCTCGCGCTCGGTAAGGTCGGCGAGCCCGCGGGGGACGGCGGTGGCAGGGGTGTCACCTCCCAGCACGGCGGCCGCGGCCTCGGGCGCGAACAGCACGTTGCCGTCGCGGACGGCCCTGATCGCCTGCACCAGCGCCTGCGGGTCGACGTCTTTGTAGAGGTAGCCGACGGCCCCGGCACGTACGGCGGGCAGCACGAGCGAGCTGTCGGCCATGCTGGTGAGCACGAGCACGCGGGCGGTGACGCCGCGCGCCCGCAACTCCTCCAGCGCGGTCTGGCCGTCGACGCCGGGCATCTTCAGGTCGAGCAGGACGACGTCGGGCGCCAGCGATTCGGTCAGGCGTACGGCCGCCGCCCCATCGGCGGCCTCCCCCACCACCTCGATGTCGTCTTGTACACCGAGGAACGTCCGCAGCCCCTGCCGTACGACGGGGTGGTCGTCGGCGATCAGCACCCGGATCACACCGGCACCTCCACCTTGACGACCGTGCCGGCGCCGGCCCGGGACTCGATCGTCAATGCCCCGCCCGCCTCCTCGGCGCGATCGCGCATCGAGGTGAGGCCGAGGCCGTCCCGGCCGGCGGTGGCGAGGTCGAACCCGGTTCCGTCGTCGGTGATGGTGAGGGACACCCGCGGCCCCTCGCGGCGCAGCCGCAGGGCGATCTCGCGCGCGTGGGCGTGACGCAACGCGTTGTGGATCGCCTCCTGCGCGATCCGGAACAAGGTGAGCTCACGCTCCTCGGTCAGACCGATGCCGAGGTCGCCGCGGAAGGTCAGCCGCGCGTCATAGACCCGGCCGAGCATCTCGACGTGCTTGCGCAGCGACGCGGTCAGGCCGTCTTCGTCCAGGTCCGCCGGTCGCAGCTCGAAGATCACTGAACGCAGCTCGGCGAGTGCGTCGGCGGCCAGCCGCTCCACCTCGGCCAACTCGGCGGGCACTCGCGCGGGGTCGCGGCCGGCCAGCGCGACGGCGGCCCGCGCGGTGAGGCGCAGCGAGAAGAGCTTTTGCGCGACCGCGTCGTGCAGTTCGCGGGCCAGCCGGCTGCGCTCGGCCATGACGGTGAGCTCGCGGTTGCGCTCGTACAGCCGGGCGTTGGTGAGGGCGATCGCGGCGTGCGCGGCGAAGAGCGTCAGCAGCTCTTGGTCGCGCTCGGTGAATCCGCCCGGCCGCCGCTTGTTCGCCAAGAAGATGATGCCGAGCACGTCGTCGCCGTCCGTGATCGGGACGCCGAGGAAGGCGGAGAGCACGGGGTGGGCGCGCGGCCAGTACACAAAGCGCGGATCCTGGCGGATATCGGCCAGCCGTTCCGGCTTGCCGTCGCGCAGCATGGCGCCGAGCAGGCCATGCTGGCGCGGCAGCGGGCCGATCGCCCGCCACTGCTCCTCCGTGATGCCCTCGACGACGAACTCGGCGAACGACCCTTGGTCGTCGGGGATGCCGAGCGCCGCGTAGCGCGCGTCGAGCAGCCGCGCCGCCGCCCGTACGATCACCTGGAACACCTCGCGCACCGACAGGTGCCGGGTGACCGCGAGCACGGCGCCGCTCACGGCGTGCAGCGCCGCGTCGCGATCGTCGCGACCCAGGTCGTCGACCGGCGCGTTCGTCATGGTCAGCACGCTACCCGCCGGTCAGGATGAGCACATCGGTCCGCGCTCGGCCGCCCGTCCTAGGCCGAAGTACCGAGCAACTGCCGGGGCGCATGGCCGATGCCGTCCGGACCGGGGCTTCCTAGCGTCGACGGCATGACACATACGACAACAGAGACGACCAAAACGGCGCTGATCACCGGCGCCTCCCGGGGCCTCGGCCGCGCGCTCGCGCATGCCCTGGCCGCCGACGGCTGGCATTTGATCATCTCCGCTCGTGGCGTGGACGACCTCGAGTCGGTCGCCAAGGAACTCCCAGCCGCCACGGCGGTGCCGGGCGACATCTCCGACTCCTGGCACCGAGCCGGCCTGGCCGATGCCGTCGAGGCGGCGGGCGGACTCGAGCTGCTGATCAACAACGCGAGCACGCTCGGCGCGGCGCCGCTGCCGCGGCTCGCCGACTATCCGGCGGACGCGCTCCAGCGGGCCTTCGCCACCAATGTGGTCGGGCCGCTCGCGCTGACCCAGTCGCTGTTGCCGGAACTGCGGGCGCGACGCGGCGCGGTGCTCAACATCTCATCGGACGCCGCGGTCGAGGCGTACGAGGGATGGGGCGGCTACGGCGCCACCAAGGCGGCGCTCGACCAGATCTCCCATGTGCTGTCGGTTGAGGAGCCGGACCTGGCCGTGTGGTGGGTGGACCCGGGCGAGATGCGCACGCGGATGCTGGCCGACGCGATGCCGGGCGAGGACCTGTCGGGCGAGCCGCTCCCCGAAGTACTGGCCGTCCCGGCGCTGCTGGCACTGATCGGCGAACGTCGGCCCAGCGGCCGCTACCGCGCCGCCGACCTGGTCCCGGTCCGATGACCGATCCGACCGACCGAGGACCAACGATGCTCGATTTCCGGCTTCCCCCGGAGCTGGAGGCGCACGAACCACCCGAGGCACGCGGCCGCGCCCGTGACGACGTACGGCTGCTGGTCGGCCGGCGCGGCACCGGCGAGATCGGTCACCACGAGTTCCGCGAGTTGCCCGATCTGCTCGATCGGGGTGACCTGCTCGTCGTGAACACCTCGGCGACGCTGCCGGCCGCCGTACGGCTGGACCGGCTCGCCGTGCACTTCTCCACGCCGCTGCGCGACGCCCCCGGCGTGTGGCTGGTCGAGCTGCGGCGACGAGCGGGCAAGGCGACCAAGCCGTACGGCGGGGGCCGCCCGGGCGAGTGGTTTCCGCTGCCGGGCGGCGCCACGCTGACGCTGATCAGGCGGCACACCGACCGACTGTGGCAGGCCCGGCTGAACGCCGACGTGGTGCCCTATCTGCTGCGTTACGGCGCGCCCATCCGCTACTCCTACGTCCCGCGCGACTGGCCCGCCTCTGCCTACCAGAGCGTCTTCGCACTCGACCGGCGGGCCGGCGGCGCGGAGATGCCGAGCGCGTCGCGGCCGTTCACGCCCGAGCTGGTCACCAGGCTCGTGTCCAAGGGCGTGCTGATGGCGCCGCTGACCTTGCACACCGGGGTGGCCTCCCCCGAGGCGCACGAGCCGCCGTACGCCGAACGCTACGACGTGCCCGCGGCGACCGCCGACATCGTCAACCACGTCCAAGACCGCGGCGGGCGGGTCATCGCGGTGGGGACCACGGTGGTCCGGGCGCTGGAGACGGTGGCCGCCGCCGACGGCACCGTGCGGGCCGGCGCGGGCTGGACCGAGCACATCGTGACCCCCGAGCACGGCGTGCGCGCCGTCGCCGGCCTGCTCACCGGCCTGCACGAGCCCCGGTCGTCGCACCTGCTGATGCTGACCGCCATCGCCGGGCCCGAGCTGCTGGCACGAACGTACGAAGCGGCGCTCACCGAGGGCTATTTGTGGCACGAGTTTGGTGATCTCAACCTCTTGTTGCCCTGAGACATCCGGGTGGGCCGCGTCGGGGGCGCCCACCCGGTCCAACAACAGCGATCTGACGTGACCGAACGGCGCGCCCTCATGACAGATCGGTATAGCACCCGTCTGTCGACCCGATTACGGTCAGCCATAGCCTCTTACCTGTGAGTGACCATGTTCGGCTTGGAAGGACGCCCGTGTCTTCTCATCGTGTGTGCCCGGCTTGCCGATTCAGCCGGTTGAGCCGATACAACTCCGATCCCCTGTGCGGGCCATGCTCGAGGGCCGTTCGTGAGACCGGCTCGGTCGCCCCGACGTGGCTGTGGGACTCGCTGCCGATGCGGCAGGCGCTCGCTCGTACCGATGTCGGTGCGATGCTGGCGATCCTGCGGACCGCGGCGGGATTGTCTCAGCTGGAGCTGGCCAACGTGGTCGGGCACTGGTCTCAGGCCACGGTGAGCATGATCGAACGCGGTTGCCGGGAGACCCTCTATGACATCCGCGAGCTGCTCCGCTTCGTCGACGCGGTCGATATACCGCGCGAGGCGCTGCTACCCCTGGTCTTCGGCCGAGCCGATGCCATCCTGGAAACGGACAACAATGTCGAAACTCCAGGAGCAATGGTGGATGAAGTGTCGCGCCGTTCCTTCAACGGGATGGCGGCCGGTCTGGCGGCCTCGGGGTTAATGCCGCCGATACAGGTGCCGGACCGAGTCGACGCGGGGCACGTACGTTATCTGCGCGCCTGTGTGGAGCAGTTGAGCGGACGTGGCGACGAGCTGGGCGGCGGCGCGGTGCTGCGCCAGGCCACGCGGCAGTTCGCCAAGGCCCGCACCATGCTCGACGAGAGCGACTACAGCCCCGAGATCGGCCGCGGGCTGCTCGTGGTCACGGCCGAGCTGGGCGTCCTCGCCGGCTACGAGGCCTTCGACTGCAACGATCAGGTACTCGCCCGCCGCGTGTACGAAGACGCCGCACTGCTCGCGGACAGCGCCGACGACCCTGCGCTCACCGTGCATGTGTACACCTACCTGGCCCAGCAGTCCTATCAGCTCGCCCGGGCCACCGGCCAGCGCGGCCTCGCGCGGGAAGCCTTGCGGTTTGCCGACCGGGCCGCCGAAGCCGCGCGCCATGAGCCATCGCCTCGCCTGCACGCGTTGATCGCACTGCGGCAGGCGATGGCGCACGCCCAACTCGGCGACGAGTTGGCATTCCGGGCGGCCATCACGCGGGCCCGCCGAGAACTCGAGCGTGGCCCCCACCCGGCCGACTCGCCGTTGAGCGGCTTCGTCACCGAGTCGGAGATCACAAATGTTGAGGGCTGGGGACGGTTGTCGCTCGGCCAACCGGCTCGCGCCACGGCGCTGTTCGCAGCTGAGCTCGACGACCCCGCCCGCTCCCGCCGCGATCGGACGCTTCGGCGCACCTCGCTTGCCGATGCGCTTCTGGAGCAGGGCGACCGATCACAGGCAGTCGCGGAAGGGATGACCGTACTGCGCGAGTTCGATGAGCAGCTCACCTCCACCCGCATCCTCAGCCGGCTCCGCCCGCTGCGTGCTGTGGCCGAGCAGACGGCGGCCGAAGAGTTCTGCGCCCGCTTCGACGCCGCCGAACGCGCTCTGTCCGGCATAGGCCCGGCAGGAGATTCGTCGATCACCAACGATATGTCTTGACTCTGCGTATCTGTCTGA
>OBLR010000023.1_pt1 | contig 21118 bp, 17 predicted proteins | sample 1519891 | NCBI WGS metagenome assembly OBLR01 (sample SAMEA3113583, study PRJEB22503) | soil metagenome | reverse complement strand
CGCCTGATCGCCGGCCGGCTGAACGACGGCTGGTATCCCGTCGTGCCGTCGAGCCGCCCGGGCGCGGCAGGCGAGACGATCGCGCTCTGCCACCTGTTCCAGACCTTCATCGGCGAGGGCGAGGTGATGGTGGCGGGCGAGCGCATACCCGCCGCCGCGGCGCTCGACCGGCTCGGCGTGCCCCCCTACGAGCCGGAGCTGAAGGAGGGTCTCGCGCTGATCAATGGGGCGCCGCTCGCCCCGGCGATCGCCGCCTCGCTGGCTGAGCGGGCGGAGGCCCTGCTCGAGCACGCGACCCTGCTCGGAGCGCTCGCCGTCGCGCTGATGGGGGCGCCCACCCGTCCCTACTCGCCTCGCATCGGCCGGCTCAAGGGCGACCAGGGTCAAGCGCGAGTGCACGCGCGATGGGCCGACTGGTGGGGCCACGCGCCTCCGGCGGACGGGCCCCAGGCGCCGGTGTCCCTGCGAGTCCTGCCCCAGGTGCACGGCGCGGCGTACGACCAGCTCGACCAGCTCACGCACCAGCTCGAGCGCGAGCTCAGGGCAGTCACGGACAGCCCTCTCTACCTGCCGGCCGAGGGCGACGAGCCGGCGGGCTTCTACCCGAGCGGCAACTTCCACTCGCAGGCGCTGTCGCTTCAGCTCGACGCCTGCGCCGTGGCGTTCGCCCAGGTGGGCGCCCTCGCCGAGAAGCGCCTCCAGCGCCTGCTCGACACCCGCTTCTCGGGGCTCCCCGAGCAGCTCTCGCCGGACGCCGATCGCGGCCAGGCCGGGCTCGTGGCCGTGCACAAGGCGGTGGTGGGGCTGTGTGCCGAGAACCGGCTGCTGGCCGCGCCCGCGTCGGTGCACGCGAGCGACACCTCCTCGGGGCAGGAGGACTTCCAGGCGTTCACGGAGCTGGCCGCGGACATGCTCGGGCGCCTCCTCGACAACCTCGAGCTGATCCTGGCCTACGAGCTCGTGGCGCTGCGCCAGGCGCGCGAGCTGAGCGCCGCGCAGCCGCCGCCGGCGCTCGCGGCCGCGATCGACCGAGCCGCCGTGGAGATCCCGCCCGTGGTCCGGGACCGCCCGCTGGCGCCGGACGTCGAGCGAGCGCGCGAGTTGCTTCGCCGGGGAGTGCTCATCGCCTCGCCGCGGCAGCGGCGCGGATCTCTTCGCGAGGCATGAAGATCGTCGTCGCGGCGCCGAGCGCGGCCGCGGCGTAGAAGGCGGCCGACAGGCTCGCCTGGTCGGCGATCGCCCCGCCCAGCGGCGGCCCGGCCAGCAGGCCGACGCTCATCACGAACATCACCGCGCCCAGGCCGACGGCCGGCCGGTCCGCGAACACCCGCGCGCTCCAGATCACCTGCAGCGCGACGATGAGGTTGTAGGCGGCACCGAAGACGGCGGCCGAGACGACTGCGCCGACCCAGCCGGTCCCTGAGCTGGCGAGCAGCGCCAGCGCGGCGGCCATCGCCAGAGCACCGATGGCGAGGGCGGAGCGGCCGCCGAGTCGCTCCAAAAGGTCTCCGCCCAGGCTCCCCACGATGCTTGCCGCTCCGACCACGCCGAGCAGCAGGCGGGCCCCGTCGCGCCCGAGATCGGCCTGGGCAGCCAGATCCACGGCGAAGGTCCAGTACACCGAGGCGGCGAGGCCCACGAGGAGCGCCCCGGCCAGCAGCGGTCCCGAGCGCGGGCAGAGGAACCAGCTCACCTGAAGCCGTTCCTGCGTGTCTCGCTCGCTCGCATCATCGAGGCGGGCGGGCACCGACCGCCCGGCCCACAGCGTGGCGAGGATCGCCACCGCCGTGAAGGCGAGCCACGCCACCCGCCAGGCGTCGCCGGCGAGCAGCGCAACCGGTGCGGCGAGCAGCACCCCCCAGCCGGTGCCCGAGCTGATCGTGGCCAGGGCGCGAGATTGGCTGCGCAGTGGCAAGACGTCGACGACCACGTCGCCGAACGGCGGAAAGACGAGCCCGCCGCTGGCCCCGGCGATGAAGACCCCTGCGGCGAGAACCAGCCCGCTGGGCGCCACGGCGATCACGACCATCCCGGCCGCGGCGAGCGCCCCGCCGGCAACCACCACGAGCCGTGGGCCGAAGCGCGCGGTCAGGGCGCCCGCCGATATCACCGCGAGGAGGTACGAGGCGTACGCCGTGCTCGCAATCAGGCCGAGGGCAGCGCTCGAGAGGCCGAATTCTGCTCGCAGATCGGGGAGGAACAGCCCGTAGCCGTAGCGCGCCAGGCCGTACCCGACGGCGACGGTGGCGACGCCGGCGGACACGACCCGCCACGGCGCGGACGCTGCACGTCGAAGCTCGTCCTGTCCGGCCACTCCGGTAGAATAGATAAGTAGTTTGTCTATTTCAACGGAACGGCGCTTGGCAAATCTCCTCGGGGTGACGGTGCTCGCCGGCGCCGACCGCATGCGCTCCGCCGTCGAGGGCGCCCTGGGGTCCGGCGGCGCTGCCCCCGCCGCACTCGTCCACCTCGCCGTCTACCCGGGGGAGTCCGCGGAAGCGCTTCACCGCGTGCTCGGGATCTCGCAGCCGGGAACGGCCCAGGTGGTGCAGCGCCTCGTCGACCAGGGGCTCCTCGAGCGGCGCCCTGGACGCGACCGGCGTACGCAGGCGCTCCACCTCACCGCCGCCGGGCGCCGAACCCTCGACGAACTGCTCGAACGGCGCGCCGAGACCCTCAACGCGCTGCTCGCCCCGCTCAGCGACGACGAACGGGTTCAGATCACGCAGCTGCTCGAGAAGGTGGTGGCGGGCTTGGCCGCTGACAGACCCGAGGCGCTCACCACCTGTCGCCTCTGTGATCGCGAGGCCTGCCGACGCGAGCCCGGCTGCCCGCTCGTCGACACAATCAGAAGTTCACGCTGAGGTACTGCACGTCGAGGTACTCCTCGAGCCCATGGCGCCCACCCTCGCGGCCGTCCCCCGATCCCTTGATCCCTCCGAAGGGCGCCTGCACCCAGCCGAGCGCGCCGTCGTTGACGGCCACCATGCCGTAGTCGAGCGCCTCGCCGACCCGGTGGGCGCGGCCCAGGTCGCGTGTGAACAGGTACGCCGCGAGGCCGTACTCGGAGGCGTTGGCCAGCTCGATCGCCTCGTCCTCTGAGTCGAACGGGATCAGCGGCGCCACCGGGCCGAAGGTCTCCTCGGTCGCCACGCGGGCGTCCGCCGGAACGTCGGCGATCACCGTCGGCGCGAAGAAGCGCTCCGGGTCGAGGCCCGCCGCGCCGCCGCCGCCGCACAGCACCCGCGCGTTGCGCTCGACGGCATCTGCCACGTGCTCCCGCACCCGAGCCAGCGCCATGCCGTCGATCAGCGGGCCCACCGCCACGTCGGGCTCGAGGCCGTCGCCCACCCGCAGCTCCGATGCTCGGGCAGCGAGCAGCCGGCCGAGCTCGGCCGCCACCGGCCGCTCGACCAGCACGCGGTTGGCGGCTATGCAGGTCTGACCGGCGTTCTGGAACTTGGAGAACGCGAGCTTGTCCGCGGCCAGCTCGAGGTCGGCGTCGCCGAAGACCACGAAGGGCGCGTGCCCGCCCAGCTCGAGCGTCACCTTCTTCACGGTCGCGGCGGCCTGGCGTTGCAAGAGCTTTCCCACCTCGACCGAGCCGGTGAAGCTGATCTGCCTGACCTCGGGCGCGCTCGTGAGCACCGCGCCGATCGTCTCAGGGTCGCCACAGACCAGGTTGACCACCCCGGGCGGGAAGCCGGCCTCGTGGAAGATCTCGACGAGCAGCACCGCGGACAGCGGCGTCTGCTCGGCCGGCTTGAGCACCACCGTGTTGCCGGCGGCCACCGCGGGCGCAACCTTTCTCGTGACCATCGAGCTCGGGAAGTTCCACGGCGTGATGCATGCGATCACCCCGCGCGGGCGCGTGCGCACGTACAGGCGCTGGCCGGGATCGTTGCTCGCGAGGATCTCGCCCCAGGGCCTGCGCGCCTCCTCGGCGTACCAGAGCAGAAACTCCGCCCCCCACAGGACCTCCCCCCTCGCCTCCTCGAGCGGCTTGCCCCCTTCGAGCGTGAGCACGCGCGCCAGCTCGTCGGCGCGCTCGAGCACGAGTGCGTGGGCGCGACGCAGCGGCGCTCCACGCGCGTCGGGTCCGAGCGCGGCCCATGCGGGGAAGGCGCGTCGCGCGGCGGCCACGGCGTCTTCCACATCGGCCGCCCCCGCCGCAACGACCCGGCCCACCTCGGCGCCGGACGAGGGATCACCCACGGACATCAACTCCGCGTCCTTCGGCTCGCGCCAGACCCCGTCCACGTAGAGGCCGCTCGGGCCGTCGACCGTGCGCTTCATGAGCTGATTGTCACATCGCGCCGCGGACTGGGTAGGCTCCCTGCCCCAAGGAGGTCGGATGGACCCAAGACAAGAGCGGGTCGACGCGATTCGGGCACGGAGCACCGAGCTCGAGAACCACCTGATCGACGAGCTTCGCGCGGGCAAGATCGGCCGGCGCGAGTTCGTACGGCGCGGGGGGATCATCGGCATGTCGATCCCGGTGCTCGGCTTCATCGCCAGCGCCTGCGGGGTCAGCACGGAGGACCTCGAGGAGAAGGACAAGCCGCAGACCGCCAAGCCGAAGCCGGGTGGCACCCTCCGCGTCGGCCAGCAGCAGCCGCCCGGGGCGCTTGACCCGGTCACCGTCAACAGCCAGGCCGGCCTGACCATCCTTGGCCAGACCGGCGAGTTCCTGATCTGGTCCGATCGCGAGCTCAATCCCGTGCCGCGCCTCGCGGAGAGCTGGAAGCCGAACGAGGACGGCAGCGTGTGGACGTTCAAGCTGCGCAAGGGCGTCAAGTTCCACGACGGCAAGGTGATGGACGCCGAGGACGTGGCAAGCACCTTCGACCGTCTCGCCGACCCCGACAACGGCTCGAACGCGCTGTCGGCGTTCACCGGGGTGCTGTCCAAGGGCGGCGCGAAGGCCGTGGACGCCTCGACCGTGGAGTTCCAGCTCGACGCGCCGAACGGCAACTTCCCCTTCCTCACGAGCTCCGACAACTACAACACGATCATCCTGCCCAAGGACTACGACGGCGACTGGGAGAAGACGTTCATCGGCACCGGCCCCTGGAAGCTCGACCGCTTCGAGCAGGGGGTCGGCATCACGCTGGTGCCCAACCCCGACTACTGGGCACCCGGCCGCAGGGCCAATGCCGAGCGCCAAGAGATCGTGTTCTACACGAACGAGCAGAGCCTCGTGCTCGGCTTCCAGGGCAACGAGGTGGACGTGGTGGTGCAGTTCTCGGTCTCGGGCGGCAAGGCGCTGCTCACCGACTCGACGGTGATAACAACCGAGCTGCCGTCCGCCGCGCACCGGCAGGTCCACCTGCGGACCGACAAGGAGCCGTTCACGGACAAGCGCGTCCGCCAGGCGATGGCCCTCCTGGTCGATCGGCGCGCCCTGGTCGACGGCCTGCTCGACACGAAGGCGGACTACGGCAACGACAGCCCCTTCGCACCGATCTACCGGTCGACCGCGGAGGTCGAGCAGCGCCAGCAGGACGTGGCGAAGGCGAAGGAGCTGTTGGCCGCAGCCGGCAAGGAGCAAGGCTTCAGCGTGCCGCTGTCCGGGTGGCAGGGCTTCGAGATGCCCGACCTCGCCCAGCTCATCCAGCAGGACGTGCGGGAGGCCGGCATCCGCATCAACCTCAACATCACCGACCAGGCCACCTACTTCGGCGAGGCCACGTACGGCAACTCGCCGTGGCTCGACTCCACGATGGGGATCACCGAGTACGGTCACCGCGGCGTGCCCAACGTGGTGCTCGGTGCACCCCTGAAGAGCGACGGCACCTGGAATGGCGCCCACTTCAAGAACAAGCGCTACGACGCGCTGGTCGAGGACTACGTCGCGGCCCTCGATCTCGACGAGCAGCGCCGGACAGCCAGGCAGATCCAGGAGCTGCTGCTGGACGAGTCGCCGATCCTCTTCACCTACTTCTATTTCTTCCTGTCGGGCGCCAAGGACTACGTGGCCGGGGTCGAGACAAACGCCATGGGGCACACCGACGTCAGCCGCGCGGGGCTCACGTAAATGGCTCGCTTCATCCTCAGGCGCGTCCTCCTGAGCATCGTCACTCTGCTGATCCTCAGCGTCATCGTGTTCGCGTGCGCACAGGTGCTTCCGGGCGACGTCGGCCGCAGCATCCTCGGGCCGTTCGCCGACCAGAAGTCGGTCGACGCTCTCAACGAGCAGCTGGGCGCCAACGACCCGCTCCCGGTTCAGTACTGGGACTGGATCAGTGGTGTGGTCACGGGTGACATGGGCGAGTCGCGGGCTTTCCGCCAACCGGTGGAGGACGTGATCGGCCCGGCGATCGTGAACTCGGCCAAGCTCGCTCTGTTGGCCTTCATCATTGTGGTCCCGCTCGCCGTCGCCGCCGGCGTATGGGCGGCGCTCAAGGAGGGGAGCTTCCGCGACCGGTTGGTCTCGATCGGCGGGCTCTCGGCCACCGCGGTGCCCGACTTCGTGTGGGCCGTCCTCCTGATCATCATCTTCGCCCTGACACTCGGCATCTTTCCCTCCACCGCCACCGCCCCCCCGGGGTCCGGCTTCTTCGACCAGCTGTGGTACCTGATCCTGCCCGCACTGTGTCTCGTGTTCGTGCTGTTCGGCTACATCGCACGGATGGCGAGGGCCGGGACGATCGAGTCGCTCGACGCCGACTACACCCGCACGGCGGTGATCAAGGGCCTGCCGCAGCGGACGGTCGTACGCCGCCACGTCCTGCGCAACTCCCTCCTGCCGACGATCGCGGTGGTGGCCACGCAGCTCGGCTACCTGATCGGCGGCCTTGTGGTGATCGAGCTGATCTTCAACTACAACGGCCTCGGGCAGGCGCTGGTCGAGGCCGCCCAGCAGAACGACTTCCCGATGCTCCAGAGCGGCATCCTGATCGTCGGCGTGGTCTACCTCGTGGCGACGCTCTGCGCCGACATCGCCTACTCGGTCCTCAACCCACGCGTGCGCCTCGGGAGCGAGCAATGAGCACATCAGCCTCCGGAACCGGCGTCGCCCCTACAACCCCCGCCGCCGCTCCCCCGGCCTCGGCCGAGCGGACCGCCCAGAGGGAGCGGCTGCGGCTTCTCCTGCGCTCCAAGACGTTCATCGCGGGCGCGGTGATCGTGGGTATCTTCGTGATCTTCGCGATCTTCGGCGAGACGCTGGCGCCCGACGACCCCTTCGCCACCGACCCGCTCGACGACCTCGCCGCCCCCGGCAGCGAGCACCTGTTCGGCACCGACCGCGTGGGACGCGACGTGCTCTCGCGTGTGATCGTGGGCGCGCGCGACATTCTCATCGTCGCGCCGGCCGCCACCCTGCTCGGCACCGTGCTCGGCACCGCGCTGGGCCTCGTGACCGGTTACTTCCGCGGGCCCGTCGACGACATCCTGAGCCGTTTCATCGACGCGTTCCTCGCCCTCCCGACGGTGATCATCGGGATCCTGGCGATAGTCGCCCTCGGCACCTCGAAGTTGACGGTGATCATCGTGATCGGCCTGGTGTTCGCCCCGGTCATCGCCCGCACCGTGCGCGCCGCCGTGCTGCAGGAGCGTGAGATGGAATACGTGTCCGCTGCTCAGCTGCGCAACGAGAAAGCGCCGTACATCCTGTTCGCGGAGATCCTGCCGAACGTGATGGGACCGGTGATGGTCGAGTTCACCGTCCGCCTCGGCTACGCCATCTTCACCGTGGCCACCCTGAGCTTCCTCGGCTTCGGCATCCAGCCGCCCGCGCCGGACTGGGGCCTGCAGGTGTTCGAGCACTATGGGCTGATCAGCGGCGGCTACTGGTGGCCCGTGCTCTTCCCCGCGCTCGCCATCGCCATCCTCGTGGTCGGCGTCAACCTGCTCGCCGACGGGATCGCCGGAGCGTTCGAACGATGACCACCGCGCCAGTGGCAACAGCACACGCTCTGGAGCTCGAGGACCTCGAGGTCGAATACCGCGTCCGCGGCAATTGGAAGCGCGTCCTGCGGGGGGTCAGCCTGCACATCGCCGAGGGCGAGTCCTACGGGCTCGTCGGCGAGTCCGGCTGCGGAAAGTCCACAGCCGCGTTCGCGGCCCTGCGCTACCTGCCCCGCAACGGGCGCGTCAGCAAGGGCAGCGTTCGAGTGGCCGGCGAGGACCTGCTGGCCATGAGCGACGACGACGTGCGCCGTCTCCGCGTCAGCCGCGTGTCCATGGTCTACCAGAACCCGACCTCGGCGCTGAACCCCACGATCCGCATCGGAGACCAGGTGGCGGAGGTGTTCACGCTGCAGGGGGTGTCCGACGACGAGGCGGCCGACCGGGCGCGGGAGATGCTCGAGAAGGTGCAGATCTCCGACCCGACGGGGGTCATGCGCCGGTACCCGCACCAGCTCTCGGGCGGCATGAACCAGCGTGTGGTGATCGCCATGGCTCTGGCCAAGGATCCAACGCTGCTCATCCTCGACGAGCCCACCACCGGCCTCGACGCGACGGTCGAGGCCGAGGTGCTCGACCTGGTCGCCGCGCTGCGCGAGGAATTCGGGTCGAGCGTCCTGTTCATCAGCCACAACCTCGACGTGATCCTCCGCATGTGCGATCGCGTCGGTGTGCTCTACGCCGGGCGCGTGGTCGAGCAGGGGGCGGCTGAGGAGGTGTTCCACAACCCCAGGCACCCCTACACGGTCGGGCTGATTCGCTGCATCCCGCGCGCCGGCGCGCGCAAGGACCAGGGCAAGCTCGACACCATCCCGGGCTTCCTGCCGGGGCTCGGGGCCGAGCTGCAGGGCTGCGTGTACACCGACCGCTGCGCGCTCGCCCAGGACATCTGCCGCCGCGAAGAGCCGGATCTCTTCGACCTCGGCGGCGGGCACCGGAGCCGCTGTCACTTCCACGAGAAGGCCCAGTCGCTCCCGCGCGACACGGCGCCCGAAGCCGTCGTCGCCGAGCGCAAGGACAAGGGCAACGGAGTTCCCGTGATCAGCACGCGCAACGTGCGCAAGACCTTCCATCAGGAGGGCCACGACGTGCGGGCGGTGGAGGACATCACCTTCAACCTCGCTCCGGGCGAGACGCTCGGGCTGGTGGGGGAGTCCGGCAGCGGCAAGACGACGCTCGCCCGCCTGCTGCTGGGCCTCACGGCGCCAGACGAGGGCTCGGTGGTCGAGCTCGAGGGGACGCCGGTCGAGCCAGAGATCCACAAGCGCGACCGCGACGAGGTCCGCGCGTTGCAGATCGTCTTCCAGAATCCCGACGCGGCGCTGAACCGCCGCTTCACGATCCAGCGCATCATCGCGCGGGCGCTGCACATGCTCGTCGGAGGCAAGCGAGAGGACCTCGACACGCGACTGCGCGACCTCGCCCACTCGGTGCGCTTCGACACGCGACTCATCCGGGCCAAGCCGTCCCAGCTCTCCGGCGGCCTCAAGCAGCGCGCGGCGATCGCGCGCGCGTTCGCCGGCGACCCCAAGGTCGTGGTCTGCGACGAGCCGACCTCCGCGCTCGACGTCTCGGTGCAGGCGGCGATTCTCAACCTGCTCGCCGAGCTGCAGGTGGAGAAGGACACCGCCTACCTGTTCATCTCCCATGACCTCGGGGTCGTGCGCTACCTGTCGGACCGGATCGCCGTGCTCTATCTGGGGCGGCTGATGGAGCTGGGCGCAGCGGAGACGGTGTTCGGACCGCCGCAGCATCCCTACACCGAGGCCCTGCTGTCTGCCGTGCCCGCCGAGGGGGGCAAGGACCGGCCCCGGATCAGGCTGAGCGGCGAGATCCCCAGCCATGCCGATCCCCCCTCCGGCTGTGTCTTCCACACGCGCTGCCCGCGCTACATCGGCGACATCTGCAAGAACCAGGAGCCCGAGCTCAAGGAGGTCGAGCCCGGCCACTTCTGGCGCTGCCACTACTCGGTTGATGACCTCCGCGAGCTCCAGAAGACGGCCCCACCCGAGCGCAATACCGGCGACGCTCCCGACCTCCCGGCGGCCGGCGCCGCGGCGGAGGAAGGACGCTGAAGGTCCGGGCAGCGGTCCTCGAGCGGGTGGGTGCCCGGCTCGAGGTGACGGAGCTCGACCTCGATCCTCCGGCCGCCGGCGAGGTGCTCGTGCGCCTGCACGCGAGCGGCGTCTGCCATTCCGACCTGAACGCCGCGGACGGCACCGCCGAGACGCCCTGCCCGGCCGTGCTGGGCCACGAGGGCGCAGGTGTCGTCGAGGCCGTGGGCGCCGGGGTGGCGCTCGCACCCGGAACCCGTGTGGTGCTCTCGTGGCTGCCCGCCTGCGGCGACTGCGCGGAATGTCGTCGCGACCTGCCCCACCTGTGCGGGTCCGCGTGGGCAGCGATGGCCACCGGCGGACTGCTGGACGGCACGCCCCGGCTCTCGCGCGAGGGTGAGCCGATTTTTCACTACTCGTTCCTGTCCTCCTTCGCCGAGCGGACGGTGGTGCCCGCGGGCTGCTGCATCCCGCTGCCGCTCGACGTGCCGCTCGACGTGGCGGCGCTCGTGGGCTGCGCGGTCACCACGGGCACCGGGGCGGTCTGGCGCACGGCAGGCGTCCGCGCCGGGGAAGGCGTGTGCGTGTTCGGCTGCGGGGGGGTGGGGTTGAGCGCCGTGATGGGAGCGGTCGTGGCGGACGCAGCGCCGATCGTGGCGGTGGACCTCGACGAGGACAAGCTCGAGTTGGCGCTGGAGCTCGGGGCCACAGAGGCGATCGTCTGGTCGGAGGGCGCGGAGGCCACGGCCGAGCAGGTGCGCTCCGCCAGCGGCGGGGGGGTCGACTACGCGATCGAGGCGAGTGGCCGCACCGAGGCCGGCCTGGCCGCCTTCCTCTCGACCCGGCCGCGCGGCGCGGCCGTGCTGATCGGCATCCCGTCCGCCGACGCGGTCCTGGCCCTCCCCGCGCAGTCGATCGTGCGGACCGAGCGGCGCGTACTCGGATCGCTGTACGGATCAGCGCGCCCCGAGCGTGACTTCCCGGTCCTGCTCGAGCTCTACCTGCGCGGGAAGCTGCCGCTCGAGCGGCTCATCTCGGCGCGCCTGCCGCTCGAGGCCGTCGAGCGCGCCTTCGACTCCCTCCGTGCCTCGAACGGGGCGCGCGTGGTGCTCGAGCTGGCGTGAGCGAGCCGGTGACCGATCCGCCGTCCGGCGAGCAGGCGGTGCCTGCGAGCGATCCGATAGACGGCGAGCAGGCGGTGCCTGCGAGCGATCCGATAGACGGCGAGCAGGCGGTGCCTGCGAGCGATCCGATAGATGGCCGCGTCGGTGAGGGCTGGGCCGGCGAGGTGCCGAACGGCAGCCACATCAATCTGGTGCTCGCCCGTCGCGGCTCACCCACCGCTGCCGCCGCGACCACGGTGATGGCCAGCCCGCGGCCGGGTCACCTGCCGATCCTCGCCTGCCTCAAGGGGGCCGGCACACCGGTCCGCCCGGCGACGATCATCGTCAACAAGGTCACCGTCGAGAACGAACGGCAGGAGCGCCTCACCTGGGGGGCCGCCCAGCTCGGTATCGCCCAGGGAGTGCTCGACGCGGTGGCGGAGGGCCGGCTCGACGCCGGGGAGGCCGCCGACGTGCTCGTGCTCGTGGCCGTCTGGGTGGATCCGGAAGCGCACGACGAGACCGCGGTCCGGATGGCCAACCGCGAGGCGACCCGGGCAGCGATCGCCGACGCGCTCGACCCGCCCGCGGCCGACGCCGTGCGGGCGCTGGCCGACCAGCGCGAGGAGGCGGGCAACGCCTTCTACAGCGGTGCCTGACGTGCGGATCGCCGGCATCGAGGTGCGGCGCTACAGGTTCCCGCTCGATCCGCCCTTTCGCGCCGCGTGGGATCCCGTGCCGCGGACGAGCCTCGAGGCCAGTCTCGTGATCCTGCACTCGGAGGATGGGCTGGCCGGCTACGCCAGCGGTGACGACCTCCCGGATGCCGAGCTGCTCGAGCGGCTGCTGATGGGGCTCGACCCGCTGCGCACCGAGGTGCTGCGAGAGCTGTGCGAGACCGTCGACTTCCACGGCGCGCGCCCGTGGACGGCCGAGGTGGCGGCGTGGGACCTGGCCGCGCGCTCGCTCGAAGTTCCGCTCTGGCGCCTCCTCGGTGGGCGCTCGCAGCGCATCCTCGCCTACGCGTCGAGTGGCGAGCTGGTCGACGGGGAGGAGCGCGCCCGCCGCGTCGTCGCCCTGCGCGACCGCGGTGTGCGCGCAGTCAAGCTCCGCTTCCACCACTCCGACTGGCGCCGTGACGTGGAGGTTGTGGAGCACGTGCGTGACGCGGTGGGCTCCGACGTGGAGCTCATGGTGGATGCGAACCAGGGCTGGCGCATGCCCGGCGACCGAGAGCCGCGCTGGGACGTCGCCACGGCGAGCCAGTGCGCGAGGGCGCTCGAACCGCTGGGGGTCTACTGGCTCGAGGAGCCGCTCCGAACCGACGACGTCGAGGGCTACGCGACGCTGCGGCGCCGCACCTCGCTGCGCATCGCCGCCGGCGAGATGGTGCGCGGCGCCTTCGAGGCGCGCGACCTGATCGTGCGCGGTGGCGTAGACGTGATCCAGCCGGACGTGGTCCTTGCCGGCGGCATCGGCGGCGTCCGAAGGCTCGCGGCGCTGGCCGACCTGTTCGGCCGCAGCCTCTCGCCGCACACGTGGTCGAACGGCCTCGGCCTGCTGGCCAACCTCCACCTCGCGCTCGCCGTCTCCACCTGCCCCTTCGTCGAGGTGCCCTTCGACCCGCCCGCCTGGACGCCCGCGCGCCGCGACGGGCTCCTCCCCGCCCCGATCGAGATCGCCGCTGACGGGACCATCGCGCCGCCGGACGGACCCGGGCTGGGGCCAACCCCCGACCTGGATGCGCTCGAGACCCATCGCGTCGGATGATCGCCACCCGCGCCGCAGTCCAGCACGAGCTCGGGCCCGGCCTCAGCGTCGAACGGGTGCTGCTCGAGGAGCCCCGCAGCGGCGAGGTGCTGGTCCGGGTTGCGGCCGCGGGCGTGTGTCACACCGACCTCCATCTCGTGGACGGCCACCTCGGCAGCGAGCGCTTCCCGATCGTGCCCGGCCACGAGGGCGCCGGCGTGGTGGAGGCGGTCGGTCAGGGGGTGGACGAGCTGGCACCCGGGGATTCCGTGGCCTTCTGCTTCGTGCCCGCCTGTCGCGACTGCCGCGCCTGCCGAGCCGAGCGCTTCAACCTCTGCGAGCGCGCGTCGCAGCACGCCTGGAGCGGCACCCTCCTGGACGGCACGAGCCGGCTGCGGCTGGCCGATGGTGGCGTGCTGCGGCACTTCAACTTCGTCTCCTGCTTCGCGGAGCGCTGCGTGGTCCCCGCCGCCTCAGCGGTCCCCATCCCGGCCGAGCTGCCGTTGTGGCAGGGCGCGCTGCTCGGCTGCGGGGTGGTCACAGGGGTGGGCGCCGTCCGCAACGCCGCACGGGTGGCGCAGGGCGAGAGCGCATGCGTGATCGGCTGCGGCGGCATCGGGCTGCAGGTGGTGGCAGCGGCCCGTCTCGCCGGCGCCGACCCCATCATCGCCGTCGAGCGAGTGGCCGCGAAGCTCGAGCTGGCGCGCGAGCGCGGGGCCACGCACACGGTCGACTCCTCACGCGAGGACGCCGTGGCCCGAGTGCTCGAGCTGTCGGCGGGCGGGGTCGACCACGCCTTCGAGGCGATCGGCCGGCCCGAGACCGTCCGCCAGGCCTGGGACGTCCTGCGGCCGGGCGCGACGGCGGTGGTGGTGGGCGCCGTCCCACGCGGGCTGGACGTGTCGCTGCCGGGGTTCGACCTGCTCTCGGAGAAGGGGCTCAAAGGCTGCTACTACGGCTCGGGCAACCCCGCCACCGAGCTGTCCGAGCTCGCCCAGCTGGCTGCCGAGGGACGGTTCCCGGTGGCGGACGTGGTGACCCATCTCACCGACCTCGACGGGATCGACGACGCCCTCGGCAGGCTGCGCCGGGGCGAGGGAGCGCGTACGGTGGTGATTCTCGACCCCGAGCTGGCCGGCGCGCCGGACACCCTGCCATGACCCACCCTCTCCGCCTCACCTCGGCCCGGATGATCGATGGCACGGGCGCACCCCCACTGGAGGACGTCTCGGTCGTCATCGAGAACGGGCGCATCGGCGGCATCGATAGCCGCGGCGCGCCGCGTGACGAGGACGCAGCACAGATCGACCTCGGCGGCAGGACGCTCATGCCCGGCCTCGTGGACGCGCACGTCCACGTGACTGCGTTCGACATGCCGCGCGCGCTCAAGGGCCAGGAGCCGATCGCACCCGATGTACGCCACCACCTCATCGCCGCCGGCCTCGAGCGGATGCTGCGCATGGGGATCACCACCGTTCGCGACGTCGGCGCGTTCGGCGACGGCCTGCTGCACGCGCGCCAGGCGGTGCGGCTCGGGGCCATACCCGGCCCGCGGGTCCTCGCCTGCGGGCGGATCGTGTCCGCCACCTCGGCCGGCGGCCGGCACTTCGACGGGATGTACCGCGAGGCCGACGGCCCCGACGAGGTCCGCAAGGCGACGCGGGAGCAGTTCCGCCGTGGCGCCGACTTCATCAAGCTCATGACCACCGGGGCGCGCTCCTGCGAGCTCGAGAACAGCTCGCCGGCGCAGATGACTCGAGCCGAGATCGCCGCCGTCGTGGACGAAGCGCACCGGATGGGCTATCGCGTGGCCGCTCACTGCGAGGGCCTGGACGGAACCCGGCTCGCGATCGAGGAGGGCGTCGACACGATCGAGCACGGCCTGGAGCTGCACCGCGCCCCGGAGCTGCTCGAGGAGCTCGCCCGCTCCGAGCGGGTGCTCGTGCCCACCCTGTCCTGCTTCTTCAACATCTCCGAGAACCACGCCTCGTGCTGGCCGGGCGGTCTGGTCGAGCTGGCAGAGCGGCAGCTCGACGAGGCTCACCGCACGGTCGAGGCGGCCAGCGCGGCCGGGGTGCGCCTCGCCATGGGCTTCGACTCTCAGCCGCACGGGCGGAGCGCTCTGGAGCTGGTCCGCCTCTGCCATGCGGGGCTCACACCGATGGAGGGGATCCGCGCCGCCACGGCTACGAGCGCGGCCGCCTGCGGACTGGCCGACCACGTGGGCACGATCGAGCGCGGCAAGGCGGCCGACCTGCTCGTGGTCGACGGCGACCCGCTCGCCGATCCGGAGCTGCTGCTCGACGACGAGCGCATCTGGCTGGTGATCCAGGCCGGGCGACCGGTGGCGGGCACCGCGCTCGAATCGCCGCTCGCGGGGGTGGGCCGCGGCGCGCCCGGTCTCACGGCCGATCCCGTGCCGGCCCTGGCCGGGAGGCCGATGAGCCCGACTGGCCTGGCTACAGATCCCCGTCCTCGGCCACCAGCCGGTCCAACTCGCGGCTCAGCAGTCCCAACCTCGCCTCCTTGACGAGCGGCATCTCGCGGCGCCGGCGGCGCACGAGCGACAGGTCGAGCTCGGCGATCACGAGCGCCGGCTCGTCCTCCGGGGCCTGGGCCACGAGCTCGCCGTAGGGGTCGTACACATGCGACCCGCCCCAGAAGCGCAGGTCGCCCTCCTCCCCCACGCGGTTCACGAACACGACGAAGGTCTCGAGCATCCGGGCGTAGAAGCGGCTGACGTCGTGCCACTCGGCGACGATCTCGGGACGCTGTCTCGTGCTGCAGGCGGGCACGATCAGAACGTGCGCTCCGTCCTGCACGGCCAGCGCCGCGATCGCGGGCTGCCAGGCGTCGTAGCAGAGCAGCACCGCCACGCGCCCGATGTCGGTGTCGAACGCGCGCAGCGCCGCACCGGGGGTGAAGTGCTTGCGCTCCTCCCAGATGTCGTACGTGGGCAGGTAGAGCTTGCGGTGGACGTGGCGGACCCCGCCGCGCTCGAGATAGGCGGCGCTGTTGTAGGTGTGCACCCGGCCCGCCTCCGCGAAGCCGACCACGCAGCCGAGGCCCTCGGCCGCCTCGGCCAGCTCCATCAGTTCGTCGTCATCGCTCGCCAGCGAGACGTCGTCCTGCACCCGCCCGAGCGAATAGCCGCTGAGCGTCAATTCGGGCAGGACGATCAGGTCGGCCCGCTGCGCCCTCGCCTCGCCGATCAGCTCACGGGCGCGCCGCGTGTTCTCGGGTACGTCGCCGAGCTCACAGTCGAGCTGTGCCAGGGCAACCCGTACGGTCCGGTCTCGTGAGCCGACCACGGCCGGACGAGCCTACTGCCCGTTACAAGCGCTCCGCGTAGTCCTGATACTCGGCCTTCAGGCTGGGGTCTGTGCCGAGGTAGGCGTGCTTGGACATGTCCGCGCTGTAGCGGCTCGCCGGCGGGGTCCTGCCCAGTGCCTCGGCCATGGCGCGGATGTGATGCGGCGCCGCGCCGCAGCAGACCCCGAGATAGCTGACGCCCAGCCGCTGCGCCGCCCGAGTGAACTCGGCGATCTCGTAGCGGTTGCAGGTGAACGGGTCAAGCGCCGTCGGGAACGGACGTCCGCCGGGGAGCTCGGGCGCAGCTTGATCCTCGAGAGACTGGAAGCTCGGCTGCTCCTCCGTGGTGCGGTAGGGCACCGGGAGCCCCGCGACGGGGACCGACACCGCCTCCCGCACCTGCTCCAGCAGCGGCAGCAGCGTCTCCGGCCCGCGGCTGCAGTTCAGGCCCACCACGTCGGCGCCGGCCTCCTCGAGGCGCCGGCACGCGTCGGCCGGGGTCACTCCCTCGCGCATGTCGGGGTCGGCGTGCGAGGTCAGGGTGACCACCGCAGGCAAGCCCGCCTCCCGGATGACCTCCGTTGCCACGAGCGCCTCGCCCAGCCACGAGATCGTCTCCGCGATCACGAAATCCACGCCGGCGTCGACCGCCCAGCCGACCTGCTCCTCGAACATCGCCCGGACGCGGTCACGCGACTCCTCGCCCGTCCAGACATTCGTGTTGCAGACGTTGCCGGCCACGAGGGCGCCGGTATCCGCCGCCACCTCCTTCGCGATGCCGAGCGCCTGGCGGTTGATCTCCTCCAGCAGCTCCTCCTTGCCGATCAGCCGCAGCTTCTCGCGGTGGGCGTAGTAGGTGAAGGCCTCCACCACGTCGGAGCCGGCGTGCACGAACTCGCGGTGCAGCTCAGCGACCTTCTCGGGGTGCTCGAGCACCACCTCCGGCACGAAGCCTCCAGCCTGCAGGTAGCCGCGCCGCTCCAGCTCGAACAGGTAGCCCTCCGCGCAGATCACGGGTCCCTCTGCCAATCGGTCCATCAGCTCAGCCATCTCGTCCTCCTTCGCTTGGTAGCGGCCGTCCGAGCCGTGCGGACAGCTCCTCGGCCGAGCGCCTGACGTGCGCGCCCGCCTCGTCCAGCCTCTCGCCGAGCCGGAAGCTGGGGCCCGACACGTTGAGCGCGGCGACCACGCGGCCGCGAAAGTCGCGCACAGGTGCCGCCGCCCCCACCAGCCCGGTCTCGAACTCCTCCCTCACGGCGGCGTATCCGGTCGCTCTCGCGGCCAGGATGTTCTGGTGCAGCTCCCCCACCTCCGCGCGGGAACGGGATGTGCCGAAGGTCGCGGCCAGCCCCTCGGTGTCCTCGTCCCAGAGCAGCGCGCGGCCTGAGGACGTGCAGTGCGCCGGAACGGTGCGGCCGCTCCAGTCGCCGGCGTGGACCACCCGGGGCGACGATTCGGAGAGGAGCGTAAGTACGTCGCGGCCCTGTAACACCGACAGGTGGGCCGTCTCACCGAGTTCGGTCACGAGCTCCCGCAGCGCCGGCGGAGCGAGGGCGAGCAAGCGGCTGCGACCGGCCTGAACGGCGAGCGCGTAGATACGGGCGCCGAGCCGGTACTCGAGGGTGTCCGGGTCGCGGTCTACGAAGCCCAGCTCGGCCAGCGTCTTGAGCGTGCGCGAGACCTGGCTCTTCTCGCGGCCGAGCAGAGTGGCCACACGCACCACTCCGAGGCCGCCGTTCGCAGTGGCGGACTCGTCGCCGAGCGCGAGCAGGACGTCCAGCGCACGGCCCAGCGTTCCGTCTCCTGCAACCACGGTTGCTGATTATGCATCACGCGCCCGTCGGAGGCATGCCGCCCTCGAACAACAGCACTCGCGCGGTCTCCACGTCGTCGCTCAGGGAGCGATCGCCCACATCGGCCTCGAGCCGTGCGGCGGCGAGCGCGAACAGGCCCCCCGCGCCGCCGGGAGCAGGCTCGACGCCGCGCATGCGCAACGCCCGGACCGCCACCACAAGCTCGGTGGCGACGGCCACAGCCGCCGAGTCGAGAGCGCGCTGTGCGCCGCGCGCCCCGAAGGGGGCGAACGACGCGTGTGACTCGACGCCCCCGCCGACCGTCACCGTCTGCGCCGTCACGGGGCTCGCCCGCAGGCGCACGTCGGCGGCGGCCGCGTGCGCCGTGTACTCGAGCATCATCGCGCCCGAGTCCGCGCCGGGCCGTTCGGCGAGGGCGGCCGGCAGGCCCGTCAGGCCCCGATCGAGGAGGGCGCTCACTCGTGCGGCCACGAGCGACACCGACTGCGCGAGCGCTGCCCGGAACTGGTCGAGCGCCAGCGCCAGTGACCCGCCGTGGAAGTTGGCGCCGGAGAGGGCCGAGCTCGTGGCGCCGTCGATCAGGGCGTTCTCGCTGGCGGAGTTGAGCTCCACCGCGAGCACGGCCTCCAGCGCGCGAAGCGCGGTCAGGGTCGCGCCCTCCACCTGGGCGAGCGCCCGGAACGGGTACGCGTCGTGGACCACGTCCCGCAGAGGCTTCCCCGGGCCGGGCGGCAGCTCGCCGAGCAGCTCGCGCATCCGCTCGGCCACCTGGGCCTGGCCGGGATGAGCGCGCGCGTCATGGACGCGCGCGTCGACAGCGACCGGGTCTGCCCCGGCCGCCGTGAAGGAGAGCGAGGCGACGGCAAGCGCCGCGTCGATCAGGCGCCGCGCATCCTCGGCGACGAGCGCGGAGTGTCCGATGCTCGTCGCGTTGCTGCTCATGAAGGCGATTCCGTCGCGGAGTCCCAGCCGCGGCACCGCGAGGTCGGCGTCGGCCAGGGCAGCACCGGCGTCCACCAGCTCGTGGCCGCGCCAGGCACGGCCCTCGCCCAGCAGCGCCAGGGCCACGTCGGCCAGCACCATCAGGTCGGCGGTACCGAGCGAGCCGAGCTCACGGGTGAAGGGCACAAATCCGGCGTTGACGCCCGCCACGAGGGCATCGAGCAGCTCGTCCGACACGCCCGCGCCCCCCACGCCGAGCTGGTTGGCGCGTACCACCATCGTCGCCCGGACCAGCTCGGGCGAGAGCGGCCGGCCGGCCCCACAGGAGTGGCTGCGCAGCAGGCGTAGCTGCTGCCCGGATCGCTGATCCGGCGGGATCTCGCGCGCACGCAACCCCCCCACCCCGGTCGTGACCCCGTAGATCGGCGTTCCGCGCTCGATCAGCTCTGCCACCGTCGCCGCCGCAGCGGCATTGCGGGCGCGGGCATCCTCGGCGAGGCTCACCGGGCGTCCATCGCGGACGACGGCGGCCACGTCCGCAGGCGTGAGGCCGCGTCCGTCCAGCACCACGCTCCCCGCCATGCTCAGCCCCATACCGCGTGCAGCGTCGGCGGCTTGCGAAACACGAGGCCGCGCGGCGCCGCCGGATGCTCGAGGTCGAGGCGCAGCCGCGGGAGGCGGTCGAGCACGCGCCCGAGCGCGGTGTGCGCCTCGAGTCGAGCGAGATGCATCCCGATGCAGACGTGCGGACCGTGCGCGAATGCGATTTGACGGCCGGCGTTCTCACGGCGCACGTCGAAGCGATCCGGATCGGGGAACGTGTCCCGGTCCCGGTTCGCCCCCGCGATCGAGAGGCTGACCAGGTCGCCCTCCGCGACCTGAGCGCCCCCGAGCCGAGTGTCCGCGGTGGCGTAGCGGTCGATCACCGCCGCGGCCGGCTCGAGTCGCAGCGACTCCTCGACGGCTCCTGCCAGCAGGCGCCGGTCGGCCCCCACCAGTTCGAGCTGGTCCCGGTGGGCAAGCAGGTGAAAGATGGCGTTGGTGATCATTCCCTCTGTCGTCTCGATCCCGCCGAACATCAGCACAGCGGCGTTGGACACGATCTCGTCGCGCCCGAGACCGTCCCTCTGGCCGGCCACGGCGGCCAGCAGCGACGAAGCCGGTTCGCGCTCGAGCAGCGGCAGGACGCTCGCGCGAAGCGCCGCGAAGGCCTCGCGGCCGGCGGGGGGCACCTCCTCGCCCGCCGCCACACCGGTGACCGCGTCGACGATCCTGTCGTACCAGCCGAGCATGCGCTCCGTATCGGTGCCCTCGAGGCCGAGCGCGTGGGCGACGGCACTAGCGGCGAGGGGACCGGCCAGGCTGCGGCGGAGCTCCGCGCGCCCGAACGGCTCGATCGCGTCGATCAGGCGGTCTGTCTCCGTCTCGACAATGCGCGTGAAGCGCTGCCGCACCGCGTCCCGGCGAAACGCCCTCGCGAAGGGGTCGCGATGGCGACCGTGTTCCGCGCCGTCGAGGGTCAGCATGCTCGGGCCCACCACTTGGCCCGTGGAGAAGCGGACGTCGTCCACTGTGAATCGTGCCGGGTCGCGCATTGCCTCGAGTACGAGGTCGCGCCGAGTGACAAGCCACCCCCCGAGCGCGGGCAGCCACGAGACCGGCTCGCGTTCGCGCAGGCGAGCGAGCAACGGGTGGGGGTCTAGCTCCAGTTCGGCCAGGGTCGCTGCGGCGCCGATGGGGAAGGCTTTTGTCCGAGACACTGCGGGCATGTGCGCAGTGTGGCCAATTGGCTCTCGCGGGAGCGGCATGCTCGCATGTGGCAGCATGACCTCGCAGGTCAGCTCGACTCCCCTGCCACCGAAGAATTGGTAGTTCATTTGCGGCCTTCGGGCGGATCGCGCCTTGAGTCGCGGTTGGACGGATACGGTCGATACTCCGCCGCAGAAACGAAGGAGCTGGCTCGAGACGACGCGCACGGCCCACAGCGCGACGAGCGGGACAATGGTGACCCTGTTCGGCCTTCTTCCTACGCGGCAAGCTGTCGCAACGACTGGTCCCCTCCCACCGTCCGTGACAACACCCTGACAACAAGCGCCGCTTGCATTGCGTCCAGATCGTCTGGCTGGGCGGATGGGATGCGCGAATGGCTCGCGCCCGGACCTGGAGAGCATGCTGTCGGCAAGGTTGAGGGCCTTGTCCTGCTTATGCGGGGTGGGAGTTCGAGTCTCCCTGG
>OBLR010000022.1_pt1 | contig 21159 bp, 19 predicted proteins | sample 1519891 | NCBI WGS metagenome assembly OBLR01 (sample SAMEA3113583, study PRJEB22503) | soil metagenome | reverse complement strand
CGAGATCGTTTCACGTGACTGGAGTTCAGACGTGTGCTCTTCCGATCTAGGTCGATGTCAGGGTAGTTGATGTAGCAACCGTCGGTGCGGTCGCCGATGATGGGGACGCCGCCGGTGTCGGCGAAGGTAGCCCAGTAGGTGTCCCGGATCCATTTCAGGTTCTTGGCCTGGTCGCCGGGGTCGGTGTCGTTGCGGCGGTTCCAGTACACCTGGTACTGCATTTTCAGGATGGAGTTGCGTTGCCGGCACGCGGTCTCGTGGATCGGCTGGTTGATCGCCGAGCCGTAGGAGTCGATCTGGATGACGGCCTGGGAGTTGGTGAAGTCGGTGTGGGGGGTGTTTCCCAGGTGGTCCCACATCGCCGTTATTTGCGCGGGCGTGAAGGGCTTGCGTAGGTAGGCTGACTTGTATTTGCCGCAGCGGTTCTCGCCGGAGCTGTTGAGCGCCTGGGTGGCGGTCAGCCAGGGCATCAGCCGTGGTGTCCAGGCGTTGGGGATGGGTGCGTGCTCGGCCACCGAGTGCAGCATCTGGCTGGAGGTGGGGATGGCGTCGCTGTCGACCTTGGTGAGGAAGTCGCGCATGGCGGCGGCGCCCGCGTCTTTGTCGGGGTCCTCGTTCGCGGCGTCCACCTGGGCGACCAGGCCGATTTGATTCGTGCCGTTGTTGTAGGTGAGGGTCAGCAGGGTGAACAGCCGCCCGGCCTCGGTGGTGGGGTTTTGGTGGGTGGCGAAGTACTCACCGTAGGAGCTGACCAAGTGGGTGAAATGCTCCTGGGAGAAACCCGCCCAGTCCCAAGCGCGGGCGGTGATGAGCACGCGGCTGGGCGGGGTGGGCAGGTCCTTGAACCAAAAGCGGGTCACCACGCCGAAGTTGCCGCCGCCTCCACCGGTGTGCGCCCACCACAGGTCCTTGCGGTCCGGGTCGGAGTCGTCGCGGGTCGCGGTCACCAGTTCCACAGTGCGCTTCGCGGTGACAACGGCGACCTCGACGGCGTACAGGTAGTCCACCGTCAGCCCGGCCTGCCGCGACAGCAGCCCGTAGCCACCGCCGGTGATTTGCCCGCCCAGCCCAACCGAGTAGCACGACCCGGCCGGCAGGGTGCGGCCGGACAGCGGAAACAAGTGGCTGTAGACGTGCCAGTTGGTGGCGCCGGACTCCACACACCATGCCTGCATGGTCGAGTCGTAGTACATACCGCACATTGGGCTGACGTCCAGGATGACCCGTACGTCATCGCCGCACACGAAGTCCTCGTAGCAGTGGCCGCCAGACCGGACGGTGATACGGGTCCGGTGTGGGTCGGCGGACTTCTGGTTGATCGCCTCGTTCAGCGCCGTGACTACTTGTTGTGGACTGGTGACCATCCGCACGTACTCGGGGTGGGCGATCCAGCGCTGGTTGAATCCCCGGCTGAGGGCGGGATAGCGGCCGTCGCCGGGCTTGACGACGGGGGTGGCAGGGGAGGTTTCCGCGGAATGGTTCATCGGCGATCCTGTCTCCTGGTGCTCGGTTCGAGTCGAGACAGCTGCCTGCCGGGGGCTCAAAGTCCGCCTCCGTACGAAGTGCAGGCGGCGACCCGCATCACCCCGATGATGACACATTGTAATGACATAAATCCATACTGTAGTCGCGTCGGAATCCTTGCCCGCTCACCATGCACGCGCAAGAGCACCACCCCGAGAGCATCGCGTGCGCGTCAGGCTGTACAACGACGCCATGGACATCTCCACTGACCGGCAAGCCCGGAGCTGCTCGACCTCGTGCGCCACCGCGAGCCCGGGAACAGATGACCGATCCGCGACAGGCGCCAACCGCAGTCGGCGGCGTTCATCATCACGACGCGACAACACCTGCGCTGGCGCCACGCTGACCAACTCGGCATCACTCAACAGCCGTGCCGATCCCGCCCGCGCCTTCGCCCCGGCGAAGCAGACGGCAGGACATGATCATTCAAATAGACATAGAGTGCAATCAACGACTAGATGAAATGGATCTGATGTCAGACATCGGTTGGGACTTTATAGGGTCCCTAGGGGTTTTTGCCCTGCTATTCCTCATCGTAACTCTCGGCATAGTTCTTTTCGTCGTCATAAAGTTGGTTCGCAGGTACCGGCAGATCAACCAGCCCGGCATGCCCAGGTCGCCCAAGGTGGTGTTCTGGGGATCGATCCTCTACACCATCTCCCCCATTGATCTCGTGCCAGATCCTGTATATCTCGACGACCTCGGCGTCAATATGGCAGCACTTATCTACATTGGTCATATGATAAGTCGATTTCAACAATCTATCGCGCACAACAAAAGGCGGATCGATCCTCCGCGGCAGCTCGACTGAGAATCGCCCAGATATACCAATGCTCTGACGGTTCCGCTGGGACGTTGGTGAAGGACGAAGTCGTGTGAGTTGCCCAGGCGGCCCATCGACAACCACCTACGCCCGCTCCGCGGCCCTGCGGCTAACGGTCTTCGCATGTGAGGGTGGAGGTTCGGCGCCGGCTACCGTGTCTGGCCGCCGGCGGCGCGGTAGACGGCCTTGGTGAACCCGGTCAGCCGAGCCACGGAGGATCGCCACGTACTGCTCGCCGGCTGCACACTGAGCACCGCCACGATCATCCGGTCGCCCGGCCCGGCGGTGCCCGTCGTGTGCAGCACCGGACGTACGAGGTCGACGCCGGGCCCGGTGCGCCGCCCGGATGCGGGGAGCCGGTAGCCGCTGGTGCCAATCCGGACGCACCGCTCTGGCGGTACCGATCCATAGCCGGACCAACCCTGCTTGATCGCCCACGGCCGAGGCAGCGCGGCGGGGATGCCGAAGTATTGGTCGAAGCCGTCGGCGGCGCACTGAGTGGCCCGGCGCAGGTGGCCCATGATGAAATCGCCGAACCGCCGGTGCGCCGGGTCGAGCAGATAGCGATACATCCGCACCACGTCCGCTGCGCTGATCGCGGTATAGCCCCAAAAGCCCGGCTTGCCGACAGGCGGCGGAGCGGTGTCGGTCAGCCGCAGCGCGGCGGTCATCCGCTCGATGACGCGGGCCCGGCCGCCGCGCGTCCACAGTGTGGTGGCCGCGTCGTCGTCGCTCGCGCGCAGCATCGACCGCAGCAGCGCCAGATCGTTCGCCGGGATCTCGGTGCCGGCGCGGCGCGCGGCCAAGTAGTCGAGCGCGATCAAGATCTTGACCACCGACGCGGATCTGAACCGGTGGTGCGCGTTGTGCTGGACGGTCACCCGCCCGGCGGCGCGGTCGAAGACCACGTACCCGGCCGTCATGCCGGCCGGCGCCTTGGGCCGGCGGACCGGCCGGGAGGACGGGCGCGCGGTGCCCGGCGTCGCGGTCGGTGCCCCGGCGGTCGCCCGCGAAGGGGTGGGGCGGGTGCTCCGGGCGGCCCCCTGGCAGGCCGCAGCGGCGGTGAGCGGTACAACCACCGCCAGGACCGCCGCGAGGGTCGCCCGAGCTCGCATTCGCGCCACCGGCCCTCTCTATCAAATCGCCGCCCCACGCCGCCCGGGCTTCAGTCCGGGCCTCAGGCCGCCGGGAGCGTTCCGGACTTTACTCGGGGCCGTTACTCACACTTGACAACCTGAGGGAGATGTACTTCTGAGAGGGAAGTCATCGTTTCTCGATGCTGATGTGGTAAAGGCGGGGCCGCCGCGCTTGGGTGGCTCGGGCGATGCGAGCTCGCCGCCGATACCGAGCCGAGCCGCGAACGCGCCAAGGCGTTGTGGGTCGACGGGTGGGTCGCCACCGGCCAAGGCGATGCCTCCAATTCGACGGAGATGCTCAGGGAGTGTGTCAAGCTGGCGCGCTCGCTCGGCGACGACGGCGCCGAGGCCTACGCGACGCAGTGGATCGGGACGGCCACGTGGATGCAGAACCAGCTGCCGGAGGCCGTGCCGTACCTGGAGAGGGCACTGCGCCGGCACCAGGCCGCCGGCGAGCTCAACTCCGTGACGGCCATCGTGTCCTGCCAGCTCGGCATGGTCGTGGCCCTGCTCGGTGACGTACCGCGTGGTACCGCGCTCTGCGAGGAGTGCGTCAGCATCTGCGACGCCAACGGCGAATCTTGGACCCACTCGTGGGCGCAGTGGAACCACGCCGTCACCCGCTGGAGTCTGGGGGAGACCGAGCGGGCCAGCGAGCATGCCAAACGCTCCCTCCGGCTCAAGCGCGCCATCCGAGACCAGCTCGGAATCCCGTTCTGTGTGGAGTTCCTGGCCTGGATCGCCCTGGCTGGCTCCGACGCCGAACGGGCCGCCACCCTGTTCGGGGTGAGCGACAAGATGTGGGAGCCGATCAGCGCGCCGCTGTTCGGCTGGGGAACTTTGCGCGGCTGGAGCGACCATTGCCGACATCATGCCCGCCTGGCTCTCACGGACCGGACGTTCGAAGCCGCCTACGAGCGGGGCAAACGGCTCGCCTTTGACGCCGCCGTGGCGTACGCGCTCGGCGATGCCGCCGACGCCCCCGCCGCGGCGGAGCCGGCCGCCGATTCCGCGGGACCGCGCCTCACCCGCCGGGAACGCGAGGTGGCCGCGCTCGTGGCCGACGGCCGGTCGAACAAGGAGATCGCGACGAGCCTCGTGATCTCCCAGCGCACGGCGGAGAACCACGTCGAGCACATCTTGGTCAAGCTCGACTTCACCCGTCGCACGCAGATCGCGACCTGGATCGCGGAACATCAGCCCCAGGGGCGCGGCTGACCTCGGACGTCCCGTCCCGGGAGGGGAATGTACGTACCCCACCCGGACCCCGGCCCGCACAGATGAGTACCTGCGTAAGTAGTAGTGCGGATTCGGATTTTTCCGACCACGCCCATGCTGGTGAGCGAAAGCACATCCCGCCACGAACAGTGGAGGGGAGTGAGACCGGAATGTGCCAGCACCAGCCGCCTTGCCCGAAGGCGGACGCCATCGACCATAACGCGGCCCGCCTGGTCGCCTACCACCCCGAGCAGGGATGGGGCCTGCTCTGTAACCAAGTGATCGTCTTCGACGACAGCGGCGAACTGCTTCCCGACGGTCGCACCCCCGCGGCCCGTCGACCGCAGACCGAACTGACCGCCGCGACCGTCACCACAAGCCGCCGAGCGGCGTAACGCCTTCCTGGAACCTCCGCCGGGCGCCCGCGCCGGCATCGCACCCGGCCCGGCGTTCCGCTTGGACGAAGGAAGAGTGCTGACCGCTCGACGTGGAAGGAAGCCACGCAATGGCCGTGACAGAACTTGAGCAGGCCGCGACCACCGGCCGGCCGGAGGCGGCGAGCTTTTCGGGATCATGGCGTTCGCCGCTGTCGACCATGGCCCGCGCGATCGGCGGCCGGATCGTCGAGGAGGCGGTCTTCCCGGCCCGCGAGGACCAACTCGCCCGCATCCGCAAGATTGTGCGGGCGGCCGCCGGCGGGCACTACGAACGCGACCTCATCGTGCTGTTCGCCAACGAGCTTGCGGCCAACGCCATCAAGCACAGCGGCTCGCGCCTCGTCGGCGTCATCGTCGCCCGCACCGCCGAAGACCGTCTGCGCGTGGCCGTCTACGACCAGCACCTGACCGGTTTCCCGCACCCCCATGGGCGGTCCTGCGGCCGCGACGACCTCGACGACCTCGACGACGAGAGCGAAAACGGCCGTGGCCTGCAGTTGATCGAAGCCATGGCCAGCAGATGGGGCATCGTCCGCGAGCCCGGTGTCGGCCTTCTCACGTGGTTCGAGCTCGCCTGAAACGGCGGCTGCTCGAACCGGCCGCTCGTTTCGCGGCGAGGTTCAGCCCGGCACGGAGGGAGCGGCGTCGCCGGCGTCGCCGGCCGCGGCCAGGGGGCGCAGGGCCGGCATCACCTGCTCGGCGAACAGAGTCACGCTGCGCAGGAATTCCGCATGACCGAGGCTGCCGAACTGGAAGATGCCGCTGAACGTGCCGAACCCCAGCTCCCGCTGGAACTCGGTCAGCCGCTGCCGTACGGTCTCCGGCGAACCGGCCAGGGCGTACCCGCGGTCCATGAGCTGCTCGGGGTCCATCGAGCTCGTGCCCAGGCCGCGCTTGGCCGCCAGCACCCGCGTGGCCGACGTGAGCGTCAGATAGCCGGCCGGGAAGAACACGTCCTTCGGCATCCGCATCAGCGCGTTGAACAAAAAGCCGAGGTGGACCGCCGCCTCGCGCCTGGCCTGTTCGTCGGTCTCGGCCACGTACACGGGGATCGACCAGCCGAGCTGGTCCGGCGGCGCGGTGTAGCCGTGGCGCCGCGCCGCCTCCCGGTAGCCGTCGAACGCCCGCTTGACCGTGTCGATGTCACTGTAGGTCTGCACGTAGGTGTAGCGCCGCGCCGCCGCCCAGTCCACGGTCTCGACGCTGCCCTGCGACGGGCTCCAGATCGGCGGATGAGGCTGTTGCAACGGGCGCGGCCACGGGTTGACGTTGCGGAGCTTGTAGTGCTTGCCGTACCACTCGAACGGGCCCGGCTCGGTCCACGACCTGATGATGAGATCGTGCGCCTCGTAGAAGCGCTCCCGTGAGCTGGTCGGGTCCATCGAGAACGTGTGGTACTCGGCGCCGATGCCCCGGACGAAGCCGGAGATGATACGGCCGCCGGAGATGACGTCGAGCATGGCGATCTCCTCGGCGACCCGCATCGGGTGGTCGCGCAGCGGGATCGCGTTGCCCAGCACGGCGATCTTGCCTGTGGTCTGGGGAACGAGCAGCGCGGCGGTCACGTTCGGCGACGGCATCAGGCCGTACGCGGTCTGATGGTGCTCGTTGACGCAGATGCCGTCGAAGCCCATCTGGTCGTAGTAGACGAGCTCGCGGAGATAACGCTGGTACAGCTCGTGGCCGAGCTTGGGGTCGAAGTTGGCGTTGCTCAGCGTGACCCAGCTGGACTCGCGGCTCGACAAGTGCGATTCCGGCAGGTACGGATACGGCATCAGGTGGAAGCCGAAGAACCTCACGGCCTCGCTCCCGTCCCCAGGAAGGTCCGCAGGATGTCGAGCGCGGCGGCGGGCCGTTCGACGAGCGGGAGATGGCCGGCGTCGTCGATGATCGCCGTCTCGGCCTTGGGCAGCAGTTCGGCCCAGCGGCGCGCGTAACCGACGGGCAGCAGATGGTCTTCCGCGCCCCACATGATCAGGGTCGGCGCGATGATCCGGTGCAGCCGGGTCGGCAGCTTCGGATCGTGCAGGTAGGGGTTCCAGCCGAGGTGCGCGGTGGCGATCTGGTTGCGCAGATAGCGCTCGAACAGCCCGGGGTCGTGTTCCATGGCGCGGGCCCGTCGCACGGCGGCGGCCTTGAGGTCGCGGTCGTTATAGATCAGCGCGGCCAGCTCGACGGGGCTGTGCACGAACATGTCCGGCGTCGCGACGTCGTCGGCGCGGACGCCGCAGGCGTCGACAAGCGCCAGCCGGCTCACCCGCCGCGGCTCGATGGTCGCGAGATCGGCGGCGATCCAGCCGCCCAGCGATGATCCGACCACGACGGCCTCGGGCGCCTCGATCTCGTCCAGCAGATCGAGGTAGAAGAAGGCCAGGTCGTGGACGCTGTCGATGCCGTCTTTGTCGTCGCTGGCGCCGAAGCCGGGATGGTCGGGCCGGTAGACGCGGTGCGTTTGCGCCAGTTCGGCCAGGGCCGGCTGCCACGTCCCGAGGTCGCCGGATCCATGCAGATAAAGCAGCGGCGCTCCGGAGGGGGAGCCGGCGGTCAGCATCCTGATGCGGGTGCCGCGCACCGTGATGTCGCGTTCCTCGTGGTCGGCCCCTTGTGCGGCCGTCGCCGTGCTCAATGGGCGCTCGCTCCTCGGTCGCTCGCCACCGCGTCGCTCGTTTGGGGGTCGCTCGTTTGGGGGTCGCTCGTTTGGGGGTCGCTCGTTCGCCGGGCCCGCTCGGTCCTCACGGTGCCGACCGTAACCAGGAGCCGTTCGAGGCGGCCAATACACAGTGGTTCGGCACTTATGACCGTCGGTGATCGCGCCATCGATATCCCGATTGTTCGCCATGGCGGAATTTCCTTGGCAGTTCGTTACGCACTGTGGAAGTGGGCTGGTCTCGGATCTAGAGTGAGGCGGGGGATCCGAGTTGCCGGCCCGGCAAAGGAGACCAACCGTGGAGTTGCGCCACCTGCGGTATTTCCTAGCGGTCGCCGAAGAACTTCACTTCGGCCGCGCCGCCGAGCACCTTCACATCGTGCAGCCCGCGCTCAGCAAGCAGATCGCGGCCTTGGAGAAAGAGCTGGGCGTCCGGCTGCTCGAACGGACCAAGCGCCGGGTCGAGCTGACCGAGGCGGGCAGGGCGTTCCTCGACGACGCGCGCAACGTGCTCGCCCAGGCCGACCTGGCCGCCGACCGGGCGAGATCGGCGGGTCGCGGCGAGCGCGGGGTGCTGGTGGTGGGCTTCATCCCGCCCGCGCTCAACAGCGTGCTGCCGCTCGCGCTCAACCGCTATCGGGTCGAGCATCCGGACGTACGGCTGGTGCTGCGCGAGCTATCGAACCGCGCGGCGCTCGACGGGGTGCTGTCGGACCGGATCCACATCTCCTTCGTGCGGGTCCCGTTCGACGACCACGGCCTGTGTTGCGAGCCGGTGTATGAGGAGCCCGTCGTCGTCGCGCTGCCCAGCGACCATCCACTGGCCGCGCTCGAGGCCGTGCCGCTGGCCGCCTTGTGCGATGAGGCGTTCGTGATGATCCCGCGCAACCAGGAGCCGCAGCTGCACGACTATTACATCGCGCTGTGCCAAGAGGCCGGCTTCAGCCCCCAAATCGTGCACGAGGTCAGCGCCACCCTCGTCGGCGTCGGCCTGGTCGCGAGCGGTGTCGGGGTCGCGTTCGTGCCGTCCTCCACCCGCGTCATGTCCCGCGTCGGCGTCACCTACCGCCCGCTGCGCGATCCCACGCCGCGCTTCCGGCTGGCGGCCGTCTGGCGGTCCGACGCCGACCCGCTGCTGAAGTCCTTCCTCGCCACCCGTCCCTGGTCGGGCCCCGTCGACGCCCGGCTCCGCCACCTCACCCCCGCCGTCTGACCGGCCCGGCCACCCCGCGACGATCCAACCGGCAAGAGGGCCCGGAGCAGGCGGGAGGTCAGGCGATCGGCGGGAGGTCAGGCGACCGGCAGGCGGACGTCGAGGATGGCGCAGCGGCCCGCTGCCTGGGTCTCGAGGCAGTGCTCGAGCGCCGCAGGGAGGTCTTCCGGACGTTCGACGACCCGGCCGTCGCCGCCGTAGGCGCGGGCAAGCTGAACGTAGTCGGCGGCGGGGGTGAGGTCGGTCTCAGGAAAGTCGCTCCCGGTGTCCGCGCTGCCCTTCGGGTAGAGCCGCTGCACGGGGAGCTTCGACGCCCGGTACGCCTGATTGTTCAAGATCACCGCGATGAACGGCGCGCCCGCCTTCTGGGCGGACCAGATGGCGGCGGTGGGCACGCCGAAGTTGAACGCGCCGTCGCCGACGATCGAGACCACCGGCGCATCGGGGCGGGCCAGCTTGACGCCGAGCGCACCGGCCACGCCCCAGCCGAGGGCGGGGGAGCCGGTCCCGAAGCGGTGCCCCGGTTCGCGGGCGACCTGCCGGATGATGGCCGGGCGGTTCGTCACCGCCTCCTCCAGAACGATGGCCTCCGGCGGCAGCGCCCGGTCGAGCGCCTGCAGCATCGCGTCGGGCGGCTCGGCGACCGCCAGCCCGGCCCACTCGGTGCGCTTTTTGTCCAGCCGTTCCCCGGCCGCCGCGCGCCGCTCGCGCCAGCGCGCGGTGCGATCAGGCGTCGCGAGACCGCGCAACTCGGCCGTGAGCAGCGGCAGCGCGATCGCGGTACTGGCGGTCAGCGCGAGCTCGACGGGATAGGTCCAGGTGGGCATCGTGTGTTTGACGCAGTCGATGTCGATCTGCAAGACGACCGCGTCGGGCGGCGGCGCCGCCTGAACGGGGATCCACGGCACCTCGGCGTCGAGCACCAGCACCACGTCGGCGGCCCGCAACTCGTCGGCGCCGTCGACCTCGCCGCCGGCGAACAGCGGATGCCGCGGCGGGAAGTTGAGCCGGTCCTGGTGATCGATGACCGGCGACCCGATCAGCTCGGCCAGTTCGACGAGGGCCGCGACGGCGCCGGGACGGGCGCCGGTACGGCCGGTGACGATGACAGGGCGCCGGGCGTCGGCGAGGGCGCGGGCCGCCTCGGCGAGCCCGCCGGGGTCGGGCGCGGCCGGCCGGGGCCGGCGCAGCCGCCGGCTGAGCGCGGCGCCGCCCGGCTCCATCAACGACTCCCGCGGCAACATGACGTACGCCGGACCGGGCGGATCGCTCCGCGCCACCTGATAGGCGCGCCGGACGATGCCGCCGAGCTCCCGCCCCCGCGGCACCTCCATCGACCACTTCCCGAAGGCGCGCAAGATCGCCTGCTGGTCGGCCTGTTCCTGCTGCCAGTGGATGTAGGTGTCCCGGTGGCCGGGCACCTCGGGCGCGATGCTGTACGGGGTGCGCCCGGCGAAGATCACCACCGGTACGCGGTTACGCTGCGCGTTATGGATCGCGCCGCCCAGGTTGAGGGTGCCCGCGTCCACATGCACCATCACCGCCTGCGGCCCGCCACCGGCGAAGTGGTGCCCCATGGCCGCCGACAGCGCAACGAACTCGTGGGTGCACAGCACGGAGCGGGGGTGCGGCGTTCCGTTCGCCCGGGCGGCGGCCATCGCCTCTTGAACGGGCGCGGTGTCGGTGCCGGGGTTGATGAACAGATGCTCGACGCCCTCGTCGGCGAGCGTGCCGACGAGCTCGGCCGCTGCGTCGGGGAACACGGGACCTGTGTGATCTCCCATGCTCCTTCTCTAGTCGTTGCGGCGGGGTGCCGCAACGTCCCCGGTGATCGGGATTAATCACTTCGCGCCATCACCGCCCCTTCGCGGCCGCGACGCGGCGCCGGCCGAACGTCGCAACCCGGCCGCCGATGGGCAAGAATGCGCTAAGCACTGCTGGGTAAGCCGTTGATACCGATGGCGGTACCCGGCGGATGGAGGATGAGCGCTATGACCGGACCGCAGCCGGGCCCGTACCCGCAGTACCCGGGCGGGAGCGGGATGCCCGCTCCGCAGCCCAAGCCACCGCCCCCCGACACGGTGCAAAACGCCTTCTACTTGATGCTGGCCGGCGCCGGGTTGCAGGCGCTCGGCATCATTTCGGCGCTGGTGCAGGTCGACACCATCCGGGAAATGGTCCGCGATCGCCTGCGGGAGCAGCCGGACGCGGCGACCGTCGACGTCGACAGCGTGGTGAACGTCTCCCTCGCGGCCATCGTCTTGGTCGGGCTCATCGGCATCGGCCTATGGCTGTGGATGGCCTTCGCCAACCGGGCCGGCAAGAACTGGGCCCGGATCACGGCGACCATCTTCTTCGGCATCTCGACGCTGTCGGTGCTCAGCAACATCGCCGTCAGCACCTCCGACAGCACGATGGCCGTCGGCTCGTCCAACACGACGTTCGGCACCATCCTCAGTGTGTTGATGTGGGTGGTCGGCCTGGTCGCGATCATCCTGTTGTGGCACGGCCGGTCGGCCCCGCATTTCCGGAAGGCGTCGTACGGTTACGAATACCAGCCGCCCGGCGCGACCTCCGGATACCCGCCCACCGGTCCGGGCCCGGCTCCCGGGCAGACCGCCCCGCCGCCGGGCGGATCGCCCCCGCAGGGCCAGCAACCACCGGGACCGCCGCCCGGGTCGCCGCCGGACGGCCCGCAGGACATGCCGCCGCCCCGTTAGCCGACTTGGTTCAGCCGGCTCAGTCGGCCAGGGCGCGGTCGATACCGGCCAGCGACTCGGCCAGCAACCGCGCGTGGCCCATATCGGCCGCGTACGCGGCGAGCACGACGGACAGGTTGACCGCGAGCACGCGGGCGGCGACCTCGCGTTCGGCGTCGACGGAGCGACCGTAGGCGGCCAGGAAGGCCGCCCTGGCCGGTCCGGCGAAGGCGCCGTAGGCCAGCGCCAGGTCGACGGCGGGATCGGCGAGGCAGAGATCTCCCCAGTCGATGACGCCGCCGACACCGCCGTCGTCGGTGATGAGCACATGCCGTACGTGCAGATCGCCATGGCTCACCACGTCGGCGCCGGTGGGCGCTGGCAGCCGCGCCGCGTCGGCGAGGAACCGGTCGAGGCCGGGGTCGGCGGCGCGCAGACCCTGCTCGGCGAGCTGTGCCAGCCCGTCGCGAGTGCGCGGGGCCCGTACGCCGGGGTCAGCGCGCCGCATCGGGTCGTGCGGCAGCACCGTGCCCACCTCGTCGATCAGCCGGGGGTCGTGCAGCGCGCCCAAGAACGCGCCGACATCGCGCGCGACGCCGACCCGACGGGCATCGCTCAGCCCGGCATCGACGAGCTCGGCGCCGGGCAGCATCCGGCCACCCCAAAACGGCCAAGGGAAGCGCCGCGACGGGCGTCCCACCAGCTCCGGCACGGGAATGGGCAGCGGCAGCCGCGGAGCCAGGGCCGGCAGGGCCGCGATCTCACGTTCCACTCCGGGCAGCGCGATGGCCCGGCGCGGAAACCTGAAGACCCACGTGCCGCCCACCAGATAGACGGTGTTGTCCCAGCCGGTGGCGAGTGGCTCGACCGGCGCGCCGCGTAGCGCGTAGAACTGCTCGCCTACCAGTGCGGCCGCATCGCCGGCCGTGACGACGCGTTCGGGCGCCCACAGCGGCGAGACGTCCTGGGATGGGTCGGACACAATCCGGCAGCGTAGGTGATGCCACCGGCCGGCCGTGCCGCCGCGATGGTCCGCGGGCGGCGGCGGAAATAGACTCCGGGTGATGAGCGAGCGGGAGCCTTGGCAGTGGGACGAGGCGGTCTGGCGTGGTCACGTCCAGCGGGTACGGGCCGGGCGCAGCCTGCGGCCCGCGAGCTGGCCGGGCGGGGCACAGGCGGCGGTGGCGCTGTCGTTCGACTCCGATCACGAGACCATCCCGCTGCGCGAGGGCGAGACCGGGCCCGGCAAGCTCTCCCAGGGCGAGTACGGCGCGCGGGTCGGCGCCCCGCGGGTACTGCGCCTGTTGGAGCGCTACGGCGTGCCGGCGACGTTCTTCATGCCGGCGGTCTCAGCGCTGTTGCATCCGAATGAGGTGCGCTCCTACGTCGGGGCCGGGCACGAGGTCGGCATGCACGGCTGGATCCATGAGCGCAGCATGCTGCTGTCGTCCGCGGCCGAGCGCGAGCTGGCCTTGCGGTCCGCCGACACGCTGGAGAAGCTGACCGGCGACCGCCCCGTGGGCATCAGGACGCCGTCGTGGGACTTTTCCGACCATACGCTCGCCATCACCCGTGAGCTCGGCCTGCGCTACGACTCCTCGCTGATGGCCGACGACGAGCCGTACGAGCTGCTGGCCGACGGCGAGCCGACCGGCGTGGTGGAGATCCCGGTCGAGTGGATCAGAGACGACGCCCCATACTTCACGATGGACCGGCACGCGTCGGTACGGCCGTACACGCCGCCCAGACAGGTCCTGGAGATCTGGCGGGACGAGTTCGACCTCGCCTACGCCGACGGCGGTCTGTTCCAGCTCACCATGCATCCGCACGTCATCGGGCACCGGTCCAGGCTGATCATCCTCACCGAGCTGCTCGCGCACATCGCCGGGCACCCGGACGTGTGGTTCGCCACCCACGCGCAGGTCGCCGCCCACGTGCGCGCCGCGCCCGCCGCGTCGGCGGCGCCCGCGGCGTCAGGCAGCTAGCCGTCCCGGCGCGCTGAATCGTGCCGGGCGGCGAGCTCGTTCAACAACAGCGCCTCGGCCACGCAGGCGTTCTCGAAGTCCCCGAGGTGGAGACTCTCGTTGGCGCCGTGGGCACGGCAGTCCGGATCGGCGCCCGCGCTGGTGACGAGGATGGCGGCGTCGGGGAAGGCGGCGGCGAAGGCCTCGACGAACGGAATCGAGCCGCCCACCCCCGTGGTGACCAGATCCGTGCCATAAGCGGCGGAAAAGGCGCTGCGGGCGGCGTCGAAGGCGTCCCCGCGCGGGTCGATGGCGTACGGCTGGCCGACCTCCTCGGGCGTGACCTGCACCCGGACGCCCCACGGCGCGTGTTGTTCCAGATGCCTGATGAGCATGCGCTGAGCCTCGACCGCGTCGTCGCTCGGCGCCGACCGCATGCTGATCTTCGCCCGCGCCGTCGCGGCGAGCGTGTTGGAGGCGTCGGCGACCGGCGTCGCGTCGATGCCCACGACGGTCACGGCCGATTTGGCCCAGATCCGCTCGCCGATGCCGCCGGTGCCGATCAGCCGCACCCCGTCCAGCATGCCGGCCTCGGCCCGGAAACGCTCTTCGGGATAGTCGACCGCCGGCGGCTCGGCGGCGCCCAGGCCGGCGATGGCGACGTCGCCCTTCTCGTCGTGGAGCGTGGCCAGCAGCCGGCATAGCGCCGTCAGCGCGTCGGGGGCCGCGCCGCCGTAATTGCCGGAATGCACGGTGTGCTCCAGCGCCTGGACCTCGACGACGCAGTCGGTGAAGCCGCGCAGCGTGGTCGTGAGCGACGGCGTACCCGTGTCGAAATTGATGGAGTCGGCGAGTACGACGACGTCGGCCTCGACCTTGTCGCGGTGACGCTCGAGGAAGGCGCCCAGCGTGGTTGAGCCGATCTCTTCCTCGCCCTCGACGAACACGGTGACGCCGACCGGAGGACGTCCGCCGAAGCAGCGAAGCACCGCGAGATGCGCCGCGACGCCCGCCTTATCGTCGGCCGAGCCGCGGCCGTACAGCCGCCCGTCCCGCTCGGCGGGCTCGAACGGCTGACTGGTCCATGCCGCGAGGTCGCCGGTCGGCTGGACGTCGTGATGGGCGTAGAGCAGGACGGTGGGCATGCCCGCCGGTGCCGGAAAGCGGGCGACGACGGCCGGCTGGCCGCCCGAGATGTCGTCGAGGATCTCCACCTCGGCCGCCCCGGCATCGCGGTACAGCCGGGCGGTCCGCTCGGCGGAGGCGCGTACGTCCGCCGCCCGGGCCCGATCGGCGCTGACGGAGGGTATCCGGATGAGCTCTTCCAGGTCGGCGCGCACGCCGGGGAGGACTTCGCGCAGGGCCTTGCGTACATCAGCGCTCACGGAGCACCGTCCTTCGCGTTCGATATGGCCGGTACAGTTCGGGTGTTGACTAGGGAAGGCCGCCCGCTCTGCGGCCACGGTCGCGATCGCGTCTGCGGATGCCGGCAAGATCGCGAAGCCCCGTGCGCCCGGCATCGTGAAGTAACCACTCAGAGCGGTTACACATGATCAGTATGCCAGAGCCCCGGCCGGCCGGGCGGCTGATTCCCGCGATCTGCCACGACGCCCGATGGCCTACGCTGCCGCCTGCCGCCGCGGCACCGCTGCCTTCCCAGGTGGACGGGAGGCGCCGGATCGGCGGCCGGCCCGCGGGTGTGCTGCACCACATGGTCGATTCCCGCCGTTTTCCGCCCACCCCTAAATTGCTATGTGGGAATGGTGACACATCGCCATCCTTGATCGTTGCAAATATTATACGGCGGTTTCTCGGGTAAGGATGCTTCTTATTCCGTATGACGAGGGTCGGTTTTCGTTTGTCGGTGGCCCGTGCCGGGATCGCTCGCGTCGGTGGACTTCCTTCCGGCGCGACCCGGCCGTGCATATTGACAAGATATTTACCGGAGGCGTGGGTCGGCGCGAACGCGGATGACCCCGGCCCCTGCCGTGCCGAGTGGCGTTCCTCTATCTCAGTGCCGGTGCGGCGGGTGGTGCCGGTAGAGGTGGCACGGCGGGAGACCGGCCTGACCTTGGTTTTGACAAATGTGAAGGATCGAGGATCAGGCCGCGGCCTCACCATGGCGGGCCACCACCGGCAAGCACACGCCGGAGATCACGGTAAGGTTCGGCGAAGCGGAGACCGGCCACGGCCACATCCGGCCGCGCATCGGCGGCTCGCCCGGGCCGCCGCCTGCCATCTCCGCGACTTGGATCATCCCGGTGTCCGTTGACCCCAATGGATCACACAAACGGCACAGAGAAACGTGCCTTGGATAGGGGTTTGCCACCTGTTAGAATAGTTACCGCTCGTGTCCACGGGGGGACTGTCCCGATTTCTACCAAGTCGTACCAGTTCAGGGGCCCGTACCAGTTCAGGGGGTGGGTGGAGCGAGGTGGACCGTTGGCGCAGGACAAGTTCGACTTTAGATTTCGAGGTGGTCGGCTCTGCCTCGATTTCGCCGCCACCCTTGGTGGGCGCTACCGCGGTGGTGTCGAGCGGCTCCGCTCCGCGGACGATCTAGGCCGGTGGTTCCACCTGGCGTTGTCCCTCGAACGCGACGTACCGGCGACCGCGCAGAACGTGACGGCCGCCTATGAGCTTCGCGAAGCCATCTACCGGTTGGTTCATCCGAAGACGCGTGAGCGGCCGGCCCTCCTCGATATCGACGTGGTGAACGCGTGGGCCGCCAGGCCCGGCCTTGTCTCCGAGCTCGGCTCCGACGCGCGCTCGGTCACCTTGCGCTCGGACAGCACGGCCGAGGCCGGTCTCGCCACGGTGGCGAGAGACGCGGTCGATCTGTTGTCCGGGCCGTGGCTGGTCCGGGTCAGCGAGTGCGCGTTCCCGGATTGTTCGCTGCTGTTCGTCGACACCTCTCGCCCCGGCCAGCGTCAGTGGTGCGACATGAAGAGCTGTGGCAATCGCTTCAAGGTGCGCCAGCATCGCAGCAAGGCACGTCACGAAGCGGTGCGGCGGGGCTGATCTCGCGGGCAAAGGCGCCGGTCCCGACAGCTAGCGCCCCTCGATGTCCGGTTTAATGCCTTGTCCGGGCTTAGTGGGTGATTTTCGGGGGCGAATCGGGCGGCTTTTTTGGTCCTTGGCGGGTGTCCTTTTGTGCCGGATAAGGGCGCAGTCCCCATCGGGAGGGGCTGTTCACGCAGGTCGCGGGCGGGTTCGGGGACGCTCGCCGGGCGGCGCGCAGATGGGCGAACCGGCTGCGGATGAATCAGGAAATATTGCGGTAACTCCTCTAATGGGTTACCGTGCTTCGGGTGAGCAATGAGGCTACGACGGTTGCCTCCCCTGACGAAGCCGGCGGCATCCTGCGGACGTGGCAGGAAACACCTCTGGGGGTCAAAGCCCTCATTGGGGGCACATTCGTCAATCGTTTCGGGGGATTCCTCCAGTTCTTTGTCATCCTTTATCTGACCCAGCGTGGATTCACCAATGGGCAGGCGGCGCTGGCGTCAGGATTTTATGCCGCCGGCTCCATCGCCGGTGTCCTCGTCGGCGGATCGCTGTCGGATCTCATCGGGCCGCGCCTCACCATTGTGATCACAATGGTGGCGACCGCCGGGAATACGATCGCGATCCTCTATATCAATAACTTCGTGGCCTTGCTGGTGGCCATCACGGTGCTGGGCGGCATCTGTCAGATGTACCGGCCGGCGTCCAGCAGCATCCTCGCCACGCTGGTGCATCCGTCGCGGCAGGTCATGGTCTTTTCCATGTACCGGCTCGCCGTCAACGCGGCCACCACCCTGTGTCCGCTCGTGGCCGTCCTCATCATCGCCGTGTCATGGGACCTCCTCTTCTATGTGGAGGCCATCACCATCTTGCTCTATGCGGTGATCATCGCGATGGCGCTGCGCGGCGTGGTGCTGCCGTCCCCGTCCGCGAATGCGGAGAAAGCGGAGCAAAAGGACGGAACGGAGAAGACGTCGGCCGGGAGTTATCTGCGGCTCATGACCGACGGACGCTACATGTTGTTCCTGGTGGCCGTCTTCGCCGTCAGTGTGATCTACGTACAGTCGCTGACCACGCTTCCGCTGTTGGTCGAAGAGCGCTGGGACGTGCTCCACTTCAGCATTCTGCTCGCGCTCAACGGCTTCGTCGTGATCACCTGCGAACTGTACGTGAGCAAGCACGTACAGCACTGGAAGTCTCGCACGCCACTGCTTTTGGGCAGCGTGCTCGTGGCCGGCGGAATGATGCTTTTCGCTTTGCCGCTTGGCTATCCGATCCTCATCATCGGCACCTTGGCCTGGACCACGGGCGAGATGATTTGCTTCCCGATGTTGTTCGAGACATATCCGGCCCAGGTCGGGCCGGAGAATATGCGCGGCCGCTATCTCGGAGCCGCCAACGGAATATCCAACGCGGGCATGTCGATAGGCCCGATTGTCGGGATCGCCTTGTACGACCGCATTGGCGCAAGCGTGTGGTACTTCTGCGGGATCGTGGGAGCGATCGCGGTGCTGGCGGTGCTCGCGGGGACCGTGCCGTTGCCGCGCGACCGTGAGCGCGAGGATCGGGCGGCACGGAAACAACCGATCGCTGTAGAGGGGCAGACAGCCGTCGAATGAATGGACTGAAAGGAAGACCGATGAAGGATACCGCCATCATCGTTGATCCCTATGCCGGGGCTGCCGATTTCGCGACGGCTTTCGCCAAGCGCGGTGTCTCGTCAGTGGCGCTCTTCAGCACGGATGCGCCGTTGGAGACGATGCCCTGGTCGCCCGAACTGTACGCCGACGTTCACTTCTACGGAGGCGATCTCGAGTCCTTGGTCACAATTGCGGAGAAGTACGATCCGCTCTGCATAGTGCCGGGCAACGAGGGTGGAGTTGAGTTGGCCGGCGTGCTCACCGAACGGGTGACGCCGCACCTCGCCAACGTCCCGGGCTCCGCGCCGGCGCAACGGGACAAGGGCCACCAATACAACGCGCTCGTCGCCGCCGGCGTGCCGCTACTGCGGCAGTTGTGCAGCGCGGACGCCGACGAGGTGGCCGAGTGGATCGTCGCGTCCGGCCTGCGGGATTCGGCCCTGGTGATCAAGCCGCCCAAGAGCGCCGGCACCGACAGCGTCTTTCTCGTCGAGCCTGGGCAGGACTGGCGTCCCGTCTTCGAGGGCATTCTCGGGGAGACCAACTCCATGGGAGTGCTGAACGAGGCCGTCGTGGTGATGGAGTTCGCCGAGGGTCCGGAGTTCATGGTGGACACCTACTCCGTCGACGGCCGGCACGGCCTGGTCATGGTCTCGGTCTACGGAAAGCACAATCGCGGTCAGCGGCTCGGCATCTACGACATGGGCGAGACGCTGGCGCCCGACGATCCACGCACCGGCGTGCTGTTCGAATACACCAAGCAGGTGGCCGACGCGGTGGGGGTTCGCAACGCCGCCTGTCATGCCGAGGTGATCCTCACCTCTGACGGGCCACGGCTCGTGGAGATCGCCAGTCGGTTCTCCGGCAGCTGTATGCAGGTGCACCAGCGGGTCTCCACAGGAGACAGCCAAATCGATCGTGCCGTTCGGCACTACCTCGATGGCGAATTCGTGCCGTATTATGAAATGGTGAAGCGTACGCGGACTGCGTGGCTCAGCGCACACAAGAGCGGACGCCTGGTCAGCATCGAACGACTGGAAAAGGCACGTGATCTGGCGACCTTCGCCGCCGCGAAACTGCCGGAGCCGGGTATCACAGTCACCAGTACGGTCGACATCGACACATCGCTGGGCTGGATCATCCTTGCCTCTGATAGCCAGGCCGCCATCGAGGCGGACTATGCCTGGATCCGTGAGCAGGAGGCGCAGCTAGACATCAGCGAGTAAGCACTGTCCGAATCTGACGCCGTCCCCCCATCGCACATTGCTGCGTCAGCCGAGCGACGCATTTCTCGGAAGCATCCGGTAATGGTCCGATCGCAGGCCGTTGTGGCCATCTCATTAGAGAGGCAAGCTACGTGGGAAGTCGGCAAACAGACAACCAATCGGACAATTTAGCGCAGTTCTATCTTTCGCGCCAGGGTGACGAGCGGAACCTTTTTCAGATCTGGGAGGGTGGCGGGGCCCGCGGCGACTCGGTCACCCCCTCCACCTACTCCATCGAATACCGGACCTGGATGGTGGAGAAGCTGAGCGGCGAACTCGAGCGCCATCACGCCAAGGGACTGCTCAGCCTGGGCTGCGGAAATGCGATGGTCGAGGCCGAATTGGTAAGGATGGGGTCGAGGGTCGTCGGGATCGACGCGATGCACGATGCGGTCGAACTGGCGCGGGCCAAAGGAGTGGAGGCGGTGCACGCGGACATCGGTAGCTGGTCGCCCGCCGAGCCGTGGTCACTGATCTACATGGACGGCGTGCTGGGGCACCTCTACGACCCGGCCACCGGGCTGCGCCCCATCTTGGAACGGATCCGTTCCTGGCTGGCGGCGGCGAACGGCTCGGGTGTCGCGACGCTCATCGCGTCCAACGACGTACCCAAGAACGAGGGTCCCGTGGAGCCGGCTCCGGGTGTCAACGGCTTCCACTGGCTGGCGGCGAGCTATCTGCGCGATCAAGGACTCGCGGCCGGCTTCGATCACGTCGAGATCGAGGAGTTCTCCTACCGGCGTCCGGTGTCCGGGCGCCGGCAACGCGCGATCATCACCGCCCGCGTCACCGGATGAGCGATGGGCGAGCGTCGGGTGGTCAGGGGTGAGGCGATGCACGATCACGGGGTCGGCGGGCCGCGAACATTACCGCCCGGCCCCCGCGACCGGGCACGTGACGCGCCGCGAGGCTGGAGCAGGGACCAGGCGTTGGAGATGGCCGAGGCGTCGGGATGGCCGCCGCTCGATCTTTCCCTCGGCGTCCCGGCCGAGTCCCCGCCCGAGTTGTCCCGGCCGGGCGGCGGCGTTCGCACGGGTCTATCGCCGGCGCGCTATCCGCTGAGCGCGGGCAGCCTCGAACTGCGCACCACCGCGGCCGACTACCTGGCCCGGCGCTTTCGGGTCACCGTTTCGATCTCGGCGGTGGCGGCCTGCGCGGGCGCGAAGGAGTTCATCTCCACCGTTCCGTCCTTCCTGCGGGCTTCCCGCGGGAAGGACGCGGCGGAACGGGATCTCGCGCTCATTCCGGCATTGGGCTATCCGCCCTACGAATTCGGGGCGCGCCTCGCGGGCCTGACGGTCGAGCGGGTACCGGTCGACGCCGAGTGGCGGATGGACCTCGGGAAGATCCCCGACCGGGTCGCCGCCCGCGCCCTGTACATGTGGGTGAACAGTCCGGCCAATCCCACCGGTGTCGTGGAGCGGCGGCTCGGCGAGGTCGTCCAGTGGGGGCGCGAGCGCGGGGTGCTGATCCTTTCGGACGAGGCGTACGCGGAATTGACGTGGCGCGGTCGGCCGGGCACCGCCTTGGCCGCCGGACTCGACGGCGTGCTTGTCGTGCACAGCGTTTCCAAACGCTCGAACGCAC
>OBLR010000021.1_pt1 | contig 21264 bp, 20 predicted proteins | sample 1519891 | NCBI WGS metagenome assembly OBLR01 (sample SAMEA3113583, study PRJEB22503) | soil metagenome | reverse complement strand
CCCTGGTCGGCGCCGGCATCGGCTGCCACACGATGGTGCTCCTCAACCCCGAGGGGAAGGGCGAGATCACCGGCATCACGCAGATGGGCGGCGAGGGCGCGCAGTGGATCGGCATGGCGCCCTTCACCGAGGACACCCACCTGGTGCAGAACCTGGGCGACGGCACCTTCCACCACTCAGGCTCGCTGGCCATCCGGGCCGCCGTGGCCGCCGGCGTGAACATCACCTACAAGCTGCTCTACAACGAGCACGTCGCGATGACCGGCGGCCAGGCCATCGAAGGGCAGATCCCGATCCCGGAGCTCACGCGCTGGCTCGAGCTCGAGGGCGTCAAGCGGATCATCGTCACGGCCGAGGACACCAGCCGCTACAAGGGCGTGACGCTGTCGCCGATCGCCGAGCTGCGCGACCGCAAGGAGCTGCTCGCCTCGCAGCAGGAGCTCGCGCAGGTGGAGGGCGTGACCGTGCTGATCCACGACCAGGAGTGCGCGGCCGAGAAGCGGCGCGCCCGCAAGCGCGGCACCCAGCCCGAGCCCGCCGAGCGGATCTGGATCAACGAGCGCGTGTGCGAGGGCTGCGGCGACTGCGGCGAGAAGTCGAGCTGCCTGTCGGTGCTCCCGGTGGAGACGGAGTTCGGGCGCAAGACTCAGATCCACCAGGCCTCCTGCAACAAGGACTACTCCTGCCTCGAGGGCGACTGCCCGTCGTTCCTCACCGTCGTGCCGGGCGAGAAGGCGAAGCACGTCACGCCGGCGCTCGAGGTCGAGCTGCCCGAGCCGGAGCTCCTCGTGTCGGACGAGGACTTCGGCGTGCGCATGATGGGCATCGGCGGCACCGGCGTGGTGACCGTGAACCAGGTGCTCGGCATGGCGGCCCTCATGGACGGCCTGCACGTGTCCGGCCTCGACCAGACCGGCCTCTCTCAGAAGGGCGGGCCGGTGATCTCGGACCTGCGCCTCTCGCGCGAGGCGGTCGCGGCGGCGAGCAAGTCGCCCGCCGGCTCGATCGACCTCTACCTCGGCTTCGACCTGCTGGGCGCCGCGAGCGACAAGAACCTCGTCACCGCGGCGAGCGACCGCACCGTGGCCGTGGTCTCCACCAGCGCCGTGCCCACCGGCCGCATGGTCGTGGACGTGAACGAGCGCTTCCCCGAGCTGGCCCACATGCTCGACAAGATCGACCGCGCCACCCGCAGCGAGCACAACCTCTACCTCGATGCGCAGCGGCTCTCGGAGCGCCTCTTCGGCGACCACATGATGACCAACACGCTGGCGCTCGGGGCCGCCTACCAGCGCGGCATGCTGCCCGTCTCGGGCGACTCGCTCGAGGCCGCGATCCGCCTGAACGGCGCCGCCGTGGAGAAGAACCTGGCCGCCTTCGCCTGGGGCCGCGCCGTGGTGGCCGCCCCGGACGAGGTGGAGCGCGCCACGCAGTCGCCGGAGTCGGTCGTGCCGGTGCGCGAGCTGTCGCAGACCGAGCGCGAGCTCGTGGACCTCGCCGTGGACGGCGACCGCGACGAGCTGCGCCGCCTGGTCGAGATCCGCGTGCCCGAGCTGGTCGCCTACCAGGACGAGGACTACGCGCGCCGCTACGCCGAGGCCGTGCGGCGGGTGCACGTGGCCGAGCAGGAGCGCACGCCCGGCCACTCGGAGCTGACCCAGGCGGTGGCCCGCCACCTCTTCAAGCTGATGGCCTACAAGGACGAGTACGAGGTGGCGCGCCTGCACCTCGACGCCGTCGAGCAGGCCAAGATGCGCGCCGAGTTCGGCGAGGACGCGAAGGTGTGGTTCAACCTCCACCCGCCGATGCTGCGGGCGATGGGGCTCGACCGGAAGCTCAAGCTGGGCAGCTGGTTCGTGCCGTCCTTCAAGGCGCTCTACCGGATGCGCCGCCTGCGCGGCACGCGGCTCGACCCGTTCGGGAAGGCCGAGGTGCGCCGCGTGGAGCGCACGCTGATCCGCGAGTACGAGGACATGGTCGGGCGCGCGATCGGTCGCCTCACGCAGGACAACCGTGCCACCGCGCTCGAGCTGCTCGAGCTGCCGGACCTGATCCGCGGCTACGAGGAGATCAAGCTGCGCAACGTGGCGCTATTCCGCAAGCGGGCCGAGGCGCTCGAGAAGCAGCTCAGTCGTCATCCCCGTCGTCGCTCCCCTCTCCCGGCCGGCCGCGAGTGATCGCTACGGTCGAGGGCATCGGCGTCGACGGGTTGTCGTTCGCCGTCTTGTTGCCCTCGGGCCACCAGCTCGTGTAGGTCCGCTCCCGGCCGAACGTGCCCGGCGACGGCGGGTTGGTCGGCCTGATGCCGGTCACCTCGCCCGGGTGCTGGACGTTCACGAACAGCGTCTCCTCGTCCGGCGTGAAGTACGGCCCGGTGAGCTCCGCCTCCACCGGCCCGTTGGCGAAGCGGAACGCGACGCCCCGGTTCGGCCCCGAGGTCGGGATCATGAACATCGCGTTGTTCTTGTGGTACGTGTAGGCGTTGCTCGGCTGGTTAAGCGACAGGGTCGAGATGTCCGTGACCACCCAGAGGTTGCCCGCCTTGTCGAACACAAGGTTGTCGGGGGCCGAGAAGCCCTGGCGACCCGGGTCGCTCGAGCCCGTCGGCCCGCCTGCGGCGTAGTCGCGCCAGATGAACGTCGTCGCCTCGGGGTTGTTGCCGTCCTCCCGCAGGCGGCGGACCGCGCCGTGGGAGTCGTTCACGGAGCTGTTGTTGGTGAGTGCGATGAACACGCTCCCGTCCTCCGCCACCTCCACGTCCTCCGGCCGGTTGGTGGCGAAGTGCGTGTCGTACGCGGCGCCGAATCGGGCCCGCAGCTTCGTCGCCGTGTCGTCGAGCTCGGAGTCGTGGACCTCGACCCAGGTGCCCGTGCCCTCCGTGGCCGTGATGGGATCCCTGCTGCCGGCCACGGCGAAGCGGCGCCGGCCCTCGGGCGCCCAGCGCGCGATGTAGAGCGTCCCCGACTCGAGGATCCGGCGGTTGCTCGCCGCGTCGCGACGCTGGAACTCACGGTCGGAGACGAACTTGTAGACGCCCTCGTTGTTCTTGTCGTCGCCCATGTAGAGCACGAACTTCTTGCCGGGCTCGTGCCGGAACGCCGTGTTCTCGTGCCGGAAGCGGCCCAGCGCCGTGTGCTTGCGCCCGACATACCCCGGGTCGTAGGGGTCGTGCTCGCAGACCCAGCCGTACTTCTTGAACGTGTTGAACTCGTACTCGGCGTCCTCCGGCTGGCCGCCGAACTGGTGCCAGCCGTAGAAGAACTCGGTGTTCGGCGTCACGTTCGTGCCGTAGCCGTCGTAGTTCTCCTCGCACGAGAGGGCGGTGCCCCACGGCGTGATGCCCCCCGAGCAGTTGCCCACCGACCCGTGCGCGCTCGTCCCGATGCCCGGCGCGCCCCGGAGCGGCCCGGTGAACATCAGGTCCGGGCGGTCGCCGTAGATCCGGCGGTTGTACCTCGACGGCGAGACCACCTTCCAGCGGCCGTTGCCGCGCCGCCTGACGTGGAGGATCGAGTTGCCGACCGAGTCCTGCTCCTCCTGCACCTGGTCGGCGTCCTTCGGGCTGCCGTCGGGCTTGTACCCGTGGAGGAAGAACGGGTCGGGGTACTCGTGGTTGATGAAGAGCAGCCCCTCCCGGCTGCCGCGCAGGGGGAAGTAGGCGAGGAAGTCGTTGTTGAACCCGTAACGTAGCCGGCGGCCGTCTCCGTCGCGGAAGATGTCGCCCCAGGAGATCAGGACGTCGGCCCGGTAGCCGGGCGCCACCTCGAGCGCGTCCGCGCTGGAGGCGGCGATCGCCCTGAAATCGCTGAAGTCGTTGCGGCGATGCCGGGCGAACGCGTGCTCCGAGAAGAGGTCGAGGCCGCTGCTCTCGAGGGCCACGGCGCCGACGGTGCTCGCGCCGGCTGCGGCCACACCCCGGATGAAGTCCCTCCTGGTGGCGGAGGAGAGCTTGCCGCGCATGGGCTTGCGGGCGGCATCGCTGCGGTCTGCGGGACGAGGGGAGCTGGTGGACATCTGCGCTCCTGTGAATCGGGACCGAAACTGGCGCGCCAGCCTAGTCCCGTTTACAACTTGCGTCGACCCACAACCGCCAGGTAGCGCGCGTCGATCTCGACCGCCGGCGGGCGGTTGTTGCAGGAGCTGAGCAGGCGCTCGAACCGGAATCGCAGCGCCTCGCGATCCTGCTCGTCGATGGGGTAGGGGCGTGCCATCGCCTCGAAGGCCGCGTCCGTCGAGTCGAACCTGAGCGGCAGCGTGCGCGTGCGCACCTGAAGGTCCTCCAGCAGTGGGCCGAGCCGGCGTCGGGCGACCTCCTCCACGCCCCAGCGGTCCGGCTGCGGCACGCCGTCCGGCAGCGGGGCGAACGGCTCGACCAGCTCGTCCAGGCGACCGGGCAGCCCTCGCGGGATCCAGGCGGCGAGCGCCACGAAGCCGCCCGGCCGTGTCACCCGCACGAGCTCCCCGGCGGCCTGGCTCGGCTTCGGGGCGAGGTGGGCGCCGAAGCTCGAGAGCACCGCGTCGAACTCCCCGTCGTCGTAGGGCAGCTCCTGCACGTCCGCGACGCGCCAGAACGCGGCCGGGCAGCGCGCCTTTCCGCGCTCGACCATGCGGGGGGCGAGGTCGCAGGCGTCGACCTCGGCGCCACGCCCGGCCGCGGCCAGCGCCACGTTGCCGTCGCCCGCCGCGGCGTCGAGCACGCGCTTGCCGGGGGCCACGAGCGCGAGGTCGGCGAGCAACTCGGCGGCGGGCTCGAGCTGGCGCAGCAGCGGCTCGTGCTCGTCACGATCCCAGCAGCCGCGCACGCGCTCGGTCACCGAGTCGTGGTCGATGTCCCGCCGGGCGTGGCCGGTCAGCCGGAGTCGCAGGAGGGAGCGCCGAGAGATGACTTCGTCCCCGGCGCCCGCGGAGCCGCGCGGAGGCGGCCTTCCGTAGGTATCCCTGCCCTGCACGGCGTGCATCGTAGGGGCTCAGCGCGATCGTCACACACGGGTCACAGGAGGGTCACAACCCCGTCGTGGCCCCGGGTAAGTGTCCCCGCGTCCACGAGCAGCAAAGGAGCCAGCATGGCTGTCGACGTCACGAGGAGGCGCTTCACGCAGGGATCGATCGCCGTCGGGGGCGGGCTTGCCCTCGCAGGGCCGATCTCCGCGCTGCAGGCCAGCGTCGCGGAGGGGCAAAGTCGCCGCAGCGAGGGGTACGGACCACTCCAGCCGACGCCGGAGGAGGACACCGGCGTGGTGTACCTGGAGCTTCCGGAGGGCTTCAGGTACCGGGTCATCGCACGCCAGAACGAGCCGATGAACGACGGCAACCCGATGCCGGGGATCTTCGACGGGATGGCAGCCTATCCCGGCCGGGGCCGCAGCTCGATCTTGATCCTCAACCACGAGAACCGCTCGCGCCCGGGCGAGATCGAGTGCAAGGTGCCGCAGGGCAAGCGCTACGACCAGGATCCCAACGTGCGCGGCGGCAACACCAAGCTGGTCGTGTCCGGGAACCGGCGCGTGACCGAGAAGTTCGCGGTGCTGGGCGGCACGCACACCAACTGCGCCGGCGGCCTGACGCCGTGGGACACGTGGATCACCTGCGAGGAGATCTTCAACTACGGCTCCGTGGAGAGCAACACCGTGCCGGGGAGCGGCGTCCCCCACGGATACTGCTTCGAGGTGGACGCGCACACCGACGGCCCGGTCGACCCGATCCCGATCCGGGCGGCGGGCCGCTTCTCGCACGAGGCGGTGGCCTGGCTCGACGGGGTGCTGTACGAGACCGAGGACCGCGGCGACGCGGCCTTCTACCGCTTCCTTCCCCGGCGGCGGCCGCGTGAGTCGGGCGACCTCGCCTCGTTCGGCGGCACGCTCCAGGCGCTCGTGGTGCGCGGGCGGCCGAACTTCGACGCCAATCTGGCCAACCCGGGCGAGAGCTACCCGGTCGAGTGGGTGACGATCGAGGAGCCGAACCCGATCCAGGACACGGTCCGCGCGGAGGCCCAGTCGAAGGGCGCGGCGATCTTCGACCGCACCGAGGGCGCCTGGACGGCCGACGGCCGGGTGTACTTCGACTGCACGACGGGCGGGGAGGCGCAGCTCGGCCAGCTGTGGGAGTACCGCCCGCGTGGCCGTGACGGCGGCGAGCTGAAGCTCATCTACGAGTCGACCAACGCCGCCACGCTCGAGAGCCCGGACAACGTCGTGGTGGTTCCGCACACCGGCGACGTGTGGCTGCAGGAGGACGGAGGCGACGAGCAATTCGTTCGCGGCGTGACCCGGCAGGGCGAGATCTACGACTTCGCGAAGACGGTCATCAACGAAACGGAGTTCTGCGGCGGCACGTTCAGCCCGGACGGGACGACGTTCTTCGTCTGCCAGCAGGGCGATCGCGGCGCGCCGAGCCAGGGTCCGGAGCGGGATGCGCTGATGTACGCGATCTGGGGGCCGTTCGGCGGCGGGGGCGGCGGCGACGACGACTAGCCTGGTGTGAGTGGACACCTTCAAGATCGGCGGTGACCTGGAGGTCCGCCGCCTCGGCTTCGGGGCGATGCGGATCACCGGCGACGGAATCTGGGGACCGCCCGACGATCCGGAGGGGGCCAGGCGCCTCCTCCGGCGCGTCGTGGAGCTCGGCGTCAACCTGATCGACACCGCGGACTCGTACGGGCCCGAGGTGAGCGAGAACCTGATCGCCGAGGCGCTCCACCCCTACCCGGACGGGCTGGTGATCGCCACGAAGGGCGGGCTGCGCCGGAGCGGTCCCGGGCAGTGGCCGCGCGACGGGCGTCCCGAGCGGCTGAAGGAGTGCTGCGAGGCGAGCCTGCGGCGGCTACGGCTCGAGCGGATCGACCTCTACCAGCTGCACTCGCCCGACCCGCAGGTGCCGCTCGAGGACTCGCTGGGAGCGCTGAAGGAGCTTCAGGACGAGGGCAAGGTCCGCCACATCGGCATCTCGAACGTGTCCGGCGAGGAGCTCGAGCGGGCGCGCGCGGTGGTGGACGTTGTGACTGTGCAGAACCGCTACAACCTGACCGATCGGCAGTCCGAGAGCGTGCTCGAGGCGTGCGAGCGGGACGGCCTTGGATTCATCCCGTGGTTCCCGCTGGCGATCGGGGAGCTGGCCCGTCCCGGCGGTCCGCTCGACGACCTGGCGGCGCGGTACGAGGCGACGCCCGGCCAGCTCGCGCTCGCCTGGCTGCTGGCACGCTCGCCGGTGATGCTTCCGATCCCAGGCACGTCCTCGATCGAGCACCTCGAGGAGAACGTGGCGGCGCAGTCGATCGAGCTCGAGCCCGCCGAGGTCGAGCGGCTGGAGGCGGCGGCATGATTCCAGGTCGACACGGCGGGTAAGCGAGCGGGAATGGCACGGCAGATATGCCCGACGAGCCTCGACCACGTGGCCCTCTGGGTCGACCGCCGGCACGAGCTGGCCGGCTTCCTGTGCGAGCACCTCGGGATGCACGCGATCGAGGAGACGGACACGTTCACGCTGCTGGGCGTGGACGCCAAGCTCGGGAAGCTCACGCTGTTCGACGCCGAGGGGCGGCGGCAGCGCGGGGCGCTCGAGCGGATCGGGCTGCGCGTGGGGAACCTGTCGGCGGCAGTGTCCGGCCTGCCGCAGGCGACAGGAGTGCGGCGCGAGCACGGAAGCGCCGTGCTCGAGGCGCCGAACGGGGTCCCGATCGTGCTCGTGGAGCGGGGCGGGACCGACTTCGACCTCGACCACGTGGTCCTGCGCCTGCCCGACCGCGAGGCCGCGCTGTCCGGGCTCGAGGAGATGGGCTTCCAGCGACGGAACGGGGCGTTGCGGGTGGCCGACCGCGAGCTGCGGATCGTGGAAGGCGAGGCGGAGGACGGCGACCTGCCCCTGCTGAACCACATCGCCCTGCTCGTCGACTCGGCCGAGGAAGTCCAGCGCGAGGCCGAGCGGCGCGGCGTGGAGATCGACGACGTCAAGGACGCGCCGAACACGTTCGCGGTGTTCCTCCGCGGTCCGGCCGGCGTCCGGATCGAGTACGTCGAGCACAAGCCGGGCTTCGCGCTGGTTTGAGCGACCTCGTCGTGGCCGGCGCGGGGATGGCCGGCCTGGTGGCGGCGGCGGAGGCGCGCCGGCTGGGCGCGAGGCCGGCGGTGTTCGAGAAGCTGGACCGGCCGGGCGGTTCGATGCGGCTGTCGAGCGGGGTCATCTGGCGCCACCGCGAGCTGGACAGGTTCACCGCCGAGTGCCCGGGCGGCGACCCCGAGCTGCAGCGGCTGCTGTTCGAGCGGCTGGACGCGGATCTCGGGTGGCTGGAGTCGCTGGGCGCGCCGGTGGTGGCGCGCGAGACGAGAAACCCGCTGACGACCGGAGTGCGCTTCGATCCGGAGGGGCTGACGGAGGCGCTGGTGGCGGCTGCGGGCGGAGTGGTGTCTGCCGGGGCGCACGCGGAGGCGCCCGCGGCGAGCGCGACCTCCCGCGGGGTCACTCCGGCGGCGGGCCCGGCCACCGGCGTGCACCTCGCGTCACCCCTTCGCGAGCTCCCGGACCGCACGCCCGTCGTCCTCGCGACCGGTGGCTTCGCGGCGGATCGCACGCTCGTGCGCGAGTACGTCACCTCCGAGGCGGACCACCTTCTCCTGCGGGCCGCGCCCGGCTCGACGGGCGACGCTCTTCGGCTCGGCCTCTCCGCCGGTGCGCACCTCGGCCCTGGGCTGGACGAGGTCTACGCGCGCGCGATGCCCGCGCCTCCGGCTCGCGTGGAGCCCGCCGACTTCGTGCGGCTCTCGCAGCTCTACGCCCGGCACGCGGAGGTGACGAACGAGCGCGGGGAGCGTCACGAGACCGCGACGTGGTCCGAGATCGACACGGCGCAGTGGATGGCGAGGCAGCCGCGAGCGCGGGCGTGGTTCCGCGTCCCGCGGGCGGCGCTCGGCGAGCGGGTGCGGGACCGGACCGTGGGAGAGATGGTGGAGGCCGCGGAGAAGGCGGGCGCGCCCGTCCGGCGCGATCCGGAGCATGTGACCGTGGAGACCGTGGCGGGGATCACGACCACACTTGGCGGGCTGACGATCGACCGGGCCGCCCGCGCCGCGCCGGGAGTGTTCGTGTGCGGAGCGGACGCCGGAGGAATCGCCACCGGCGGCTACGCAAGCGGGCTGGCGGCAGCGCTGGTGTTCGGCCGGATAGCGGCCCGAGCGGCGCTGGGGGAGAGCCCGTGAACGCGGATGCGGAGCGGCCGCCCTGCGAGCCGCCCTCCGGCGAGCCGCCCCCTTCCGACTCCGGCTTCGCCCGCCACGAGCACCGCTTCGGCACCGGCGAGGCCTTCACCGTCGGTCTCGAGGAGGAGCTGCTTCTCGTCGATCCCGAGACCCTCCAGCTCGCTCACGTAGCCGATCGCGTCCTCCCCGCCATGAACCTCCCCCAGGAGCGGGCCGACCACGAGGCCTTCCTCGCCGAGGTCGAGGTCCGCTCAGAGCCGCGGCGCACGGTCGGCGAGGCGATCGCGGACATCGCCGCCGGCCGCGCCGCGGTCACGAGAGCGGGCGGCACTCCCATGGCCGTCGGCCTCCATCCGGACGCCCGCTTCGGCGACGTCGACCTCGTCCAGTCGGACCGGTACCGGCGCGTGGAGGGAGAGATGCGCGGCCTCATCAAGCGCACGCCGGAGTGCGCGCTTCACGTGCACGTGGCGATGCCCTCTCCCGACGCCGCCGTGGCCGGCCTGATGGGCCTCCGCGAAGCCCTCCCCCTGATCGGCGCCCTGGGCGCCGGCTCGCCGTTCTGGTTCGGGTTCGACTCCGGGCTCGCGAGCTCGCGCGCGGCCATCATCCGCGCCTATCCGGGCCGCGGGCTGCCCCCGCGGCTCAACGGGTGGGAGGATTACCTCGAGGCGCTCGACGCGATCGCCGCCGGCGGCGGTCCGAAGGACCACACGATGGTCTGGTGGGACGCCCGGCTGCAGCCGCGCCTGGGCACGATCGAGCTGCGCGAGCTCGACGTGCAGACCGGCCTGGAGGCGGCCGCCGGGGTGGCGGCACTCGTCCATGCGCTCGCCCGCCGGGCCGCCGAGGAGCCGCTCAGGGGGACGGCGCCGGACCAGGCCCTCCACTGGTCGAGCTTCCGCGCCGTCAGGGACGGGCTCGACGCCGAACTGCTGTTCCGAGGCAGGCTACGCCCGGCCCGCGATGCCGTGCGCGAGCTGCTCGACGAGCTGCGCAGGGAGGACGACGCGCTCGAGGGGGTGGAGCGCATCCTCCGGGACGGAGGCGCGGCGAAGCGGCAGCGCGAGGTCCACGCGAAGGGCGGGATGAAGGCGCTGCTGCGCCACCTGGCGGACGCGACGGCGCGGCCGCTCAGGTAGCCAGAGCGGCCACGAGCTCGCCCACGGTCGCCCCGCCCTCCAGCTCGTGCCGGAGGACCGCGTCCGGGTGGACCTCGTAGCGGTTGCGGCGGCCGCTCCGGTGCCGGGTGAGGTAGCCGGCGCGCTCGAGCTCGCAGACGATCGTGTGCGCCGTCCGCTCCGTCACCCCGACGCACTCGGCGATCTCGCGGAGGGTCATGCCCGGCTCGCGCGCGACGCACACGAGGACGTGCCCGTGATTCGTCAGGAGACCGACGGTCATCTCGGCTCCACCATAGCCTTTCATGTAATACGAGACAAGAAACAGAATGCAGGCTATGCTCGGCCGCGAATCGTCGATCACGTCGTGCCGCCCGATGCTCGGCGGCCGGGACTCGCGGGAGGAGCCCCATGTCACCGACTGTCTTCAAGCGCTGCGCCATCGCGCTCGCGGCCCTCGGGACCGCGGTCGCGCCTGCCTCCGCTGCCGCCGACGAACCGCGCGCGCCCGAGCGCGTCGACGGCCGCTACATCGTCGTGTTCACGCGATCGGTCGACCGCCCCGTGGCGGAGACCGAGAAGCTCGAGCAGGCCGAGGGCTTTGAGAGCCGCCTGCGCTACAGGCGTGCCTTGAAGGGCTTCGCCGCGCCGCTCTCCACGGACCAGGTGCGCGACCTCCGCGCCGATCCCGAGGTGGCGTTCGTCACGCCCGACCGGCGAGTCGAGGCGCTCGACGACGTTCCGCTCGCAGCCGGTGACAGCGCACCTGGCGGAGTGCGGCGCATGCAGGCCGCGACCACCACGACGGCCCGGCAGGCGAGTGGGGCAAACGTGGCGGTGATCGACACCGGCATCGACCTCAGCCATCCGGACCTCAACGCCGCCGACGGGAAGAACTGCGTCGGCAGTGGCCCCGCTCAGGACGACGAGGGCCACGGCACCCACGTGGCAGGCACGATCGGCGCCCGCAACGACGGCGCCGGGGTGGTCGGCGTGGCGCCCGGCACGCGGCTGTTCTCGGTCAAGGTGCTCGGCGCGCAGGGAGGCGGCACCTGGTCCCAGATCATCTGCGGCATCGATTGGGTCACGGCCACTCGCACCGACGCCGACCCGTCGAACGACATCGCCGTCGCGAACATGAGCCTCGGCGGGCCGGGGCAGCCGATCGCCCCCTGCAGCACCACCACCGATCCGATGCATCGCGCCATCTGCGCGTCGACCGCCGCCGGCGTGACCTACGTGGTCGCGGCCGGGAACAACGGCTGGGACTTCGACTACGCGTCCGCGCCCGACACGCCGGCCGCCTACCCCGAGGTGCTCACCGTCACGGCGATGGGCGACAGCGATGGCCGGCCGGGCGGCACGGGCGGCGCGCCCGGCTGCACCCTGGGCGAGGCCGACGATCGGTATGCCTCGTTCTCGAACTTCGCGGCGACCGCCGCGGGGCGGGCCCACACGATCGCCGGCCCGGGCGTCTGCGTGACGTCCACCATGCCGGGCGGCGGCTACGGAACCATGTCGGGGACGAGCATGGCCGCCCCGCACCTGGCCGGCGCGGCGGCGCTCTGCATCGGCGAGGGCGGCGCCGCCGGCCCGTGCGCCGGGCTCGCCCCCGCGCAGATCGTCGCGAAGCTCCGCGCGGACGCCGAGCGCTACACCGGCGCCGTGCCCGGCTTCGGCTTCAGCGGAGACCCGCTGCGGCCGGCCGGCGGAGCCTACTTCGGCTACTTCCACTGGGCCGGGCTCGACGGCGCCGCGCCCACGGTGACCTCCTTCACCCCGGCATCCGGCGCCACCGCCGTCCCGACCTCGACGGCCGTGGCGGTCGCCTTCGGCGAGCCGATGGACCGGGCCTCGGCGCAGGCGGCGTTCTCGCTCCGCCGGACGAGTGACGGCGCCGCGGTCGCCGGGAGCTTCTCGTGGAGCGGCAACACGATGACGTTCCGGCCCTCCACGGCGCTCGCGCCCGGCACCGGGTACACGGCCGCCGTCGGCACCGGCGCCCGCGACGCCGCGGGGAACGGCATGGCGGCGGAGCAGGCGTCGAGCTTCACGACCGCCGCCACGGCCACGACCGTCACGGCGTATCCGTCCGCGACCGTGATCGAGAGCGGCTCGCGGCGCGCCGGGAGCTACAGCCGTCTCGCAGCGGACGACAACTCGTTCTACGAGGTCAGCTCGACCACGAGCTCGACGCGCACCGCCTCCTGGTACGGCGTCACCCGAGGGGTCTCGAACGACCTCCGCGGCCTCCGGATCTCCTACTCCGGCCGGAACTCGCTCACGTGCAGCCAGACCGTCTCGGTCTGGAACTGGGCCACCGGCGCATGGGTCGAGATCGACGCTCGCAGCGTCGGGACCGGCGAAGTGCTGGTCGACAGGACCGTCGGCGGGACGCTCGCCGACTACGTCAGCGGCACCAGCGGCGACGGCGAGGTGCGCGTGCGAGTGCGCTGCACGCACGGCTCCTCGAGCTTCTACTCGAGGGCCGACGTGCTGCGCGTGATCTATACGCGGTAGGAAGGCAGCGCGGCGCTACGCGGCTTCGCGTAGCGCCGCGACCGTGTCGTCCTTCGAGAGCCGGCGCAGGGCCTGGTCCTCGAGCTGGCGCACTCGCTCGCTCGAGAGTCCGAGGCGGCGGCCGGTCTCGCGCAGGGCCTGCGGCTCCTCGCGGTCGAGGCCGAAGCGGAGCGTGATCACGGTCCGCTCGTTCTCGGGCAGGGTCCCCACGGCCTGCCGCAGTGCGGCTGAGCCCATCTCGGTGCTCACGTAGTCCTCGATGGACGGGCCGTCGCCGGCGATCAGGTCGCCGAGGGCGGTCTCGCCGTCCTCGCCGACGCCCTGGTCCAGGCTGGTCGGCCCGCGGTCGGCCCGGCGGATGTCGATCACCTCGTCGAGCGGCAGCTCGACGTGCGCGGCGATCTCCTCCTCCGTGGGCTGGCGGCCCAGCTCGACGGCGAGCTTGCGCTCGGCGTCGGCGATCTTGCGCGCCCGCGCGACGATGTGCACGGGCAGCCGCACGGTCCGGCCCGAGTTGGCCAGGCCGCGGCCGATCGCCTGCCGGATCCACAGCGTTCCGTAGGTCGAGAACTTGAAGCCCTTGCGCCAGTCGAACTTCTCGACGGCGCGGATCAGGCCCAGCATGCCCTCCTGGATCAGGTCGCCGAGCGGCAGCCCCTGACCCTGGTACTTGCGCGCGACCGAGATCACGAGCCGCAGGTTCGAGTTGATCATGCGGTCCTTGGCCTCGAGGTCGCCGCGCTCGATCCGCTTGGCGAGCTCGATCTCCTCCTCGGCGGTAAGCAGCGGGTGCTTGCGCGCCTCGTTGAAGAAGAGCTGCAGCGAATCCTCCAGCTCGGGGGTGTAGGCGTGGGTTTCGGTCCCGGTGGTGCTTGTGCTCGTGGTGCTCACTCCGTTAGATAGTTCGAGATTCATCGAAAGTATAGCGAATAAAAGGCTCGTTCGAAAGACCAAAAGGCGCAAAATCGCCGTTCGGCAGGCTTACTTCTCGTAAGAAACAGGCTACCGGACGATGCAAGGGGGGCGTAGAGTGTCGCCCCAATCACGTACGGGTAGGAAGCCCGCAGGTTTCAGTCTTCGGCGAAGGAGGCAGGGCATGCAGGTGACGGCTCCGGATCGTGACGCGCTTCGGCGCTTGGCCGAAGTCCGGCTCGACCGCCCCGTCGTGCTGAGCCTCTACCTCGACCTCGATCCGGCCCAGTTCGCGACTCCGCCGGCGCGCGCCACCGCTGTCCGCTCGCTCCTCGACGAGGCCGAGCGCCGGCTCCGCGAGCGGGATGGGCTCGCTCACCAGGACCGCGCCGACCTGCAGGCGAGTCTCGAGCGCGCGGGCGCGCTCCTCCAGAACGACCTTCCGACGGAGGGCGCCCAGTCCGTGGCCGTCTTCGCCAGCGACGCGTCCGGCCTCTTCGAGGTGCTCGCGCTTCCGCGGCCGGTGCCCAGCCGGGTCGCGATCGGGCGCTCGCCGCTCGTGGGGCCGCTCGCCAGGCTCGAGCGCCGCGAGCGCTGGTGCGTGGCCCTTGTGAGCCGGCGGGACGCGCGCATCTTCCGCGGCTCTCCGGAGAGCCTCCGCGAGGTCGAGCAGGTCCACGACGTGGTGTTCGGCCAGCACGACCAGGGCGGCTGGTCGCAGTCGCGCTACCAGCGCGGGATCGAGAAGGAGAAGGACGACCACCTGAGGCACACGGCCGAGGTGCTGATGAAGCACTTCAAGCGCCGCCCGTTCCAGCGCCTCATCCTGGGCGGCCCGCGCGAGGTGGTGGCCGACTTCGAGTCGAAGCTCCACGGCTACCTCTCGGAGCGTCTCGGGGGCCGCATCGAGGTGGACGTGGACACCGCCACGCCCGAGCAGGTCCTCGCGAAGACCCAGCCGCTGTTCGAGGAGATCGAGGAGCAGCGCGAGGCCGCCGCGCTCGACCGGCTAGGCGAGGGAGGCCGGGCCGCGTTCGACCTCCAGGAGGTGCTCCGGGCCCTGAACGAGCGCCGCGTGGAGTGCCTGCTGGTGGACGAGCGCTTCGCCGCCCCCGGCACGACCTGCCCCGAGTGCGGCTGGCTCGGTCCCGACGGGGAGCGCACCTGCCCGGTGGACGGCACCGAGCTCGAGCCGCTCGACGACCTCACGGACGCGGCGATCGAGCTGACGCTGCAGCAGTCGGCGGAGATCCTGGCCGTGCGGCGCAGGCGGGAGGAGCTCCAGGAGCGCGCCGGCGGAATCGCCGCGATGCTGAGGTTCTAGCGCTCCCGCCCCGGGAAGAGGTCACACATGTTCAAGATTCTCATCGGCGCAGTGATCGGCGCCGCCGCGGCCTGGTTCCTCGACCCGAACGACGGGACCCGCCGCCGGAACGTCGTGCGCGACAAGACGATGAAGTACGCCCGCCGGGGCAAGGAAGAGGCCGCGCGCAAGGCCACCTACGCCGGCGAGACCGTCAAGGGCAAGGCGACCGCCGTCGCACCGGGCACCGGACGCGAGCCGGCGGGCGAGCGCCTCAACGACCCGGCCCTCAAGGCGAAGGTCGAGAGCGAGATCTTCCGCGACCCCGACTCCCCCAAGGGTCAGGTTTCGGTGAACGTCGAGGACGGCGTCGTGTACCTCCGCGGCGAGCTCGACGACGAGGGGAAGATCGAGGGCCTGCGCGAGGCCGCGGCGAGGGTCGAGGGCGTGCGCGGGGTCGAGAGCCTGCTCCAGGCGAACGCGTAAGCACAGAGGCGCCCTCGGGGCGTCGGTAGGCTCGGCTCATGACCGGAGCCGCCATCGAAGCCACCGAGCTGGTCCGCGAGTTCAAGAAGGGGCCGCGCGCCGTGGACGGCATCGACCTGCGCGTGGAGCCGGGCGAGGTGTACGGCTTCCTCGGCCCCAACGGCGCCGGAAAGTCCACGACCGTGCACATGCTCACGACGCTGCTCCCGCCCACGTCGGGAAGCGCGCTCGTGGCGGGCCACGACGTCGTGAAGGAGGGTGCCCAGGTGCGCGCCGCCATCGGCGCGGCGCTCCAGGAGGCCGCACTCGATCCCTTCCTGACCGGCCGCGAGCACATGAAGCTCCAGACCGCCCTGCACGGCATGCGCGGCGCGGAGGCGCGCGAGCGCTCGGACCAGCTGCTCGACCGGGTGGGGCTGACCCAGGCGGCGGACCGCCGCGTGGGCGGCTACTCGGGCGGCATGAAGCGCCGCCTCGACCTCGCGCTCGCGCTCGTGCACCGGCCGCGCATCCTGTTCCTGGACGAGCCCACCACCGGGCTCGATCCCCAGAGCCGCAGCGCGCTGTGGGACGAGGTGGCGCGGCTGGCCGGCGACCGCGGCGTCACCGTCTTTCTCACAACGCAGTACCTGGAGGAGGCCGACGTGCTCGCCGACCGCGTCGGGATCATCCACAAGGGCCGTATCGTGGCCGAGGGGACGCCGGAGGCGCTGAAGGACGAGATCGGGCGCCCGAGCGTGGAGGCCATCCCGTGCGACCGCGGTGACCTGCCGCGCATGAAGGAGGTGCTCGCCCGGTTCGGCGAGTTCGTTACTGGGTCGCCGAAGGGCGCCTCGGTGCGCCTCTCCGGCGGCGAGGCCCAGCTCGCCGACGTCGTGCGCGCGCTCGACGCGGAGGACATCCACGTGGAGCACCTGCAGCTGCACCGCCCCACGCTCGACGACGTGTTCCTGTCCAAGACCGGGCGCTCGCTCGAGGGCCAGGCCGAGCAGCCCCCCGAGGCCGCGGAGGCAGTGGTGGCGTGACCGCCGTGCTGACCCGGCACGTCGGCATGCTCGCCCGCCGGTCGGTGGTGCGCACGCTGCGACAGCCGATGATGGTGGTCCCGTCGCTCGTGTTCCCACTGCTGCTCCTGTCGATCAACTCGAGCGGCCTCGACTCGGCCACCCGGCTGCCGGGGTTCCCGACCGACTCCTACTTCGAGTTCGCGCTGGCGATCGCCTTCGTCCAGGGCGCGCTGTTCTCCGCCAACAGCGCCGGCACGAACGTGGCGAGCGACATCGAGAGCGGCTTCCTCAACCGGCTCTCGCTGACCCCGCTGCGCCGGGTGGCGCTGATGATGGGCCAGCTCGCCGGCATCCTGGCGCTGGGGCTGATCCAGGCCGTGACGTTCCTGCTCGTGGGCGTGGCGTTCGGGGCCGGCATCGAGGCCGGTGTGGCCGGCGCAATCGTGATTGTCGTCATGTCGCTGACGATCTCGCTGGCGTTCGGGTGCATCGGCGCGTTCGTGGCGCTGCGGAGCGGCTCGGGCGAGGCCGTACAGGGCGTGTTCCCGCTGTTCTTCGCCGCCCTCTTCCTGTCCTCGATGGCGCTGCCGCGCGACCTGATCGAGATCGACTGGTTCCAGACGGTCGCCACCTACAACCCGGTCTCGTACATGCTCGAGGGCATCCGTTCGCTCGTGATCACGGGCTGGGACGGCGAGGCGATCGCGCTCGGCTTCGCCTGCGCGGGCGGCCTGGCTCTGATCGCCCTGGCCGCCGCCTCGTCGGCGCTGCGCACGCGGATGGTGAGGACGTGAGCCGCGCTGGCTTCTGGTCGGTCGCCCTCGCGGTGGGTTGGCGCAACGCCCACAACTTCTTCACCAAGCCCGCGATGATCGTGCCGGCGCTGATGTTCCCGCTGTTCTTCTTCACGGCGTTCGCGGGCGGCCTATCGCGCGTGGAATCGGTCCCCGGCTTCGACTACGGCGCGGGCTACACGACCTTCGTCTACGGCTTCGTGCTGCTGCAGGCCTCGACCTTCGGCGGGATCTTCACCGGTTTCTCGATAGCGCGCGACTTCGAGTCCGGCTTCTCGCGCCGGCTGATGCTCGCCGCGCCGCGGCGCGGCGGCATCGTCGCGGGGTACTGGCTGGCCGCCCTGGCGCGGGCCGTCTTCACGGTCGCCGTCATCACCGTCGTGGCGCTCGTCGTCGGGTTGTCGATCGACGGAAGCGCGGTCGACCTGGCGGGCCTGTACACCCTCGCGATCCTCGTGAACGCCGGCGCGATGCTGTTCGGCAGCGGCGTCGCGATGCGGCTGCGCACCATGCAGGCCGGTCCCGCAATGCAGGTGCCCGCCTTCCTGGCGCTGTTTCTCGCCCCGGTGTGGGTGCCCTACGACCTGCTCACCGGCTGGGTGCAGGCGGCGGCCTCGGTGAACCCGGTCACCCTCGTGCTCGAGGCGGGGCGCGGCTTCCTCGAGGGGGACCCCACCCAGGTACTGCCCGCGTTCGGAGCGGTGCTGCTGGTGGCGGCGCTGAGCGTCCTGTGGGCGCGCGGCGGGCTGCGCAGCGCGGAGCGGGTGGCGTAGCCCTTGCGGCTCCGCCGCCGCGCGGATCGCCGTATCCTCCGGGCATGGCGGACGAGGTTCACGAGCCGGTCGAGGGCGAAGGCTTCGCGGTCGCGAACGTCGACGCGCTGGCCGACGGCCCCGGCTTCCGCAAGGTGCGCCGCGCCCTCGGCGTGACCGCCTTCGGCGTCAACGCGATCGAGATCCCGCCCGGCTACGAGACCGGGCGGCACTTCCACGACGAGCAGGAGGAGCTCTACTTCGTCCACCGCGGGCGGGTGGAGATGACCTTCGGCGATGACACCACCTACGTGCTCGGTCCCGGCGGCGTTGCGCGCGTTGACGCCGCGACCGTGCGCAAGGTCAAGAACGTGGGCGATGAGCCCGCCGTGTACCTCGTGGCCGGCGGCAAGGACGGGTACGTCGGCCGCGACGGGCGGCTGCCGGAGGGCGAGACGAGCCGGTTCGGGCCCTCGGCCCAGTAGAGCCGTTTGCCCCGCCCGGGCGTGGGTACGCCGTAGGCATGTCCGGATTTACGATCGTCGTAGCCGCCTTCGCCATCGCGCTTGTGGCGATGTCTCTCGCCTTCATGGGCGGGGCGGTCGTCGTGGCTCTTCCGGTCGCCATCCTGGCGATCGGCATCGCCGCGTTCGTGGACTTCAACCGGCGCCGCAAGCAGGCGGCCAGCATCCATGACCACCGCGAGCAGGCCCGCAGCGACAAGGTCGACTTCACGGAGCGGGACCGCCAGACGCTCGTTTCGGAGTAACCGGGGGCTCACGCCCCCGGACCCCCGCTGATGCCTGGCCGGCATCGGGCGGTACGGCCGGTCCGGATCGGCTGCTCCGGCTGGAACTACGACGACTGGCGCGGCCGCCTCTACCCCGAGGGGCTCGGCAAGCCGCGCTGGCTCGAGCGCTACGCGGAGGAGTTCGACACGGTCGAGGTCAACTCGACCTTCTACCGGCTCGCCTCTCGCGACGCCGTGGCGCGCTGGGTCGAGCAGACACCCGACGACTTCCTCTTCGCCGCCAAGGCGAGCCGCTACCTGACCCACATACGGCGGCTGCGCGACATCGAACGGGGCATCCAGCGCTACTACGAGCGCATCGAGCCCCTGGTCCGCTCACCGAAGCTGGGGCCGATCGTGTGGCAGTTCCCCGCCAACTTCAAGGCGGACACCGAGTTGCTTGCGCGGACCCTCCCGCTGCTTCCCGAGGGGCGCCACTGCTTCGAGTTCAGGCACGAGAGCTGGTTCAAGCGCGAGACCTATGACCTGCTCGGCGAGCACGGCGCCGCGCTCGTGATCGGCGACCACCCGAAGTGGCCCTTCCAGGCCCGGGAGCTGACGACCGACTGGACGCTCGTGCGCCTGCACCACGGGCACCGCGGCCGGCGCGGCAACTACTCCGAGACGGAGATCGAGGAGTGGGCCCGGCGGATCGCCCAGTGGCGCCGCCGGGCCGAGGTCCTCGTCTACTTCAACAACGACTGGGAGGGCTTCGCCGTCGACAACGCTCGCTCGCTCAAGCGGCGGCTGCGGCCCTCTCCAGGCGCTTGAGCGCGCGGCGCAGCAGGCGCGACACGTGCATCTGCGAGTAGCCGATCTGCTCGCCGATCTCGCGCTGCGTCAGGTCGTGCATGAAGCGCAGCTCGAGCACCCGGCGCTCGACGTCGGGTAGGGCCTTCCAGGTGCTGGCGATCGCGTCGCGGCTCTCGACCAGCTCGTAGGCCGAGTCCTCGCCGCCCATCATGTCCACGAGCGGCGCGGCCTCCTCGTCGTCGCGGGCGGTGGGGGCGTCCAGCGAGGCGGCCTCGTAGCTGGCCGCCGCCTCCTGGGCCTCGAGCACGTCCTCGACGCCGCAGCCGAGCGCGAGCGCCACCTCGCGCACCTTCGGGGAGCGGCCGAGCGTCTTTGAGAGCACCTCCGTCTCGCGGCTCACCGCGAGCGTGCGCTCCTGGAGGTCGCGCGGCACGTGCAGCGCCCAGCCCTTGTCGCGGAAGTGGCGCTTCAGCTCGCCGAGGATCGTCGGTGCGGCGTAGCTCGTGAACTTCGTCCCGCGGCCGGGCTCGAAGCGGTCGATCGCCTTGATCAGCCCGAGGCTCGCGACCTGCAGCAGGTCGTCGAACGGCTCGTCGGTGTACGTGTAGCGAAGCGCGAGGTCGCGGGCGAGCGGCAGGAACCGCTCGACGAGCTCCTCGCGGGCGGCGAGGTCGCCTTCGTGGTGATAGCGGGCCAGCAGTTGCCGCTCGGTCTCGCGGGCCTCGGCGCGGTCGCACTCCCTGCGCCGAGACATTCGGAAACTGGGCGATGGGGCGAGCGCTACTGCACTCATCTTTCCTAGACCTCCGTCAATGGCTTACCTGACAAAGGTCCGTAGCGCGGCCGATCCGACCAAGGCGACCGCCCTCGTCCCCATCTTGCTGCATAGGCACCGGCTCGGGTGGCTCCGCCCCCTCGTGCGGGTACCTGAGACAAGTCTGTCCAGCTCGGGCAGGTTCCAAACACGATGTGGCGCGTTTCGCACACCGGGCTCGGGTACGCCTGGAGCATGACCGAGCGCGATCCGCATCACGACCTGAACAACCCGGTCGGCGAGCCGGACGAGACCGAATGGCCCGACCCGTACGAGAAGCGCGAGGACCCGCGCGGTGAGGACCACCCGCCCACCGGCAGCCAGAGCACGAGCGAGCCGCACCCGTCCCAGGACCCCGAGGCGGAGCCCTGGGAGGGGCCGAAGCGGGACAAGGTCGACGACTGAGCGGAGGGCGCGTCCCGTCCTCTAGACGCGCGCGCCCTTCAGGGCCGGCAGCACGTACTCGCCTCGCGGTCGGCCTTCTCGAACGTGGGTTCGGGCTACCCGTGGGGGCTGAGCGAAAGCGAGGCCGCAGGGGTCAGCGTCGCTTGGCGCGCAGCCGCTCCAGCTCGCGCTCGAGCTTGCCCACCGCGCGCCGGCGCTCACGGGCCACGGCGCGGGCCTCACGCTCGGTGTCCTCGGCCGCGCCGACGGCCTCGCGGGCGGCCTGGAGCTCGTCGGCCGCGTGCGAGTGGGCGGCCTCCGCCTCCTCGAGCGCCGCACGGGCCTCGCCGAGCACGCGCTCGGCCTCGGCGAGCCGCTCGCGCCTCTCCCGCTCGGCGGCCTTCTGCCGCTCGGCGGCGGAGGGCTCCTTGGCGCGGGCC
>OBLR010000020.1_pt1 | contig 21621 bp, 15 predicted proteins | sample 1519891 | NCBI WGS metagenome assembly OBLR01 (sample SAMEA3113583, study PRJEB22503) | soil metagenome | reverse complement strand
GCTGGCTCCACTCAAGATCCGTGGATCGACGTGATCGCCGGAGCGCACACGATCATCTACTCCGAGGACGCGGAGGCGGCGCGTTCCTTCTTCCGCGACGTGCTCGGCTTCCCCTGCGTCGACGCGGGCGAGGGCTGGCTGATCTTCGCGTGTCCACCGAGTGAGCTCGCCCTGCATCCTGGGCCTGGATGGGGTCGCGCGGTCGCGGAGCACGAGCTCTTTCTCATGTGCCACGACGTCGAGCGCACCGTGGCCGAACTCGAGGGGAAGGGCGTCGAGTTCACTTCACCGATCTCCGACGAGGGGTTCGGGCTCATGACGCGGTTCATGATCCCAGGCGCCGGCGAGATCGGCCTCTACGAGCCGGGGCACCCGAGCCCTCTCGCCGAGTTCAGCCGAAACGCCTGAGCGCCCGCCACTCCTCCTCGCCCGCGAAGTCGAAGTACTTCGTCCGCTCGATAGTGAGGTCGCCGCCCGCGAGAAGCCGGCCGGGGACGAAGCCTTTGTGCAGCCGCACGTCGTAGTAGTGCTGGGGCGAGATCTCGATGGCACGCCTGTGAACCGCGTTCGCGATCCATTCGGGCGGGACGTCCGGAGTCGAGAAGAGAACGAGGTTGCCGTAATTGCTCTTCGGGAGCTCGACGTCGTAGTAGGTGAGAAGCCCCGCGTCCGCGTAGGCCTCCATGCCCGCGACGAGCTCGTCCTCGAGGGCGAAGAGGACGCCGTGGTCGACGCCTGCACGCGGGTGCCCGAAGAACCCGACTGCGGTGATGCCGTCCGCCTCGAGCAGGGCCCGCGTGCTCGGGACCACGATCAGGTGCCGGTGCCCGTCCTCGTCGCGCTCGCGGAGGACGAGGCCGCGGCGATCCTCGTCCGCCCAGGCAGCGGCTCGCGCGCGGAGCTCCGAGAGCGCATCTCGCATGAGATCCGCCTCGCGCTCCGTGTGCACCGGATCGGTGAAGGGCCGCTCCCGTAGGAGATCGTCCGGCCCGAGAACGACGGCAGCCATCAGGCGAGGATAAGCCGGTCGGTTCGACTGTTGCAAACCTGGGCGGCCTCGGGCTCGTCCTAACGCGGTAGGTGGGGCCCTTTCGACTCGTCGTGCAGCGGGCCGCTGCGAGCTGGCCGCTTCTCAGCGGCGCGTTCGTGACCGTCCTCGTGGCGGCCACGCTCATTGCGGCCATCCCCATCTACTCCGACGCCGTGGCCGGAGCAGGCCTCGAGCGCTCGCTCGCGAGCGCGCCGGTCCAGGAGACGAGCGTCGAGGTCTCTGCCCGGGTCGAGCAGGACGCCTACGGCGCCGCCGACGCCCGGGTCGGAGAAGTGCTCGAAAGGTCCCTCGGGTCCACGACGGCGGACGTCTACCGAGGCGGGCGCTCGTCCTCCTTCTCTCTCCTCGGCGAGCCGGAGGACACGCTCACGGTGTTCAGCTTCGTCGAGGGGATCGAGCGGCACGCCGAGCTGGTCGCGGGCTCCTGGCCGGGCCGCGGCGTGACTGTGGAGGCGGCGCTCTCCGAGCCCGCCGCCGAGCTGCTCGAGGTTGTCCCCGGCGCGGCGCTGCCCGTGGCAACGCGGAGCGGGGAGACGCGCCGCTACGACGTCCGCGTGAGCGGCGTCTACCGCCTGACGGATCCCGGTTCCGCCTTCTGGCGCGCGAGCCCGCTCGAACTCGAGGGCGTCGAGCGGGGCGACTTCACGACCCTCGGCCCGCTCGTCGTCCCCCGCCAGACGTTCTTCGAAGTGGCAGAGGGGACGGCCGAGGTCCGCTGGCGCGTCGCGCCGCGTTTCGACGAGCTCCACGTCGACGAGGTCCCGCCGCTTCGGCGGAGCCTCGCGACCCTCGACGAGCGGCTTGCCACGGAGGAGGGGCCGGCGTTCCAGGTCGTCACGGACCTGCCGGACATCCTGGCGGACGCCGAGCGATCCCTCCTGGTAGCCCGCTCCGGCGTGCTCGTGCCCTCGCTCCAGCTCGCCATCCTCGCGGCGTACGCGCTTCTCTTCACCGCGTTCCTCATCTCCGAGGAGCGACGCGTGGAGACGGCGCTCCTGGCGGCACGCGGGGCGGACGGACGCCGGATCGCCGTCGTCACGCTGCTCGAGGGCGTGCTGCTCGCGCTGCCTGCCGCCCTCGCGGGGCCTTGGCTCGCCGCCCTCTCGCTGCGGGCTCTCGAGCAGGTCGGGCCGCTGGCGGAGATCGAGCTCGGCCTCGATCCCCGCGTCGGCTGGGAGGCCTACGGCCTCGCCGCCGCGGCGAGCGCCGTCTGCGTGCTCGCCCTCGTCATCCCCGCACTTCGGTCGCAGCGCGTCGCCCTCGCGGTCGCCGCGCTCGGGCGCCCGCCGTCGCGCGGGCTGATCCAGCGGACGCGCCTCGACGTCGTGCTCCTCGTCGTCGCTCTCCTCGCGTACTGGCAGCTGCGCCGCTACGGAGCGCCCTTGATCGAGAACGCCCAGGGCCGCCTCGGGATCGACCCTCTCCTCGTGGCGGCGCCCGCGCTCGGGCTGCTGGCGGGAGCCGTCCTCGCCCTCCGGGTCGTGCCCGCGCTGACGAGGCTCGCCGAGCGGATCGGCACTCCTGCGCGCGGCGTTGTGGCGCCGCTCGGCGCGCGCCAGCTCTCGCGGCGCCCGAGCGGCTACGCCCGCTCCGCGCTCCTGCTGACGCTCGCGCTCGCGATCGGGCTCTTCGCAGCCGCCTTCGGCAGCACGTGGTCGCGCTCCCAGGAGGACCAGGCCGACTATGCCACCGGCGCCGACGTCCGGGTACGCCCGGACGAGCGCACGGGCTCGCTGCCGGACATCGGTCTTCCGCGCGCGTACGAGCGGCTGCCGGGCGTCGACGCCGCCGCACCCGTGTTGCGTGGCACGGTGGCGGCTGCAGGATCTCGTCCCGCGGAGCTCGTCGCTCTGGACGGGGCGCAGGCGGCTTCGGTGGCAAGCCTCCGCGATGATCTTGCCACCGAGCCCGCAACCGTGCTCTTCCGGCCTCTCGCGGCGACCGGCCCCGTGCTCGCAGGCATGCGCCTCCCGGGCGAGCCCAGACGTCTTTCGCTGACGGCCCGAGCCGAGCTCGACGAGCGCGTCCTTCGCGTGGGCTTCTTCGGCGGCATTCCCGGGCTGGCGGGCTTCGGCTCCTTCCCGCCGTTGCTCGCTGTCGTTCTGCGCGATGCAAACGGCGTCCTGCACTCGTACCGGGCGGGCGAGTTCACGCGCCGGGGACGATCGCAACGCTTCGTCGTCGACTTCGCCGAGGCTGCGTCCGGCGAGAAAACGCCGGTGCCGGCTTACCCCCTCGAGCTCGTGGCGATCGAGCTCAGGGTCGCGGCCCCGTTCGAAGCGGTGGGACCGAACAACGGCCGACTCGTCGTCGAGCGGCTGGAGACCGCGGCTGCCGAAGACTGGACGCCCGTCGCCCTCGCTCCCGCCTCCTGGCATGTCCGCCTGCCCGAGCTCGCGTTCGCCGAAGAAGGTCCTGAAGGACGGATTGCAACCTCGACCGATTCTCAGCTCGTGCTCGAGCTATCGAGCGGGGTGACCTCGTCGGGCACGAACGACCCTTACGTCCCGTTCCGTCTGACTCCCGGCCCGAGCAACAGCGTGAGCACCGTGCCCGTCCTGGCGACCAGAGCCTTCCTGGACGAGACGGCGGCGCGCGTCGGGGAGGTGGTGCCCCTGGAGCTTGCGGGCGCCCGTCGGGAGGCGGAGATCGTGGGCATGGTGGACGGCTTCCCCACCGTCCCCCCCGAGGTGCCGGCCCTGGTCGTGGATCACCGTCTCTTCGGGGAGCTCTCCTACCTCGCGGACGCGACTATCGTCCGGCCCGCGGAGTGGTGGCTCGACACGAGCCCGGGCGAGTCCGAAGACGTCGCGGAGGCGCTTCGCGCGCCGCCCTTCTCCAGCGCGGAAGCCACGAGCAGGCAGGGGCGCGCAGACACGCTTCAGAATGATCCAGTCGCCCTCGGCACGATCGGCGCGCTCTCGCTGGGTTTCCTCGCCGCGGCGGTGTTCGCCGCAGTCGGCTTCGCCGTCAGCTCCGCGGTGTCCGCCCGCGAGAGAACGACCGAGTTCGCCGTCGTACGCTCCCTCGGACTCTCCTCGCGCCAGCTCACGGGCTGGCTCGTGCTCGAGAACGGCGTCCTCGTCGCGCTCAGCCTCGCGGGAGGTACGGCCCTCGGGCTCCTTCTCGCGCACTTCGTCCTCCCGACGGTCTCGCTCACACAGTCGGGCGCGAAGCCCTTCCCGCAGCCGATCGTGGAGATCCCCTGGCAGACCGTCGCCTGGCTCGAGGGGGCCATGCTCGGGGCGCTCCTCCTCATCATCGCGCTCGAGGTGCGGCTCCTCCGCAGGGTGGACGTGGCCGCGGCGCTGCGCGCCGGGGAGGTGCGCTGATGGCCGTGAGGGCGGCACCGCAGCGGTTCCGTCTCGCCCGAGCTCCGCTCTCGGTCGTGGGGACGACCCGGGTGTTGCTCAAGCGCCTACGCGCGGATGCCCCCGTGGTCGCCGCGGTACTCGCCGTGATCGGGCTCGCGAGCTTCGTCCTCGCGGCCGTCCCGCGGGCGCTCGGCGAGATGGCGGACGATGGTCTCCGCCACGCCGTCACGGCGGCGGGCCCGCTCGAGCGGGACGTGGAGATCCTCCGCGCGATGCGCCTCCCGGCCGGTCCCGAGGGAGATCCCTTCGCCCGGATCGAGGAGCGAGGCGACGAGCTCGCGAGCCTGCTCGCCTCGGTGCGGGGGGTCGTCGGCGAGCCGAGGGCGACCGTGGACGCGCCTCGCTACACGATCTTCGCAGGCGCTCCGCTTCCCGGAGCCACGCGCTACGTGACGCTCCGCCAGGCCACCGGCGCGCTCGACAACGTCCGGATCGTCGAGGGGCGGCTGCCTGCGCCGAGCGCCAGGACGACGAGCGTCCGCATCGTCGACCAGACGAGAGAGGCCCACGCCCTCGAGGTCGCGCTCTCGCGGACGGCCGCCGGCCTCCTCGCCGTGGGGACCGGCGACCGGCTCGTCCTCATCTCCGACCCGGGTGATCCTCTCATCCGGAATGTCCCGCTCGCCGAGCGCTCGCCCCTCGTCCTCCGCGTGTCTGGGCTGTGGGAGCCGCGGGATCCGGGCGGTGCCTTCTGGGACGTCCAGGAGCAGCTGAACGAGCCGCTGGTCGAGGAGACACCCGGCGGAGATCACCGCTTCGTCTTCGCGTACGGGCTCTTCGCCCCGGGTGCGTACGAAGCGCTGACGGAGGCCGTGCGACCCATGCCGCTCCAGTACACCTGGCGCTACGACGCCGTGCCGGCCGCCTTCGACGCCGACCGGCTCCCGGTCGTCGAGGCCGACCTCCGCCGCCTGGACGCGCGGTACGGCCGCTTCGTGCGGCCCACCGACGTCACCGTCCGCACGACCCTGCCCGCGGTGCTCGACCGCTACGAGTCGCGCCGGAACCTGGCCACGACGCTCCTCGCCACGGTCGAGATCGGCCTGCTCGTCGCAGCGCTGGCCGTCGTGGGGCTGCTCGCGGCTCTCGTGGTCGACCGTCGCCGCGAGGCGATCGCGCTCGCGCGCAGCCGGGGCGCCTCTACGGGCCAGGTGCTGGCCGCGCAGGCGGCGGAGGCGATCCTGCTGGCGGCTCCGGTTGCCCTCGCGGCCTACGTGCTCGCCGTCCTCGTAGTCGACGGGCCCGCCCGCCCCTTGTCGGCCCTCTCGGCCGCCGGCCTGGTCGGCGCGACCGCGGCGCTCTTCGTCGCGCTCGCGACCGGGCCGGCCGCACGGGCGGTTCCCCTCGAGGCCCGGGAGGACGTGGCCGTGGGGCGCCCGTCGCCGCGCCGGCTCGTGCTCGAGGGGCTCGTCGTCGCCGTCTCGCTCGCGGGCGCCTACCTGCTCAGGCGGCGCGGGCTTTCCGGCGAGGAGGGCGCCGACGTCGACCCCTACCTCGCCGCCGTTCCCGTGCTGCTCGCGCTCGCCGCCGGGATGGTCGCGTTGCGTCTCTACCCGTTGCCCGTGGCGGGGCTCTCGCGACTCGCGGCGCGTCGGCGGGATCTCGTTCCAGCCCTCGGGATGCGCCGTGTCGCGCGCCGGCCCGGCACGGCGGGCGTTCCGCTGCTCGTGATCGTCCTCGCCGTCGCAGTCGCCGTCTTCGCGGCAGTGGAGCTGGAGACGATCGACCGTGGCCGGACCGAGATCTCGTGGACGCGTGTTGGCGCCGAGCACCGGATCGACGCAGAAAACGATGCGCTCCCCGCGGGCGTGGCAGAAGCCGTCGCCGGGGAGGCCGACGCCGTCGCGGAAGCGTGGGTCAGCGAAGGGGCGCGGGTCGTCACCGGTGGCGCCGGGACGCTGGGTGCGGTCACGGTCGTCGCCCTGGACGACGAGTACGCCGCCGTCGTCGCAGGAACGCCGGCCGGAGAGCCTCTTCCGTCCGGGGGCGAAGGCGATGCGATCGGCGGGGTCGTCTCCGGCCGCCCCGTTCAGGGGGCACCGATCGTCCTCGGGCGGCCGTTCACGGTCGAGTTCCAGGGGCAGCGTGTCGAGCTCGTCGCCGTCGAGCGTCGGGAACGCCTCGCCGGGATGCCCGCAGGAGCGCCCGTCGTGGCCGTTCCGCTCTCCGCCCTCCGGGCGGCCCTCGGAGAGCGGATCGTCCAGCCGAACCGGCTCTACGTGCGCGGGGGCGACGTGAACGGGCTCCGCGCGGCCGCTCCGGGGGCCACCGTGCTCTCCCGCGCGGAGGTCCACCGCTCGCTCGGGGACTCGCCGCTCGCCTCCGGCACCACGGACGGCTTCCGCGCGAGCACCGTCCTCGGGGGCCTGCTCGCGGCGCTGACGGTCGTCCTCGCCGCGGCGCTCACCGCCCGCGCGCGCGGCCGCGACGTCGCCTACCTACGGGCGCTCGGGCTCTCGGGCCGCCAGGCGCTGGGGCTCGCCGCGCTCGAGCTCGTCCCGCCGGCCGTCGTCGCGCTCGCGATCGGCATCGCCCTCGGCCTTGCCGTCCCTCACCTCATCGAACCGGGAATCGATCTGACAGCCTTCACAGGAGCGGAGCCCATGATCGCAGCTGACCTCACAGCAGTCGCCCTCCTCGCCGGGGGGTTCCTGGTCGTTCTCGCTCTCGCCGTCCTCGCGGCGGGGGCGGCCGCGCGCCACGCGCACCTCGCCAGGGTCCTGAGAGCGGAGGAGCGGTGAGCGTGCCCGCTTCCACGACCGCCGACGGCACCCTCGTGCTCTGCGAGAACCTCGTCAAGATCTACAAGGTCGCCGACCTCGAGGTGGTCGCGCTCCAGGGTCTCGACCTGCGCGTCGACCGTGCGGAGGTGATCGCGATCGTGGGCGCCTCCGGAAGTGGGAAGTCGACGCTCCAGAACATCCTCGGCGGGGTGGACACCCCCACCGCCGGGAAGGCGAACGTCGCCGGACACGATCTCGCTGCGTTGCGCCCGCGCGAGCGCACGGCCTATCGCCGCCGCGTGGTCGGCTTCGTCTGGCAGCAGACGTCCCGCAACCTCCTGCCCTACCTGGACGTGACGCAGAACGTCGAGCTGCCGATGCTCCTGGAGGGCCTGGGCGGCCGGCGCCGTCGCGCGCGAACGCGGGAGCTGCTCGACCTCGTGGGCATGTCCGAGCGTGCCCGCGAACGGCCCGAGCACCTCTCGGGCGGCGAGCAGCAGCGCGTCGCGCTGGCCGTCGCGCTCGCCAACGAGCCGCAGCTCCTCCTCGCCGACGAGCCGACGGGGGAGCTCGACACGGAGGCTGCGAACGAGCTCTTCGCCGCCCTCCGCTGGGTCAACGAGCAGGTGGGCGTGACCGTGATCGTCCTCACGCATGATCCGCTCGTCTCCACGCAGGTCAGCCGGACGGTCAGGATCCGCGACGGGCGCACCAGCACCGAGACGCTGCGGCGCCGCACGACCGACGGCCAGGAGGTCATCGCCGAGGAGTTCGCCGTCCTCGACCGGGTCGGCCGTCTCCAGCTTCCGCACGAGTACGTGACCGCGCTCGAGCTCGAGCGGCGCGTCCGCCTCGCGCTCGAGGAGGATCACATCGGCGTGTGGCCAGATCGCGCCGGCGAGCCGGAGGAGAACGGCCGGTGATCGTCCGGGCGGACGGCCTCGGCCGCGACTTCCCTGCGGGCGACTCCGTCGTGCACGCGCTCACGGACGTCGACCTCGGCGTCGGCGAGGGCGAGCTCGCCGTCGTCCACGGGCCGTCCGGCTCGGGGAAGACGACGCTCCTCAACATCGTCGGCGGTCTCGACCGGCCGACTGCGGGGCACGTGTGGGTCGACGGTGCGGAGGTGTCGGCACTCGGCGAGGATGAGCTCGTCGGCTTCCGCCGGACGACCATCGGCTTCGTCTTCCAGGGCTTCGGGCTGTTGCCGATCCTCACCGCGGCGGAGAACGTCGAGGTGCCGCTACGGCTTCAGAAGGCGGATCCGGCGCGGCGGGAGGAGCGTGTCCGGGAGCTCCTGGACGTCGTCGGCCTCGGCGACCGGGCGAACCACCGGCCCTACGAGCTTTCGGGTGGGGAGCAGCAGCGCGTCGCCATCGTGCGTGCCCTCGTGAACGACCCGCGGCTCCTCCTGGCCGACGAGCCGACGGGGCAGCTCGACTCCGAAAACGCGCGCACGATCATGCAGGTCATCCGCGATCTCGTCGACACCCGCGGCGTCTCGGCTCTGGTGGCGACGCACGATCCCGCGCTCCTGGACATCGCCGACCGCGTCGTTCGCCTCCAGGACGGCCGCGTCGTGTCGGACGAGCGCGAGGCGGCCTGAGGGCGGAGTGGTCTAGGCGGCCAGGCCTGCCTGGGGCGCGTCCAGCACCTCGCGCACCTTCTGCGTCAGCTCGGCCGAGCTGAAGGGCTTTTGGAGGAACGCCGACCCCGGGTCGAGGACGCCGGGGTCGAAGACGGCGATGTCCGTGTAGCCGGAGATGTAGAGGACCTTCATCTCCGGCCGCGAGAGCCACAGGCGCTCCGCCAGCTCGCGTCCGCTCATCCCCGGCATGACGACGTCGGTGACCATGATGTCGACGTCGCCCGCGTGCGCCTTGCTCAGGCCGAGAGCCTCCCGGCCGTCGGCGGCCGCCAGCACCGTATAGCCGGCTCCCTCGAGGATCTCCCGGACGAGGTCGCGGACGACCTCCTCGTCCTCGGCGAGCAGGATCGTCTCCGACCCCGGGGGACGGTCCAGGTCGGGGCCGAGGACTGTCGGCGCCTCACGCAGCGCCTGCGGAAGGGGCAGGAAGATGCGGACGACCGTGCCGTTCGCGGGCGAGCTGTCGAGCGAGACGGATCCGCCGCTCTGCTGCACGATGCCGTACACGGTGGCGAGCCCGAGGCCCGTGCCCTTGCCAGGCTCCTTCGTCGTAAAGAAGGGCTCGAAGGCGCGTGAGCGTGTCTCCTCGTCCATGCCGAGCCCGGTGTCCTCGACGACGAGGAGGGCGTGCCGGCCGGGCTCCAGCCCGACCTGGCGCTCGTCGGCCGCCTGGCTCAGCTCGACGCTCCGAGTCGTGAGCGAGAGGGTGCCGCCCGCGGGCATCGCGTCGCGGGCGTTCAGGACGAGGTTCATGAGCACCTGCTCGATCTGTCCCCGGTCGACGAGCACCTGCCCGACTCCCTCTTCGAGCTCTACGGCGAGCTCGATGTGGTCTCCGATCAGGCGCCTCAGCATGCCCTCGAGGTCGGTGACGACCTCGTTGAGGTCGACGAGCTGAGGCTGGAGCACCTGCTTGCGGCTGAACGCGAGGAGCTGCCGCGTGAGGCCCGTGGCTCGGTCGGCTGCCTTCTGGATCTCGCGGACGTCCTCGGCCGCGGGGCCGTCCTCCCCGAGCCGGGCGAGAGCGAAGTCGCAGTAGCCCGTGATGGCGAGGAGGATGTTGTTGAAGTCGTGCGCGATCCCGCCGGCGAGCCGGCCGACCGCCTCCATCTTCTGCGACTGGCGCAGCTGCTCCTCCAGGTGCTTGCCGGCGGTGATGTCGATCCCGAACGAGATCGAGCCCACGACCCGGCCGCCCTGCTCCACCATGCTGTTCCGCCAGGAGACGAGGCGCTCTTCGCCGGCCTTCGTGAGGATCGGGCTCTCGAAGTCCTCCGGCAGCTCGCCTGCCTCGCGCCAGCGGACGAAGTTCTCCCATGCCTCCGGATAGCGGTCGCGCGGGACGAGCACCTCGAACCAGTTCTCGCCCTCGAGCTCCGACTGCGCGTAGCCGGTGATCTTCTCGGCGGCCTCGTTGAAGACGCGCACGCGGCTGTCCGGGTCCAGGCCGACGATCATGACGTTGGCCGTGCGGATGAGCGTCTCGGAGTACTCCTTGGTCTCGAGCAGCGCCTGCGCGGCTCGGCGCGTCTCGGAGACGTCGAAGATGGCCCCGTCGATCCGAGGCACGCCGTCCGCAGAGCGGACCGCCTGCCCCCGCTCCAGGACCCAGCGCACGTCCCCGCTCGCGTGGACGATCCGGTACTCGATCTCGTACGGGCGGAACTCCGCGACGGAGGGCGCGAGCGACTCCTGCTCGTCCGGGTGGATGATGCTGGCGAAGGAGCGGACGCGGTTGCCGATGAAGTCGGACGCGGGGTAGCCGGAGATCTCCTCGATCGCGTCGCTCACGAACTCCATCGTCCACTCCTCGTCATACGCGCAGCGGAAGATCGCGCCCGGAACATTGGCCACCATGGCGTGAAAGCGCTCTTCCCGGTCCCCGAGCGCCTCCTCCGCCTCCTTGCGCTCGGTGATGTCGAGGAGGAAGCCTCGGACGCCGGCCGGGTCACCGTTCTCGTCCCGGACGAGGTGCGTCTCGTCGTAGACCCAGACGATCCGCCCGTCACGCGCGACGAAGCGGTACTCGAGGCGCATCGGGTCCCCCGTCTCGCGCAGGTGGGCGGCCGCGGCGAGCGCCCGCTCGCGGTCGCCGGGATGGATGACGCGCTCGAGCAGGCCGTTGTTCGTCTCCCACTCCTCCTGCGTGTAGCCGAAGAGCGCCTCGACCTGAGGGCTTGCGTACGAGTTCGAGTCGAGGACGTCCAGGCCTCGGACGTAGGTGACGACGGGCAGCTGCTCCACGAGGCTGCGGTACTTGCGCTCGCTGCCCTGGAGGCCCGTGACCAGGGAGGTGATCTGCCTCTTGAGGACGAGGACGATGAGCCCCGCCATCGCGAGCGAGCCGGTCTGGACGAGCGTATGCACGGGCGTGAACAGGTCGACGCCCGGCACCTGGAGCACCGCGAGGTGCGCGACGACGACCACTCCGAGCTGCAGCGTCGCGGCGACGACCTCGTAGAAGAAGAACGCGTAGAGGACGACCCAGAGGTAGAAGAAGGCGTACGCGCCGCCCCCTTCTCCGCCCAGGACGCCCGCGAGGGTGACGAGCGCCGTGCCGGCCGTTCCGCTGAGCTGGAACCCGAGCACCGGGAGGCGGTCGAAGGCGAGCCAGTGAAGTCCCGCCCCTGCCACCGCCGCCAGGGCGATGCCGACGATCCCCGAAGAGTTCCGGCCTTCGCTCGGGAAGGCAAGGCTGGCGAACGCGAGAGCCGCACCGAACGCGTACAGGTAGATGGCCCCGCGCGCCATCGCAGCGCGGTGCCTGCTCGCATCCGCCGAGCCGAGCACGGAGGAGTCCCAGCGCAGGCGGGCGCGCAGGGCTGGGCTCGTGAAGACGGCAGGAACCATCAGGTTTCCTATCGGAAGCCGGTGGCGCCCGCTTTAAGCGAGCAGGTCTACTGCGCGCGGTCCCGGAGTCCGCTCACGCCCGACTCCTCCGCGCAATGCGCGCAGCAGAAGATCCGGCCGTCGGACTCGACGCCGTGCCCGATCACTCGGCACCTGCAGTGCTCACAGGTCGGGGCGAGGGCGTGGATCGCGCACTCGAAGCTGTCGAACGTGTGCGTCGACCCTTCCAGGGTGACCTGGAAGGACTTGTCGTAGTCGTTGCCGCAAACGTCACACCTGGCCACGGCGACTCCCTTCGTCGATCGACAGTTCGAATACCCAGAAATCACGTCTCATCACCGGGATCGAGACGTTGAAGACGGGCACCGCTCCGATGAAGCCCTCGAAGGTGCCTGCGTGGCCGTGGCCGTGGACGACGAGGTCCGGCGTGTGCTGCGCGATCGGGCGCGCGAGCCGGTCGCTTCCGAGGAAGGCGTAGATTCCCATCGGCTCGCCCTCGAGCGTCATCGACGTGGGCGCGTAGTGCAGGAGGACGAGGCGGAGCGGGCACTGCGAGACGGCCTGGAGGCCGCGCTCGAGCGCCCACACCTCGGCCGTCGTCTCCGCGTAGACCTGGCGGAGGAGCGGCTCGCCGAAGTCGGGCAGCTGCGCGTCGGGAAACCCGCCCACGAAGCCCTTCGTCCCGACGACTCCGACCTCCGTCCCATCGACGTCGACGACCGTCCAGCCGCGATCGAGCACGACGATGCCGCCTTCCTCGAGCGCGCGCACGACCTCGTCGCGGCGGTTTCCGTGCCAGTCGTGGTTCCCGAGGACGGCGCAGACGGGGATGCCGAGGGGGCGGCAGGCCCGGGCGACCACGTCCGCCTGCTCGGGCTCCCCGAGCGTCGTCAGGTCCCCGGCGAGGAGGAGGAGGTCTGCACGGCCGGCCAGGCCGGCGAAGGACTCCTCCACGTGGGCTCGCCGCTCCGGGCTTGCGTGGACGTCCCCCGCGGCGGCCACGCGAATGGGAGACTTCCGTTTCGTCAATCGGCCGTGGAGGGTACCGCGACGCCGTGAGCGTACGAGAGTTCGAGCGCATGATGCCGACGCTGAAGAGGGCGGCTGCGGCGCTGCGCGAGGCCGACGTGCCCTTCCTCCTGGCGGGCGGGCTCGCCAGCTGGGCGCGCGGTGGTCCGGAGACGGATCACGACCTCGACCTCATGGTGCGGGAGGAGGACGCGGAGCGTGCCCTCCAGACGCTCGTCGAGGCCGGCATGCGACCGGAGCGGCCGCCGGAGACGTGGCTCTACAAGGCCTGGGACGGCGACGTCCTCGTCGACCTCATCTTCCGCCCGGCGAGCGGCCCGGTCGACGACAGCATGTTCGCGCGTGGGAGCCTGCTGGAGGTCGACGCCGTCGAGATGCACGTCCTCTCGCTCGAGGACGTCCTCGTGACGAAGCTCCTCGCTCTCGGAGAGCACAACGTCGACTACGACAGTGTGCTCGAGGTGGCGCGCTCGCTTCGGGAGCAGATCGACTGGGCCGACGTCCACGCCCGCACCGCGCACTCGCCCTATGCGGCCGCCTTCTTCACGCTCGTCGAGGGCCTCGGCATCGTCGGCACGCGCAGCGGCCGGTAGGCGGGCCCCGCGCGTAACGCGCCGTCCGGAAGCGCCTCCGGGAACCCGGCCGAGACGGCCTCCGCGGCCTGGCGCCAGAGCCGGAGGATCTCGGCGCCGACGATGTCCGCCGCGCGCCTGTGGCCGCGGCCGGAGCGGGGGAGTCCCGAGAGGTCGATCGGCTCGCCCCAGACGACCGCGCACGACATCCGGTTTCGCGGAGACCAGCCGAAGGAGTAGACGCCGCACGGGACGACTGGCACGCCCTCCTGGAGGGCGATCATCATCGCTCCCGGGAGCACGCGCCCGGGATAGCCGAGGCGCTGGCGCGTCCCCTCCACGAAGACGCCCACCATGTGGCCCTCGCGCGCGATCTCGCGCGCCTGGCGCACCGACTCCCGGTCGCCCTCGCCGCGCCGCACCGGGAAGGCGCCGGTCCACTGGAGGACCTCGCCCACGATGGGAAGGGCGAGGAGCTCGGCCTTCGCCATGTAGAAGATGGCGCGAGGGCAGAGCGCCCCGACCAACGGAGGGTCGATCGCCGAGAGGTGGTTGGACGCGATTACGCCACCTCCGCTCGCGGGCACGCGCTCGACGCCGTACCCGTACGAGGGCGCGAGTGCCATCGCTACGGGGGCGACGAACCAGCGCATCCGCGGCCAGAGCACCTCGGGGTCCCGGCGCCAAAGCTGCGGTATTCCCAGGCGCGTCAGGAACACTCGGCCGAGTTTAGATGCTCGATCGACAGCTACCGTTACAATCGAGTCGAGCATGGCACTCGGCCTTACGACCCTCAGGAGGAGCTAGCGGGCGGCGAACGCCGGTCGCGCGACTCCTCCCTGGCCTCTCGCAAGAGAGGCTTTGTCGTTTCAGGAGCCAGGACGATGGAGCGATACGACCCGAAGACGATCGAGCGGAAGTGGCAGGACGTGTGGGAGCGCGAGCGTGCGTTCTACGTCCCCAACCCGGCCGACGGAGAGCTCGAGCGCCACGAGCGGAAGACGTACGTCCTCGAGATGCTCCCGTATCCCTCGGGCGAGCTGCACATGGGGCACGTCCGCAACTACATGCTGGGCGAGGTCGTGGCCCACTTCCGCCGCCGGCACGGGTACGAGGTCATGCGGCCCATGGGCTACGACGCCTTCGGGCTCCCCGCCGAGAACGCGGCGATCAAGGAGGGCCGGCATCCCCGCGAGGTGACCGAGCGGAACATCGCCGCCATCCGCCGGCAGATGGAGCGGATGGGGTGGGCGATCGACTGGGGCCGCGTGCTCGCCACGCACGAGCCCGAGTACTACCGCTGGACGCAGTGGCTCTTCCTCCGCTTCTACGAGGCCGGGCTCGCCTACCGCAAGGAGGCGCCGGTCAAGTGGTGCCCCAACGACCAGACTGTGCTCGCCAACGAGCAGGTGATCGACGGCCGCTGCGAGCGCTGCGGCGCCGAGGTCGAGGTGCGGAACCTCGAGCAGTGGTTCTTCCGCATCACCGCGTACGCGGACACTCTCCTGGAGGAGATGGCGCTCCTGGAATCGTGGCCGGAGCGCGTCCTCACGATGCAGCGGAACTGGATCGGGCGCTCCGAAGGCGCCGAGGTCGTCTTCACGATCGAGGAGCTCGACGTCGACCTTCCCGTCTTCACGACGCGTCCCGACACGCTGTTCGGAGCGACGTTCTTCGTGCTCGCCCCGGAGCATCCCCTGGTCCCGAAGCTCGCGGAGGGCAGCCCCCATGCCGAGGAGATCCTCGACTATGCGCGCCACGCCGCCGCGCGCTCGGCCGTCGACCGGGCCGATCCGGAGAAGGAGAAGACGGGCGTCTTCACGGGCCGCTTCGTCACGAACCCCGTCAACGATCACCGGCTGCCGGTCTGGATCTCCGACTACGTCCTCATGGAGTACGGCACCGGCGCGATCATGGCCGTGCCCGCGCACGACGAGCGGGACTACGCCTTCGCGCAACGCTTCGAGCTCCCCGTCAAGGTCGTCGTCGTGCCCGCGGAAGGAGAGGTGGAGGAGAGCGCCGCCTTCGCGGGCCACTCCGAGGACGAGAAGCTCGTGGACTCGGCGCAGTTTTCCGGCCTGTCGAGCCCAGAGGCGAAGGAGGCGATCGTCGAGTGGCTCGAGTCCCGGGGTCGCGGGAGGGCCGCGGTCGGCTACCGCCTGCGCGACTGGCTCCTCTCTCGGCAGCGGTACTGGGGGTGCCCGATCCCGATCCTCTACTGCGAGCAGTGTGGGATGGTGCCGGTGCCCGACGAGGACCTGCCCGTGCTCCTCCCAGAGGTGGACGAGTATCTGCCGAAGGGGCGCTCACCGCTCGCCGCGGCGGAGGACTGGGTCGCGACGACGTGCCCGACCTGCGGCGGCGCTGCGCGGCGGGAGACGGACACGATGGACACGTTCGTCGACTCCTCCTGGTACTTCATCCGCTACTGCGACGCGCAGAACGACGGGGAGGCCTTCCAGCGGACGGTCGCCGACTACTGGCTCCCGGTCAACCAGTACATCGGGGGCATCGAGCACGCGATCCTGCACCTGCTCTACGCGCGCTTCTTCACCAAGGTGATGAACGACATCGGGCTCGTCGGCTTCCGCGAGCCGTTCGCCCGGCTCTTCACGCAGGGCATGCTCCACTACCACGGCGCGAAGATGTCGAAGTCGCGCGGCAACGTGATCGTCCCCGACGAGTACGTCGAGCGCTACGGGGCCGACGCGTGCCGCCTGTACCTCCTCTTCATCGGCCCCGTCGAGCAGGACGCGGAGTGGCAGGACGCCGGCTTCGAGGGGATCGTCCGCTTCCTCAACCGGCTCTGGCGGGTCACGCTCGACCAGGCCTCGAAGCCGGCCGGGGAAGCTCCGGACTCGCCGCTCGCGCGCAGGACGCATGCGACGATCGCCAGGGTCACGGACGACATCGGCCGGCGCTTCGCGCTCAACACGCCGATCGCGGCCGTCATGGAGCTCGTGAACGAGATCTCGCGCAGCCCGGACGATCCCGCCGCGCGCTTCGCGGCCGAGTCGGCCGTCTCCCTGATCCAGCCGTACGCGTCGCATATCGCCGAGGAGCTGTGGGAGCGCCTCGGCCACGAGCGCCTCTGGGAGGAGCCCTGGCCCGAGCCGGACCCGGCCATGCTCGAGCGCGAGACGTTCGAGCTCGTCATCCAGGTGAACGGGCGCGTGCGGGGTCGCGTCCAGGTCGCTGTCGGCCTCTCCGAGGACGAGCTCGTCGAGCGCGCGAAGGAGCTTCCCCGCGTGCGCGCGCACGTGGACGGCAAGCCGATCCGCAAGGCGATCGTCGTCCCGGGCCGGCTCGTCAACCTCGTGGTCTAGCGACAGGAGATCCCTATGCTGACGGCGTGAACGTCGCCGACGCACTTCTCCTGCTCGGCGTCGTCGTCTTCGCCCTCCTCGGGTTCTACCGCGGATTCGCGGCGCACGTGCTTCCTCTGGGCGGCCTCGTCCTCGGGGCCGTCGTGGGCTCTGTCGTCGCGCCACATCTCCTCTCGGAGAACTCCCCCTGGACCCCGCTCGCCGGGCTTGCCGGGGCGCTCGTCGGAGCCTTCGTCTTCGGTGCGGTGGGCGCCGCCGTCGGTCAGCCCGTCCGCGGCTTTCTGGCGCTGCGCCCGGGTCTCGCCCTCGCCGACCGCGTCGGCGGCGTCGCCGCGGGAGGCTTCCTCGGGCTTGCGCTCGGCTGGCTCGTCGCCGTTCTCGCGCTCCAGCAGCCGGCGCTCGGGCTCCGCGGAGAGGTCCGCCAGTCCACGATCCTGCCCAGGCTCGTACGGGCCGTGCCTCCGGAGTCCGTGCTGGCGGCACTCAACCGCTTCGACCCGCTTCCGCTCCTCCCCGGGCTCGAGGGCCGTCTCCCGCCGCCGGACCGGAGCGTGCTTCGGAGCCCCGCCGCGCGTGCCGCCGGGGACGCCGTGCTCAAGGTGCACGGGACGGCGTGCGGAGTCGGGACGCAGGGGTCGGGGTGGGTAGTCGACCGCGGGCTGGTGGCGACGAACGCGCACGTGATCGCCGGACAGGAGCTCACGAGCGTCCTCGCCCCCAACGGCGAGAGCCTCGGCGCGGAGCCCGTCTTCGTCGACCAGGCGAACGACGTCGCGCTCCTCCGCGTGCGAGGACTGCGGACCGGCCCGCTCCGGACAGGCCCCGACGTCGATCTGCCGCGTTCGGTCGCGCTCCTCGGCTATCCGCGCAACGGCAGCCTGACGGCGACGGCGGGCACGGCGGGGGATGCGCGCACCGTGCTCGCCCCGGACGCGTACGAGCAGCGCGTCCGGCCGCGTGTCGTCGTCCCCCTGCGGGGTCGCGTCGAGCCGGGCGAGAGCGGTGGGCCGGTCGTCGACCGAGGCGGCCGCGTCCTGGCGATGATCTTCGGCGGCACGCGCAGCGGCCGCGGCGGCTACGCAGTTCCCGTGGAGCTCGTGCTGCGGGCGCTCGAGGAGCGACTCCGGCCGGTGGCGCCGGGACCCTGCCTTGGCTAGGCCAAGGGGCGCCAGCGCGCTCGTCACGGGAGCGACGCGGCGGGCGGGCATCGCGGCCGCCGTCGCCCTGCGGCTTGCGGGCGAGGGCTGGAACGTCGCTACGACCGGCTGGCGTTCGTACGACGCCGAGGAGCCCTGGGGCTCGCGCGCCGAGGAGGCCGAGGAGCTCGTCGCCGAGCTTCGGGCCCTGGGCGTCCGGGCGGCCTTTCGCGAGGCTGACCTCGGCGATGCCGGCGCGCCCGCGCGCGTGCTCGACTTCGCCGAGGAGGCCGTCGGCGCGCTCGACGCCCTCGTGGTCGCGCACGCCCGCTCCCGGGCGGGCGGGCTCCTGGAGACCTCGGTCGACGAGTGGAACCGCCACATGGAGGTGAACGCGCGCGGGACCTTCCTCCTGTGCGCCGAGTTCGCCCGGCGCTGGAAGGGAGAGCCGGGCCGCGGCCGCGTCGTCGTTCTCACGAGCGCGCTCCCGCTCGCCGGGGAGGTCGCCTACGCGGCCAGCAAGGGCGCGGTCGAGTGGCTGGCATCGACTGTGGCGGCCGAGCTGGCGGAGCGCGGGATCACGGTCAACGCCGTCGACCCCGGGCCGACCGACACGGGCTGGCTCGACCGGAGCCCCGAGCTCCATGAGCGCCTTCGCTCGGCGAGCCCTCTGGGGCGGCTCGGCCGGCCCGAGGACGCCGCCGAGCTGATCGCGTTCCTGCTCTCGCCGGCGGGCGGCTGGGTCACCGGCCAGGTGCTCCACTCGGACGGTGGCTTTAGCTCGATCCGGACGTTGCGTCGCGGGCGCGAGCTTTCGTGACCGGGTCGTGACGCTTCTGCCACGATCTGCGCGCCACCTGCGCGGATCTTCAGGGCAGCATCGAGGCCATGCGCTTCCTCGTCGTGCTTGTCGCTCTCGGTGCGCTCTTCCTTCCTCCGTCGGCGGGTGCCGCGACCGTCGCCGTCCGGCCGTCGGCGGACGTCGGCCTGCCCTTCTGGTGCGACTGGGGATACGACTGGGAAGAGCGCTGCTACGTGGACGACGGTCAGAGGCTCCCGGTGGGCGGCGTCGACGACAAGGTCTGGCGTGCGGCCCTCCGCTTCCCGTTGGGGCGGATCCCCGCGACGGCGACGATCACGTCCGCGCGGGTGCGCCTCGTCCACGACGGTAGGTGCGTCGCCCCGCGGCTCAGGACGGTGCCCTGCGAGGGCGGCAGCTTCTGGCTCGACGCGCATCGCATCGTCAGCGCCGACTGGTTCGACGAGCGCGAGCCCGAGCTGGACGAACGCGTGGCGGGGAGGGCGATCCTCTTCGACAGCGCCGCGCACACGTCCCTGAGCATGGACGTGACCGCGCTCGTCCGGCTCTGGCGGCAGGGCGCCGTGGCCAACAACGGCCTTCTCCTCAAGCTCACCGAGTGGCAAGAGGGCTACGACGTGAGCGGCCCGGCGTTTCCCTCGAGCTCCTTCGTCAACGCCGCCGTCCGCCCGCGTCTCGTGGTCACGTACACGCCTCCCTCGGGGTAGCCCGGCATGGAGATGCCGGCGATCTCGCGGCGACGGGCGCTTGCCTACGCCCTCGTGCTCCTGGCGGTTCTGGCCCTCGCCGGGAGCTACACGCTCCGTCGGGACGCGCCGGCGCAGCGGCCGCTGCCGGCGGCCGCTCTCGCCGCTGAGCCCGCCCCGGCGCGCAAGCTCGTCGTCCACGTCGTCGGCGCGGTCCGCGAGCCGGGCCTGTACCGGCTCCGGGAGGGCAGCCGGGTCGACGACGCGATCCAGCGGGCAGGCGGTCCCAAGCCGAAGGCGGCGCTCGAGCTCGTGAACCTCGCCTCTCCGGTCGCCGACGGCCAGCAGGTCGTCGTTCCCGTGCGCGGCTCCGCGGGTCCGTCGGTTACCAGCTCGCCGGGGGCGCCGGGCACGACCGGAGGCATCGTCCACCTCAACTCGGCGACTCTCGAGGATCTCGACGCGCTGCCCGGCGTCGGCCCCGTCACCGCGCAGAAGATCCTGGACTACCGGACGGCGAACGGCGCCTTCTCCTCGGTCGACGAGCTCGACGCCGTGCCGGGGATCGGCCCGGCGACGCTCGAGGAGCTACGCCCGCTGGTTGGATTGTGACCCGGACCGGGTCCCGCCTCCTGGCGTCCCTCCGGCGCGCGCCGGCGGCGCATCTTCTCGCCGCATCGCTCTGCGCGGGCCTCTCCCTCGCGCTCGCCGTCCGTCTCGCCCATCCGGTCCTCGCTGCGGCGGCCGCCGCCCTCGCGCTCTCAGCTCTGGCGCTCGACTCCCGGCGCGGGGTGGCGCTCGCGCTCGCCCTCGCCGCCGCGGGCTGGTGGTGGGGGAGCGAGCGGCTCGGGGCGCTCGACCGGAGCGCTCTCGCCGCCGAGATCGACCGGGCGGCGCTCGCGCGCCTCGAGGTCACGGGGCCTGCGCGCCGGAGCGAGTTCGCCGTGCGCGTTCCCGTGCGGGTACTCCGGCTCGGCCGTCTCGACCTCCGCGAGCGCGCCCGCCTCGACCTGCCGCCCGAGCGCGCCCCTCCGCAGGGCGCCATCCTCGAGGCGGTCGTAACGGTCGCGCGGCCGCGCGAGCCTGAGGAGGCCGGCGGCTTCGACGAGGCCGGATACCTGGGCCGGCAGGGAATTCACGTGGTGCTGCGCGCCGGCTCGTTCCGGGTGGTCGGGCGCCGCGGCGGCGTCGGCGCGCTGTCCGACCGGCTGCGCGCGACTGTGGCCCGCTCTATGGCGCCCGGTCTCGAGGGAGAGCGTCGCGCGGTGATCGCCGGCGTCGTCCTCGGCGAGGACGAAGGGCTCGAGGAGGAGCTGCGCGATCGCTTCCGCGCCTCGGGCCTCTACCACCTCCTGGCGGTGAGCGGCCAGAACGTCGCATACGTCGTCGCGGGGATGATCCTGCTCGCCTGGGCGCTGGGCTTCCCGCGCTGGGTCGGGGAGCTGGGGGCGATCGGTGCCGTCGTGGGGTACGTGCTCGCCGTCGGATGGCAGCCCTCCGTGGTCCGCGCCGGCGTGGCGGGCGTGCTCGCCTCGCTCGCCTGGCTCGCCTCCCGCCCGCGCGACCGCTGGTACTTCCTGCTGGTCGGGGCGGCCGTGCTCCTCGCCTGGAACCCCTACGGCCTGCTCGAGCCCGGCTTCCAGCTCTCCTTCGCCGCGGTCGCCGCGATCTTCGTGCTCGTCCCGCGGCTCGAGCGGCGCCTGGAGGGATACCCGCTGCCCCGCCGGCTCGCGCAGGTGGTCGCGGTCTCCGGCGCGTGCGGCGCCGCCACGGCCCCGATCGTCTGGCTCCATTTCGGCGCCATCCCCATTTACTCCGTCCCCGCCAACGCCCTCGCAGCCCCGGTCGTCGCTCCCCTGCTCGGGCTGGCGCTCGTCGCCACCGCGCTCGCGCCGGTGCTCCCCGGTGCAGCAGCGGCGCTCGCCTGGGCGAACGGCTGGCTGGCGGCCTACCTCGCGGCCTGCGCCCGCTTCGTGGGCGGCCTGCCCTATGCGGAGGCGACCTCGGGGACTGCGCTCGCGCTGCTCGCCGCAGTCGCGCTCCTCCTCGCTCTCGCCGTCCGACTTCGCCCGCCCAGGGGACCGCGGGTCGCCGCCCTGGTCGCGATTGGCCTCGTGCTCGTCGTCGCCTGGCGCAGCGCGCCGAGCGACGCTCCCCCGCCGCCGCACGGGCTGCGCATCACGGCCCTCGACGTCGGCCAGGGCGACGCGACGCTGCTCCAGGTCCCAGAGGGAGCTGTCCTCGTCGACCAGGGCCCGCCGGAAGCGGACGTCGCGGGCCAACTCCTCGGTCTCGGTGTCCGCCGGATCGATCTGCTCGTCCTCACGCATCCCTCGCGCGACAACGTCGGCGGCGCTGAGGAGATCGTCGAGCGTCTCGACGTCGGCCTCCTTCTCGAGCCGAACT
>OBLR010000019.1_pt1 | contig 21636 bp, 17 predicted proteins | sample 1519891 | NCBI WGS metagenome assembly OBLR01 (sample SAMEA3113583, study PRJEB22503) | soil metagenome | reverse complement strand
CGGACGTGCTCGTGGCGGCCGCCCGCCGGGCGTTCGCCGTGCTCGACCTGCCGCTGGCCGAGCGGCTGGCACGCAAGGCGCTGGACGAGGGCGGCGGCACGGCCGCCGGCGAGGTGCTGTGGCGCGCGCTCTTCCTCGACCAGCGTAGTTATGAGGCCGAGAAGGTCATGGCGCGCCTGGCCGACCTGCCGATGCCGGACGCGCAGCGCGGCGAGATCGCCTTCGGCATGGCCTACATCCTGTTCTGGGGTCAAGATCGCGTCGAGGACGCCTTCGCCGCGCTGGGCCACGCCCGCGCGGAGATCGCCGACCCGTTCTGGCACGATGAGATCGAGCTGTTGGAAAACGTCTTCTGGACGTTGCTCGGCGAGACTCGGCGGGCCGCCGAGGGGCTCGCCGGACTGCTCGCCCGGCCTCGGCTCAGACCCCGTACGCACGCGCAGGCGCTGGTGCTGGACGGCATGCTCTTGTGTCATACGGGCCGGGTGACCGAGGCGATCGACGTCTTGGACCGGGCAACGGAACCGATCTCCCAGTGGGTGCACGAGGTGCCGTGGGTGGCCGAGACGCGCTGGGCCTTCCGGACGTACGCGCTGATCTTCGACGGCCGGCTCCTCGAAGCCGAGGCGGAGGCGGCGGGATTCTACGCCCATGCGGTCGAGACCGGCTGGGAGCTGCCGATGCGGCTGTCGTGCGCGCTGCGGGCGCACGTCGGGCGGCTGCGCGGGGGGGTGCGCACGGCGGCTCGCTGGGCGCGGGAGTCGAAGCGGCAGTACGGCCGCCAGCCGCTGTCGTACTTCCACAACTTCGTCATCGGCGAGCTTGCCCACGATGAGGCGCTCATCGGGGCCGCCGCCGCGGCGGCCGCCAGCTTGGCCGAGGCCGATTTGTCGCCGTTGCGGGGCGAGGCACTGTTCCAGCCATGGGTCGAGCTCGCCCGGCCGGCGGTCGCGGCGGCCGGCGGCGACCGCGCCAAGGCGATCGAGCTGGCCGGCGCCGCCGCGGACTTCGCGCGCGGCCAGCAGGCCGTCCCGTTCGAGGCTCTCGCGCTGCACGACGTGATCCGGCTGAGCACCGCGCGGACGGCGGCGGTGGTGACCGCCGCCGACCGACTGGCCGCGCTGGCGGCGGCCTGCGAGTCCGGCCTCGTCGGCGCCCTCGCGTCCCATGCCGACGCCGCCGTGCGCGGCGACGCCGAGTACCTGGAGCGGGCGGCGTTCTCGCTCGCCGGGATGGGCGCCGACCTGATGGCGGCCGAGGCGTTCGCGCGGGCCGCCACCGTGCACCAACACGAGGGCCGCACGGCCAGCGCCCGCCGGCTGCGGACACAGGTCGCGCTGCTCCTCGATCGCTGCGAGGGCGCCACCACCCCGGTCGTAGCCGACCTCAAGGCGCCGCAGCTGACCGCCCGCGAACGCGACATCGCCCGGCTCGCCGTGGAGGGCCTGTCCAACCAGCAGATCGCCGAGCGGCTCGTCATCTCCAAACGCACCGTCGACAACCACCTGCACCAGATCTACGGCAAGCTCGGCATCGGCGGGCGGGCCGATCTCGCCGCGCTGCTCTTCCCCGACGATCCATGATCAGGCGGCTGCGGTACGGACTGTGCGGGCCGGCGCGGGACGGTGTAGGCATCGGACTCCGCCGCATTGAGTACGGCCATGCTCAGGGCAGCGGCGCCCACGACCCGTAAACTTCGCAGTCATGGATCGCGCCGATGCGTTACCGCTGCTGCCAGAGGCCTATGCCCGTGCGCTGATCCTGCGCGAGCGGGGCGCCAGCACAGGCGACATCGCCGACGATCTTGACATCGTGGTGGAGGCCGTACCCTCGCTGCTGCGCCTCGCAGACGCCAAGCTGGCCCGCCTGCTCGCCGAACACCCGGCCCCGGACGGCCAAGGGGCTCCAGCTTGATCGCCCCGGCGAGACCCGAAGGCCACCGCGCGGCGACCGGACCGACCCGGGCGGAGCGGGCACGTCCGGGCGCGAGCGGTGCCGCTCAGCGGACGGTGTCGACGTTGTTCGTCGCCTGGCGGTTCTTGAGGTAATCACCGACCCTGTCCTGCCGCACCGCCGTGAACAGCGCCCTGCCCTTCACCGGGTCGAGGAAGACGACGCTTTGCGTGCCCACGCGCCCGGTGCCCCTGGTCGGAGCGGTCATGAACGCGATGTCACCGGCGCGCATGCCGCGGGCGCCGAAGGCGAGCGAGCGCAGGTGGCGCATCCCCACCGTGTCGTCCACGCTGACCGACTTGGTCAGCGCCTCCAAGAACGCGTTGAGCTTCAGCGGGTTGGTAAAGGTGCCCCGGCTGACCGCCTTGTTGGCGAGCGCCTTGAGGAAGGCCTGCTGGCGCTTGATCCGGTCGAAGTCGCCGCCCGCCAGCCCGTAGCGCTGGCGGACGAACCACAGGGCGCGTTCTCCGTCGAGATGGTTGACGCCGGCCTGCCACGTTTGGTGGTGCATCGGGTCGGTCACGGTCTTGGCCACGTGCACGTCGACTCCGCCGAGTGCGTCGGTCATCGTCTGCATGCCCTCGAAGTTGAGGATCGCGAAGTGGTCGACGCGAACCCCGGTGAGCGACTCGATGGTCCGGATGAGCAGCGGATAGCCGCCCCAGGCGAAGGCTGCGTTGATCTTCGACTTGCCGCGGCCGGGTATGGTCACCCACGAGTCGCGCGGGATCGAGATCAGGTAGGCCGCTTTCCGATCCTTGGGCAGGTGCACGAGCATGATCGTGTCCGAGCGCTGGCCGCCCACGCTGGTCTGGCCCGGCCGCTCGCCCGCGGCCCTGGTGTCAGAGCCGATCAGCAACCAGTTCTCGACACCCTTGGGGCCGGCGGCCGGCCGGTTGGCGTAGCTCGGCAGCGCACCGGCAATGCGCGTGATGTTGTCGTCGTAGGCGTTTTGCCGTTCGAAGAACAGGCCGGCGCCGCCCCCCGCCACCAGCAGCACGAACACGGCGAGGCCGATGAGGATGGTGCGCCGCCGCTTGCGGCGCTTCCGTGGAGCCTCACGCTCGCCCGGCCCGTGTGGGCCGTCCGCCCGGCCAGGGCCGTCCGGCCTGTCCGGCGCGCCGGGCCGGTCGGGCCCGAAGAGTTCGTCGAGGCCGTAGGGGTCCCGCTCTGGTGATGTGGTCTTGGGACGTCCGATGTCCCGTCCCTCAATGCTGCTCAGGGCCTGCTCCCGGCGGATGCGACAGACGGTCTCTAGGTCCGGTGATCGCGCCCGGGCGGGCCGGCGCGAGAGAGAACCTCGTGGGCGTTTCCCCACTCAAAAGGTGACGAATGAGCCCTTGTACAGGTTGACAGCAATAGGTCCCCCACGGTGGGGGTATTCGGAAACCGGCCGCGCTCGCGCCGTGGCCGGCGCTCGGCCCATGGAGTTCAGTCGGCGGCGGAAGGGACATTGGCCACGATTTCTAGGGACCTTAGGTCCTGGTGGAGTCGGCGGCCGAACCGCCAAGGTAGGCGGGCGACCACCCGTATGCCGATACCGGACGGGGCGGCATCGGCTTCCGCGCGGCCGATGGGCGCCGGCCACCTGAACGAGGGGCGGGCACGGCGATCGCGAAACTCCACATGACGGACGACCATAACGAACGCGTGGGCACATGAATGAGATCGGGCGCGACCTGACGGAACTGACGGACGCCGAGTCGCTCGCCTTGCTGGCGAGCGTGTCGCTGGGCCGCATCGTCTTCACGATGCGGGCGCTGCCGACGGTACGGCCGGTCGGCCACATCCTCGATGACGGCCAAATCGTGATCCGCAGTCACCTGGGTGCGATGATCGTCTCGCCGGGCGACGCCAATTCCGGCGCGGTGGTCGCCTACGAGGCCGACGATCTTGATCCGGTGCGGCGGCTGGGCTGGGGTGTGTCCATCACGGGAACCGCCCGCATCCTGCGGAACACCGCTCAGGTCGAACGCTACCGGCGGCGGCTCAGCCCATGGGTGAACCACTCGACCGACGACATCATCGCGATCCACCCGGAGCTCATCAACGGCTTTCGCCTCACCGTGCAGGGGCAGCCGGAAGAGCTCTGAGCGGCACCACGACGGCGAACGCGGCAGCCCTCCTCAAAAAGAACAAGCCCGTGGTCATTCCCGTACCACCGCTGATGGGCGCTTGTCGCGCCGCAAGCCCCGAAACCGCGGATGGCGCAGCTCGCCGTCCGCCGTCCATGCGGTGAAGGACACCTCGCCGACCAGGCGTGGCTCCACCCAGTGCACGTCGCCGGAGCGCGGCGGTGCGCCGCGCGCGAACGCGGACCGCGGCCGCTCCAGGCGCGCCAGTTCGCCGCCGAGCCGCCGCAGCGTGCGCTCGTCGAACCCGGCGCCCACCTTCCCCGCGTACACCAGGTCGCCGGCCGCGTCGTGGTAGCCGAGCAGGAGCGCGCCCAGCCCGACGCGCGAGCCGCGCGGATCGGTGTAGCCCCCGATGACGAACTCCTGGGAGTTCTCGCACTTGAACTTGCGCCAGTCCGAGGTGCGTCCATGCTGGTACGGAGCGTCGGCACGCTTGGCGATCACCCCTTCCCAGCCCTTCCGGCAGGCCTGCGCCCAGAAGTTCTCGCCGTCGGCCCTGCGGTGCGTCGTGTACCGCAGCGGGTCGGCGAAGGACAACAGCCGGCGCAGCAGGCTCTTGCGTTCCCGCAACATCAGGCCCGTTGTGTCGTACCCGTCGGCGTGCACCACGTCGAAGACGTAGAAGTAGACCGGCACGCCGCTGGCCCGGGCCGCGGCCGGGTCGCCGAGCTGGATGCGCCGCTGCAGCCGGGCGAAGCTCGTGACGCCGCGGTCGAAGGCGACGACCTCGCCATCCACGACGAAGTCGCCCGCCTGCTGGGCGGCCAGCGCGTCGACGAGTTCTGGATAGGTGTCGTTGACCCGCTTCTTGTTGCGCGTCAGCAGCCGCACGTCGTCCCCGCTGCGGAAGGCCAGACAGCGCTCCCCGTCGAACTTGGGCTCGAAGATCCAGCCGGGGTCGGAAAACCGGTCATGGGTGAGCGTGGCGAGCGCGGGGTCGACCCAACGGGGCTGCCGTCGCCTGGCGAAACGCTCACGCGCCACCGCCGCCAGGGCGTCGGCCAAGTCGATCACGTCCGCTCCCCTTTCCTCGTTCGCGTGCCACCACTCCGCCGCATGGTCTTCGCACGGCGATCGCACGGTTTGTCCTTTTCGGCCATGATCGGGCCGTTCCCGGCCATGGCGGATGTAGTCACAAACCGAGACCTGCGGCCGAACTCAGGGCGCGCAGCTGCTCGGGCGGTCCCCGGGCTCGGCGCAGCGGAACAGCGACGGGTTCACGACGGCCGGCGGCCGCCACAGCCCCGACCCCTGCTCGTAGGCGAAGGCGTACGACAGCAGCCGCGCCTCGGTGAAGGCGGTCCCGAGGAACGTCATGCCGAACGGGCGGCCGCTCGCCGGGTCGTACCCGATGGGCACCGCCACCGACGGATACTGCGCGCGGGCGCCGATTCCGGCGGAGCCGTTGCCGGCGAAGACGATCGCGTCCAGGTTCTGGCCCCGCAACGCGGAGTCGATGCGCTCGCGCGCCGTGGCGATGCCGCCGTCGCGGTCGGCCTCGTAGGCCGCCTTGGTCGCCGGATCGTCGATGTCCACCCCGTTCGACGCGATCAGCTGGGTCTGGCCGAACTTGATGGTCCCCTCGCTCGCGTGCTCGGTGTTGAACCGCACGATGTCGTCGAGTGTCTTCATCGGCGCCCCGGCGGGCAGTCGGGCGAGATAGGCGTTCAGGTCCCGTTTGAACTCATACGTGAGGATGCTTGGCGGCAGGTTGCCCGTCTCGACCGTGACCTCGACCACGGTGGCGCCCCCGGCGCGGAGCACGTCGAGCGCGCGGCCGAACGCCGTGCCCTGGTTTCCGGTTGGCGCGCTCGCGACCCCGATCCGTGCGCCCCGCAACGCGTCGGGGCGCAGCGCGGCGGTGTAGTCGGTGCCGGCCACGCCGACGCTGCCCGCGGTGGCCGGGTCCTCGGGGTCGACGCCGGTGAGCGCGGTCAGCAGCGTCGCGGCGTCGCGCACCGAGCGCGCCATCGGGCCCGCCGTGTCCTGGCTGGCCGCGATCGGCAGGATGCCGGTGCGGCTGACCAGGCCCACCGTCGGCTTCACTCCAACGAGGGAGTTCGCGACCGACGGGCTGAGGATGGAGCCCGAGGTCTCGGTGCCGACCGTCACCGGGGCGAGCGAGGTCGCGGACGCCACCGCCGACCCCGAGCTTGAGCCGCTCGGCGTCTGGCTGGCGTCGTAGGGGTTCAGCACCTGTCCGCCGAGCGCGCTGTAGCCGGACGGCATGCCCTGGGTCGTGAAGTTCGCGAACTCGGTGAGGTTGGTCTTGCCGAGGACGACCGCGCCCGCCGCGCGCAGCCGCCCGACGAGAAAGGCGTCGGCGCCCGGACGGGAGTTCTCAAGCGCGATGGCGCCCGCGGTCGTCGGCAGCCCGTCGAGGTCGATGTTGTCCTTCACCAACACCGGGATGCCGTGCAGCGGGCCGCGCACTCGGCCCTGCGCCCGCTCGGCGTCGGCCCGCCCGGCCTCCTCCGCTGCCCGGGGATTGATGACGCGGACCGCGTGCAGGGAGGGGCCGCGGGTGTTGAGCGCCTCGATCCGGTCGAGGTAGGCGCGGACCAGTTGGACCGAGGTGATCTTCCGGTCGCGCTGCGCCTGCTGGAGCTGTGCGATCGTCGCGGTCTCGAGATCGACGGGGAGCGGCCGGTCTTTCTGCACCGCCGCGGTGGGCGATATCAGCACGGCGGAGACGGTGGCCGCGGCGACGGCGAACAACGCGAACGGACGGGCCGATCGCCGGGCGAGCGAGGTGCGCACGGCACGGGTCCTTTCATGACGCCTCACGGGGCGGGGACGGCGGGGACTCGGGAACGGCGAGGGGCCGCGGGACGAAGGGGGGGTCACACGCCCGACTTTTCCGGCCTTATCGCGTCTTTTGCGTCTTACTTACGTCATAGAACGGGCGGGCGCCGGAGGCAAGACGAGACGGCGGTATGCCGGATCCGATGCAGACAGCGCCGCCGGCACGTTCTAGATTCGCAAGGGGAGTCGACCCGGTGACGAAGGGCGTTGCATGAGTGGTCAACGAAGCCGGCAGTGGTACGCCGGAGACGACCGGAACGCTTACATCCACCGGGCGTGGATGCGCCGCGGCCTGCCTGACCACGCCTTCGACGGGCGGCCGCACATCGCCATCGCCAATACCGCGTCCGCGCTCACCCCCTGCAACGCGCACCTGGGCGAGGTGGCGCGCAGCGTGGAAAACGGCGTCTGGGAGGCGGGCGGGGTACCGCTCGAGTTGCCGGTGGTCTCGCTCGGCGAGACCCAGGTCCGCCCGACCGCGATGTTGTGGCGCAACATGGCGGCGATGGCGGCCGAGGAGATGTTCCGCGCCAACCCGATCGACGGCGTCGTGCTGCTCGGCGGCTGCGACAAGACCATCCCCGCGCTGCTGATGGCCGCCGCCTCGGTGGATCTGCCCGCGGTGGTCGTGCCGGGCGGGCCGATGCTCACCGGGCACTTCCAAGGCCGTCCCCTTGGCTGCGGCACCGATGTATGGCGGCTGAGCGAGGAGGTCAGGGCCGGGACGCTGTCGGAGCAGGACTTCACCGCCTCCGAGGCGTCGATGATCCGCAGCAAGGGCCACTGCAACACGATGGGCACCGCGTCGACGATGGCCCTGATGGCCGAGACCCTCGGCATGACGCTGCCCGGCATCGCGGGCACCCCCGCCCCCGACAGCCGGCTGCTGGCGCTCTCGCACGCCACCGGACGCCTGATCGTGGACATGGTCGCCGCGGACCGCCGGCCGAGCACCGTGCTGACCCGCGGCTCGTTCCACAACGCCATCGTGGCGCTCGCCGCGCTCGGCGGCTCCACGAACGCGGTCGTGCACCTGCTCGCGATCGCCGGCCGGCTGGCCGCCGACATCGGCCTCACCCTCGACGACTTCGACCGCATCGGCTCCGGCGTCCCGCTGCTCGTCGACCTGCAACCGGCCGGCCGCCACCTGATGGACGACCTCTACCGCGCGGGCGGCCTGCTCGCCGTGCTGCGCGAGGTGCGCGACCTGCTCGATCCGGCGGCCCGCACCGTCGCCGGAACCCCGCTGGTCGACCACCTCGACGGGGCCCGCACCTGGGACGAGGACGTCATCCGCCCCCGTACGAAACCGTTGCAAGAAGACGCGGGCATCGCGGTGCTGCGCGGCAACCTCGCCCCGGACGGCGCGGTGATCAAGCCGGCCGCGGCCTCGCCCGGACTGCTCCGCCACCGCGGCCGCGCCGTCGTCTTCGACAGCGTCGAGGACGCCCGCGTCCGGATCAACGACCCCGCTCTCGACGTCGACGAGTCATCCGTCCTGGTGCTGCGCGGCTGCGGCCCGCGCGGCTATCCGGGCATGCCGGAGGTCGCCAACCTCCCCCTGCCGCCCAAGCTGTTGCGCCGCGGCGTGCGCGACATGGTGCGCGTGTGCGACGGCCGGATGAGCGGCACGGCCTACGGCACGGTCATCTTGCACGTGGCCCCGGAGGCCGCGGCGGGTGGGCCGCTCGGCCTCGTGCGCACCGGCGACCCGATCGTGCTCGACGTGCCGGCCCGCCGCCTCGACATCGATCTGCCGGCGGACGAGCTCGCGGCCCGTGCTCCGGCGCCGGCCGCCGCGGCGGCGTTCGCCAGCCCGGCGCGCGGGTGGGAGCGGCTCTACGTCGATCACGTGCTGGGCGCCGACACCGGCGCCGACCTCGACTTCCTCCGCGGCGCCGGCGGGCACGCCGTGCCCCGCGACTCGCACTGATCCCACGGGCGGCGGCCCGGCGCCGGCAGGCTCCGGGCGGCGGAGGGGGCGCTCAGACGATCCAGCCGTTTGCCTTGGCGCGGTCGAGCTCCTCCCGTGCCGCACGGGTGTCGAGCATCTCCAGGCCGCGGACCGCCCAGAACCGCAGCGACTCGTCGCTTTCCCGCAACTGGCTCCCGAGCAGCGGGAGGGCGCGCGGCGACCGGGCCTCGGCGACGAGCTCGAGCAACCAGCAGCGCAGCCCATGGTCGTCCCGCTCGGCGGCGAACTCGGCGATCAACTCATCCACATAGGAGTCGGCGTGCTCGCGCAGGAAGTCGAACCCGTCCTCCCTGCGCTGGGGGTCGCGGCTCCGCATCTGTCGCAATGCCCGGGCGAAGCGCTGATTCGCTGTCACGAGCGGCACCCTACCGCCGCCGCCATCGGCCTCATCCCAGCCGGCGGCTCCGTCGAATACCGTACGCGCCGGCCCGGGCCGCTGCCGCCGCCACCGCCGTCGAGTACGCCGTGATGTGGGCCATGATGGAGGTGTCGTTCTTCCGGGTTCTCCTCAGCCCCGCTCCCTCGCCCGGCGCCGCAGTTGGTCGAAGTAGACGGCGAGCACGAGCACCGCGCCGACCGCGATGTACTGCCAGTAGGGGTTGACCTGGATGGTGATGAAGCCTTTTTGCAGTACGGCCGGAATCAGCAGCCCGATCACCGTGCCGGCGACCGCGCCGCTGCCGCCGAACAGGCTGGCGCCGCCGAGCACCACGGCCGCGATCGCCGCCAGGTTATCGGTGGTGTGACCCGAGATCGTCGTGGTCGTGTAGTGCGCCAGCGACAGGCAGCCGGCGACGCCCGCGAGCATGCCGCTCAGCGCGTACACGCGGATCAGGTGCCAATCCACCGGGATCCCCACGCGGCGCGCGGCCTCCGCGTTCGAGCCGATCGCGTACGTACGCAGCCCGAATTTCGTGAAGGCCAGGACGAGGCCGAGAAGCACAGTGATCACGGCCGCGATCACGCAGAGCCAGGGCACGACGCCAAGCGCGAGACCGAAGCCGATGGTCCGCGTGAAGTTCAGCGGAATCCCCCGCACGTCGGTGCCGTCGGTAATCAGGTAGGCGGCGCCGAGCGCCATGCCGAGCGTGCCCAGCGTCGCGATCAGCGACGGGATCCGTGCTTTGGCGACGAGCAGCCCGTTGAGCAGCCCCCAGGCGGTGCCGCCGAGCACGCCGGCCGCGCAACCGGCCAGGGTCACCCCCCAGCCCGCGTTCGCGGCGCCGACGGAGGCGTCGGCGCCGCCGCCCAGCCACAGCATGGTCTTGGCCGCCACGACGCCGGAGAAAATAAGCACGGAGCCGACGGACAGATCGATGCCCGCGCTGATGATGACGTACGTCATGCCGACCGCGAGGACGAGCAGCGGCGCGTTGTCGGCGGCGATGCTGCGCAGGTTAACCGGGTTGGTGAAATTGGGCTCGATGACGCTGAAGAACGTCATCAGGCCGACGAGAACGAGGAAGATCCACAAGACGTTCGCCCCGGCCAGCCGGCCGCGCAGCCCCGCGAGCCCGCGCCGATCCGACGCTGCCCGGGCGGCCCCGCCGGCCCTGTCGGTCCGGTCGGTCCGGTCGGTCCGGTCCGTCTCGCCGACTCCTCCGGCGCCGGCCGGCACGGTGTCGATGTCGGTGTTATCACTCACGCGGCATCCTCCGTCCGCAGCGCGCCAGTCATCGCGCCGACCAGCTCCTCAAGCGACGTGTCGGCGGCCCGGAAGCTGGCCACCCGCCGGCCGAGGCGAAGTACCTCCACCCGATCAGCGACAGAAAGCACTTCGGGCATGTTGTGGCTGATCAGGACGACCGCGACGCCACGATCTCTGACCCGCCTGATCACGTCGAGCACCCGGCCGCGCTGCACCACGCCGAGCGCGGCCGTGGGCTCGTCCATGAAGACCACCTTGGTCGCCCAGGCCACCGCCCGGGCCACCGCGACGGACTGCCGCTGGCCGCCGGACAACGTGGCGACCGGCACCCGCATGCTGCGCAGCTCAACGCCGAGCTCGCGGAAGGCCGTGGCGGCCTCCGCCCACATCCGGCGCCGGTCCAGCGCGCCGAGGCGGCCGAGCACCCCGGCCCGCCGCAACTCCCGGCCCAAGAAGAGGTTCATCGCCGGGTCGAGATCGGGCGCGAGCGCGAGGTCCTGGAAGACCGTCTCGATGCCGAGCCGCCGGGCGGCGGTCGGCCCGGGCAGCGAGATCGCCCGCCCGGCGAACCGGATCTCCCCGCGGTCCGGCGTCTCGGCCCCGGCCAGGCACTTGACCAGCGTGCTCTTGCCCGCGCCGTTGTCGCCGACGAGCGCGACCACTTCGCCTTCCGAGACCGTAAAGTGCGCGCCGTCGAGCGCCTGTACGTGCCCGTACGTCTTCACCAGGCCGCGGGCCTCGAGCAGCGGGCCGGCCGAGTCCGCCCGGCCGGCCGAGTCGGCGGCGTCGACCATCAGCGCCCTCCCTTCAGCAGCCGGGTCAGCGCGGCCGGTTCGAGCACCTCGGCGAGGACTTCCTCGGTGTGCTCCCCCACCAGCGGCGGACGCCGCCGCACCGACCACTCCGTACCGGTGAAAGTGATCGGGCACCCTACCAGCTCAATCGCGCCGGCCCGGGGGTGCTCGACCGTGAAGACCAGCGGAGATCCCTCGGCGCGCAGCTCGGCCACCGCCGCGGCCGCGCTGCGCGCCGCCGCCGCCCACACTCCGGCGGGCAGCAGTATTTCCAGCCACTCGGCGGTGGTGCGGGCCGGGAAGCGCGCGTCGAGGCGGCGCTTGGCGTCGTCCCTGTCCACCCAGGCGTCGAGCGCGGCCAGCTCCGGATCTTCGACCAACTCGGCGATTCGCTCCAAGGGCGCCATCGCCACCGCGAGCCAGCCGTCAGCGGTGCGGTACATGCCGCACGGCGCGGACAGCCAGGGCGAGGCGATCCCGGCGGCGGACCTGGGCACCTCGACGCGCTGGTTGACGATCGCGGAGATCTCCTGGCACTGCACCGAGATGGCGGTGGAGAACAGGTCCACCTGGACCCATTGCCCGATGCCCTGCCGTTCGCGGGCCAGCAGCGCGGCGAGCACCCCGGTGGTGAGGGTGAGCGCGGTCGAGGCGTCCACGATCGACGTGCCCGCGAACATGGGCGGGCCGTCGGCGGGCCCGGTGTGGGCGGCGAGCCCGGACGCGGCCTGGATGAGCAGGTCCTGCCCCGGGCGGTTCTCTTTGGCCGCCGGCGTGTCCTGCCCCCAGCCGGAGCCGGAGCAGTACACGATGTCGGGCCGCACCGCACGGAAGTGCTCGTATCCCAGGCCGAGCCGGGCAAGCACGCCGGGGCGGAAGTTCTCTACGATCACGTCGCAGGTCGCGCCGAGCTTGAGGATGGCGTCTTTGGCCAGCGGATTCTTGAGGTCGAGTGCGACCGACCGCTTGTTGCGGTTCATCGCCAAAAAGGCGGCCGACTCGCCGGCGAGCAGTTCGCCCATCATCTCGAGGTCGCGTTCCCACTCCCCCGTCTCCGGCCGTTCCACCTTGATGACGTCGGCGCCCATGTCACCGAGCATCTGCGTGGCGTACGGACCCAGCATCATCTGGGTGAAGTCGAGGACCCTGATTCCATCGAGCGCACCGGGCATTCGCGCGGTTTCCCCTCTCAGCGTTTCTCCCGTTGGCGGGCACCGCCGCACGACTGCGCGTCCATGCGGCGGTGCCCGGGGACTGGTGGCCTGGTTGCGGCGTGGTCGCCGCGGGCGGCTCGGCGCCGCGGCTCAGCTCGTGCAGGCCTCTCGGTAGAGGTACTTCTGCACGTCGGGGGCGTTCAGATTGTCTTTGGTCGCGATCAGCGAGCCGGTGCGGATCATCTTCTGGACCGGCTTGCCGGACAGCGAGTTGATCGCCTGGCCGAAGCCCATGTAGCCGATGTCGAGCGGCTTGAGGACGACTTGTGCCTGCGCGCTGCCATCCTGCAGCGCCTGCACGCCGCTCGGGTTGGCGTCGAAGCCGATCAGCTTGATCTTGCCGGTCTTCCGGGCGTTCTTGATGCCGGTGGCCGCGCCCTGGCCGGTCAGCGTGTTGGTGGTGAAGACCGCGGCCAGGTCCGGGTGGGCCGCCAGCGTCGCGGTGACGGTCGACGCCGCCTTCCCCGCGTCGTCTCCGGAGTATTGCTGGCCGAGGTAGTCGATGCCGCTTCCGTCCTTCTTCAGGTCGCTTTCGAAGCCGCGCACCCGGGCCGCCACGGTGGACACACCGGGCTGGGTGTTGATGGTGACGACCGAGCCCTTGCCGCCGGTCTCCTTGATGACCTCCTGGGCGGCCGTCCGGCCGGCCGCCTCGTCGTCGGTGGTGACCTGGGACTCGGCGACAGCCGGGTCCTTCAGCGTGGTGTCGACCAGCACGATCTTGATGCCCTGCGCCTTCGCCTGCTCCAGCGGCGCCTGCAGCGCCGAGTCGTCGACGGGCGCGATGAGGATCGCGTCGGGTCGGGCGGCGATCACCGAGTTGAGCACGGAGATCTGTTCGGGGGCGTCCCACTTGCTCGGTCCCTGCACGTCGAGCGTCGCCCCGTGATGCTCGGCCGCCCGCTTGGCGCCGCAGGCGAGCGAGCCGTAAAAGTCGTCGCCGTTGAGCCCGACGACCAAGCTGATCTTGTATTTCTTGTCCCCGCCGCCGGCAGAGCCGTCGGCACCCCCCGCCGAACCTGACCCACAGCCGCCGGTCAGTCCGGCGGCCACCGCGGCCGCCGAGACGACGGCGAGAACCGAGGGGCGTTTCGCCCGCGTCAGCCACTTCATCGCCCGGCCTCCCTGCGTCGATATTGGTAAAACGTTTCTCTAAACGACGATGAAGGAGTCCTATACCGATCACGGGACGACTGTCAAGCGGGCGGCGTTCAGGACGGCCGCAGGGCGCGGCTCCGCGGCGGCGCGGTGGAGCCGCGCGGCACGACCTCGGGCTCGGGCTCGGTGACGGGACCCTGTTGCGGCGGGGCGCCGGCGGCCCGCTCGCCGAGCAGCAGCACCGCGCGCCGCCCCATCTCGCGCAGCGGCAGCCGGACGACCGTCAGCGACGGATGGACGTGCTCGGCGAACCACGCGTCGTGGAACCCGACGATCGAAAGGTCGTCGGGGACGGGGATCCCGGCGGCGCGCGCCGCGGTGAGCGCCCCGACCGCGGCGAGCAGGCTGGCGGCGAAGACCGCCGTGGGCGGCCGGGCGGCCGCGAGCAGCTCCATCAGCGCTTTGTATCCGCTCTCCGGCCGGACGCCGCCGACGCGGACGAGGTCGCGCCGCGGGTCGAGGCCGGCCTTGGTCATCGCGTCGCGCCAGCCCGCCTGCCGGTCGCGGGCGCGGGAGTTCTTGCCGCCGGCACCGAGGTGGGCGATCTCGGTGTGGCCGAGCGCGATCAAATGGCCGGTGGCGAGCGCGGCGGCGCGGCGCTCGTCGACGGCGATGCCCGACAGCGGCGCGCGGACCCGCTCGTTGAGGATGACGACCGGCACCCTCGCCCCGGCGACCCTGGCCACCACCTGGTCGGAGGCGTACCCGTCGCGCTGCAGCATCAGGCCGTCGATGGCCCCGCCGCTCACCACCCGGCGGAAGGTGTCGTCGTCGGAGGCGAGGCTGTCGACGTCGGCGAGCATGAGCACGCAGCCCTGCGCGCGGGCCGCGGCTTCGGCGCCCGCGATGATCTCGCCATAGACCGGGTTGTGGAGGTCGTGCACCGCCATCCCGAGCGCCCCCACGCTGGACCGCCGCAGTGCCCTGGCCGCGTGGTTGGGCGCGTAGTCGAGCTCCTCGGCGGCGGCCAGCACCCGGGACCTGGTCTCCGGCCGGACGCGCAGCGTCGGGTCGCCGTTGAGGAGCCGCGAGACCACCGAGGGAGCCACGCCGGCTCGCTGGGCCACGTCGACGATCCTTGCCATCGGCGTTCCTTCCGCTCCTGAGGGTGACCGGCGCGCCGGTCGCGTTGACATCGGCGGCATACCAAGACTATATAGAGAAACGATTTCCTGAATCGATCTCTGGAGGCCCGATCGTGACCGTGCCCGACCGCGAGGCGACCACGTCCAAGGTGGCCGTCGTCACCGGCGGCGCCGCCGGCATCGGCAGGGCCGTGGCTCGACGGCTGGCCGCGGACGGGACCGCCGTCATGATCGGCGACGTCGACGCGGCCGCCGCGACCGGCGTGGCGGATGACATCGTCGCGGCGGGCGGCCGGGCGGGCGCGCTGGCCGCCGACGTGTCGGTGGCCGCCGACGTCGAGGCGCTCGTGGCGGCCGCGGTGGAACGGTTCGGCCGCCTCGACATCATGGTGAACAACGCCGGCGTCGCCGTTTCCGGCTCGGTCACCGGCATCACGGAGGACGACTGGGACCGGGTGCTCGCGGTCAATCTCAAAAGCGTCTGGCTGGGCATGCGCTTCGCCGTGCCGCCGCTGCGCGCGGCCGGTGGCGGCGCGATCGTCAACATGTCGAGCGTGCAGGCACTGCTGGGCTTTCCCGGCTGGGCGGCGTACGCCGCGACTAAAGGCGCCATCATCTCCCTTACCCGGCAGGCGTCGGTGGAGTACGCGGCGGACGGTATCAGGGTCAACTGCGTCGCGCCCGGCACCATCATGACGCCGATGAACGAGCGGATCTTCCGCACCGCCCCCGACCGGGAGGCGCTGATCGACAGCTGGAACTCCATGCACCCGCTCGGCCGGTTCGGGCAGCCGGAGGAGGTCGCGGCCGCGGTCGCCTACCTCGCCTCCGCCGACGCCTCCTTCATCACCGGGGTTTGCCTGCGCGTCGACGGCGGCCTGGCCATCCAGGGCCCCACCGGAGAGGTCCAATGAGGCGCGGCGCCGTGCTGATGGACCAGTCCTCGCGGGACAACACTCTCGTGGGCGTCCGGCCTCCGCCGGTCACCTTCGGGGACGCCGTCTCATTTCAGTCCTCGCAGGACAAGCGCGCGAAGCGTTCCCAGGGGGTGCCCGATGAAGAAGGAAGGTAGTGCCATCAGCGCGCCGCGGGCAGACACCCCGGGCGTTCTGGTCGAGTTGCGGGGGCTGTGCTGGGATCATCCGCGGTGCACGGCGCCGATGGCGGCCGCCGCCGCCGAGTGGTCGCGGTGGCGGCCGGATGTGGCGATCCGGTGGGACGCCAGGCCGCTGGCCGCCTTCAACGACCAGCCGATCGCCGCCGCCGCGGCGGACTACGACCTGATCTTCGTCGACCATCCGATGATGGGCGAGGCCGCCGCGGCCGGCTGTCTCGCCCCGCTGGACGAGCTGATCGCGCCGGACGAACTCGCCGCCATCGCGGCCGACTCGATCGGCGGCTGCCACCATGCGTACGGCTATGACGGCCGGCAGTGGGCGGTTGCGGTGGACGCCGCCTGCCAGGTCGCGGTGGCCGACGACGATCGCCTGGCCGAGCTCGGCGCCGTCGCGCCCCGCACGTGGCCCGAGGTGCTCGAACTCGCCCGCGACCACCCGGGCGCGATGGCGCTCCCGCTGTATCCGAGCGACGCCTTCTGCGCGCTGCTGACGATGTCGGCGGGCGGCGACCCGGACGTACCACATGAATCGGCGGCGGCCGACGACACGGCGCGGCGGCCGTTCACCGACTCCGGCGTCGAGCTGCTGACCGAGGTCGCCGCGCTGGCCGACCCACGGTCCTTCGACCTCAACCCGCCCGGGCTGCTCGACCTGATGGCCGGCCACGACGGCTCGCAAGCGCCGGCGCCCGCGTACGTGCCGTTGGTCTTCGGTTACAGCCTTTATCAACGGCCGGGGGCGACGGGCCGCCGGCTGCGGTTCCGGGACATCCCGGCAGCCGGCCGCTACCCCGCGGGCTCGGTGATGGGCGGAGCCGGGCTCGCGGTCACCGCGGCGAGTCGGCGGCCTGTGGCGGCGGCCGAGTTCGCCGCCTGGGTCGCCGGCCCGGCCGCGCAGCGCCATGTCGTCTGCCCGCACCAAGGCCAGCCGGCCAGCGCCACGGTCTGGGCGGACCCGTCGGCCGACCGGCTCGTCGGCGGCTTTTTCTCCGGGACCAAGGCGACCATCGAGCGCGTCAGCGTCCGGCCGCGCGCGCCCTGGTGGCCGCGCTTCCAAGAGGAGGCCGGCACCCGGCTCGCCGCCGGGCTGCGGGCGGGCAGGCCGGCCGCACAGCTGTCCGCCGAGCTGACCGCCGTATTCGACCGGCACCGCCGCGGGGCCCGGCCGGACGGGCGGTCCAGACCCGAGGAGATCACGCCATGACGGCCGACACGGAGCGGCGGCTGCACCCCCATCTGGCGGAGCGCCGCGAGGCGGGCGTGGCGGTGCTGCGAGTGGACCGCGAGGACGCGCTCGGCGCGCTGTCCCGCGGCATCCTGGAACGTCTGCACGACTACCTCATCGCGCTGCGCGACGACCGCGAGGTGCGGGCGCTCGTGCTCACCGGCACCGGGCGCGGCTTCATCGCCGGCGCGGACATCACCGAATACCACGGCGCCGACCAGGCGGCCTTCGACGACTATCAGCGCCTCGGCCGGGCCACCTACGACGCGCTCGCCGCGCTGCCGCAGCCGACGATCGCGGCGGTCAACGGATACGCGCTCGGCGGCGGCTTCGAGGTCGTCTTGTGCTGCGATCTCGTCGTCGCGTCCGAGCGGGCCAAGTTCGGGCTGCCCGAGATCAAGCTGGGCCTGCTTCCGGGCGGCGGCGGCACCCAGCGGCTGGCGCGCGCCGCCGGAGCGGGCTTCGCCAAGGAGTTGGTGCTGACCGGCCGGATCGTCCCGGCCGCCGAACTGCACCGGCGCGGGCTCCTCACCGCGATATGCGAGCCCGGCCGGCTGCTGCCGGAGGCCATGGAGCTGGCCGCGACGATCGCCGGGAACGCCCCGCTCGCCGTACGGGAGGGCAAGCGGCTCATCGCCGACGGCGGGCACCTGCCGCTCGAGCAGGCGCTCACCCTCGAACAGCAGGTGCTGTCCCGCCTGTTCGGCGGGGCCGACGGCAAGGAGGGCGTCGCGGCGTTCGTCGAAAAGCGGCCACCGGTGTTCCACGGCAGGTAGCGGGCGGACCGCGAAAAGAGGGGAGGAAGCGACGTGCTGCGCGTGTTCTGCGATGGGATGACGACCGAGCCGCGGCTGGCGCACCCCGAGGGGGTGGCCGTGCACCGCGACGGCAGCGTGTGGTGCGGCGGCGAGCTCGGCCAGATCTATCGCATCGCGCCGGACGGCACGACGCGCGAGGTCGTGGTGAGCACCGGCGGCTTTTGCCTCGGGCTCGCCTTCGACGCCGCGGACAATCTGTTCGTCTGCGACCTGGCGCACGCCGCGGTGTTCCGGCTCGACAGCCGGACGGGGGCGCTCGACCGCTTCGCCGGCGGGGCGGCAGGGCACCGCTTCACCACCCCGAACTTTCCCGCCTTCGACGCGGCCGGCCGGCTGTATGTCAGCGACAGCGGCACGGCGGGGACGGCCGGGCCCGGGATCTTCCGGTTCGGGCCGGACGGCGACGGCGAGCTGTGGCATCCGGGCCCGTTCGAGTTCGCCAACGGGCTGGCCTTCGACGCCGAGTGCCGCACCCTCTACGTCGCCGAGACGTGGCGGCACGCGATCAGCGCCATCGAGGTGCGGGCCGACGGCAGCCCTGGCACGCGTTCCGATCTCGCGGTGCTGCCCGGCGTGCTGCCCGACGGGCTGGCCGTCGCCGCCGACGGCGCCGTCTACGTCGGGTGCTACGAACCGAGCCAGATCATGCGGGTCGCCGCCGGCCGGGAGCCGGAGATCGTGGCCGCCGACCCGACCGCCCACCTGCTGTGCCATCCCACCAACATCGCCTTCCGCGACACCACCCTGATCAGCGCCAACCTCGGCCGCTGGCACCTGACGGCCGTCGCGGCCGGGGTGCCGGGCGCGCCCCTGCCGCCGACGCCGCCGACGCCGCCGGTACCGCCCGTCGGCCGCTGACGAACGCCCGAGTCCCCGACACCCCATCCACGTCACGACTCATCGCCGTCACGACTCATCGCCGTCACGACTCATTACCGGCACAACTCATTACCGGTACGACCCCCACAGCGTTCACTCCCACAGAAGGAAAGCTCATGAGCCATACCTCCCGAAGGCGCGCCACGCTGGCGATGGCGTCCGCCGCCGCGCTGACCCTTTCGGCGTTCACCGCCGCGATCGACCAGGCCCAGGCCGCGCCCGCCGCGCCGGGCGCGGCCGCCGACGTGGCCGCCGACCAGCATGCGATCGCCGACATTTACTACCGGGCGCTGCTCCTGAACACGCCGTTCGTCGAGAGCACCTGGGACCCGGCGGCCGGTACCTACCGGATCACGGACTTCTACCACGTGGCGGTGCTCGGCAACGCCGTGCTGCTGAAGTTCGGCACGTACGATCCGGACGTCGCCGGGGTCAGCGCGGCGACCCTGCGCGACCACACGCTCCGCACGATCGGCTACGCCGCGGCGAAGAACCGGTGGGTCGATCCCGTCGGCGGCACCTGGGGCAGGAAGGTCTATTGGGACTCCACCATGGAGACCTACTTCGTGGCGGCGGCCAAGCTGATGTGGTCGGAGCTGGACCAAACCACGAGGGACAACGTCGACACCATCATCCGGGCCGCCGCCGACGACATCGTCACCGCCGGGGCGGTGAGCCCGTCCACCAACGGCCTGAACGGCGGCTACCAGGGCGACTCCAAGATCGAGGAGATGGGCGCTCGCAGCATGCCGCTGGCCACGGCGCTGGCCTGGCTGCCCGACCACCCGAACGCCGGCGGCTGGCGGGAGTGGCACACCCGCTGGATCGAGAACATGGCCGGGCTGCCGCCGGCCGACCGCGCCAACCCGGCCAAGGTCAACGGCCGGAGCATCGCCGAATGGAACCAGGCGCACAACGTGTGGGACACGTTCCTCGTCGAGAACCACGGCGCCTACAGCCCGATCTATGAGCAGCAGATCGGCGCCTATCCCGGGCGCAACGCGGCCCAGTTCCTCATGGCGGGCCGGCCGCTGCCGCAGGAGCTGCGCGACATCGCGAGCGCCGACCAGCTGTGGACGGTGATGGGGCATACCGGCACCGACGCCGGGGTGCCCCAGGACTTCATGGTCGCCGACCGGCACCACCTCTACGGGCGCGAGCTGCTGCCGGTCACCCAGCGCGCGACCGTCATGCGCGACCGCTACGCCGCCCGCGCCGAGGCCATGCTTGCCGCGCATCTCATCCCGTACGTGCAGTACCCGCCAACGGGCCGGCTGACGAAGTTCAGCGGCGAGCCCAAGTACGAACCGGAGGCGCGGGCCGAGCTGGCGATGGCCTACCTGCTGCACCGCTGGAGCGACCGGCTCGGCGGCGTGGTGCCGCCGGTCTCGTCCCAGGAGTACTTCGAACGATTCTCCACGGCGGTCGACTACGGGGCGGTCCCCGGACTGCTCGTGCACCAGTCGCCGACCGCCCTGTCCGCCTCCAGTACCAAGAGCGGCTACGTCAAGTTCGCCTATCACCCACAGCACGACGACTGGCTGTTCGACGCGACGGGGGCCAGCCCGGCCTTCCTGCCCAGCACGAAGACCATCGTCCAGGCACGCAACGCGCACGCCTACACGGCGCTGCGCGACGGGTTCGCCGGCTCGGCCACCGCGATCAGGACCGACACGGGCGTGGCCGGCTTCACCACGCTGCCCGACGGGTCGGTCGTCTACGCCAGCTCGGGGCTGGCCGCCGGGGAGGGCGCGCTGCGGCTGTACAACCTCACGATGCCCGGCGTGCCAGGACTTGACGGCGACCGCACGTTCAGCTGGGCGGGCGGCTCGGCGACCCTGGCCCAAACCGACCCGGCGACGCCCAGACAGGTGCCGGGGAACTGGCTCAATGTCGACGGCCGGGCCGGGTTCGTGGTCCGCGGGGGGCAAAACCCGATCGCGGTCTGGCCGCGCGGGGTCACGTTGTCGGACGGGCCGGCGACAGGGAGCGCCGGCATGGTCATCGAGGGGCACCCGGCCGAGTCGCCCGCACGCACCTCGGAGCGGGGCGCGGCGGCGGCGCCCGCCGTCAGCCGGGCGGGCCTCGTCGCGAGCCTGGCCGGCGGCCACCTCAGCCTGTTCAACCTCACCGCCGCCGACATCGCCGACGCCGAGGTGACGGTGCCGCGGACCGGCGCGTCGATCACCCTGTACGAGGGGACCCAGCACGTCGCATCCGGCGGGGCCACGCGCTATGCCGTGTCGCCGATCGCCGCCGCCGACGCAAGGGTCGCGCCGGCCCGGTTCGCCGCCACCGGCGTGAACGGCGCGCCGCCGCCCGCCGGGCTGACCCTGACGGTGACCGATTCACGCACCGTCTCGGTGACCAACGCCCCCGGGTCGGGCGCCGCGGTCGTGCTGCTCCGCTCGCTGGACACCGGCGAGGTGCGGACGGTTCGCGTATCGGGCGGGGAGACGGTCCGCGCGGACTTCGCCCAGGGGCTGCGCACCCCGACCAGCGACCTGGCCAGGGGCCGTACCACCTTCCCGACCTCGCCGCTGCCCGCGGGCATGACCGACCCGGCCCGCGCAGTCGACGGCAACCCGGCCACCAGCTGGGCGCCGGGCGCGCCGACCGGGCGCATGGTCGTCGATCTCGGCGCGGTGCGCCGGATCGGCCCGCCCCGGCCCTCCTGGACGAGCGGGGACCGGCCGGAAGTGCGAATCGAGGTGTCCGACGACGGTAAGACCTACACGCCGCTCGGCGCCGACGGCGGCAGCGGCCGGTACGTCGCGATCGTCGTCTCCGGCTGGCATCCCGGTCAGGCGGGCCTCGCTGAGCTGGCGGT
>OBLR010000018.1_pt1 | contig 21822 bp, 18 predicted proteins | sample 1519891 | NCBI WGS metagenome assembly OBLR01 (sample SAMEA3113583, study PRJEB22503) | soil metagenome | reverse complement strand
AGGGAGTGCACCAGTACGCCCGCAATCTCCACCTAGCCCGCCTCTACGAAGCCGGAGTCCGCCTCGTCCACCATGTCGAGCTCACCGGCGCCTCGTCCGGCGTTCTTCTCTTCCGGAACCTCTTCTCCCCGGAGATCGCGTCCGAGCTGGATGCCGACGCGGTCGTGCTTGCCCTAGGCCGGGTTCCCGCCAACGAGCTTGCGCCGGAGCTCAGGACGCTTGGACTCGTCGTCGAGGAGGCGGGTGACTGCCGCTCGCCGCGTTCGCTCGAGGAGGCGATCTTCGAAGGAACGCTCGCGTCCCGCCGGGCCGCCGAGCGCGCAGCCGGAGAGCCGCTCGAGACGGGGTAGGGTTCGGCTCGACGGACTTGGCCCGACGCCCCTGGCAACACGAGCACGGCAAGGCCGTTGTCAAGAGAGACCTCAGTGTTTCCGGCCCGAATTCAGTCAGCCAAAGGGCGGGGTCTACATGCCCATGGCAGGACGCCGACGCTTTCTCGGTACCGATCGCGTGGCCAACGCGAGGACTATCCTTCGCCGAAGGTGCAGCGGAAGGGATGGCAGGTCGCACGTCTCGACGAGATCGGCAGCGATCGGAGTCCCGAATGGTGGCGCGAGTGGGCCCGTGACTCCGACTACGGCCGCAACTGGCGGCAGATCCGCCAGCAGTTCGGGATCACCGGCTTTGGCGTCAACGCAAACGAGGCCGCGGCGGGCGAGGAGCTCGTCGTACCGCACGAGGAAGTCTCGTACGGCGGTCAGGAGGAGCTCTACTTCATCGCGCGCGGGCGGGCCAGGTTCAAGTGCGACGACGACGAAGTCGAGCTCGGCGAGGGCGACCTCCTCTACGTACGGCCCGAGGTGATGCGCGAAGCCGTCGCGGTCGAGACGCCGACGGTCGTCTTCATGGTCAGCGGCAAACCAGGCACTTACGAGCCGTTCGACTGGACGACATGGGAGGCCGAGCAGGGCACTACGTCGCGCGCCCGACGCCGGAGGTCTTGAGCCGTGGGCGAGACGCGGGCGTTGCGCTCCGTCCGCCGCCAACCGGCGACCGCGCGACGAAGGCACGTCTAAGCTCCCGACGCGGTAGCGTATTGGCCACCGCTTTGATCCGCCGATTTCGGAGGGCTCGCGATGATCGACGCCGACGTCCACCAGAACCTTAGCTCGATAGAGGATCTCCTCCCGTACCTGCCAAAGGGGCACCGCGACCACATCCTCCACGGCGGCTACGAAGGCGTCGGCTTCCCGGAGTACCCATGGACGCACCCGGAAGGCTTCTGGCGCCGAGACGCCTCCCCGCCGACCGGCGGACCGCCCGGCTCGGACTACGAGACGCTACGGCAGCAACTCCTCGACCCGTACGGGGTCGACTACGCGATCCTGACGGGGGAGGACATAGTCACCGCCTCGGCGATGGCGAGCCCGCATCTCGCCTCGGCCCTGTGCAGCGCGTACAACGACTGGCTCTGCGAGCACTGGCTACCGCGCGACGCCCGTCTCAAGGGCTCAGTCGCCGTCGCCGTCCAGGACCCGCAAGGCGCGGCCGCCGAGATCCGCCGCGTCGGCGACCACCCGGACCTGGTTCAGGTCCTGCTCCCCACCGGTGCGCGAGCGGGTTATGGTCACCCCCAGTACCACCCGATCTACGAGGCGGCCGAAGAACTCGGGCTCGTGCTCGGAATCCATGTGGGCGCAGACGGGTGCGGCACGATGGGCGCGCCGACGGCGACAGGCTGGCCCACCTACTACATCGAGTGGCACACGCTCCTCGCCACGGCGATGATGTCGCACCTCGTCAGCCTTGTCTGTCACGGCGTCTTCGACCGCTTTCCGAAGCTCCGCGTAACGCTCATCGAGGGCGGCGTGTGCTGGCTCCCCGGCCTGCTCTGGCGGCTCGACGCCGACTACAAGGCACTTCGTATGGAGGTGCCTTGGCTCACGCGCCTGCCGAGCGAGTACGTGCATGAGCACGTCCGCCTGACGACGCAGCCGCTCGAGCGCCCGGACCGCACCCGCGACCTGCGCGCAGTCCTGGAGTTGGTCGGCAAGGACCTGCTCCTGTTCGCGACGGACTATCCGCATTGGGACTTCGACAACCCACAGTTCATTCCGCTTGCCAACGAGTGGGCCGACGACGTCCTCGACGCGAACGCGCGCGCCTGGTACGGGCTGCCTGCCCGTGCCCGTGAGCCCGCGGACGTCGCGCCTGCGACCGCGTGACGAAGGCGCGCGCCCGGGCGACGATCTGCCGGGCGGACGAGCTTGCACCCGGCGACCGGCGAATCTCCGCCGTCGACGGCGTCGAAGTCGGCGTCTTCAACGTCGACGGCACGTTCGTCGCCTACCGAAACTACTGCCCGCATCAGGGCGCGCCCGTCTGCCGCGGCCGGGTCGGCGGCACAACACTTCCGTCGGCTCCGGGGCATTACGTCTACGGCCGCGAGGGACGCATTCTCCACTGTCCCTGGCACGGGTGGCAGTTCGACCTAGAAAGCGGCGAGGCGCTCGGGCACCGCGCCCGCCTTGCACGAGTTCAGGCGGCCGTCGAGGACGGGATGCTCGTCGTCTATGTCCCGACGAAGGCATCCCCGGTCTAATGGGCGGGGCGATAACAGAAGATTTCCGTGCCGCTTTCGAGCTCTGAGCGGCGCGAGGTCGTCGTCGTCGGCGCGGGCATCGCCGGCCTGTCGGCCGCGTGGGAGCTGCGTGACCGCGACGTCGTCCTGCTCGAGGCGGGCCGGCGCGTCGGAGGCCGGATCAAGTCGGAGGCGCGTGGCCGATACTGGCTCAACTTCGGCGCGCACGTGTTCGCGGGACCGGACTCGATCAGCGGCCGGTTGATCCAGGCGATGGGCGTCGAGGCGGCGCTGATTCCCGGCAACCTGGTTGGCCTCGCCGTCAACGGCGGCGTCGCGACGCAGGGACGTGTCGAGACGTTTCCCTTTCGCTTGCCGCTGTCCGCCCGCGCGCGCGGCTCGTTCGTCCGCGCCGGCACCAAGCTCCGTCTGGCCGTTCGCGAGTACCAGCGCATCTTGCGCCGGCGTCCAGGCGAGAGTGACGCTGACGTGCGCAGAAGGGTGCTCGCCTACCGCTGCGACGAGACCTTCGCAGACTTCCTCGGCCGCACACACCCCGATGCGTTCGAGACGTTTCGCGCCACGATCAACCGCTCGACGGCGGAACCCGACGAGATCGCAGCCGGCGCGGGGATCGGCTACTTCTCGCTCGTGTGGAGCCGCGATGCCGGGCTTGCCCGCAACATCGTGGGAGGTTCGAGCATGCTGCCCGAGGCGCTCGCGAGCGCGCTCGGCGACAAAGTGGTGCTGGACGTTCGGGTCGAGCACTTGTCCGCCGACGAGAACGGCGTGCGCATTCAGCTGACGAAGGACGGCCGCGAGGAGGAGATGACCGCCCGCTACGCCGTGGTGGCCACGCCCGCCTACGAAACCCGGCGGATCGTTTCCGGCCTGGCCGAAGAGACGGCGAGTGCGCTCGAGCAGATCCCGTACGGCCCATACGTCGTCATGGCCCTCCTCACCGGAGAGAAGGGGCCAACTCCGTGGGACGATGTGTATGCGATCGCGACGCCGAAACGGTCGTTCAACATGCTCTTTAACCACGCGAACGTGCTCCGCAGCGGTCTCGGAGGCCGGGAGCCGGGCGGCAGCCTCATGGTCTATGCCGGCGCCGGCCGGGCCCGGCAGCTCATCGACAAGAGCGACGAGGAGATCATCCAGACGTATCTGCGCGACCTGTACGACCTCTTCCCCGAGCTGGACGGGATCGTTGAGGAGACCGTCGTCCAGCGCTGGGAGCACGCGCTCGCTCAAGTCCGGCCGGGGCGCCGCCTGCTCCAGGACGCGCTCGAGCGGCCGCTGAGGAACGTCTTCCTCGCGGGCGACTACTTCGGGACCTTTTACACGGAGACGGCGGCGCAGACGGGGTTCGAGGCAGCGGCGAAGGTGCGGCAGGCGCTTGCGAGCGACGTACGAGTGCTCGCCCCCGTCGAGCCGTCGCTTGATAGGGGCCGCGCGCCGTCGAGACCTCCGCCGGACTAGTTCGGAGGATCGAACGCCCTGAGAGCGAGCCGCCAGGCCTCGAGCGAGGAGCGCCGGTGCTCCTCCATGGCAACGCCGGCGGCGTCGGGATCGCCGTGCTCGACCGCCTGGATGAGGTCACCATGCTCGCGCCGCGCCTGCTTCATCTGCTCGGGCCGCAGGAGGAAGAGCGAGAGCGTGCGCCGCGCCTGCCAAACGCGGTTCCAAAGATCCTCGATCGTCGCCCGGAGCAAGGCATCGGCGGGAGCCTCGAGCGCTTCGTGGAAACGGCGGTTCGCGGTGCTGAATGCAGCGGCGTCGCCCGCCTCGACGGCAGTCTCGGTCTCGGCGAGAGCACGCCGCGCGGCCGCGAGTTCCGTCTCCGTCCGGCGCTGCGCTGCCTGCCGAACCGCGAGGGCTTCGAGCCACATCCGCGTGGAGATCCCCTCGAGGACTTCCTCGCGCGAGATAGCCACGACGGTCGCGCCACGATGGCTCGCAAACTCGACAAGACCGTCGCGCTGAAGCATCCGGAGCGCCTCGCGCACGGGCATCTCGGAGAGCGCGAAGTCCTCGGCCAACCTGCGCAGGACGAGTCGCGACCCCGCGGGCAGCTCGCCGTCGGCGATCATCTCGCGCAGCCGCCGGTACGCCCACTCGCTCTTCGTCTCGAACGCTGGTGTCTCGCTGCGACGCGCCATGGCCGAATGGTGTCAGACAACCGTCAGTCCGCCGTCGGCAACGAGCCCGTGAGCTGCTGGCCTCGAGGCGTGTTCCGGGCGTCCGCGCGTCCGCCCGCATCCGAGCCGCTCGCCGCTAGCGGCTTACGTCCCGCCCTCGAACCAGACCTTCAGGTGAAAGTCGGGCGACGTGTCGACCGCGACGCGTTTCCAGGCGAGGTACTGCTCCACCCCGGCGAGGCCGAGCTCCCGGCCGATCCCGCTCTCCTTCCAGCCGCCGAAGGGCGTTTCAGCCTGCCGGACGTAGTGTGTGTTGACCCAGACGTCACCTGCTTGCAGCCGGCGAACGACGTGGAGCGCGCGGTCGATCCGCGCCGTCCAAACCGAGGCGCCGAGGCCGTAGCGGACGCCGTTCGCGATCCGGACCGCCTCGTCTTCGTCGTCGAACGGAAAGACGGCGAGAACCGGCCCGAAGATCTCCTCCCGGACGAGCCGCGCGTCAGGACTGACGTGGGTGACGACGGTCGGCGTGACGTAGAGCCCGTCGATGGAGCCGCCGGTGACGACACGACCGCCGTCCGCCTCGACGCCCTCGAGGAACGTTCGCACGCGTTCGAGCTGGCGCTCCGACACGAGCGGGCCGATCAGTGTCGCCTCGTCGAGCGGATCGCCGACGGGAAGCGATTCGGCGCGGTCGACGAGCGCCGCGAGGAAGTCGTCGTAGATCGGACGCTCGATGATGACGCGCGTAGCCGCCGTGCACGATTGCCCTGTGTAGAGAAAGGCGCCGTACGCGAGCGCGTCGAGCGCCTTCGTGCGGTCGGCGTCGGCGAAGACGAGCGCGGGCGCCTTCCCGCCGCACTCGAGCGAGATCCGCTTGAGGGAAGCGGCCGCGACCTCCATGATCCGCCGCCCGGTCGTCGTCGAGCCCGTGAACGAGATCTTGTCCACGCCGGGGTGGGAGACGAGCGCCTCGCCGGTCGGCCGCCCCGGTCCGTGGACGAGGTTCACCACGCCCTCCGGTAGCCCGGCGAGCCCGTCGCAGAGGCGGATGAGCGCCTCCGTCGAGGCCGGCGTCTCCTCCGACGGTTTGACCACGACGGTGCACCCTGCTGCGAGCGCGGCGCCCAGCTTGCGGACGGCGAGGTCGACAGGGTCGTTCCACGGGATCACGAGCGCGCAGACGCCGACCGGCTCGGGCAGAGTCAGGTCGAGCAGGTGCGCCGGGGAGGCGCCGATCACTGTCCCCTCGACTGTGCGCGCCGCGCCGGCGAAGTAGCGGAGCTTGTCGACCGCGCCGAGCACCTCGCGGTCGAGCGCGAGCCGGATCGGCTTTCCCATCTCGCGGGCGACGAGCTGCGCGATCGGCCGCGCCTCGGCTTCGAGCCGGTCGGCGAGCGCGAGGAGGACGGCCGCGCGCTCCGCTGCCCGCCGCTCCTTCCAGCCGCTGTGCTCGAATGCGTCGCGGGCCGCCGCGACGGCGGCGTCGATGGTCGCCTCGTTCGCGGTCGGCGCTCTGCAGACGACCTCGCCGCTCGCGGACGCGGTGCTCTCGAAGACCTCGCCGTCGGCGAGCCATTCGCCCGCGACGTAGTGCCGTGCCTCGACCACCTCCGCGATCAGCGGAGGACCTCCGCGATCGTGGCCAATCCTCCGAACAGCCGTCCCTCGTCCACGACAAGCGGGGGCGAGAGCTTGAGCACGTTTCCGTAGCGCCCGCCGAGACCGACGAGGACGCCGCGCCGGCGGAGCTCGCGCTGAAGGTCGCGCGCGCGCGCGCCGTCGGGCTCGCGCGTCTCCCGGTCGACGACGATCTCGATTCCGACGAAGAGGCCGAGGCCGCGCACGTCGCCGACACAGGCCGCGTCCGCGAGGTCTGCGCATAGTCGGGCGAGCAGGCGTGCTCCAAGCTCGGCCGAACGCTCGACGAGGCCCTCCTCGAGGAGAGCGTCGATCGCGGCGACCGCGGCCGCCTCGTTGAGCGCGTTCGTCAAGAAGGTGGACGTGGTCGCGTCGGGGCCCCAGGTCGACATCACGTCATCCCGTCCGAGCACGGCGGCGAGGGCAAGGCCGCCGCCGATCCCTTTTCCGACTGTCATGAGGTCCGGGACGACGCCCCAGTGCTCACTGGCCCAGATCCGGCCGGTGCGCCCGAACCCGCTCTGGATCTCGTCGAAGACGAGGAGCGCTCCTGTTCGGTCACAGAGCCCGCGGAGGCCCGCCAGGAATCCGTCCGGCGGGACGACGACGCCACCGTTCCCCTGCACGGGCTCGATCACGACGGCGGCGACCGGGTCGACGCCCGACGCGGGGTCTGTGAGCGCGGTCTCGAGGAGCTCGAGGACGGCCGTGCCCGGGTCGCGCCCGCCCGCCCAGGGCGACCGGTACGTGTCCGGAAACGGAAGGAAATGCGCGTCGGCCGCCACGCCCGCCGACTCGCGGTACACATGCTTACCCGCGAAGGGGACGGCGCCGGCGCTTCGCCCCAGGTACGCGCCGGAGAAGGACACGATCGCCTCGCGGCCCGTATGGGCGCGGGCCAGCGCGATCGCCAGCTCGTTCGCGAGCGATCCCGTCACCGCGAGCAGGAAGCGCGTCAGCGGTTGGGGCGCGATCCGCGCCAGCCGCTCGTACAGCTCCGCCCGGATGCGCGACGGATGGGCGGACGGACAGTGCGTCATCTCGCCCGCCTGCGCGCGGATCGCGTCCGTGACGCGCGGATGGCAGTAGCCGAGCGCCGCGACTGCGAAGCCCGCGTAGAGGTCGAGGTAATCGCGGCCGTCCTCGTCCCACACACGGTCGCCGGCCGTCCGGGCCCAGACGAGCGGCTCCGGGTCGGACCACGTCCGCATCCCGCCGCCCTCGTAGCGGCGGATCCGCTCTCGGACCGCCACGGAGGCGGACGCGGCCGATGTCTCCGTCAGGCGAGGATCTCCCCGCCCTCGACGACGAGGCTGCCGTCGACCGAGACTGTGACATCGAGCATCAACCCGTCCAGGTGGATCGGACTCTCGACCGTCCCGCCGTATCCACCTGCGTTGTCTCCCAGCGCCATGTGCGCCGTGCCGGCGCGCTTCTTCGCCTCCGTGATGTCTCCCTCGAGCCGCGCGGCCGCGTTCAAGCCGATCCCGAGCTCTGCGATGTTCTGCGCGTTGGGCACGCCCTCGATGAGGCGGCGCAGGTGCTCGGCGTTGGTGCCTCCGACGAAGTCGACGGCCTCGCCGGCGCGAACGGTCCAGGTGATTGGATCCGAGAGCCTGCCGAGGTCGGTCATGACGTGCTCGATGACGACCGTGCCCTCCACCGTTCCCTCCACAGGCGGAAATGACACCTCGCCACCGGGGAGGGCGGAGATCTCGCCGGGGTTGCGGCAGACGCCCGTGAGCCAGCCCTTCGGCTCCCGGCCTTCGACGCTCATGACGACGTCCGTGCCCGCGGGCGAGGTCACATGGACTTGGCGCGCGCCGCGCAAACGGTCGGCGAGACGTTCGGCGATCTCGCGGACGGCCAGGAAATCCGCGGTCATCGCTCCGGACGTCCATGCCTCTGCACGGTGGGGCGCGTTGAAGAGGCCGCGCGTACCCAGTTGCTGTGCCCGCCCTTTTGCGGCGGTGTGGTAGAGCGAGCGCGAGGCGGCACAGACGCACGCATCGGCTGCGGCCATCGCCGTCGCGACCGGATGCGGCGGCTCCTCGCCGCTACGAGCGGGCGGCGCGATCACGATTGCCGCCGCGTCCGCCCCCGCTTCGTCCGCTGCGGCGAAGAGCGACCGGGCGAGCTCGGGCGACGAGACGGTGTCCGTGACGACCAGGAACGACTCTTCTTGCCGCAGCCCGAGGCAGTCGTGTATGACCCTGTTCGCCGCGTCGGCGAGGCTGGTCCCCGAAGCCGAGACGACCCGCACGATTTGATAGAATATCACATCCTGGTGGACCCGCTCGATGGTACGCCGAGCGTCGCGAGCGACGCCTTGCGCTCGGGTCGCCTTGGCGTCGGGCGCAGCTTCCGCCTCCACCGCCCGCGCGGCCCGATCTGCGGCGACGGCTACTGCTTCCAGTGCGAGCTCCAGACATCGGCCGGCCGGGTGCTCGCGTGCCGCACCCCGGGTCGCGCACCGGTTCGAATCGACGCGATGCGCCCGCTCGCTCGTGTGGCCGAGCGGTGGCCTCCCTGGTTCTGGGAACGTCGCTTCCTTCGCCCGGCGTTCGCACGGCGCGGGTACCTCGAAGCCCTGCGGCGGCTGTCGGCCGCCCCCCGACTCGGGGACGGCGCCGTCGAAGTCGCGGCGCGCTCGTACCGTGAGGAAGAGACAGACGTCGCGGTAGTCGGCAAGGAGGGAAACGTCGGTGGCGTCCCGCTCGGGATTTACGGCGAGCGCGTCCTTGGCGTCCTCCGCCCCGACGGCGTCGTCGCGCTTCGGTTCGAGCGCCTCGTCGTCGCGGCGGCGCCATACCCGCGTCTACCGCCCGTCGCCGGCAACGACCTTCCCGGTCTCCTCGCCCTCTCTGCGTTCGAGCGCTACGCCGCCGCGGGCGGCGTCCCGGCCGGCCTGCGTGTCGCGGTTTGGGGCGACGACGACGGACGGGCGCACGCACGGCTCATAGCGGCGCGCGCCGGAGCGGAGGTCGTCTGGGCGTCGGCCGACGCTCCGCGCGCGTTCGTCGGGCGTGGCCGGCTGCGCGCGATCGACGTGGGTCGGCGAGTCCCCTGCGACGTCTTCGTGCTCGCGGTCTCCCAGCCCGCACTCGACCTTGCGTTTCAGGCTGGAGCGCGCCCCGTGCTTACGGCCGGTGAGCTGCCGATCCTCGTCGTCCGCGACGCACCCGACTGGGTCACCGTCTCCGGGCCCGCTGCCGCGACGAGCTCGCGGGTCGCCGACGTCCCGGCGCAGGACGAGGCGTTCGCATGCCTCTGCGAAGACGTCCGCGTGCGCGACATCCGCCGCGCCGTCGCCGAGGGCTTCGCCCATCCCGAGCTCGTCAAGAGGCGGACCGGCGCCCTGACCGGCCCGTGCCAGGGAAAGCTGTGCGCACCGCTCGTGCTCGCGCTCCTTCGCGAGCTTGGCGCCGAACACGCCCCGACCCGCGCGCGACCGCTTGTCCGCCCGACGCCGCTCGCCGACCTCGCCGCCGATGCGTAGGGCGGCCGTCGTCGGCGCCGGGATTGCGGGGCTCGCCGTCGCGCTCGAGCTTCGCCGTCTCGGTGCGGATGTGACGGTGGTCGACGATCGGTATCCCGGGGCGGGGAACTCAACGCGGAACGTGGGACGGGTGCGCTCGATGCAGCTGACCCCCGACCTGACGCGCTTCGCCGTTGCGGCGCGGCGGAAGTGGGCGGGAGTCCATGCGCTCATCGGCCAACGCAACCCGCTCGTCTTCCCGACCCGGTATGCCTGGCTTCTCTACGCAGACGACGAGGTCGAACGCCTGGCCGCACACGAGCCGATGTGGGCCGAGCTCGGCGCGCACGCCCGGCTCGTCGACTCGGCGACGGCAGTCGCGGCCGTCCCCGTCGTCCGCGGCGGGGAACCGGTCCTCGCGGCGGTGCTCGGCGACGCGGCCATCGTCCACCACGACGCGGCCGTATACGGCTACCTCCTCGCGTGTCGCGAAGCGGGCGCGGAGATCCGAACGGGCGTCCGAGCCGAGGGAATCGAGCGCACGGGCGGGGCCGTCAGCGCGCTCGAGACGAGCGATGGGCGGATCCCGGCCGACGCCGTCGTCAACGCCGCCGGCGGCCGCGCGGGCGAGTTCGCCCGAGCGTGCGGCGTCCAGCCGCCGAACCGCCCGGTCCGGAGACAGGTCTTGGTCACGGAGGCGAGCCGCCCCTTCATGACGCCTGCCGTGACGTTCTACCGGCCGGCCGAAGGGTGGTTCAATCAGACGCTCCGCGGCGAGCTCGTCGCCGGCGTCGTCGGCGACGACGAGCCGGAGGGGATGACGGAAGTGGTCGGCCTTCGGTTTCTCGCTCGCACAGCGCGCGTCGTCCTCGCAAAAGCGCCCCGCCTCGGCGTCCTCCACGTCATCCGCCAGTGGTCGGGCGTCTACGACATGACGCCCGACCGCCGGCCGCTCGTCGGCGAGCACGAGCGCATCCCGGGCCTTTTCGCGCTCTCCGGGTGGAGCGGGCGCGGCTTCGCCTTCGCCCCGCTCGCCGCCGAACTGCTCGCCCGCTGGATCGTTCGCGGCGAGCGGAGCGGCCTCCTCGCGACGTTCGCACCCGACCGCTTCGACGGCGTGCCGGAAACCGTCCGCGCGGGCGACGATTATTACAGTGCGTACATCTAGCGCCGGCGCGGGAGCGTCCGGCTCTGCTCGCGAACGAACTGCTGGACGTAGTGGGGGCCGAGCGCGTGGCGGCCGCTCAGCCCGCTCTCCTTCCAGCCGCCGAACGACTGCACGCCGGGCCAGGCGCCGGTCGTCGCGCCGGCTGCACGGTTCGCGTAGACGACGCCGGTCGCAACGTCGTCCATGAAGCGCTCGATCTCGCCGTCGTCGCCGCTGAAGATCCCCGCCGTGAGACCGAACGGGACGGCGTTCGTCTCCTCGATCGCTTCGTCGAGACTCGAGACCGGCGCGAGGGCGATAAAGGGCAGGAAGAATTCCTCCCGGAAGAAGGCGTGCGAGCGCTCGAGCCCATCGACGACGGTCGGTGCGACGAAGAGGCCGCGCGCTCGCTCGCCGTCCCGGAGCGCCTCGCCGCCGGCGCGTACGCGTCCTTCCTCCGCCGCGCGGCGCGAGACGTCCTCGTAGCGGCGAAACGCATCCTCCGTCGAGATCGGTCCCGTATACGTCTCCCGGTCGAACGGATCGCCGACGACGAGCGCCTTGGCGGCCTCGGCGAGGCCGGTCGCGAACTCCTCGTACACGTCCTCGTGGACGTACGCGCGTGACGCGGCGCTGCACTTCTGTCCGCTGAGGCCGAACGCCGAGCGCGCGGTTCCCGCGACCGCCTTCTCGACGTCGGCCGAGTCCATGACGACGACGGCGTTCTTGCCGCCCATCTCGGCGACGATCGGGCGCGGTTTGGCGGCGAGAAACGAGCGGGCGATCGAGAGCCCGACGTCGCGCGACCCAGTGAACGCAAGCCCGTCGACGCCGGGATGCTCGACGAGCGCTCCGCCCGTGACCGCGTCACCATGCACGAGGTTGACTGCACCGGGCGGCACGCCCGCCTCGAGGAGAAGCCGAACGAGCTCGGTCCCGGTCGCCGCCGTCTCGGGAGGCGGCTTCAGGACGACGGTGTTGCCGCCGAGGAGGGCCGCGCCCGCCATCCCGGCCGCGAGCGCGAGCGGGAAGTTGAACGGCGAGATGACGACCCAGACGCCCCACGGCCGGAGGACACTCCACGCGCGTTCCGCCTCGTTTCCGAGCTCGAGCTCGAAGCCGCCGGCCGCTTCCCACTGGTCGGCGTAGTAGCGAAGGAGCGCGCTCGCCTCGTCCACCTCACCGACCGCCTCCAGCCGCACCTTGCCCGTCTCGTAAGTGGCGAGCGCGGCGAGGCGGAAGCGGTTCTGGTCGATCAGGTCGGCCGCGCGGCGGATCGTTGCGACGCGCTCCTGCCAGCCGGCGCGCTCCCAGGCCGGGAAGGCGTCGCGCGACGAGGCGACGGCGCGCGCCGCGGTCTCGGGACCGCTCTCCGGGACCCCAGCCACGACGACGTCGAGATCGGCGGGATACCGGTCCTTGACAGCCGGCTCCGCGCGCTCCTCGTCGCCGTGGACAATCTGGGGGACCGCACCTCCGATCTCGCTGCGAAGCCGGGTGCCTGCGTCCTCGAAGCCGATGTGGAATGCTTCGTCCTCGACGGTCCCCGTCGTATACGTGACAACCTTCGCCATGAGCGCAAATGTGATATTCTATCAGATTGTACCGTGAGGGTCCGATTCTGCAATCCGTTCGGAACGGACGCGTACGACGACCTCGTCCGCGAGTCGCTCGAGCCGTACCTCCGGCCTGACACCGACGTCGAGATCACGCACCTCGAGAACGGCCCGCGCAACATCGATTACTACCTGCCGAAGCACCTGATCGAGGTCGAGATATTTCGCCAAGTCGTGGAGGCGGAGCGGGAGGGCGTGGACGCGTTCGTGATCGGCTGCTGCTACGACCCCGGCGTCGACGTCGCGCGCGAGCTCACGGACATGCCGGTTGTGGGGCCGCTGGAGGCGTCCGTTCTCCTCTCACGGTACTTCGGGCACCGCTTCTCGGTCGTTACCGACCACCGAAAGGCCGTGCCGGAGCTCGAGAACCTCGTCCGCATCTATGGGATCGAGGCGAACTGCCGCTCCGTCCGCGCGATCGACTGGTACGTCGAGAACATGATTGACGACCGCTCCGCCGTCGCGCGCGACGCGTTCGAGCGCTGCCGCCGCGTCCTCGAGGAGGACGGCGCAGAGTGCGTCGTGCTCGGGTGCACGATCATCGCCGCCTGCTTCGAGCGCGAGATCCTGCAGGGCGCCGAGGAACTCGGCTCGCTGCCGATCATCAATCCGAACGTCATGGCCGTCAAGGCGGCCGAGCTCTTCGCGGATCTCCGCGCGGTCGGCCAGTACCGGATCAGCCGCCGCGGCTACTACCAGCGAGCGGAGCAGCACGACGCGGCCGAGGCCGAGGAAGTCTGGCGGCGCTTCATGGAGCCCTCGGGCAGAACCACAGTCGAGACCTAGGTGGGGCGGAAAGACGCGGTCGTCGTCGGCGCCGGGATCGTCGGCTGCGCGACAGCGTATTTCCTTGCGCGGGGCGGCTCGTCCGTCACCCTGCTCGAGCGCGAGCAAGTCGCGTTCGGGGCGTCCGGCCGCAATCCAGGGTTCATCTGGCTGCACGGACGAAACCCCGGCTTTGCCCTCGAGATCTCGCTCGCCAGCCGTCGTCTCTACGACGACCTCGTCGACGAGCTTGACCCCTTCGAGTTTCGGGCAAGCGGCGGCCTCGTCTTCTATCTCACGCCCGGGCAAGGGCGCGTGATCGAGGAATTCGTCGCTCGACGGAACCGCGACGGGCTCGAGATGGAGACGATCGACGCGGCCGACGTCCGCCGTCTCGTGCCGCCGATTCGCGAGGACGTACTGGGGGCGAGCTATTGCCCGCTCGACGCGCATATGAACACGCCGCTCTTCGTGCGGGCCCTTGCGGAGGGGGCGAGGCGCCACGGCGCGGAGGTCCGGGAGGGGATCGCGGCGGACGAGGTCGTATTTGACGGCGACCGCGCTGTTGGCGTTCGAACGTCGGACGGTCTCGTTGAAGCCGATATCGTCGTCGTCGCGGCCGGGGTGTGGACGCGCGCGCTGCTCGAGTCAGCCGGGATCGACCTTCCCACGGGAGCCGAGCGCCTTCAGGTTGTCGCAACGGCGCCGATCGCCGAGCGCATCGAGCCGCTCGTCTACGGCCCGCTTGCCGCGAAGCAGTACGACCTCTTCCGCAGTCTCCCGAGCTACGCGGACGAGTACTTCGTTGCCCCCTACGAGGAAGCGGGCGTCGAGCTGCTCGAGCTCCTCGCGCAGCGTGCGGACGGATCAGTGCTCCTCGGCTGCCCGATGGACTACCCGGCGACGCTCGAACTGGCGCCGACGCTCGAGGGGCTCGCGGTCACGGCGCGCGCGATCGTCGACGACTTCCCCGGCCTTCGCCGAGCGAACGTGGACCGCGTGTGGGCGGGGTTGCTTCCGTTCACGACGGACACGCTCCCGATCGTCGACGAGGTGCGGCCCGGGCTGTACGTGGCGGCCGGCCATGTCTACGGAAACGGCGCCGGCCCCATGACCGGGAAGCTCCTCGCGTCGCTCGTGCGCGGAGAGGAGCCGGAGATCGATCTCGAAGAATGCCGGCTCGAGCGAGCCCTCGCGCCGCTGCCCGAGCCCGGCGTCCCGACGCGCTGGTAGCGCGATTACCGTGCGCCCGGCAGCTCGTCCCGTGACCTCGCTCACCCGCGACCTTGCGCGCATCGTCGGCGCAAACGCCGTTCTTCCAGGGACGGTCGGCCCGTTCCTGGTCGACGCAACGGAGTCGCGCTTCCTCCGTGGAGAGGCCGATGCGATCGTTCTCCCGGAGACAGCCGAAGAGGTCGCGCGGATTGTGGCCTGGTGCTACGAGCACGACGTCGCGATCGTCCCGCGCGGCGGCGGGACAGGGTTCGCGGGCGGGGCAGTCCCGATTGCGGGCGGCGTGGTCGTGGCGCTCGAGCGCCTCGCGCGCGTCCGCTCGTTCGACCCCCTGCTGTGGCGGATCCACGTCGAGGCAGGCGTCCGGACAGGCGAGCTGCGCCGGATCGCCCGCGAGAGCGGGCTCCTCTTCCCGCCCGATCCGGGCGCCGCCGAGCAGTCGCAGATCGGGGGGAACATCGCGACGAACGCCGGTGGGCCGCATGCGTTCAAGTACGGAGTCACCGGAAAGTGGGTGACGGGGCTCGAGGCCGTCGTTGCGCCGGGCGACTTGATCTCGATAGGAGGCCCGATCCCGAAGGACGTCGCGGGCTACGACCTGAAGAGCCTCCTGATCGGGTCGGAAGGGACGCTCGGGATCGTGACGGCCGCCTGGCTTCGCCTTCTACCCGCGCCCGAGGCGTTTCTTCCGATCGTCGCGTTCTATCCCGACGCTAACACGGGGTGCGACGCGATCGAGCGGATCGTCGGCAGCGGGATTCGCGTCGCGGCGCTCGAGTACCTCGACGAGGGGACGCTCGCGGCCGCCGGGCCCGCGTACCCGGACGGACTCCCGGACGGAACGCGCTTCGTCGTCCTCGCCGAAGCGGACGGCTCGCTCGCGGAAGCGGAAGCGCTCCGGGCCGACATCCTGGATGCACTCACAGAAGGCGCTCTCGACGTGCGCGCGCCCGAGCCGGACACGGTTGCCGAGCTGTGGCGCTGGCGCGACGGCGTCTCGTTCGCCGTGACCGGGCGCCGGGGCGGCAAGGTGAGCGAGGACGTGGTCGTCCCGTTCGACCGGCTGCGCGAGGCGATCGCGGGAACCGTCGAGCTCGGCCGGCGTCACGGCGTCGAGGCGTGCAGCTGGGGCCACGCCGGGGACGGCAACGTCCACTCGAGCTTCCTCGTCTCCCCGGACGACGCCGAGGAGCTCCGCCGCGCGGAGGCGGCGGCCGACGACCTCTTCACGCTCGCCGTCGAGCTCGGCGGGTCGATCTCAGGCGAGCACGGGATCGGGTGGGTGAAGCGCGGGAAGCTCGAGCGGCAGTGGAGCGCGCGAGCGGTCGAGCTTCACCGCGCAGTCAAGAGCGCGTTCGACCCGAAGGGCCTGTTCAACCCTGGGAAGAAGATGTAGCTACTCCGTAGAGACGGTCAACCGCGGCGGCTCGTCGACCGCGACGTCCCCGGCGGCGGTCGTTTGCAGTCCGCGGAGCTCCTCGAGCGAGATGTGACAGCGCAGCAGGTGGCCGGGCTCGACCTCGCGCAGCGGGGGTTCCTCGACGTCGCAGAGGCCGGGCGTCCGGCGCGGGCACCGGGTATGGAAGACGCAGCCGGTCGGGGGCGAGGCGGCGCTCGGAATCTCTCCTTCGAGGCGGATCCGGGTCGACGGTTCGCCTTCGAAGCTGGGAACGGCGGAGAGGAGGGCCTCGGTGTAGGGATGGTGCGGCGGGGTGAAGACGGTCTCCGCGGGCCCGACCTCCATCAAGCGCCCGAGGTAGAGGACGGCGATGCGATCCGACAGGTAACGCACGACGTTCAGGTCGTGCGAGATGAAGATGTAGCTCGAGCCCGCGTCGCGCTGCAGGTCGGCCAGCAGGTTGAGGATGGCCGCCTGCACGGAGACGTCGAGCGCGCTCGTTGGCTCGTCGCAGATGACGATGCGCGGATTTCCCGCGAACGCGCGGGCGATCGCGACGCGCTGCTTCAGCCCACCCGAGAGATGCCGCGGCTTCATCTCCAGATGCCGCCCGGTCAGGCGGACGTGCTCGCCGAGCGCGACGATCCTCCGGTCCGCGCCCGTTCCCGTCACTCCCGCCAGCTTCTTGAACGCGCGCAGAAGGATGTAGCGAACGGTGTGGCTTCGGTTCAGCGCAGAGTCGGGGTTCTGAAAGATGATCTGGATCGCCCGCTTCGCCTCCGCGCCGCGGCCGTCGACACGCGGCGCCAGCTCGTTGCCGTCGAGCGTGACGGCGCCGCCCTCGTCGGGCGGGTGGAGGCCGAGCACGATCTTCGCGAGCGTCGTCTTGCCTGAGCCCGACTCGCCGACGAGGCCAAGCGTCTCACCCGCGCGGAGCTCGAGGTCGATTTCGCCAAGCGCGTGAATCGAATGACCGTGCTGTCTGAATGTTTTCGACACTCCTGCGAGTGCGAGCACGGGAGCGAACGTCTCCGCGGCGCGCGTGGCGGGGACCCCTTCCGGCGGAGGCGGAATCTGCTCGATCCGCTCGTGGTGATGACACCGCGCGAAACGACCGTGTCCGACGACATAGGGCGGCGGCGGGTCCGTGCGGCAGATCTCGGTCGCAAGCGGGCAGCGGTCGACGAAGACGCAGGCCGGAAGCGGCTCGCCGATCTGCGGAAGGAAGCCCGGGATCGTCTCGAGTCGGCGGTCTTCCTTCCGCATCCCCCGACGCGGAAGGCAGCGGAGCAGGCCGACCGTGTACGGATGTCGCGGGTCGTCGAAGACGGCGACGGCGCGACCCTCCTCGACGATCTTGCCCGCGTACATCACGCCGACCCGGTCGCACATCCGGCGGACGACGCCAAGGTTGTGCCCGATGAGGAGGAGCGCCGCGCCCGTCTCGGTGCGTAGCACCTGGATGAGATCGAGCACCTCGGCCTCGACGGTCGCGTCGAGGCTGCTCGTCGGCTCGTCGAGGACGAGGAGCCGCGGATCGCACGCGAGCGCCATCGCGATGACGATCCGCTGTTGCATGCCGCCGGACAGCTGATGCGGGTAGCGCTCGAGGACGCGAGCCGGGTCGGCGATCCGGACCTGCTCGAGCGCCTCGAGAGCCCGCCGCCGCGCGTTGTCGAGACCGAGGACGATAAAGGCTTCCTCGACCTGGGGCCCGATCTTGATCGTCGGATTCAGCGCCGCGGCCGGATCCTGGTAGACCATCGAGACGCGGCTGGCCCGGAGCCCTTGCAAGTCGCGGCGGGAGAGCCTGGTTACGTCGACACCGTCGATGAGGACGCTCCCCGCGGTGATCCGCCCGTTCCTCGGCAGGTAGCGGAGCGCGGCGTAGGCGGTGGTCGACTTGCCGCACCCCGACTCGCCGACGAGCCCGTACGACTCGCCGGGGCCGATCGAAAAGGAGACCCCCCGTAGGACCGCGCGCCACTCGCCGCTGACCATGTACGCGACTTCCAGCTCCTCGATCGAGAGCGCGGAGTGCTCGGTCGGCTCGGGAAGTGCGCTCATCTCTGCAGCACCGACTGGAGGGCGTCCGCGATCAGGTTCGCGGCCACGACGAGGCTCGCGATCGCGAGCGAGGGGAACAGCACAGGCCACCAGTTGCCGGCGATGACCAACGAGTACTCCTCCGAGATCATGAGGCCCCAGTCGGGAGAAGGCGGCTGGATGCCCACCCCGAGGAACGAGAGCGTCGAGATCGTGAAGATGGCATAGCCGATGCGGACCGTGAACTCGACGATGATCGGTCCCGTCACGTTCGGGAGGATCTCGCGCATCATGATGAAGGGCCCACTCTCGCCGCGCAGGCGCGCGGCTTGGACGTAGTCGAGGTCGCGCTCGGCCAGGACTGCCGCTCGCACCGTGCGCGCGACGATGGGGGCGAAGAGAAGCCCGACGACGCCGATGACCGTCCGCTTCGACGGCCCGAGCACGACGAGCGTGAGCAGCGCGACGAGCGTCACCGGAAGCGAGAGGAACGCTTCCACGAGACGGCTGAGCACGTCGTCGACCAACCCGCGGTAGAACCCCATCACGAGCCCGAGCAGGGTGCCGAACGCGACGCCGAGGACCGCGGAGATGGGCGCTACGATCAGAACGTCGCGCGCGCCGACGATGACGCGGGAGAGGACGTCGCGCCCCAGCCGGTCGGTGCCGAGGAGGTATCCGTCCGTGCCCGGAGGTGAGTGGCCGATCCCGGCCGCCGCGTATGGGTCGTGCGGTGCGAGGGCCGCTCCGCCGACCGCGCAAACGAGCCAGATCCCGAGGACGGTGGCTCCGATCAGGAACTCGGGTCGGCGGGCGAGCAGGCGCAGCGCCTGACGACGGGCGAATCGCTTCGTGGACAGGTCGCGGGCGGGAATCGCGACCGGATCCGTAGGCCCGACCGCGGGGGTGGGGAGACCCGTCGTCACGTGCGTTCACCCGCAAGCCGAACACGGGGGTTCAGCCACGAGATGAGGACGTCCGCGAGGAGCGTGGCGAACATGTAGACGATCCCGATCACGAGCACGCCGGCCTGGAGGACGGGAAGATCCTTTGCCTTCGCCGACGTGACGAGCAGTCGCCCGAGGCCGTTGAAGTTGAAAATGAGCTCAACGGCGAGGAGACCGCCGAACAGGTAGCCGGTCTGCGTGGCGACGACCGCGATGGTGGGAAGGAGGGCGTTCCGCAGCACGTGCTTCCGAATCACCTGCACCGAGCCGAGGCCCTTCATCACCGCTGTCCTCGTGTAGTCGGAATCGAGCGCGACAATCATCCCCGCCCGGGCCATCCGCGCGATGTAGCCGAAGTACACGAGGACGAGCGCGAGCGCCGGCATGAGCAGGTACTTGATCTGCGTGAGAGGTCCGGCTCCCTCAGGCCAGGTCGCGAGCGTCGGGAGGAGTTTGAGTTGAAGTCCGAGGATGACGACCAGGAAGGTGGCGGTCACGAACTCGGGGATCGACGAGCCGGCGAGCCCGGCCATGACGATGCTTCGGTCGAGCAGCGTGTCGCGCCGCAGCGCAGCGACCGCTCCGGCGACGATCCCTAATGGCACGGTCAGGGCGAGCGCGAGGAGCGCGAGCTTCGTCGAGTTCCGCAGCGTCTCGGTGATCATCTCCCCGACTGGGCGTCCGCCCTGGTACGACTCCCCGAAGTCGAAGGTCACCATCCCCTTCAGGAGGTCGAGGTACTGCTCGAGGCGCGGCCGGTCGGTGCCCAACCGCTTGTTCAGCGCATCCACCGACTCCTGCGGCGCGAACGGCCCGAGAATCGACCGCCCGACATCCTGCGGCAGGACGTTCGAGATCACGAACACGATGACGCTCAGCAGGAAGAGCGTTACGATCGCGAGGGCGAGGCGGCGGGCGATGAAGCCGAGCATCTTGTCCTATTCTCGCCCGCCGCCGGGTGTCAGGGCGTGCTTGGTGTCAGCGGACGGTCATGCGACTCGTCCGGCGTTCCCGAGGAACATGTGCCCGATCGCCGTCACGCCGACGTTCGCGAACTCCTTGTTGTGCGCGGACAGGTAGTTGAAGAAATACGAGAAGAGCGTCGAGGAGTCCTCGACCAGGATGTTTTCGATCTTATTGGCCGCCTGCTTCTGCGCGTCCACGCCGACCGACGCCTGGTATTCCCTGAACGCTTGCATGTACTCCTCGCTCTGGTACTGCGCCGAGTTCCAGGCTCCGTTCGTGCCGAGCGAGGCGTTCAGGTAGACGTCTGGAACGCCCCGATGGCCGTAGTCGACGATGCCGATCTCGTCCGCACCGGAGCAGGGCGGGTCCTTCGGCTCCGGGGGGCACCAGCTCTTCCCGTAGAACGTGGTCGAGTCCTCGACGGAGGGCTTGAGGTCGAATCCTGCCTCGGCCGCGTGGTTCCGGACGAGGACCGCGAGGTCGGGCGCCTCTTGGAGCTTGACGGCGTGCAGCGTTGCGCTGATGCCCTCGACGCCGGCGTCGGCGAGGAGCTGCTTCGCTTTCTCGACGTCTCGCTCTCGGGTGACCGACTCGTCGCTGAAGGGGAAGACGGGAGCGAAGGGGTGGTCGTAGCCGATGTCTGCGAATCCCTGGAAGAGCGACTCGATGATCGCGTCCCGATCCAGGCTCAACGCGACCGCCTGGCGCACGCGCTTGTCCGTGAACTGACCCTTGTCCACGCGCATCCAAATCTGCTTGTGGGCCGCCGACTGGAGCCGGATCACGTTGATGTTCGGGTCGTTCAGCAGTCCCTCGCCGCCCAGGACCGAGAACTGGACGATCGCGTCGGCTTGGCCCGACTGAACGGCAACCACCTGCGGTTGCAGGTCCTGGAAGAAGGTCCACTCGACCGAATCGAGCGGCGTCTTGCCGCCCCACCAGGCGTCGTTGCGGACGAACTTCGCCCCGGTCGCCTGGTTGTAGCTCTCCATGCGCCACGGCCCGGTCCCGTTAATGTCCTTGTCGACGAGCATCCCCTGCTCGAGGTTCGCCGGCGTGACGACCGTTTGCGGGTTGTCGGACGAGACGAGGTACGGCAGGTTGCCGTTCGAGTTCGGCAACGTGAACAGGATCGTCTGCGCGTCCGGAGCGGTCACACCGCCGTTTTCGACGACGCCCTTCAGGCCCGAGTTCCCGTAAGTGATGTTTCGCTCGAAGGACGCGATGATGTCGTCCGTCGTGAGCGGCGAGCCGTCGAGCCACTTGACCCCCTGACGGATCTTGAAGGTCCACTCGGACCCGTCCTCGTTCGGCTCCCATGATTCCGCGAGGCCGGGCGTCAACTTGAGGTCGCTGCCCGAGTAGGCGAGGAACTCGTACGACTGGGCGACGATCGCGTACGACGCGAGGTCGATCATCGCTACCGGGTCGAGCGGGTTCGCGGGGGCGATGCTCGCGACGCGAAGTGTGCCGCCCTGCTGCACCTGGGCGTCGCCGACGGCCGAGCCGCCGATTCCCGTCTCCGCCTGCGGCTGAGTTTGCTGCGCTCCGTCTCCGTCGCCGCCGCATGCCGAGAGCACGGTTGCAATAGTGCTAAGGGAGACGCCGACGACGGTGGCTCGGCGGACGAAGTCACGGCGCGTGAGCCGGCCCGCCATGTACGCCTCGATCGCATCGAGCTGAAGCGGGACGACACGCTCTCGGATCGGGTCGAGTTTGCGATAGTCGGTCATCCGCCAACCTCCTCCGAGCCTCGGATCAAGCGGTCACTCGCCCGATAGCCCGTGTTGCACGCCGTAGTGAAGGAGTATGACGCCGAAGCGGATCGATTGTTATGCCACGCGTCCGGCATGGGTGTCAAG
>OBLR010000017.1_pt1 | contig 22038 bp, 20 predicted proteins | sample 1519891 | NCBI WGS metagenome assembly OBLR01 (sample SAMEA3113583, study PRJEB22503) | soil metagenome | reverse complement strand
CCTTGCCTGGTCTTGAGCTCACAGCGGTTCCCGTTTCTCCCTGATCGTTCTCGGTTCTCCATGATCGACCGGGCGCTACCAGCCGTACCTGCGCAGCCCGGACTCGAGGACCTCGACCAGCTTTTCCCCGGACAGGAAGGAGTCGGGGGTGGAGCGGGCGGTGACGAACGGGTAGTCGACGATCACCGACGTCTCCTTGCCGACGTTGCCGTGGTAGGCGCCGTCGGGACCGGTGGCGTCACGCAGGATGTACTCGAGCGGGTACGGCGGCGGGCCCATGTTGAAGTCGACGCCGACGAACCCGGTGCCGTCCTTGTAGTCGTATTCCTTGCAATGGCCGGTGACGTGCTTGCCCCAGATGATGCTGGCGCGGTCCTCCCAATCGCGGGCGAAGGCCAAGCAGGCGACGCCGTAGCACTCGGCGAGGATCGGCTTGTCGGCCCGGATGAAGGCCAAGATCAGCTCGTGCAGGCGGCCGTTGTTCGCCAGGTCGACGATCGGCCCGCTGCCGCCGACGATGGTCAGCGCGTCGTATTGGGCGATGTCGTCGTCCAGCGCGGCGAGCTCGCGGTAGTACGCCTCGATCTTGCGCAGATGGTCGGGCTCGCTGAAGTACGGCCGGTCGGGCACCCACTCGCTGAGGTTCATCGGGTTGTCCAGCCGGCTCGACTGGTCCAGTTCCTTGGCCGCCACAGCCACCTCGGGGGTGGTCACCGAACGGCCGAGCGGCGGGTCGATGTAGCCGGGATCGAGGCTCGGCGGCAGCGCGGGCGCGCGTTTGCCGGTGGGGGTGATGAAGACCGACTCATAACCCTGCCGATCGAATGCGACGAGCGGGCCTAGCAGTTCTTCGCCCCAATAGCCATATTCCGAGAGGACGATGAGCATTTTTCGTGGCATGATTAGACTCCTGTTACGGGGGCGATGCAATATCGCGTGCCTTCTTTTCTCGGTCACTTGCCGCCGGCCTTGTCATCGGCCTAATGCGACCGAGTCAAACAAAACGTAAACATGCCCACAAGATGGTGCTTGGGCGGGGGGATGTACTTCATCAAGTCAATTTTCACGAGCGGAAACAGAAATGGCTACTTCGTCAGGTTTCCGGTCATAGCTGGATGGAGCGCGGGCACCGCTGTGAATACATCGTCCGGGTCGAATTGCCGCTTGAGCTCGAGCAGTCTGGCCAGGTTCCCGCCGTAGGAGCGGAGGGCGCGTTCGTGTTCGTCGCCGCCGAGCAGGTTCGGATAGCCACCGGGGAGCGCGTGCTTGGCCAGTCCCTCGGACAGGGCGCGCGCCCAGCGTCCGTGGGTGGAGCCTCCGCCGGCGCCGGCGGGGGACGAGGTGTCCCACGAGGCCACGATCTCGACGAGGACGTGATCGCGGCGCAGCGCGAAGGCGGTCCCCGCGGCCGGAACGCGAGCGGCGGCGCCGTGGAAGTGGTGGATGAACAGCGCGGAGAACGGCGAGGTCACCCGGGTCATGGCCGTGACCAGCATCGCGATGCTGTCCTCTGTGAGCTCGGTCAGCCAGCGGGTCCGTACCTCGGTGTGACGGCCGTTGACGACGCTTGGGTCGAATTGCCCGAGTACGTCCTGATAGGCGATGCGCCCGACCTGCCCGGTCACCGGCGTCCCGAGGCGGCGCAGCCGGTTGACGATGCCCTCCCCCCGTGTCTGGTCGCCGATCCAGGCGGGCAGCAGGAACAACAGCGGCCGGCCGTCGGGACCGCCGAAGAAGCCGGTCATCACGGTGAGCTCGTCGGGCGCCTCGGCGATCAGCTCCCGATAGCCGCGCAGGACCGTACGTCCCTGCGTGATGGGGAACAGCACCAGGCCGGACAGCACGGTGTCGAGGGGGTGCACGCGGTAGCTCATGGCCGTCACGACCCCGAAGTTGCCGCCGCCGCCCCGCAGCGCCCAGTACAGGTCGGGGTTGTCATCGGCGCTCGCGGTGACCGTACGGCCGTCGGCGAGCACGACCCGGGCGCTGAGGAGATTGTCCAAGGCCAGGCCGTGGGCGCCGATGAGCAGGCCGTACCCGCCGGCGAGCGTCAGCCCCGCCATGCCGACCGCTTTGACCAGCCCGGTCACCGGCGCGAGCCCGTGGGGGTGGGCCGCGGCGACGACGTCGCCGGCCCGGGCGCCTCCCTGGACGGCGGCCGTCGCCGTGCGGGGGTCGACGCTCACCCCGCGCATCGCCGACAGGTCGATGACCAGACCGCCCTCGCGGAGCGACCGGCCGCCCCAGTCGTGCCCGCCGCCCAGCACGGACAGCGGCAGGTCGTGCTCCCGGGCGATGCGCACGGCCGCCGCGACGTCATTGTCGTCCGCGCAGCGGGCGATCACGGCGGGGCGGCGGTCGATCGCTCCGTTCCAGATGCGCCGCGCGCCGTCGTAGGCCGGGTCGGGCGCCGCCAGCACGGCGCCGCGCAGTGCGGAGCGCAGCACGCCGATGGCGGCCGCGGCCTCCTGCGTGAGAAACGTCGACGATGTCATTTGTCCTCCTGGACTCACATGGGCTCACACTTGGTGCTCGCCGAGGGCACCGTCCCGGGCAGGTGGGACGGGAGTCCGCTCCGAAACGAAAGTCAAATGCAAGTCAAGAACATCCCGTCTCAGGACAAATCGGAAAGGCTCGTACTGTCGCCGGTCGGCCGGGGAAGTGGGGCACACTTTGTCAGGTACGGGCGCGTCCGGCGGACCGCCGCGCGCCGCGCGCGGTGAACGCGGTAAGTGGTACTGCCAATGCCACGACGTCGGCGTACTGGATATGCCCGAATCCGCGGGCCCACGCTGGCCAAGACGAATATCCGGACCGCCATCAGGCGTACCGAACAGGAGTGACGATGGCCCGCCCCAGTACAGAAGATCGTCTTGACATCATCGACGTCTGCACCCGATTCGGGTGGCACGCCGACCGCCGGGAGTGGGAGCAGTTCGCCGAGGTGCTGACGGACGAGTTGTACGTGGACTACACGGCCCTCGTCGGAGGTGAGCCCGGGGACGTGAAGAGCGCCGAACTGATCGCCGGGTGGCGGGAACAGTTCGCCCGCCTGGAGACGACGCAGCATCTGATCGCCGGCCACCTCGTGGACGTTGCCGGCGACACGGCCGTGTGCACCGCGAACTTCCAGGCCCAGCACGTCACCGCGGTCTCGTATGGCGACCAAAAACTGGTGCTTTCCGGGCACTATCGATTCGGTCTCGTCCGCGCCGACGGTGGATGGCAGATCAATTCGGTGGTGATGACCCCCACCTGGTCCACGGGGAACCTCGCCGTCCTCGGCATGTCCGGCTCCTCCTGAACGCGGCGGGTATCTTGGCGGCGCGGCGGGCGCCTTTCCGCCGATCGTCGGCGCGGCCGCAGTACCCGGTGGCCGCGCCGCCGCGCCTTGCCATGCCACCGCGTTCGGCCCGCACCTCGGCGAATATTCCCTCATCGGCGGGCATAAGCGCCTCGTCTCGGCCGCCCGCGATCCGGGGGGTTATGGGAAATTCCGCGCCGATATAGGTAATGGTGGGCGATTGGCTACTTCGTTGAATTCCCCTTGCCGGGTCGCTTAATTCGAGTGGAACCTGTCCGGTGAGCTGGTCAAGGCCGGGCCCAGGCCAAGGCCCTGACCACAAGGCTTCCGATTTGGGGGAAGGACATGGCCGCTGGACATAAGCTGCCGGCCGACTCGAAGACGCGGTCGTCGGCGGTGCGGAACCACCGAAATACGCTCACACTTTTGATCACCTGTACGGCGATATTCCTGGATTCACTGGACACGTCGACGGTCGGCGTGGCGCTGCCCAGCATTCGCCGTGATCTCGGCATTGATGAATCATCGCTGCAGTGGCTGATCTCGGGATATACGATCGCCTACGGTGGCTTTTTACTGCTGGGCGGGCGGGTGGCCGATATGTTCGGCCGCCGCAAGATCTTCATGCTGGCCATCACCGTTTTCATCGTCGCCAGCATCGTCGGCGGAGCCGTGTCGTCGGGCCCGCTCATCATCGCCACCCGCGTGGTCAAGGGACTGGCCGCCGCCTTCACCGCGCCGGCGGCCTTTTCGATCATTACGACGACCTTTGAAGAGGGACCGAGAAGGAACAAGGCACTGGCGATCTATACCGCCACGGCGGCCACCGGATACAGCATCGGTCTGGTCGCCTCCGGGATGTTGACCCAGGTCCACTGGCGGCTGGTCTTCTTCCTTCCGGGTGCGGCGGCCCTCATCGCGCTGATCTTGACGCCGGCCGCCGTCGACCGCGACTCACCGGCGCGCGGCGGATCCCGCTCGTACGATCCCGGCGGCGCGGTCACGGCGACGTCCGCGATCTTGCTGCTCGTGTACGCGCTCGTTCAAGGACCCGTGATCGGGTGGACCGCCGCGAGCACGATCATCTCGCTGGCGCTCGTGGTGGTGCTGCTGGCCGCGTTCTTCGTCATCGAACGCCGGCACCCGGAGCCGACGGTGCCGCTGCGCATATTCCGGTCGCGGACCCGTTCCTCGTCCTATCTCATCGCGGTCGCCCTCGGCGCCGCGGCGATCGGCTGGCAGTTCGTGGCGACGCTGTACATGCAGCGCATCCTGGGTTACAGCGCGTTGCGCACCGCGCTGGCCATGCTCCCGCTTGGCGTGATGGTGTTCGTGACCGCCCAGTTCGTCACCGGCAGACTGCTCGGCCGGGTCGGCATCCGCGCCGTCTGCGTGTCCGGCATGCTGCTCCAGGTGCTCGCCCTCATGCTGTTCTCCTACGTCGGCCTCGTCGGGCACTACGACGGGATCATGCTCCCGGGTCTGGTGATCCATGGCCTCGCCCTCGGCCTGGTGTTCCCGTCGATCAACGTGGGCGGGGTCAGCGGGGTCGCCGACGAACGGCAGGGCGTCGCGGCCGGCCTCATCGTCGCGGCGTACGCCATCGGCAGCGGGCTCGGGACGGCGATCATGGCCGCGATCGTCGCCGCCGCCACCTCGGCCACCTCCCCCGTCTCGGCCTCGCCGGCCGGCGGCGCGCAGGCGCTGCTGAACGGATATCAGTCGGCGTTCGTCGGCGGGGCGCTGATGGCCACGGCCGGACTGGTCGTTGCCATTGTCGCTCTGCCGCGCAAGCGGGCGTTGGCTGAGGCGCGCCAGGCGGCGGCCTGACCGCTCAAACGATATATGCTCCCTGACTTAACGCAGATACCGCATATCTGACAGGTCGGCTATTGCCTTTTCAAATCCTTCTGTAGAGTAATTATCGGCCGCCCGGAGTCCGTATTGCAGTGGGTCCGTGGCCGGCTTAGCGGCCCGTGCGGCCGCATCGCGCGACCGAGGAGATATAAATGACCACTCTGCCGGACACCGACACTTCGAAGGTCATTCATTACGAGGCCGACGAAGGTCCTACCGTCTGGTTCAACACGGGAATGTACACGTTCAAGGCGACCGGCGAGACCACCAATGGAGCCCTCACCTTCGCGGAAGGCTCCATCCTGCCCGGTGACGGCCCGCCGCCGCATTACCACGAGAACATGGACGAGGCGTTCTACGTCCTCCAAGGCGAGCTGGAGTTCCTTTCTGGCAATGAGACGTTCATGTGCGGGGAACGCGGGTTCGTGTGGGTGCCGCGCGGTGTCCGGCATCGCTTCTACAACCCGGGTATTCACCCGGCCCGGCTGCTGTTCCTGCTCAATCCGGGCGGTCTGGACGATTTCCTCATCAGCATCGGCAGGGAGCCGCACGCGGGCGAGATTCCGCCTCCGTTCACGCCGGAGCAGCACCGTCAAATCGACGAGCTCGCGCCGAACTACGGCTTGATCATCGGTTGAGGAGCAAGGAGCTGATGACGCGATGAGCACGCTCGAGACCATCAAGTTCCAGCTGCGCGACGGCGTGGTCGAATCCCAGTTTCTGCAGCTGAATCGCCAGGTGGAAGACCAGTTCATGGCCCGCAGGCCGGGCTTTCGGTCCCGGCAGACCGCCCGCGGCAAGGACGGCGAGTGGTTCGTGTCCGTGCAGTGGGCCACCTCGGCGGACGCCGACGCAACCGGCGCGGCCTTCTTCGGCGCGCCAGAGACGCAGGACTTCCTCGCCGTCATCGATGCGACGACGGTGTCCCACGGCTATTACGAGCTAGTGGATTACTAGCCGATGCGATATGCCGGGCGGGCCGGCCGCGGTTAAGGCGACTTGTCCGCGGCCGGACCCGCCCACAGCCGTGAATAGGACCCCAAAAACAGGCCGGCCAATCGGTACATGGAGGACAGCGAAATGGCAACGAGTGCACTGGCCGGGAAGTCGGCCGTGGTGACGGGCGGCTCGCGGGGCATCGGGCGGGCGATCGTGATGCGGCTGGCGGCCGACGGCGCCGCCGTCGTGTTCGGCTACCGCAGCGATGAGGCGGCGGCCAAACAGGTGGTGGCCGATGTCGAGGCGGCCGGCGGCCAGGCGATGTCGGTGGCGGCCGACCTGGCGGAGCCGGCCGAGGTGGCGCGTCTGTTCGTCGCCGCGGACGAGTTCTTCGCCAAGCTCGGCATCTCCGGCCTGGACATCTTGGTCAACAACGCCGCCATCGCGCTGGTGAAGCCGATGACAGAGGTGACCGAGCCCGAGTACGACCGGGTGATGGCGGTCAACGCGAAAGGGACGTTCGTGGCGATCCAGCAGGCCGCCCAGCGGATGCCCCAGGGCGGCAACATCGTCAGCGTGACCTCGATGACCACTGTGATGACCCGGCCGGGCGAATCGGTGTACACCGCGAGCAAGGCCGCCGTCGAGCAGTTCACGCGGGTCGCCGCCGACGAGCTCGCCGAGCGGGGAATCCGGGTCAACGCCGTCTCCTCTGGCCCAACCGACAGCGGCCCGGGCGGCATGCTGCGCAGCTCAACCACCGCAGAACAGCGCCAGCAGGTAGCCGCGATGACCCCACTCGGCCGGGTCGGCGAGCCGGAGGACATCGCCGACATCGTCGCGTTCTTGGTGAGCCCGGACGCCCGCTGGCTGACCGGTCAGAACCTTCGCGCCACCGGCGGCCTGGTCAAGGGCTGCTGAAGACCCATCCACCCCTACCGCCCGCACGGGCGCAACCGCTCTCCTCCCAGGTTAGGTGTGCGGGCCGGTGGTGATCATGTGGATGAGCAGGTCGTAGCCGGCGTCTAGGCATTGGTGAGGCCGAAGACGCCGGCGACGATCTGCGAGTACGCCCGGGCCGTACGCACCTGCGTGCGGCTTCCGCGGAAGCTCAGCGAGTACCATCGCGTCGCGCCGGCCGATTACAATGCACTATCGATGGACTACTAAAAGTAGGCGACGGTGGCGATCGGTAGCGGCGAAGCTTCTCAAGGCCTATGGAACTGGCTCGCCCCCTTGCTCCGCAGGATTGGGTGGCCCGAGATCCCGGCCACCGATTCTTGGAGTGTGTCCCTTCCCGCGTTACTTCCTGAGCCGAGACGGATGCCGCGGTGGCTCTGGAGGCTGACATGCCGGGCTCTGACGCGCTTCGGCGGCGGCCGCTTCGCCATTGGTCCGGCGAGTTTGGTGGTACGTGGCCGGTCGGTTCCCTGGTCGGCGATCGAGGAGATCCGGGTGCAACCGGCCGACGTCCACAATGTGGGCGCGCTGCCGGACCGGCTGGTCGACCGGGTCGCCGCGCTGCTGCCGTGGTACATCCCCGGGCCCATGAAACGCGGGCTCATCCGCCCCTGCGTCGAGTTCATCACCAATCTCGCGTGGGGCCTGGCCGATGTGGTGGCCGCCGATCGGGGCCGGCTCGTTCCTTATGAAATCGTCTATCGCGACAGAATTCGGTTGCGTCACCGGCTCGACCTCGGCATCTTCGCCATCCAGATCCTGACTCTGTCCCGCGCTGTCAACGACAGCTTCGCCGCGACCGCGGCTCAGCACGATGTGCGAGTCCGGATCGAGCAGACGCCGCCGGCGGGATCTGCGCCACCAGCGCAGCACGGGCCCCCGCCCTTTGGTGACGACGTTCCGAGCGGGCCAACGGATCGAGGACGGTGGCCCACCTGGGCCACATATCCGGCCGACCTGCGCCGCGCCCCCGAGCCTGCCGGCAACGGAGATCTCCAACGTGTTCGGCGCACATGGAAGATCAGCCTGGCTGTGTGGGGGCTGACCGCCGCGTTCTGGCTGGTCGCGGCGGCCGTCGCCGGATACATTGTCTTCTGGGGGGTTTTCCTTCTCGGCGCTACCCTGCTGCTGCCGGCCGCCCGCTGGTTCGGTCTGGATCGGATTCCGGCGCCGATCGTCTACATCTTCGCGTGCCTGCCCGGATTCGCCTTCTTCGCGGTCAAATGGAACTGGCCCATCGCCCTCGTCATCCTTGCAATGATCTTCAGCTACGAAATGGCGCTTGAGACCGGTGGTCAGCTTCTCGCCGCAAAAGACCGACTCAGGGATCAGGGAAAGGTCGTCCTGAGGGCCACACGCGTGAGTCTCATCCTCATCGCCTTCGACGCACTGGCGGCGGGCTTGGACATCGTGTTCTTTGTCCTGTTGCTGGTGGCGGCCGTACGACTCAGGCCGCTGTCCACCGTTCTCGCCACACTGGTGATCGCGCTGTCTTTCGCCACCTTCCTCGCGGCCGGGGACCCGAGCTTCTACTGGGGTCTCGGCGAACCTGGATTCCACGCTCCCGGCGATATCTACGAGTGGTTCACCGTCTGGACCTTCCTTGGCGCCCTGGTGGGCTTCGCCAAAGCCCTGCACCTGATCTGGAGCGGCCGCATCCAGGTCGCTCGGTAAACAGGTCGCCGGGTAACAGGGCGGCAGGGCTCCGGGTGCGAGGAAAATCACGGCGGCCCCTTGCTGGCCGGAGTGAAGGAGAGAAGGCAAGGGGCCGCCGTGGGTGTGGGGGAGCAGGCGCGTCCGCGGGAGCGGTCGCCGCGGGATGCGGCGGGGTAAGGAGCGGTGCCCCGCGGGGGCGATGGGTCAGACCCGTACCGGCCCGTCCGCCGACTCCACCACGCCGGGCGCGACGAAGCGGCAGTCCTGCCCGGCCTCCGGTGCCTTGAGCCACTGGGCCGCCCAGGCGGCGGGCAGTGCGACCCCGCAGATCACGAGGCCCACCACGACGAGCGGGTTCACGCCGTTGTTCGCCACGACCCAGCCGCCGATGATCGCGCCGGTCGCGATCCCGGCGTTGGCGGCGGACGCGCTCAGCGTGGCGGCGAGGTTGCCGCCGACTCCGGCGAGACTGATCACCCGCAGCTGCAGCGAAGGGAAGATCGCGAACATCAACAGGCCCCAGATGCCGAGCACCAGGGCGACGAGGACGGGCACCGAGCCGACCAGGTAGAGCAGGCCGAGCGCGAGGATCACCAGCAGGTTGCCGCCCCACAAGGTCGTGGTGGTGCTGCGGTCGGCCGCCAGGCCGCCGACGAACGTGCCCGCGGCGCTGGCGAGCCCGAAGGCCAGCAGGAAGGCGCTGACCAGGCCGCCGGAGATGTCGGTGACCTCCTCCAGCCACGGGGCGAGATAGGTGAACACGGTGAACTGGCCGCACATGAGCGTGAAGCCCACGGCCAGCATCGCCAGCACCCGCGGCGCGAACGCGCACCGCGCCTGTTCGGCGAAGCCGCCGGTGCCGCTGCCCTCGACCGGCGGGACGAAGACCAAGGTGGCTATCAGGGCGAGGCAGCCGAGGATGATGATCCCGGTGAACGTCGCCCGCCAGCCGAACGTCTGCCCGATCAAAGTGCCCAGCGGAATGCCGAGGACGGTGGCCACGGCGATGCCGCCGAAGACCATCGACATCGCCCGGCCCTTGCGTTCCTCGGGCACGATGCTGGCGGCCACGACCGACGCGATCCCGATGAACAGCCCGTGGATCGAGCCCGTGAGGAACCGCGCGACGACGAGCATGCCGAATCCGGTCGCCACCACGGCGAGCGCGTTCCCGGCGATGTAGCAGCTCAGGCACATCCAGGCGAGGAAGCGGCGGCCGTACCGCGTGGTCAGCGCGTTGAGGATCGGGCCGCCGAAGGAGATCCCCAGTGCGTAGGCGGTCACCAACTGGCCTGTCGTACTGATCGACACGGACATGTCCTCGGCGACGAGGGGAAGGACGCCGACGATGACAAGCTCGGCCGTGCCGACGACGAACGCCCCCAGCATCAGGGTCGACAGAGCCAGCTGACTACGGTAGCGGTGCCCCTCTAGTTGCGTGATGACACTCATCGATGCACCACCTTGACTCCTCGTTAGCAGGACTTTCGAATTCTTTTGGAGGCTTTGATTGGCCGGGCCGGGCCAGGCGCCGGACGGCATTGCGCGGCACGGTGGCGACTTTTAATTCAAGACATGATGCCGGCGGCCCACAAGATTTGCGGGCGAGACGGGGCCGACTGCGTGATGTCGGTAAAGGCCTGGCGGTACGGGTCGCCGCTTGGTCACTTCGGCGCCATCGATGGTCGCCGATGGACAATCTCCGCCGAGTCGGTTTCGTCCGCCGGCAGGGCACTGACGCAAGCGATCGGCGCGCTGCGGAATCGTGGGCATGAGGTCATCAACGCCTGCGTTTTCTCGGCGGGCGACGGCGCTGGAGTGGACAAACCGCACGCTCTTGGAGCTTTCTTGGGTGGGCGGTTTGCCCGGCTGCGCGAGCCCGGATCCCCGTGTCGCCGCAATGGCCGGTGTGTCCGTTATCTGAAATATCGGGGTTGAGTGACCGAGCGACCGAGTGGCCACCGGTTGCCGTTGGTGAAGTCGGGACGATGGCCTCGTTAGGTCGTGCGCACTATCGCGCCGCCCGTATCCAGGGGCCGAGGCCGCCGATTCGCTCCGCCTTGACCCGCACCTGATAGCCGTCCCGCGGGTCCGCCCACGGCTGGAAGGTGGTGTCCGGGCCCAGATAGCGCGTGGCGAACTCGCGCAACAGCCCTAGTCCGCCGCCTTCGGTGACCTCGGCGGAGCCGCGCACCCACAGGTATTCCTTCAGCCCCATCTGGCTGATCCGATCCGATTCGATGGAGATCGCCACGCGCGGATCGCGGCGCAGGTTGCGAATCTTTTTGGTCATCGTCGACGACGCGAAGACGATATCTCCGTCGTCCCAGCCGATCCAGACGCAGGTGAGGTGCGGGGCGCCGTCGGCGTTCAACGTGACGACGTGGCCGAGGGCGGTGGATTCGACCAAGGCTTTAGCCTCTTCCGGCAGGGCAGTCATAATTGTCCAGATTCAGCGAAAGTAGGGCTGTGTCGGGTTCCGCGCCATTCTATCAGCGCCGCCAATGCCAATAGCGGCGACCCGGTCGATCTCGCGTCCTGGGCCCGCCGGCGCGCCCGGCATCTCCTGTGCGCCGCGAGGCGGCGGCAGGGTCGGAGCAGACGTCGTGCCGGCTATCAGCTAACAGAGTGCATCCGAGTTAATTGCGTGTTCTTGTCGCGCGGTTAGGTGCTCGGTAAAAGGGGTGACATCCGAAGCGACTCAGGAGTGGTGACCGTGACGGTGGATGGAACCATTTCCAGGACCGTAAGAGAAGCGACCCTGGAGCTATTTCGAGACCTGGGCATGACGACAATCTTCAGCAATCCGAGTCATACGGAGATGAAGCTGTTCGAGTCGTGGCCCGATGACATGCGGTTCGTGATGGGCCTGCAGGAGGCCGCGGTCGTGAGCATGGCCGACGGCTACGCGCAGGGCACCGGCCGGCCGGCGCTTGTGATCATTAACGGCGGCCCCGGCCTGGGCAACGCCATGGGCTCGGTCTACACGGCCGCGTCCGCCCACACGCCGATGGTGATCTTGGGTGGCCAGCAGGCGAGGAAGATGCTGCTCGGCGAGCCCTTCCTGAACGCCCGCGAGGCCACCAGCCTGCCCCACCCGTACATCAAGTGGAGTGGCGAGCCGGCCCGCCCGCAGGACGTGCCGGCGGTGCTCGCCAAGGCTTATCACATCGCCGCCCAGCCGCCGCAGGGCCCGGTGTTCGTGGCCGTCCCCGAAGACGACTGGGTGCGCCCGGCGAGCCCCACGCCGCTGCCCTCCCGGACCGTCGAGACCGCGGTCATTCCCGATCCCGCGGTGCTCGCCCGGCTCGCCGACGTACTGAACGCGGCCGAACGTCCCGGCCTGGTCGCCGGCCCCACGGTGGACGCCCAAGGAGCGCGCCAAGATCTGATCCGGCTCGCCGAGCGCCTCAACGCCCGGGTCTGGGGAAGCCCGGTATGGCCGCGCAGCAGCTTCCCGGAGAACCACCCGCTGTTCGGCGGCGTCTTGCCGCCGATCCCGGAGATGGTCGCCCAGCGCCTCGCCGAGCACGACGTGGTCGTGGTCTTCGGCAGCCCGATGTTCACCTTGTTCACGACGGCGGACCTGTTCTCCATGGCACCGGCCGGCGCGGACCTGAGCGACCAGCCGGCGATGCCGGAGGGCACCGACTTCTACCACGTCACCGACAACCCGGAGGCGGCGGCATGGTCGATGGCCGGCTCCAGCTTCGTGTGCCCGCCGGGTCCGGCCGTCCAACAGCTTGTCCCGCTGGTGCGTGAGCGTGAGCGGACCCCGCTCCCGCCGGTCAGAGAGCCGATCCCCATCCCGTCCCCGTCGGAGCCGCTCACCCAGGCGTACCTGTTCCACCTGCTCTCCCAGGAGCTCCCCGAGGACGCCGCGCTCTTCGAGGAACTGCCCATCGCCCGCGCCGACTTCCACGAGCAGATTCCGCTGGGCCCGGACAACGGCTACTTCGCCACCGCGAGCGGTGCCCTCGGTTTCCCGTTCGCCGGCGCGGTAGGGTACGCCATCGCCCGGCCCGACCGGCGGGCGGTGGCGGTGATGGGCGAGGGCTCGGCGCAGTACACCCTGCACGCCCTGTGGACCGCCGCGCAGCAGCAGGCTCCCGTGACGTTCGTCATCCCCAACAACTCCGGCTACCTGTCCCTCAAGTACTACCTCGGCGAGGAGAGCCAGCAGGCCTGGCAGGTCGGCTGGGACCTCAGCGGGGTGGACATGGCGGCCCTCGCCCGCGGTTTCGGCTGCCCGGCCGAGCGGGTCGAGTCACCCGACCAGTTGCAGGAGGCCCTCAAGTCCGCGCTGAACGCGGACGGCCCGATGCTGCTCGACGTCGTCGTCCAGGACCCGGGTCTGTTCCGGCTCTGACGCCGCCCTTCGGCAGGGGCGCCACCGCACCTGGTGGCGCCCCGACCCGTGGGTACGGGGGTGCGCCTATCCGCTGCCGCCCTGATCAAAAGACGGCTTCGGAGAGCAGTTCGACCTGCCCGGGGTCCGGGCTGCAGGGGAAGAGGAGCAACTCGTGGCAGCCCGCCCGCTCGTAGGCGGCGATCGTGTCGCGGATCATCGTGACGTCGGTGAGCGCGGACGCGGCCAAGCGAGCGGCGGCCGCGCCCTCAATGGCGTAGTGGTCTGACAGGAACGCCTCCGCGTCCTCGCGAGCCCGCGGCCCCAGGCAGAAGTAGGGCAAGGCCATCAACCGCGGCTCACCGTCCCGGCCATGGCATGCCCAGGCTCGCCGGACGCCGTCCGCGCCCTGCTGGAACGTCTCGACCCCGCGGCTTCCCGCGATCCAGCCCGCGCCCCAGGTCGCCACGCGTTCGTAGGCCCGCTCGCTCCCGCCGCCGAAGACGATCTGAGAGCGCCGCACGCCCGCGTCCGGGCCGATCGCCCCGGCAAAGCCGCGCGGCTCACCGGACCAGACGCGCGTCATCTCCTCCAACATCGCGTCGAACCGCCGGCCCCGCTCGCCGAACGCGACGCCGGAGGCCGCATAGTCATCGCGGTATCCGCCGACCGCCATGCCCAGCACCAGACGGCCACCGGACAGGTGGTTCACGGTCGCCGTCTGCTTGGCCAGCAGCGCCGCGTTGCCGCGGAAGGGCACCAGAAGTATGGAGGTCATCAGCCGGATCCGCCGGGTGACCGCCGCCGCCGCGCCGAGGGTCACCAGCGGCTCGGTATTGCCGTAGACGAGGCGGTCGATCACGCCGAGCGTCGAAAAGCCGCGCTCCTCCGCCGCCATGGCCCATTCGATGATCTCCCGGCCACTGGTGCCCGGGATGGTGGAGGGGAGTCCGATGCCGATGTCCATACCTCCCAAGCCTTCATTCCGTCCCAGCCGGCGATCAAGTTGCGATCAAGCACCGCTTGAGGGCGCGTCCCGTTCGGCGGACCGGGGTGTGCCACCCGGAGCGAAAGCCGGCGGCCCGGGGCGCGTCTTGCTGGTGCGTTCCCGGGCCGCCTCGGCGGGGGTTGCGGATATTGACGTGGATGGTGGCGGGTGCCGGACCCGGCTAGTCGTTCGGCGTCAGATAGGTGACCTCAGCGAGCTTGAAGTCGACGCCGGCGACGATCGGATCGAAATACTCCCGGTACTCGCGGATCTTGCCGGTGTCGTCGAACTTGAAGATGCCGACGAACGTGTTCCGGTATTTCCGGCCGCTCCGCAATACGCTGTCGGACTCGAAGCGGACGATGACGGCGTCGCGATCCGTCCATAGTTCCTGGATCGGGAAGCTCAGCGTGTCGAACAGTCCCGGGGTGTTCTTCCAGCGGTCGTAGATGGCGGTCTTGCCCGCGAGCCGTCGCGGGAACATCTCCGTCCCGAACGGATAGAACTGTTCGGCGTCCTCCGCCCACAGTTCGATCCAGGAATCGATGTCCTTCTCCTCAAGGAGGCGAAGGAAGGAGCGCACCGTCGAAACATTGCGACGACGAGCCGAGCTGAGGTGGGTGTGGTCCTCGGTCGTTGTCATCGGTGCGCTCCTTCGCGTCGGTATGGTCATCGGGGTTCGGGGCCGATGATCCAGTGCTCGCGCGTCACCATCTCGTGGATGTAGCGCGGCTCGACGAACGTCTGCAGATCCTCGTTGACCTGCTTGAACTCCGGTGACTCCACCGCCGCCGACAGGGCGTCGACGTCGTCGAACCACAGCTGGTAGGCGGCGTCAAGCACCGCTTCGCCGATGCCGTAGTAGCCGTCCCGGGTGTGGCACTGCAGGTAGCGGCGCAGGCCGGGCACCTTCTGGACCAGATTGGCGTGCTCGCCCAGGCTGCGCGCCCGGAAGTCGGCCAAAGGCAGGCCCTCCCGCCGCTTCACCAGCATGATCGCCTTGACCCAGTTCGTCTCTTTGGTCAGCGGTGGGCCGGGCAGCACCTCGTGCGCGTCCGTGTCGAGCACCACCGTGCGCCAAAAGGCCGCCCACCTCGGCTCGTCGAGCCGGGCGCCCTCGAGGAACTCCGGAGTCTGCAGGGAGGCGAGTTGCTCCTCCTCGTTCGCCAGCCAGATCTCCGCGACCCCGCTCCACAGCGGCTCCTTGTCCTCGGGGCCGAACGGGATCCGCGTGTCGATCATGTACTTGCGGATCTGCGGGATTTTGCTCGCGTACTGGGGAGCGTGTACGTCGAGCCAATAACGCTGGAACTCTTCCTCGCTCATGCCGGGCTTCGGCGCGGCGAAAATGAGCTGATGAATCATGTCGCTCTTCCCCTTTATCTGAGAATTCAGACCTTGTAGCGCTTGAGGACGTCCTCGGCGAAACCCAGGTAGTCCCGCAGCGGCCAGACTTCTTCGAATTCCAGGTACTCCCGCATGGGCAGCCGGCCGAGCGCGGTACGGTCGAGTTCCTCGGCGTTGGGGGCGTCGATGATGCCGATCACCCGCTTTTGTGCGGCGACTTTCCACAGGCCGACCGCGAAGCCGGAGTCGAGGGTCTCCTTGGCGTGTTCGGCCTCTTCGGACTCGATGTCCCACAGTTCATCGAGCGTGATGCGGCCTTCGTGGTTCCATTTCATCTGGACGTAGAACAGCATCTGGATTCAGCTCCTCCATCAGCCGCGCCGGGCGCGGATCAGCTCGGTCAGCGAATGTTCTGGCCCGAATACCTCGGCCGCGATGTCTTGGGGGGTCTTGCCGTCGTGGCCGACCAGTTCCAGCGACGCGCCGGCGTCGATGACCGCGCGAGCGCACTCCTCGTACCCGTGCCACAGCGCGTCGTGCAGCGGCGTGTAGCCATTGGTCGCGCCCTGGAAGTTCAGATCCACGCCGGGCCACGCGGCGATCATCTGGGTCAGCTCGACATGCCCGTTGTAGACGGCCTTGTGCAGCGGGACCGCGCCGAAGGTCGGCTCGGTCGCGTTGACGTCGGCCCCGGCCTCGAGCAGCAGCCGCGCGATCTCGGTGTGCCCGTCGCGCGCCGCCACCAGCAGCGGCGTGTGGGCGTCGTTGAAGCCGTTCACGATGGGGAAGCGCTCGTCGATCTCCACACCCTCGGCGATCAGCCGGCGGACCTCGGCGACGTCGTCGCGGGTGACAGCGGCCATCAGGCGCTGCGACTCGGCCTTGCGCTCATCGCCGGCCTGCCGGTCCTTGAGGTACCGCTCGGCCAGCAGCAGCCGTTCCTTGCCGATCGTGTTGACGTTGAGCTCGTACTCGAAGTGCTCCTTGAGCGAGAAGCCGTAGTGCGTGCTCAGGTTCAGCCCGGCGCCCTGGTCCAGCAGGTACTTCGCGAGCTCGGGGTACTTGTACCAAAGCGCGTCCATGAGCGGGGTGTGCCCGGTGGTCGGCGCCACCGCGTCAACGAACGCCCCGGCCTCCACAATTGCCTTGACCACGTCCAGGTTGCCGCCTTGGCAGGCCTTGTGCAGGGCGGTCGCACCGGCATTGGCGTCCCCGGTGAACACGTCCGCGCCGGCGCCCAGCAGCAGCTGGACCATCTCCGGGTCCGCGTTGCCCGCCGCGATCATCAGCGGCGTGAGGCCGGTCCCGTCCTCCCTGGCGTCCGGGTGCGCGCCGGCGGCGAGCAGCGTCCGCGCGGCGACCTGATCCCGCTCGCGCGCGGCCCGAACGAGCCGGGCACCCGCGTCCGACACGCCGCGGATCGCGCGGATGATGGGGGACGGGTCGGTGTAGGACTTCCAGCGAATGATCTTGCCATCGCGCACGGTGAGACGCTGGATGAACTCGATCTCGAACGGGATCTCGGTGTCCCGGACGGTGGAATTCTCGTGGATGACGCCGAACGCCTCGTCGCCGTCGACGGCCAGGCTGACGAGTTCTTCGCTATTTACCTCACAGACCCCGACAAAGACTTTGAAGCTCGCCAGCACCTCATCTCGTCCGTGGTACGTGCCGATCCACGGCATATCGGTGTTGTAACCGGGGACCGGTATGTAGTTGATGAACTCCACGGCCGGATCGAGAAATTCGAGGGCCGTCGCGATGTCGCCGGTGGTGAGTGCCTTGAACCAGCCTTCGGCGACGTCGCGCGTCACATTCTCGTTGCTCACGATGATCAACCTTTCTCGACTGCCGCTTTGACAGCCGAAGGCGCCTGCGCATAAGTGGCTCCAGATTCATTCCCGTGTGCTGGCGGGCACAAGGTTTGACGCGCAGGCACGCCGCACTCCCATGGATTCACCAAGAGACTGCGTGAGGTCGCCCCGAGCTAATCAACAGCGATTTCGCGGGGCGCGGCACGGCCCGCCGCCCGATCCCGCCGCGACGGCGAGGCGGGTGAGGCGCGGTGGCATCCGGGCGATGCCGGCGTCGCCGCCGGATTCGTGTCAGGCCCGGCCCGCGGTGTCAACGGAGCGTTGACAACAATTGCATCGGCTCGGCCGATACCCGTCAAGCCGGGCCGGTCATAGCCTTATAAGTGAACATCGAAAAACGTCTCGGGAAGGAACGGATATGGACCGGCCGCGCACCATCGGCAGCTCACCGGCCGGCCACACCGGCCATTCCGATTTCGTTATCAGGTGGGAAGGTGCCATCGCGATCCACGTGCCAACCGGTACGCCGCGTACCTGCGTGGAGCCGGCGGACCGCCGATGATCGTCAGGGCCCACCGACTCGCGGCGTCCCCGAACCGGCTGGCCGTACTGCCTGGGTTACAGGGTCCCCCCAGGCAGTCGGCCGGTCGTGGCACGTCGCCGTCGCGGCACCGGCTCCGGCGGCGCGCCACATCACAACGACTTCGCCGTGGCCAGCCATGGGCCGTCGTGGCCGACTCACGCGGCGGCCCATGGTTCCCACGGGCGACCGGCTCCGTTGCCGGCGGAATTCGGGCCGGCGCGGTGTCCACAAACCTGGCCGCGTCGCCGCCGGGCGTCCGCGCTTACCGTCGCCGGCCGCGGACCCGGTAGACGGTGATGGACACCGCACTAGGCGGCGGGGGCGAGGCCGTTACGGTAGGCGAAGGCGACCAGCTGGGCCCGGTTCCGCAACTCGAGCTTGTGCCGGATCCGGTAGATGTGGGTACGCACGGTCGCCTCGGTGATCTGGAGCTCTTTGGCGATCTCCAGCCCGGACATGCCGCGGGCGACCAGGCCGAGCACCTCCCGTTCGCGCGGGCTGAGGCCGGCCACGGCGAGGTTCACCTGCCCGTTCGGCCGAGCCGCGCGCTCAAAGAACCAGTCGAGGAGCTTGCGGCTAACGCACGGAGCCAGCATCGCCTCGCCGGCCGCGACCACGCGCACGGCGGTGGCCATCTCGTCGGTGCCGGTCTCTTTGACGACGAGGCCCATGGCGCCCGCCTCCAGGAAGCTCATGATCTTCACGTCGTCGTCGCGGGGGGTGAACACCAGCACGCTCGGCGCCGGTTCAATGGGTTCCCGCTGGAGGCGACGCGTCAGTTCGACGCCCGACAGCCCGGACAGCGTCGCGTCCGTGATGACGACATGGGGGTGCAGGCGGCGCGTCATGACCAGCGCCTCGATGCCGCTGTCCGTGGTGCCCACGACCTCGATGTCGGGTTCGGCCGCGAGAACGGTCCGCATGCCCTCGCGTACCACGGGCAGCGCGTCGCAGACCAATACACGCGTCGCCATGATCACTCCCTGGATTCACCTGGCGTCAATGATCATGCCAGCGCGGCGCCCTGAAAGCCTTTCTAGGCGCGAAGGCACAATGTTCTTCGTGCCTTTCGGAAAAGAGCGGGTACCGGCAGTTTGCAACTCGACCGATTCGGCCGGAGTATCTCGAACCGCGGCGGGAGATAAAAATCCGGTCTCCCAAGCCGCAAGCGTCATGATCGAAAATTATGATCCAGTGACCGCCGAGTCAATGGCGCCGCGCCCCGGCCGTGGTGACTTATCGAAGTTTACGCCGTACTCGGCCAACTCTGTCCGTGCCGGCGTGCATCATTCAGGTGTTGGCCTGATACTGATGCAGCAGTGTCACCGCCATCGCGCCCTCGCCCACGCTCGAGGCGATGCGCTTGACCGAGCCGGCCCTGGCGTCCCCGACGGCGAACACACCGGGCATGCTGGTCTCGAGGAGCAATGGGTCCCGAGGCAGGTCCCAGCCGGGCAGTTCCTCGCGCGGGCGCAGATCGGGTCCGGTCAGCAAGTAGCCGTCGTTGTCGCGGCACACCGCGCCATCGAGCCAGTCGGTGCGCGGCCGCGCACCGATGAAGGTGAAGACGTTCTCGGCCTCCTCCGTGGTGACCGTGTCGTCGTCCAGCTTGTGCAGGGTGATGCGCTCGAGCCGGTCGGTGCCGTCGACCGCGATCAACTTGGTACGCGGCCACACCGCGATGTTGGCGGTGGCCTCGATGTCCTCGAGGAGATAGCGCGACATCGTGGCCTCGAGACCGTCCGACCTGATCAGCATGACGACCTGTTGAGCGTGCTGGGCGAAGTGCAGCGCGGCCTGGCCGGCGGAGTTCGCGCCGCCGACGATCCACACCCGTTGCCCCTTGCACGACGTGGTCTCGGCCGTGGTCGCGCCGTAGTAAATGCCCGCCCCTTCGAAGCGCTCCGCGCCATCGGCGTCGAGCCGCCGATACGACAGCCCGGGGGCCAGTATGATCATCCCCGCGCTGATCTCTCGCCCATCGGAGAGCGTGAGGATCTTCGCCCGGCCCGCCGAGCGCAGCGCGACCGCCGCCACCGGCGAAAGGAGATCCGCGCCGAAGCGGCGCGCCTGGGCCACCGCCCGCCGGGTCAGTTCGGCTCCGGAGATCCCCGCGGGAAACCCGAGGTAGTTCTCGATCCGGCTGGACATCCCGGCCTGCCCGCCCGGGACGTAGGCGTCGAGCAGCAGCGTGGACAGCCCTTCTGAGGACGCGTAGACGGCCGCGGCGAGACCGGCCGGCCCGCCTCCGACGATGGCCACGTTGTAGTGCGGGCGGCTGGCCTCGCTGTTCAGGCCGAGCACCTTGACCAGGTCGGTCGTGCTCGGCCGGACGAGCTTGGTGCCGTCGGGCAGCAGGACCGCGGGGAGTTCGGTCTCGGCGACGTCCGTGACCGTGTCGCGCTCGACGTCGAGGAAGCGGAACGGCTGGTGATGGCGGGTGAGGAAGTCCCGCAGATGATGGGTGGCCGGTACGAACCGGTGGCCGACGAGCTGGATGCCCGCGTACGGCGGCTGGTAGGAGGCCTGCCATTCATCCAGCAGTTCGTCGAGCACCGGGTAGAGCCGCTCCTCCGGCGGCTCCCAGGGCTTGACCAGGTAGTGATCGAGCCGCACCCGGTTGATCGCGGCGATGGCCACGCCGGTGTCGGCGTACGCGGTCAGCAGCACGCGGCGGGTGGTGGGGAAGCGGCCGAGCGACTCGGCGAGGAAGTCGACTCCCGGCATCTCCGGCATCCGCTGGTCGACAAGCAGCAGCGCGGGCTCTTCGCGGCGTTCGCGCAGGGTGTCGAGGATGCGCAGGCCCTCGCTCGCCGACGTTGAAGCGATCACTCGGTAACGATCTTGATAAGCTCGAGTCAGGTCGCGTCGGATGGCTCGCAGCACATGCGGGTCGTCGTCGACGGCGAGCAATACCGGACGGTGGGACTCAAGCATAAGAATTCCGATCGCTTCGACTTCACGCGCATGACAAGGTGGACCGGCGAGCGGCCTCCCGCGTATTCTGCGACATGCGGACTTTGCCGTATAGCGGCACATCACGAAGTGCGTCCGCGCACATTCATTCCTCCGCTTGCGTTGCTCCCCGAAAATACCCGGCCGAGCCGATTACCGGCGCCCCGGCGGGCAGCTCGAAGGCGCCGGCAAGAGCGCAATTCGAGGGTCCCGCAAACGCCCGAATTCTTCGGGCCACCTCGGTCGGTGGGCCTCTCGTTAGTGGCGGATGGAGCTCTGAGATGACGGGGGCGGCTCGGCGACGGTAGCGCTGAGCCAGCTCATCGCGGCCTTGCCGGACACGACCCGGCTGGTCAAGGTGCCCACGTCGGTGATCGTGATGATGATCTCGTCGCCGGCCAGCAATGTGAAGGGGAGATCGGGGACAAGCGAGGTACCCGTCGCGAGCACGACGCCGTCGGGAAAGTCGTCCGCGCGGAACAGGTAACGCACGAGGTCGTCGAACCTGCGCTGCAGGAGGCTGGTGGCGGCGCTGCCGGTCCACGCCTGCGCGCCGTCGCGGCGGATGGTCAGGGTGATGTCGAGGTCGTACGGGTCGGTGATCTCCCAGGCGGGGCGGATCGCCGGGCCGGCGGCGCAGCCGCCGAGATAGATCTTCGCCTGCGGAAGGTACAGCGGGTTCTCGCCCTCGATGGTCCGCGAGCTCACGTCGTTGACGACGGTGTAACCGACGATTTCGGCGTGCCGGTTCACCACGAGGCCGAGTTCGGGCTCGGGTACGTCGATGCCCGAGTCGGTGCGGATCGCCACCGTCTCGCCGTCGCCGGTCACGCGCCAGGCCGCGGACTTGAAGAACAGTTCTGGCCGCTCTGCTTCGTAGACCTGCTGGTAGACATCGGCTGCCCGTTCGCTCTCGACGACCCTGGCCTCCCGGGAGCGGTGATAGGTGACCCCGGCCGCCCAGACTTCCATGTGACCGTCGACCGGTGGAAGCAGCCGGACCGCGGCGGCGTCGTGTCGCGGCCCCTCGGCACCAACACAGCGCTCGCGCAGCGAGGCGGCCGGAAGCCGGAGCATTTCCCCGATGCCGCTCACCCCGGTCAGTTCGGTGACGGTGACGCCGTCCGTGACCCCCACAGCGCTCTCATTGGCTTCGTCGGCGTGTCCTCGTACTTCCTGATCGGTCGACCCGTTGGCCTGAACAGGTCCGGCGGGCAGCGGAAAGCCGCCGGCGGGAGGGGCGACGAAGCGGACGATGTGCATGGAGATCCTCGCTTTCGGTCGCGC
>OBLR010000015.1_pt1 | contig 22802 bp, 22 predicted proteins | sample 1519891 | NCBI WGS metagenome assembly OBLR01 (sample SAMEA3113583, study PRJEB22503) | soil metagenome | reverse complement strand
GGCCTGGTAGCCGGGTACCTCGACGCCGACGTGGGCCAATCGACCGTCGGGCCGCCCGCCACGGTGGGGCTCAAGCTCTGCCGGTTGACCTCCGACCTCGATCCGGACGCGCTGGCCCGGGCCGATCAGCTGGGCTTCGTGGGAGCCACGTCGCCTCAGGGGCACCTGCTCCCCCTGGTCACCGGGACCAGGCTGCTGCTGGATGGGGCCCGGGAGTCGGGGGCCGACCTGGTGGTGGTCGACACCACCGGCCTGGTCTCCGGTGTGTACGGGCAGGTGCTCAAGTTCCACAAGGTCGCGGTGCTCCAACCGGACCTGGTCGTGGGCCTGGCTCGCGGCGGCGAGCTCGAGCCGCTGCTCGGCGTGATCCGCCGGTTCCATCCGGCCGAGGTGCTGGCGGTCGATGTCCACCGAGACGTGATGCCGACCTCCGTGGAACAGCGGGCGGCGACCAGAGAGGAATCGATGCGCCGGTACTTCCAGGAGCCGCTCCACCGGTGGCGGGTCAAGCCCACCGTGTTCATGCCGGCCCTCCCCGCCCTGTTCGACCTCTCCGTCCTGGACCATCTGGTGGTCGGTCTATCGGACGGGAAGGGCCGGTGCATCGGGCTGGGCTACCTGGAGCACCTGGCCGACGATGGGGCGCTCCGGTTGATCTCCCCGGTGGCGGACGCCCCGAAAGCCCTTATCCTAGGGTCGGTCCGGCTCGAGGACGGGTTCCGTGCCCGGCGGGTCGACCTCCGGAACCTGTTCGGGTCCGACTGATCGAAAGGAACGCATGCCCTCGGTCATCAAGAAGCGGCGCAAGAAGATGCGCAAGAAGAAGCACAAGAAGCTTCTGAAGAAGACTCGCTGGCAGCGGCGTCAGCGCGGCAAGTAGCGTGCGCCGCGTCGCCGCGGCAGCCCTGATGGCGGTCCTTCCGGTCGGGTGCGGTACCGAGCCGCAGCCTCCGGCCCGCACCGCCCGATTCACCACCGCGGACGGCGTCGATCTGGTCGGCGACGTCCGGGGACGGGGCCCAGCCGGTGTGGTCCTGGCCCACATGTTCCCCTCGGACCGCACGGTGTGGACGGGGTTCGCCGAGTCGCTGGCGGCCGAGGGGTTCCACGTCCTGAACTTCGACTTCCGCGGGTACGGTCAGTCTGGGGGATCCCGGGACCTGTCGCTGCTCTGGGAGGATGTCCTGGCCGCGGCCGACGAGCTTCGGGCCCGAGGCGCCCGTCGCGTGGTCCTGGTCGGGGCCAGCATGGGAGGGACGGCGGCACTGGTGGCCGCGGCGCGGGAAGAGTTCGACGGCGTGGTGACGCTGTCCGCCCCCTCAACGTTCATGGGCATCACCGCGCCACCCGACGTTGTGGCCGCCGTGGACGAGCCGAAGCTGTTCCTGGCGGCGGAGGGCGACGGCAGGGCCGCTGCCACCGCTCAGCAGTTCTACACCACGGCTCCGGGGGCCAAGCGAGTGGAGATCGTCACCGGGGACGATCACGGCACGGCCCTGCTGGAGGGCGGTCAGGCCCAGATCGTCCGGACGCACGTGCTCACGTTCCTGCGAGCCAATACCGAGCCGTGATCCGGCCTATCCTGTTCCTGTCCGACTTCGGCCTCGAGGATGAGTACGTCGGGCTGTGCCACGCCGTGATGGCCCGCGTCACGCCGGACGCCAGGGTGATCGACGTCCACCATGGCATCCCCCCTCAGGACATCGCCACGGGAGCGCTCACCCTGGTCCAGGCGGTGACCTACGGGCCGGGGGACGCTGTCGTGCTGGCGGTGGTCGATCCCGGTGTTGGGACGGGGCGGCGAGGCGTCGCCGTGGAGGCGGGTCCGGCGATCCTGGTCGGTCCCGATAACGGCGTCCTGATGCTGGCCGCCGAGGCCCTCGGGGGGATCCGGCGGGCCGTCTCGCTGGAGCCCGGCCGGGTCGTGTCGTGGCCGGTCTCGAACACGTTCCACGGCCGGGACGTGTTCGCTCCTGCGGCCGCTCGGTTGGCGGGAGGGGCGGATCTCGCCGACGTCGGAGGGGAGATCGGCGTCGAGACGCTCACCGAGCTCCTCTTCGGCGAGCCGCTGGTGGAGCGGGAGCGGCTTGCCACCACGGTGATCGGCGTCGACCGCTTCGGGAACGTCCGCCTGGGAGCCCGCCCGGCCGATCTCGAGGCGGCGGGCCTGGCGGGGGGCGACCTGGTGCTACTTCGGGAGGACACCCAGATCCCGGTCCGGCGAGTGGCGACCTTCGGCGCCCTGGGGAGGGAAGAGGTCGGGCTGGTCGTCGACTCGGCCGGATGGCTGGCCGTGGTCCGGAACGGTTCCCGTGCCGCCGATGCCCTGTCGCTTCGTCGCGGCGACGCGGTGGAGCTCCACAGCCGGGTAGGGTGAGGCTCGTGGGTCAGCGGGTCTTGATCACCGGGATCTCCGGGTACCTGGCCGGGAGGCTGGCCGGCCGTCTGGAGCAGGACCCGGGCGTGGAATACGTGGTCGGAGTCGGTCTCGAGGAACCTCACGCCGACCTGGATCGGACCGAGTTCGTCCGGGCGGACATCCGGAACCCGCTCACCGTCAAGGTGCTGCAGACCACCGAGGTCGACACGGTGGTCCATCTCCACATCCTGACCACCCCCGCCGGTGCCGGTGGCCGGAGCCAGATGAAGGAGGTCAACGTGATCGGCACCATGCAGCTCCTGGGGGCCTGCCAACGTGCCGAACTCGTGCGGAAGGTTGTCATGAAGTCGACCACGGCGGTGTACGGTGCCGATCCGCGGGACCCGGCCCTCTTCACGGAGGACATGACCGCTCGGACCGAACCCCGTCACGGCTACACGAAGGACGCCGTGGAGATCGAGCGGTACGCTCGGAGCTTCGCCCGTCGTCGACCCGATGTCGCCCTCACGCTTCTTCGCTTCGCGAACTTCATCGGGCCCGGCATCGAGACGCCGTTCACCCGGTACCTCTCGTTCCCCGTGGTCCCCACGCCGATGGGTTTCGATCCCCGGCTTCAGTTCCTCCACGAGGACGACGCCGTGGAGGTGCTCTACCGCGCCGTGCGCCAGGACCACCCCGGGGTGTTCAATGCGGCCGCCGAAGGGATCGTGTTCCTGTCCCAGGCCATCCGGCTGCTGGGACGGGCCTCCGTCCCGGTGATCGTCCCTCTGGCCGCCCCGCTGGCCTCGGTGGTGCGCCGGCTGGGGGTGGTCGACCTTCCCACCGACCAGCTGCGTCTGCTCCTGTACGGGCGGGTGGCCGACATCGTCCGTCTTCGCGAAGGATTCGGATACACACCCCGGTACTCGACCCGGGAGGCGCTCCTGGACTTCGCTCGAGGGCGCGACGTCCGGCGGTTGGTGTCCACCGGACGGCTCGAGGGCTGGGAACGGGACGCCTACGCGTTCCTCCGCCGGAAGAACCAGGAGCGGTTCGAACGCAGTGGGAGGCGGTGATGGCGGAGGTCATCCCGATCACCGGCCAGGGTGACCACCAGGCGAGCTGCCGCGCGCTGACCACCTCGGGACGCCGGTGTCGCAATCGGGTCACTGGATCCGACGGCTACTGCGGGGTCCATCGGCGGCCTCGTCGGGAAGCGCCTCCGGACGCCGACCGCCTGGGCGGGCTGCTGCGCTTCGTCCGGCGCCGGCTGACCGGTGAGTACGAAGTGGACGAGTTCGGATTCGACCCCGAGCTCACCGAGGAGGTCCTGGCGCCGCTTGCTCGGTTCTTCCACCGGCGCTGGTGGCGGGTCGATTGGATCGGCTTGGAGAACGTGCCCTCGACGGGTGCGGCCCTCCTGGTCAGCAACCACGCCGGCACGCTTCCGTGGGACGCGCTGATGATGAAGTTCGGGGTGCTGGACGAGCACCCGGCCCACCGTCACGTCCGGCTTCTGGCGGCCGACCTGGCGTTCGAGATGCCCTTCGTGGGCGCCCAGGCCCGCAAGTCCGGCAATACCCTGGCCGCCGCGGACGACGCCTTCCGGTTGCTCGACCGGGGGCAGGTCCTGGGCGTGTTTCCCGAAGGGTTCAAGGGCGTGGGCAAGCCGTGGCGCCAGCGCTACAAGCTCCAGCGGTTCGGTCGCGGTGGGTTCATCGAGATCGCCCTCCGGGCCCGGTGCCCGATCGTCCCCGTGTCGATCGTCGGTTCGGAAGAGATCTATCCGATGATCCACAACGCGAAGACGATGGCCCGGCTTTTCGGGTTCCCCTACTTCCCGATCACGCCGTTCTTTCCCTGGCTCGGGCCGTTGGGGATGGTCCCGTTGCCGTCGAAGTGGATCGTCGAGTTCGGTCCACCGATATCCACGGCCGATTTCCCCGTCGATGCCTGGCAGGACCCGATTACCGTGTTCGAGATGACGGACCGGGTGCGGGAGGAGATCCAGCAGGCCCTGGACCGGAACGTGATGACCCGGCGGTCCGTCTTCTTCTAGCGGGATGGCTCACCGAGATCTCCCGACCCTGATCCTCCGCGTGGAGGGCGCCGCTCTCCTGGTGGCGACGGTGTTCCTGTATGCCCGGTACGGGAACGGATGGCTCCTGTTCGCCCTGCTCATCCTGGCTCCGGATATCTCGATGGTCGGGTACCTGGCCGGGCCGGGGACCGGAGCGGTCGTCTACAACCTCGGCCACACCACCGTACTCCCGCTGGGCCTGCTCCTGGGCGGTGTGATCGGCAGCAACGAGCTCGTCCTCTCCGTCGCCCTGGTGTGGCTGACTCACCTCGGGATGGATCGGATGATGGGCTTCGGCCTCAAGCGTGCGAGCGGGTTCGGGGACACGCATCTGGGTCGGATCGGACGGGGACGGACCCGCTCGAGCGACTAGCGGGCCAGCTGCCGGACCGGTCCGGGGACGCCGACCCCCTCGTCGAGCCTGGCGGCCCAGGCTTCCAGCCACGCCGGCACGGCCGCCGCCGGGATCGGCTCGCTGAGGTGGAAGCCTTGGGCGACGTCGCAGCCCAGGGTGCCCAGGCGAGTCCATAGCTCCGCTGACTCAACCCCCTCGGCGATCACCTGGAGGCCGAGGTTCCGGCCGAGATCGATGGTCGACCGTACGATCACCGCGTCGTTCTCCTCGTGGAGCATCCCCATGACGAAGGACTTGTCGATCTTCAGGGCCTGAACCGGCAGGCGTCGGAGGTAGGCCAGCGAGGAGTAGCCGGTCCCGAAGTCGTCGATCATGAGCCGGATTCCCATGTTCGCCAGCCGCTTGACCACCTCGAGCACGCGAATCGGCTCTTGGAGGATGGCGCTCTCCGTGATCTCCAGCTCGAGCGCGTCCGCCTCGACGCCCCACCGGTCCAGCGACCTGGCCACCTGATCGGGGAGCCGGGCGTCCTCGAGGTTGCGGGCCGACAGGTTGACCGCTACGTGAAGATCGAGGCCGGAGTCCCGCCAGGTTCGACACTCGCGCAGCGCTTGGTCGATCACGTGTCTGGTCAGTGGCCCGATCAGCGCCGTGGGCTCCGCCAGGGGCACGAACCGGTCTGAGGGAAGGAGGCCAAGGTCTGGATGGTCCCACCGGACCAGGGCCTCCAGCCCCACCACCCTGCCGCTTCGAAGATCGGCCTTCGGCTGGTAGTGGAGGATCAGCTCGCCGCGCTGGATCGCCCCACGGAGCTCCGAGAGCAACGAGAGGCGTTCCGGGCTGTATCGGTCCCGCCCCTCGACGTACAGCTCGTACCGGGAGCCGGAGTCCTTGGCGACGTACATGGCCACGTCGGCCCGCTGGAGCAGCTCGTCGACATCCTCGCCGTGATCCGGGAACATGGCGATGCCGACGCTGGCTTCTACCTCGACGGAGACGCCGCCGATCGGGAACGGGAACTCCAGTGTCTTGAGGAGCCGGTCGGCGGTGAGCGAGGCCGCCGGTGCGTCGGCCACCTCGGGGAGGAGCACCGCGAACTCGTCGGTCCCGAGACGGGACACCGTGTCGGTCTCCCTGAGGGCCGTCTGGAGCCGGGACCCGATCTTGGACAGGAGCGCATTCCCGGCGGAATGCCCCAGCGTATCGTTGATCACTCGGAACCGATCGAGGTCCATGATCATGATCGCCACGCGGGAGCCGCCCCGACGAGCGCTCCGGATGGCCCGCTCGGCTCGCTCCCGGAACAGCACCCGGTTGGGGAGCTTGGTCAGTGGGTCACGGAGGGCCAGCCGCTCGTGCTCCTGGGCCTGCCGGCGCATGGTCCGCGAGATCCGACCGACCAGCCGGAAGAGGCCGGCGTACAGGACGACGAGCGTCACGGCGAGGACGGCGTACAGCCCTCGAGTGCCGCCGGCGATCGACGTCTCGATCGGTTCGTACGGCAGGCTCACCCCCACCGCCCCGGCGGGACCTCCCGTCGCCGAGAACCGGATCGGGACGTAGACCAGGAGGACCTCGCCCGGATCCGGTTCGGTCCGTTCTCGGGACCCTTCCCCGTCCGATACCCGGGAGGCCACACGGCCCCGGAGCGCCACGCCCAGCTCTCCAACGGGTCGGTCGGACCGGCCGGCCAGGCCCGGTTCGTCCGAGTACACGACCCGACCCTCCTCGTTCCAGATCTTGATCCGGGCCACACCGCCGGCCCTGGCGGGCCCCAGGGTCTGCTCCAGGTCCTCCAACTCGGCGGCGTCGAGCCCTCGTTCGAGATCGTCCGGCGTGAGCAGCGGTCGGACGCTCAGCCGGACGATGAGGGTGGCCCTTCGTTCGGCCTCGCCGAGCGTTCGGTGGCGGACGCCGCGGTCGAGGAGGTACGTCAGGAACGCGCCCATGAGTGCGATCACCACGGCGCTCAACACGGCGAACCGCCTGAGCAGGCTGGGTCCTTGCATCTGCCGTCTCCTCGGGGGGCCCTTGGAGCCGGATATCGGCACCTCGGAAGACGCTCCTTAGGAGGCCGTGCTTGGCGTCGTCGTCGGTTCAGGGAGGCGGCCCCGGCGCTCGGCGAGCTGGAGCTGGTACACGGCCGCGATGGCCAGCAGGACCAAGAGCAGGATCAGGGTGACCAGCGTCCACCGCCGCACGGGATGATGCTAGCGTCGCCGCGCGATCGGGAACGCGGCGTCAGGTCACGCCAGGTCCATGGCCACGGCCGAGATCTCCCGGGCCAGGGCCTCGACGCCGGACATCTTCGGGATGCACACGGCCACGCCCGCCTGCCGGGCCCGAGCCTGCACCATCTCGTCCACGAACGCCGAGTACAGGACGACCTGCTGATCCGGCCGGATGGCCCGGATCCGGTGGGCGGCCTCCAGCCCGTCCAGGCGTGGCATCCTGAGATCCATCACCACGACGTCCGGATCGGTGGCCTCCGCCAGCCCCACGGCGGCCTCGCCATCCTCCGCTTCCCCGACGATGTCGAAGCCGTGCAAGGACAGGATGTCGACGAGCATCTTCCGAACGTGCTCGGTGTCCTCGGCGATCAGCAGTCGAACGCTCATGTTCGGGCTGTCAGCCGTCGCTCACAGAATTTTCGGTTCCTGACCAGGACCTCGCGAACCGCCTCGTCGTCACCGAGGTACGACCGGAGATCGAGCTCCAGAGCCATGGTCCCCCCGAACGCGTCGGTGGCCACCTCGTCGAGCAGGTCCGCCAGCGGCAGGATCCCCTCATCCACCGGGAGATGCGAGTCCCATCCTCGTCCGGCGTTGTTCGACACGTGGAAGTGAACCACCTTCGTCCGGTAGCGCCGGTACGCGTCCACGATGTCGAACCCTGCCACCGCCAGGTGGCTCGTGTCCAGGACCAGTTGAGGGTACCGGTCGAGGTCCTCGAAGTCCTGGCTGGCGTGGAACCGGAGCCCCCGGTCGCCCCGAAGCTTGAGTGGAAACATGTTCTCCACGCCGATCGTGATGCCGGCCCGGGCGGAGTACTCGGCCAGGCTGGCGTCGACCCATTGCCGGAACCGAACCTGCCACTTGAACGGCGGATGAACCACGACCAGAGGGATGTCGGCCGATTCGGCGACCTGCGTGGCGCGGTAGATCTTTCCGACGGGATCCGCCCCCCAGACGCGCCGGAACAGGAGCAGGAACGGCGCATGCAGGGCGCCGATCCGCAGCCCGAACTCATCGGCCAGCTCTGAGAGCGACCTGGCGTCCTGGGTGGCGGGATCCGAGGTGACCATGACTTCCACGGCCTCGAAGCCCGCCTCCCGGGCGTGACGGAAGGCCTCTCTGAGCGGGTACCGATAGAAAGGGGCCGTCGACAAAAGCAGCCGAGGCGTTTGGTTCATCCGTCTCGTACCCGGCTGGCATCGTACCGCAGGGCCGGCATCGTCAACATCGACTCGCCCCGTTCAGGAAGCGGGCAGCCGTACGCAGAACCGGGCCCCTGGCTCGCCCGGTTCGTACCATGCCTCGCCGCCCTGCGCCCGAGCCAGGCCTCGGACGATCGATAGTCCCAGTCCTGTCCCGCTCCCGCTCCGGATCCGTCCCGCCTGGGCGAACTTCTCGAACAGTCGGGGGACGAACTCCTCCGGAACGCCGTCGCCCTCATCGGCCACGACCATCTCCACCCATCGGTGCCGGCGGCGGGCATCGATGCGGACCGGGGACTGGCCATACTTCAAGGCGTTGGTGACGTAGTTCACCAGGATCTGCTCCAGATGGTCCCGGTCGGCCATGGCCCGAAGACCGGGGTCGACCCGGACCTTCAGGTCGGCGTCGGCGAACGCCGAGACCACCCCTTCCGCCGCCTCGCCCACGTCGACGGGCTCCGTCCGGACCTCGAGCGCGCCGGCCTCGATCTTCGACATGATCAAAAGATCATCGGCGAGCCTCGCCAAGCGGCGGGCCTGTCCCTCGATCAGGCCGATCTGCTCTCGCTTCTCCTGGTCGGGGATCCGTTCCCAGTGGTTGAGAAGCGTCGTGGCGAAGCCGAGGACCGAGGTCAGCGGGGTCCGCAGCTCGTGCGATGCCACCGCCACGAAGTGGCTCTTCATCTCGTCTGCGGCCCGAAGTTCCTCGTTGGCCTGGCGGAGCTCCGTGGCGGACCGCTCCAGCTCTTTCTCGGCCCGGCGCCGCTCCTGTAGCTCCTGCTGCCCGGCGTGGTACAGACGGGCATTGTCCAGAGCGAGCGACGCCAGCCGGCCGAACCGGGTCAGTAGGTCGATCTGCTCCTCGTGGAAGACCAGGCCCTCCTCGGCGTGGACCAGCCCGAGCACGCCGACGATGTCGGATCCGGCCGTCAGCGGAAGGGTCACCGTGGCCCGCATCCAGTCGAACTCGGGAAGCCGCCCCGGCCAGCTGTGGTAGTCGTCCACGGCCACGGGCCGGCCCGTCTGCCAGGCCAGTCCGACCAGCCCCTGGCCTCGCTTGAGTCGCCGTCCCGGAAGGTCGGAGAACCGGCCCGTTCCCACTCGGGCGATCAGCTCGTCGGTGCCGGGGTCCACCACGTAGAGGTAGGCGTGCTCCGTACGCATCAGAGCCGCGGCTCGGGCCAGGATTGCTTCCAGGAGGCTGGTGGGCTCGAGCCGGCGGATGAGATCGAGCGTGGTCTCGTGGAGCGCGGTCAGTTCCTGCTTTTGCCGGGCCAGCTCTTCCTGGCTGTGGACCCGCTCAGAGATGTCGTGGACCAGGCCGTTGAACCGATGCCCCTCCTTGCCGCCCGTCGGCCAGATCGTCAGCTCCACCGGGAACTCTGTGCCGTCTCGCTGGACGGCCGAGAGCTCGAGCCGCTTCCCCAGGACCGGCCCATGGCCGGTCTCCAGGTAGCGGTTCAACCCCCTCCAGTGCTGTTCGCGGTACCTCTCGGGGATGATCGTCTCGGCCAGGGTTCGACCGATGGCCTCGTCTCGAGGCCAGCCGAAGATGTTCTCCGCTTGCCGGTTCCAGTCGGTGATCCGGCCGTGGGCATCCATTCCGATGAACGCGTCCTGGGCGGTCTCCAGGATCCGGCGGGTCTCTTCCTCCCGGATCCGAAGGATCTCCTCGACCTTCTTGCGATCCGAGATGTCGAGCAGCTGGGAGATGAAGTACATGGGACGCCCCTCCGCGTCGCGCACCAGGGACCGACTGGCGATGACCCACGCTTCGGTTCCGTCGGGGCGAGCGTAGCGCTGCTCGATGACGTAGGAATGGCGCCGTCCCGCCAGGACCGCCTGGTCTTGCTCTTCCTGGTCACTTCGATCGTCCGGATGGGTGACGTCCCTCCAGGACGAGGCCAGGAGCTGCTCCTCCGATCGGCCGAGCACCGTGCACAGGGCCCCGTTCACCTGGAGGAACCTGCCCTCCGGGCTGAGCAGGGCCATGCCGATCGGGGCGTTCTCGAACGCCGTGCGGAACCTGGCCACCGCTTCGTGCAGCGCGGCCGGGGAGTGCATCTCCGGAAGCGGCCCGGTCATCATCAGCCTCGCTAAGGGTATCGGGCGTCCGGCGCCCGCTCCTGGAGAAAAGATTCACCACGGTACCCCCCCGCTCCTTCTCCCGGGTATGCTTCCGGCCGGATTGACCGAACGCGACGATCGCCCGCGGTGGGACGGCCGGCGTGGTCGATTCGACGTCTGGTTCCCGACGAGCTCGGCCTCGGGCGGGCGGTGGATCCGTTTCCCGCGCCGCCGCGGGGGGCGGACGGGGAGCCCGCGTGCCGGGGGACTCTCTCCGGGGCAGACGTCGTTGGCGGAGCACCTCGAGGTGGCGCCACCATGACCTCCATGGCCGAGGCGCTGGCCAGGGGCGCGGCCGACCATCCGGCCGCGGCCGCCTTGGTGGGCGGCGACGGCACGGTGACCTACCGCGAACTGCACGATCGAGTCTCCCGGGCGTCCGGCGCGCTGGCCGACCTCGGCGTTTCGCCGGGGGATCGGGTGGCCCTCCTCCTGGGCACGACCCCAGAGTTCGTCGAGGCCCTCCTCGGCGCCTGGCGGCTCGGGGCGGTGGTGGCTCCCCTGAACGTGATGCTGACCCCCGACGAGCTCGGCTACGTGCTGGCCGACGCCGAGGTCAAGGTGGTGGTGACGGAGCGGCCCTTCCTTCCCGCCGTCCTGGCGGTGCGGGACCGCCTGGCCGAGCTGGACCATGTGGTGGTCGCTCGAGGACGCTCGCCCCGGAGGACCGATTCGTACGAGAAGCTGCTGGCCCGAGCTTCCGCGAGGCCGGCTCGCCCCGTGGACGCCTCCGATGTGGCGCTCCTGGCATACACGGCGGGAACCACCGCCAACCCGAAGGGCGCCATGCTCACCCACGGCAACCTGACGGCCAACCTCGACCAGATGTCGCAGGTTCCGACGCTCCGCGAGGCCGAGGACGACGTGGTGCTCCTCGCGCTCCCGCTGTTCCACATCTACGCCCTCAACGTCGTCCTGGGGATCACCCTCCGCGAGGGAGCCACGGCGGTGCTGGTGGAGCGGTTTGATCCGGTCGTCACGCTGGAGCTCGTCGAACGACACCGAGTGACCGTCCTGTTCGGGGCCCCGGCGATGTTCGCGGCGTGGCTTCGGGCCGCCGAGGATCGCTCCTTCGATCTGTCCTCGGTCCGGGTCGCCGTCTCCGGGGCTGCGGCGCTTCCCGGTGGGGTGCTCCAAGCGTTCCGGGATCGGTTCGGCGTGACGATCTGGGAGGGATACGGGCTCACCGAGACCGCTCCCGCGCTCACCACCACCGCGCTGGGGGACGACGCCCGCCCCGACTCGATCGGCCTGGCGCTGCCCGGGGTGGACGTCCGCGTGGTCGACGAGGACGGTGAGGACGTCGAGGAGGGCGACCCGGGGGAGATCGTGGTGCGGGGGCCCAACGTGTTCGCCGGCTACTGGCGGAAGCCCGAGGAGACCGAGGCCGCCTTCCGCGACGGCTGGTTCCGAACGGGCGACGTGGCGTACCGCGACGAGGACGGATACCTCCACATCGTCGATCGGACCAAGGACCTGGTGATCGTGTCCGGCTTCAGCGTGTTCCCCAAGGAGGTGGAGGATGCCATCGCCGAGCATCCGAGCGTGGCGGAGTGCACGGTGATCGGGATCCCCGACGAACGGACCGGGGAGGCCGTCAAGGCCCTGGTGGTGCCGGCTGCGGGCGCCACGCTGACCTCGGATGAGGTGTTGGAGCAGTGTCGGCGGCGGCTGGCTCGGTTCAAGTGGCCGCGGGAGGTCGAGATCATGACGGAGCTCCCCAGGCACGTGACGGGGAAGGTGATCCGTCGGCGGCTCCGGGAGTCGGGCGGATGATCTTCCTCCCGATCCTGGCGGCGGCCGTCGCCCTGACGTTCGGCATCCACCTGCTGATCCGGTCGGGCCGTCGTCGCTTGTGGCACGAGGCGGTGTGGGGCGTCTCCATGCTGATGTTTGCCACGGCCACCGGCGCGCTCATCCTGGGTATGGCCGACGGCTGGTCCTCGGCGGAGTTCCGGGTCTACTGGCTGTTCGGGGCAGTTCTCACCGTTCCCTACCTGGCCTTGGGGGAGGTCTATCTGCTGATCCGGCCCAGGTGGGTTCCGCATCTGCTGCTGGCGCTCCTGCTGGTGGCCACGGCGACGGCCACGGCCATCGTCCGGACGGCGCCGGTGTCGGAGGCGCTGGCCGCGGAGTTCCCGCTGGGCCGAGAGGTATTCGGCGACGGCACCGCCGCGCACCGCCTCAGCCAGTATTACGCCTACACGGGGTACGTCATCCTCATCGCCGGGACGATCTGGTCGGCCTTCCGGATCGGGGGCCGCCCCGAGCTCCGGGACCGGTTCCTGGGGATCCTGCTGATCGCCGTCGGAGCGACGATCGTGTCCATCGGCAGCGGCGTCGGCGCGGGGTTCGGCAACTTCGCCGTGTTCTCGATCGGTCACGCCGTCGGCATCGCCGTCATGTACTGGGGCTTCCTCACCGCAACGCGGCAACGCGCCCCGGCACGATCCTGAGACCCCGACCTCCGTCGGCTACTCCGGGCGACGGCTGAGGGCCTCCTCCGGCGCGGCGGGGGCGGCCAGCGACGCCAGCCAGGTCGTGATGGGAACGGCGGTCACCAGGCCGATGCTGCCGACCAGCGTCCGGAGGAGCTCGGTGGCGATCACCTCGCCGTTGGCCACCGTGGCCAGCGACTGGCGCGACAGGACCAGCAGCAGGAGCACCGGCATCGACGCGCCGGCGTAGGCCAGAGCCAGGGTGTTGACGGTGGACGCGATGTGGTCGCGTCCAACGCGGAGGCCGGAGCGGATCAGCGCGGCTGCTCCCATCCGGGGATCGGCCGCCCGGAGCTCCCACACCGCCGAAGCCTGGGTGACGGTCATGTCGTCGATGGCACCCAGGGCGCCGATCACCACGCCGCCGAGGATGATCCCGGCCAGGTCGACGTTCGCCGCACCGATCTGCACCACGATGGCTTCCTCCGAGGCGAATCCGGAGAGCCGGGCCAGGCCGACGAAGAGCTGGGCCAGCGCGGCAACCAGGGCCAGGCTGGCCAGCGTCCCCAGAAGGGCCACCGTGGTCATCGTGGTGAAGCCATGGGCCAGGTAGAGGGCCAGGAAGGCGATGGCGGCCGACGAAACGATGGCCACCGCCAGGGGGCTCCGCCCCTCGAGGATCCCCGGGAGTGTGAACGTCAGCAGCACGGCGATGCTGACGGCCAGGCCCGCCAGCGCGGTGATCCCTCGCAGTCCGCCGAGGAGGACCACCGCCACGACGAAGGCGACGGCCAGCCACCCCAGCACGGCGCCCCGATCACGATCGACGAAGCGGTACCGGAACTCCGGCGCGGCCTGGGGATCCCGGGCCAGGACGACCCGGTCGCCCTCCTCCAGCTCCGGCGTCGTCCCCGTGAGGACCAGCTCCTGGGTGGCCAGCTCGCCGGCGTCGGGACCCGTGGTCAGCTCGAACGTCACCCGGCGGCAGGACACGCCCTCCTGGGGCTGCCCCTGGCAGGGAACGTCATCGGCCGCGACGACCTCGGCGTCGGCGACCTCGCTGATGAAGCCCAGCCCGGAGAGATCCGGTCGCCGTTCCCCGCTCGGCCACAGCGCGACGAGGGCGACCACGGTGGCCACGGCCAGGATCCCGGCGATGCCGGCCAGTATGGTCCGGATCCGCCGGGGGACGTGACTGCCGAAGCGATGGGCCATCGCCGCCGAGTGTCCCCGGCGAGACGTGCAGGTTCAAGCAGCCGCCGTCAGGCGGTGACCCGGGCGCTGACCAGCGGGGAGGCCTCGGGCCGGGGTCCCCCGCCCCGGGGCTCGTCGGTGAGCATCACGACCTCCCACTGGTCGGGGTTCGTGTCAACCGGCATCATCCCCCACCCGTGGGTCACCTCCAACCGCCCGGCGTGCCACGTCTTCCCCTGACCCAGGAACCACACGTGGTATCCGAACCGGGGGTCAGGGAGGTTCGTGGCCATCAGGTAGGAGTGCTCGTCACCCGGCACGAACAGGACGGACACGCGCTCTTCCCCGCCTCCCGTCAGCGCCAGGACCTCGTGGCTGGGATGGGTGGCGGTGGAGACCGCGTCGACCAGCCATCCGGTCTGGATCTCCGCTTCCTCCAGCCGGGCCGACAGGCCGACCGCGGTGACCAGGCTCCATCCCGACGCCCCGGCCAGAACGACCGCCAGAGCCCCGGCCACGACCCACGCCGTGCTCCATCGCCGCCGGGACGGGAGCCGCGCCGATCGACGGAGCCGAGGGAGAAGAGTCTCGGGGGGCGCCACGGGCGGAGCGACCAGGGCCAGGTCGCCGGCGATCGTGGCGAAGCCGTCGAGGGCTCGACGGCAGCGCTCGCACTCCGGAACGTGCTCCAGCAACGCTCGCTCGGCCAGTGCGGCATCCTCGGGGTCCAGACCGCCCAGCGCCCGGCCGGCCAGGAGCTCCTCGACCCGCTCGTGGTCCCAGCTCACGACAGGGCTTCCCGGAGCCGGCGCATGGCCGCGAACACCCGGCTCTTCACCGTACCGAGGGGGATCCCCTCGGTCGAGGCGATCTTCGACTGCGTCCATCCTCTGAAGTACATGAGCTCCACCAGGCGGCGCTGATCCTCGGGGAGGGCATCCATCGCTTCCCGGACCGCCCGCCGCCGGTCGGCCAGGTCGGCCTCCTCGACGACGTTCTCCATCACATCTTCGCCGGGGTCCGGGCCCGGGTTCGCTCGGCGCTCGCGGTCCCGGAGCCGCTCCTCCCTGCGCACCGCGTCGACCGCCCGATGATGGCCCAGGGACAGGAGATAGGCCCGGAACGGGCCCCGGCTGGGATCGTAGGCGTCGGGCGCGTTCCACACCGCCATGAACGTGTCGTGCACCACCTCCTGGGCCAGGAACGGCTGGCGGAGGACTCGGACCGCCACGCCGTAGATCGAGGGCCCGTACCGTCGGTACAGGTTCTCGAAGGCACCGGGATCCCGCGAGGCGATCCGGCGGATCAGCTCGAGGTCGGTCTCGGCCACGGGTCAGCAGTATGACCATGCGGACCCGCGTCTGCCCCCTTGTATCCTCTTCGCGTGAGCGGGGCCCCCGACGCCGGGACGGACCAGGACTCGGCGTCCCGACCCTCCGGATGAGCGCCCAACCGCCGCTGACCGGAGCCGAGCACGTCGACTTCCGGGGTCGCCGATTCGTCCTGGGACGCACCGCCGACCGGTACGCTCTGTGGGACGGAACGACGGGGGGAGTTCCCGTGGAGGAGTTCGCCCTGTCGATCGAAGGCTGGGGTCGTGCCTGGCAGCGGTACTTGCTCCTGGAGGCGGCCGGCGAGCCGGCGGCGCCGGCCGGAGGGGCTCCCTATCCGCTCACCGTGGGACAGATCCTGGGCGGCGCGTTCCGACTGTGGGGCCGTCACTTCTGGGGCCTCACGGCCATGTCCGCCGTCCTGGTGGTCCCCACGCAGGCGATCATCCTCTCGCTCACCCTGGCCACGGTCCGCGTCGTCGTCCCGCCGGGGGCCCCGGCGCAGGCGACGGTGCCCTGGTGGATGAGCGTGATCACCAACCTGATCTCAGCCCTCTCGTTCGCCCTGGTGGCCGGGGCGGTGATCCGGGCCGGGGCGCTGGCCCTCCAGGGCCGGCGTCCCTCGATCGGCGACTCATATCGGGTCGTGGCCCGCCGGGCGTTGACGCTCCTGGTGGTGGCCCTGGGGGGCGGCCTGGCCGTGGCCGTCCCCATCCTCCCCGGAGCGGTGCTGTTCGGGACGTGGGAAGGAACCAGCCCGTCCGGCCTTGCCGTCGGGGGCGCCGTCCTTCTGCTGGTAGGACTGGTGCCGGCGGTGTTCCTGGCCATGCGCTTCCTGCTCGGATCCGCCGTGGTCGTCATCGAAGGTCGGCGAGGGTTGTCGCCGCTCGGCCGGTCCTGGTCGCTGGTCCGGGGACTGACCTGGCGCACGCTGGGAGCCATGGTGCTGGCCGGACTGATCCTGTTCGGGGTTTTCCTGGTGTTCTTCGCCGTCGTGGTCGCCGTGTTCGCCACCTCGGCGGACGTGGTCTCGGAGGCCGTTCTGAAACGGTTGATCCTGTGGTCGGGCATCTCGGCGGCCGTGATCTTCGCGGTCATGCTCCCGTTCGTCGACCTGGTGATCGGCCTCCTGTACGTCGACGCCCGGGTCCGGAAAGAGGGACTCGACCTCGACACGCTGGCCCGAGAGACCGGTGGCTAACGTGGCCATGTACTCCCGCACCACGTGCGGCCTGTGCGATCAGGCCCGGGAGGCGATCCTCGCCGTCCGGGCCGAGCTTCCCTTCGATTTCGAGGAGGTCTTCGTCGACGGCGACCACCGGTTGGAGCGGGCGTTCGGCCTCCGGGTGCCCGTGGTCCTGATCGACGGCGAGGAGCGCTTCGAGCTCCACGTCGACGCCGGGGAACTCCGGGCGGCCCTCTCACACCCAGGCGCTTGAGCGATTGAGAACCTGAACGGCCCCGCGGTACACTGGCATTCGCATGTTCACAAGCGCACGGCGGGGGATGGGGTGAGGCGGCGAGCCATCCCCGAGGCCACGGTGGGGCGGCTCCCGGTCTACCTCCGGGCCCTGGTGGAGATGGCCGAGGGGGGCAGGACCACGACCTCGTCAGAGGACCTGGCCGAGGCGGCCGGGGTGAACTCGGCCAAGGTCAGGAAGGATCTCTCCTACCTCGGCTCCTACGGGACCCGGGGGGTGGGCTATGATGTGGCCTACCTCATCCACCAGGTGCGGAGGGTGCTGGGCCTGACCCAGGACTGGCCCGTGCTGATCGCCGGCATCGGCAACCTCGGCCAGGCCCTGGCCAACTACAAGGGGTTCGCCGAGCGTGGGTTCCGGGTGGTGGCCCTGGTCGACTCCGATCCGGGCAAGGTGGGGGAGGTCGTGGCCGGCATCCAGGTCCGCTCCGTCGACGACCTGCCGCGGCTGGTTCGCCGCCATGATGTGGCCATCGGGATCGTCTGCACCCCCGCCTCCGGGGCTCAGGAGGTGGCCGATCGGATGGTCGAGGGCGGCATCCGATCGATCCTGAACTTCGCCCCCGCGGTGATCGCCGTGCCGCCCGGGGTATCCCTTCGAAAGGTCGACCTGTCGATCGAGCTTCAGATCCTCGGCTTCTACGAGCAGCGGAAGGCGGTGCTGGCCGACGTGAAGGGCGGCCGGGGCCGGCAGCTGGCCGAGGTCGGGCCCCGTTCCTGAGGAGCTGAGCCATGCCCGTCCTGGCGCTGGGAGTCTCCTACCGGGCGGCTCCGGTCGAGCTCCTGGAGCGGCTGACCATCCCCGAGGAGCAGGAGTCGAAGTCATACCGGCGTCTCCAGGGGCTGGAGTCGATCCGGGAGTCCGTGATCCTGTCGACGTGCAACCGGATCGAGGTCTACGCGGACGTGACCCTGTACCACCAGGGATTCCTGGACCTGAAGCGTTTCCTCACGGAACAATCGGAAGTGCCGGCCGAGCAGCTCGCCGAGCCCCTGTACTCGCACTACGAGGACGATGCCTCGGAGCACCTCTTCGCCGTGGCGTCGGGGCTAGATTCGATGGTCTTGGGAGAGCCTCAGATCCTGGCCCAGGTCCGGGCGGCGTTCCGGCGGGCCGATGCCGAGGGTGCCGCCGGCCCGGCCCTGGCCGACCTGTTCCGCCGGGCGGTCCGGGCGGGAAGGCGTGTTCGGGCCGAGACGGCCATCGGGGCCAGCCCGGCCGCGTTCGTCGAAGCCGGCGCGGAGCTGGCCGCCGAGCACCTGGGGGGGCTCCCGGGACGATCCGTGCTGGTGATCGGGGCCGGGGACATGGGCGCGCTCGCTGTCCGGGCCCTTCGGGACCGCGAGGTGGGTGAGGTGGTGGTCCTGTCCAGGCGGGCTCATCGAGCGGAGCGCCTGGCGGCCACGATTGGAGGGCGGCACGGTTCGATGGAGGAGATCGAGGCGGCCCTTTCGGGTGCGGAGCTCGTCGTGTCGTCGACCGGGTCCACCGGATCGGTGGTCCACGTCCCGATGGTTCGTCGGGCCCTGGGGGGCCGGGCCGGCCGGACGTTCCTCCTCGACCTGGCGGTCCCTCGTGACGTGGACCCGGAGGTGGCGGTGCTCCCGGGGGTGGCCCTCGTCGACATCGACGACTTGCGAGACGTAGTCGCTCGGCGGCGGGGTCAGATCGCGGCCGAGGTTGACCGAGCCACCGGGATCGTGGCCGAGGAGACCCGGCGGTACGCCGTGGCCCGGCGGGCGGCGAGGCTGGCACCGCTGATCGAGGCTCTCCACGCCCGGGGAGAGGCCATCAGGGCCGAGGAGGTCCGCCGGATCGCCGGAAGGCTGGGGACCGAGCGCGATCGACACGCGGTGGATGCGCTGACCCGACGGATCGTTCGCCGGCTGCTCCACGACCCGGTGACCAGGCTCAAGGACCGGGCCGGGAGAGGAGTCGGTGAGGATTCCGCCCGGACGCTGGCCGAGCTGTTCGGCCTCGAGCCTCCGGAGTAGGCCCTGAGGCTCCGCATCGGCACGCGGCGATCCCGCCTCGCCCTGGCCCAGGCCGAGGAGGTCTCTGACCTCCTGAGGGCCCGGGGTCACCTCGTGGAGGTGGCGCCGATGACCACGGCGGGGGATCGGGGCGCCTCGCCGGAGGCGTACGGCATCAAGGGCCTGTTCGTGGGAGACATCACTGAGGCGGTGGTTCGGGGCGAGATCGATCTGGCCGTGCACTCTGCCAAGGACCTGCCGTCGAACGATCCGCCGGGTGTCGAGGTCGTGGCGGTTCCCCAGCGAGGTCTGCCGTACGACGTCCTGGTCACCCGGGAGCCGGGGCTGCCGGAACGGCCTGTGGTGGGGACGTCCAGCCTCCGTCGGCGAGCCCAGTACCTGCGGATCCGGGGGGACGCCGACGTCCGGGACGTGCGAGGGAACGTCGACACCCGGCTTCGCCGGTTGGAAGACGGCCCGATCGACGGGCTGATCCTGGCCGCGGCCGGACTGGCCCGGCTGGGGGTGACCCCGACGCACGTCCACCCGCTCCCCGTCGACGAGATGGTTCCCGCCCCCGGCCAGGGGGCGCTGGCCGTTCAGGGCCGGGTCGGGCCGGCCGGGGAGGCTGCGGCCGAGATCGACCATCTCCCATCGAGGACCGCGTTCGAGGCGGAACGCCGGGTCGTGTCGCTCCTCGGCGGCGGCTGTCGTCTGCCCCTCGGGGCGTACGCGGAGACCCGGAGGAATGCGGTTCGGCTCCTGGCCGTGGTCGTGCGACCCGACGGCTCGGATCTCCTGTGGAGCCAGGTCGAAGCCGATACGGCCGAGGACGCCGCGGCCGAGGCGGCGGAGATCCTCCGCTCGGCCGGCGCCGAGGACATACTCCGGGCCCTGGAGCAGTGACCGGGCCCCTGGAGGGCCGGGTCGTCCTGGTCACCCGCCCGGCTGAACAGGCCGAGGACCTTGCCGCCCGTCTCCGGGCGCTGGGAGCGGACCCGCTGGTTGCCCCCACCATCCGTTTGTCCCCCCCGGAGGCCGGGGGCGACCTGGACGCGGCGATCCGAGGGGTGGCAGCGGGGCGGTACGCCTGGATCGTCTTCACCAGCGCGACTGGGGTGACGGGGTGGTCCGAGCGGGCCGCCGCCGTCGCCCCCGCCGCCGTCCCCGCCCGCCTGGCGGCGATCGGTCGAACGACGGCCGAGGCGGTCCGAGCCGCCATCAGGAAGCCGGACCTGGTCCCCCCGGCGTTCACCACGGCTGCCCTCGCTGAAGCGTTCCCCAGAGGCAGCGGAGCGGTGCTGCTCCCCCGTGCCGACCTGGCCACGGATGAGCTGGAGGAGGCTCTCCGCGGGAAGGGGTGGTCACCTGTCCGCGTGGATGCCTACCACGTGTCTCTGGTCGAATCGCTTCCCGCGAGAGCGCGTCGAGCCCTGGAGGAGGAACGAGTGGACGCCATCACGTTCACGTCCCCATCCACGGTGGAGGGGTTCGTCACACTGGCCGGTGTGCCGCGGCGGCCATCGATCGTGTGCATCGGGCCCGTGACGGCCGAGGCGGCCCGGGGTGCCGGCTTCGACGTCGCCGCGGTGGCCGACCCACACACGACCGAGGGGTTGGTGGAGGCGCTCGGCCGGGCCCTCGGGTAGTAGCCAGCAGCTCGACGTCGGCACCAGGCATCCAACCGGGGGAGTCGTACCGGCTCGAGCTTCCCTGTCCCCCTCGGGCGGCCTCGGCCAGGACTTCTCCTGCGAGGCCGACCTGAATCGCCACCGAGCCCTTCGGATGGGATCGGGCCACCCTCGTGTAGCATCGCCTCATGGCCGCGTTCCCCCACCACCGGGCCCGGCGGCTCAGGCGCACGGTGTCCATCCGGGCACTGGTCCGGGAGACCGATCTGTCACCCCGGCACCTGGTGGCTCCGATGTTCCTGAAGGAAGGGATCGAGGAGCCGGCACCGATCCGGTCCATGCCCGGCCAGGTTCAGCACACCCTGGAGTCTCTTCGGAAGGAGGCCCGGCAGATCCACGCGGTGGGGGTCACCGCTTTCGTGCTGTTCGGCATCCCGGAGAGGAAGGACGCCGAGGGGAGCGAGGCGTGGAACGACCGGGGTGTGGCCCAGGAGGGGCTCCGGGCGCTCCGGGAGGAGTTCGGGGACGACGCGGTGCTGATCTCGGACCTGTGCCTGGACGAGTACACCGATCACGGCCACTGCGGGGTGCTCGACGATCGGGGCATGGTCGACAACGACCGAACCCTCGAGCGCTACCGCCGGATCGCCGTGTCGCAGGCCGCGGCCGGCGCCGACCTGGTGGCGCCGTCGGGCATGATGGACGGTCAGGTCGCTGCGATCCGGTCGGCGCTGGACGACGAAGGCCGCTCCGAGACGGGGATCCTGGCCTACGCCGCCAAGTTCGCCTCCACCTTCTACGGCCCGTTCCGGGACGCCGCGGAATGTGCTCCGCGATTCGGTGACCGCCGGGCGTACCAGATGGATCCGGCCAACGCCGACGAGGCCCTCCTGGAGATCCGGCAGGATGTCGACGAGGGGGCCGACATCGTCATGGTCAAGCCCGCGCTCCCGTATCTCGACGTGATCCGGCGGGCCAGGGTGGAAGCGGGCGGTGTCCCCGTGGCCGCGTACAACGTCTCGGGCGAATACGCCATGGTCAAGGCCGCGGCGGAGCGGGGATGGCTCGACGGTCCCCAGGCCATGGTCGAGGTGCTGACCTCGATCCGCCGGGCCGGGGCGGATCTGATCCTGACGTACTTCGCCCGCGAGGCCGCCGAGGCCCTGGCCTGAGCACCTCCGAGGAGCTGTTCGACCGGGCCTGGGACGTGGTTCCCGGCGGCGTGAACTCGCCCGTCCGCGCGTTCCGGACGGTCGGGGGAACTCCGAGGTTCGTCGCCTCGGGGGACGGGGCGTATCTCCGGACCGTGGACGGGGACGTCCTCCTCGACTACGTGCAGTCCTGGGGTGCGCTCCTGTTCGGTCATGGCCGGCCGGAGATCGTCGACGCCGCCACCGAGGCCGCCCGACGGGGGACGTCGTTCGGGGCGCCGACGGAGGGTGAGGTTCGCCTGGCCGAGCGCATCGTGGAGATGGTCCCGTCCGTGGACGCCGTTCGGCTCGTCTCCAGCGGCACGGAGGCGGCCATGAGCGCCGTCCGGCTGGCCCGGGGAGCGACCGGCCGGACGAAGGTCGTCAAGTTCGAGGGCTGTTACCACGGCCACGCCGACGCCCTGCTGGCCGCGGCGGGATCCGGGGTGGCCACGCTGGGGATCCCGGGTACGCCGGGGGTCACCCACGGGGCCGTGGCCGACACCATCGTGGTCCCCTACAACGAGGCCGATGTTCTGGGCACGGCGTTCGAGCGATCGGGGACCTCGATCGCCGCGGCGATCGTCGAGCCGGTGGCCGCCAACATGGGAGTGGTCCCTCCCTCGGAGGGGTTCCTGACGCGGCTCCGGAGCCTCACCCGGGAGCACGGCGCCGTGCTGATCTTCGACGAGGTGATCACGGGCTTCCGGCTGGCCCCGGGCGGCGCCCAGCAGCGGCTGGGCATCCTTCCGGACCTCACGGTGATGGGCAAGGTGATGGGCGGGGGCTTCCCCTCCGCCGCCTTCGGGGGTCGGGCGGACCTGATGGACCACCTGGCCCCGGCAGGACCGGTGTATCAGGCCGGAACGCTGTCGGGGAACCCAGTGGCCGTGGCCGCCGGGCTGGCCGTCCTCGATCTGATCGACCGGCTGGATCCCTACGACGCGCTGGAGCGAGCCGCGGCCGAGCTGGCCGACCGCGTGTCGGACGCCCTCCGCGGGGCTGGCATCGCCCACACCGTGAACCGGGTCGGTCCACTCCTTTCGGTGTTCTTCGGCCCCGACCCCGTGACCGACTTCCGGTCGGCCCAGGGGGCGGATCACCGGGCATTCGCCCGCTTCTTCCACGCCATGCTCGATCGGGGCGTGTACCTTCCGCCGTCCGGCTACGAGGCCTGGTTCCCGGGCACCGCCCACCGGCCCGCCGA
>OBLR010000014.1_pt1 | contig 22957 bp, 19 predicted proteins | sample 1519891 | NCBI WGS metagenome assembly OBLR01 (sample SAMEA3113583, study PRJEB22503) | soil metagenome | reverse complement strand
CACGTCGTTCGCGCCGATGTGGAGCAGCCCGACGTCGTAGCGGGCGCCCGCTACGCCCGCGGCCGACCAGTGTTCAGGGGTGGGGCCGATGACGTCGTCGTCGATGGTCAGGCCGCGCAGGACGTACAGGCCGTCGGGGGTGTCGAAGGGACGGCAGGCGAGCCTGATGGGCTCGCTCAGCCGGGCCGCCGCGGCGGCCGCCCTGGCCGGCAGCCCGGGATGGTTTGCGGTGCCGCCGAATTCGGCCAGGAGCGCGCCGGCGGCGGCGGTGAGCTCGCGTGCCGACTCCGGGGCGAGCGTGCGAACGGGGGTCGGCGCGGGGACGGGGCTCGGCGCGGGAACGGGGGTGGGATCGTGGCTGGGGTTTGGGGTGGGAGCGGGGACAGCGACAGGGTCGGATGGCACGAGCGAACCCAATCAGTCGGTTGCATGTCATATCCGGACTTGGCCGGCTGCCGGACCGGACAGGAACCTAACCAAGGAAGCCAACTTAGGCAAGCCTTACCTAATTTTCCCTTGGGTTGCTTGAATCTCCTTGCGCATGACCTTCAAGTTAGGGTAGGCAAACCTAACGAGGCTGAACTTTGGACCCGTTTTACCGTGAATCGAGGACGCATGGATCTGTCGAGACGCGAGGTGCTCCTGGGCGGTGGCGGCCTGACCGCGGCCGTGCTGCTGGCGGCGTGTGGAGCCGACGACTCCGGCGGTTCCACCGCCGGACGGCCGTCGGGGCAGCCGGCCAAGCCGCGCCGGGGCGGCATCCTCCGCGTCGGCGCGCTCGGCAGGGCCGGCGCCATCACACGTGATCCGCACGGTACCCAGGCCAACGAGAGCGACTATCTGATCATCAGTCTGGTCTACGACACCCTCACCGTCCCGGGCGCCAAGTCCAACACCGTGGCCCGCCTGGCCACCAAGTGGGAGCCCTCCGCCGACCTCAAGACCTGGCGGTTCACCCTCGCGCCCGGCGCGAAGTTCCACGACGGCTCGCCCGTCACCGCCGAGGACGTGGTGTACTCGCTGCGCCGGCTGCGCAACACCCCGGCGGGCGCCTCCCGGCTGCCCGGCATCCGGGCCGACGACATCACGGCGGACGGCACCGGCACCGTCGTCCTCGTCTCAGCCGACGCGAACGCCGAACTGCCGCTGCTGACCAGGCTCACCACCTTCGTGGTGCCCAAGGGCACCGCGGACGCCGCGATCGACAAGGCCCCCGGCACCGGCCCGTTCAAGCTCGATTGGTTCCGCGGCGGCAACGCCCGGCTGGTGCGCAACGACTCCTGGTACGGCGGCGAGGTCCACCTCGACGCGATCGAGGTGAAGATCTTCGAAAGCCCGCAGGCCATGGCCAACGCGCTGCTGTCGGGCCAGCTCGACCTCGCCTCCAACGTCGGCGCCCTGGCCGCAAGGACGGCCAAGGGCCGCCCCGGCATCCAGACCCTGCGCCGCCCCAACGACATGGCGATGCCGATCGCGATGCGCACCGCCGACGGCCCGTTCGCCGACCCGCGGGTACGGGAGGCGCTGCGCTTGGCCGTCGACCGCGAGGCCATGGTCAGGCAGGTCCTGTCCGGGTACGGCACGGTCGCCAACGACATCCTCGGCACCGGCGACCCGGCCTACGCGCGCGACATCCCGCAGCGCACCCGCGACCTGACGAAGGCCAGGCAACTGCTCCAGCAGGCGGGCTTCGACACCGCCAGGACCTACGAGCTGTACACCACCGAGGACATCGCGGGCCTGGCCGAGTCGGCCACGCTGTTCGCCACCCAGGTGCGCGAGGCCGGAGTGCGGATCAAGGTGGTCAAGCAGGAGTCCGGGACGTTCTGGGACAAGACCTGGCTCAACGCGCACCTCTACACCACGTACTGGGGCACCAACGACTCCGTCGTCTTCTTCGCCGGCAAGACGATGGTCTCCGGCAGCGGCCAAAACGAGACGGCCTGGAAGGATCCGGCCTTCGACGAGGCCTACCGGGACGCCATCGGCACCGCCGACGCCGCCGAGCGCACCAGGCTGCTGCGCAAGCTGCAGGAGATCCAGCACCAGCGGTCCGGCTACCTGCTGTGGGGCATGGCCGACGGGATCGACCTGGCAAAGTCCACCGTCCGCGGACTGCCCACGCTGCCCGGATACGGCCGGGTGCGGCTCGAGAAGACATGGCTGACCGGCTGACCGCCGGCTCGCCCCCGCCCCCGTCCCCGCCCGCGACCACGCCGATGAGGCGGCGGGCGACGGCGCTGCCGGTTCGCGTCGCCGGCCTGCTGCTGCGGCGCGCGTTGCTGATGGCGGCGCTGCTCGGGCTGGTGTTCGCCACGGTCGAACTGCTGCCTGGCGACGCCGCCACCGCGACGTCGGTGCGCGGCGAGAGCGCCGCCGACCTGGCCAGGCGCCGTGAGCTGCTCGGCCTCGACCGGCCGGTCCTCGAGCGATTGTGGGATTGGATGACCGGGCTGCCGACCGGCGACCTGGGCACCTCGGCCCGCGGCGAGCCGGTGGCCGCCCTGCTCGGCGGCCCGCTGCCCAACACCTTGCTGCTCGGCGGCATCGCGCTGCTGCTCACCACCGTTCTGTCCGTCGCGCTCGGCTGCTGGGCGGCGAGCCGGCCGGGCGGCGTGCTGGACCGGGCCGTGTCCGGGACGGCCACCGCGCTGCTCGCCCTGCCCGAGTTCGTGATCGCGGTCGCCCTTGTGCTGGTGCTGTCGCTGTGGGCCGGCTGGCTGCCCGCCGTCACCATCACCGGCGCGGACGGCGGGCTCGCATCCTGGCAGATGCTGATCCTGCCGGTGCTCGCGCTCACCATCCCGCAGACCGGTTGGAACACCCGCATCGTCCGGGCCGCGCTCGCCGACGAGGCCCGGGCGCCGCACGTGGAGGCGGCCGTGCTCGACGGGCTGTCGCCGTACCGTGTCCTGACCCGCCACCTGCTGCCAGGGGCGCTGCCGGCCATCACGGCTGGCCTGGCCACATCGACCGGCATGCTCCTCGGCGGCGCGGTCGTGGTGGAGACCATCTTCAACCATCCCGGTGTCGGCTCGGTTCTCGCCGGCGCGGTCGGCGACCGCGACAGTCCCGTTGTCGCCGCGATCATCGCGCTGACCGGCGCGGTCATCACTGGGGTGCTGCTGCTGGCCGACCTGGTGCGAGACGTCGCCACGGGAGGCGACGCCGTCGCGGGAGGCGGCGGATGACCGCGCGGCGCCTGGCGCCGGCGCTGGTGCTGATCGCGCTCGTCCTGGCCGGACCGTGGCTGGCGCCGCATCCCGAAGACGCCCCCGTCACCCTCCCCTACGGCACGCCGGGCGGCGGCTTCGCCCTCGGCGGCGACCAGCTCGGCAGGGACGTGCTCAGCCGCGTCCTGATCGGTGGCCGCGAACTCATCGTCTCCGCCCTGCTCATCGCCGCCCTCGTCACCGCGATCGCCGCGGTGCTCGGGGCCGTGGGCGCCCTGCGCCCCGCGCTCGGGCGGCTGGTCGAACGGACCGCGGACGTCTTCATGCTGCTCCCGGCGGTGCTGGCCGTGCTGCTCGTCGCGCTGTCCTGGCCGGGCGGCGGCCGGCTCGCGGTCATCGCCGCCGCCGTCGGCACCGGACTGCCGTACGCGATACGGCTCACCGCCGCCGCTGCCGCACCGGTCACCGCCGCCGGCTACGTCGAGGCGGCCGCGGCCGGCGGGGAACGGCTGTGGCACCTGGTCCTGCGCGACGTCTTGCCCAACCTGCGCGCCACCTTGCTCGCCGTTTTCGGGCTCCGGTTCGTCGCCGCCGTGTACGTCGTGTCCACCGCCGGGTTTCTCCAGGTCGGACCGCAACCCCCGACAGCCGACTGGGCGCTGATGATCCGCGAGAACGCGGCGGGCATCCTGCTCAACCCGTGGGCGGTCGTCGTGCCCAGCCTGGCCATCGGGCTGGTCGCCCTCACCGTCAACCACGCCGCGCACGCCCTCGCCCCGCAGACCGGCCGGACGGCGGTGACCGTCCGATGAGCCACGCCCCCGACCGATACGGCCCACCCGGCCGGCCGGGAACCGAAGGACGACCGCCGCACGTGCCCCCCAACAGGCCGGACGTACCCGGCGTACTGGACGGGCCGGACATGCTGGACGTGCCGACGGTCACGGTCCGCGCGCTCACGATCTCCGCCGCCGCGGGTGGCCGGGACCTGCTGCGCGACGCCGAACTCGCGCTGTTCCCCGGCCACCTGCTCGCGGTGACCGGCCCGTCCGGCGCCGGCAAGACGACCCTGCTGCGCGCCATCACCGGCCACGTGCCGCCCGGCACCACCCGTACCGCCGGCCGCGTCGAGGTCCTCGGCCACGACCTGTTCACCCTGACCGGCCGGGACCTGCGCGCCCTGCGCCGACAGCGGATCGGCTTCGTCGGCCAAGACCCCGGCTCCACCCTCAACCCCCGAATGCGCGTGCGCACGCTGCTCACCGAACTCGCTCCGCCCGCCGACCGCGGCCGCGCAGCGGTCGGCGCGCTGCTGGCCGAGGTGCACCTGCCAGACGACGAAGGCCTCACCGCCCGGCGTCCCGGCGCCCTGTCCGGCGGCCAGCAACGACGCGTCGCCATCGCCCGCGCCCTGGCCCGCCGCCCCGACGTGCTCCTGCTCGACGAGCCGACCGCGGGGCTGCACCCGGCACTACGCGAGGAAATCGGCGAACTCCTTCGGCACCTCGCCCGCACGCACCGCCTCGCCGTCGCGTTCTCCTGCCATGACACCGAACTGGTCACCCGCATCGCCGACGACGTCGTGGAGCTGGGCATCACGAGCCGCGACCGCCGGTCGGCCGCCGGTCCGCGCCCGGCCGCCACCCCCGGCGTGGGGCCGCCCCCGGCCGGCGCCGCGGCCGGCACCCCCGTCCTCGCGGTCCAGGGCGTCAGTGCCACGCTCGGCCGGCCCGGCCGCCACGTCGTCGCGCTGAACCGGGTCGACCTCTCCGTCGCCCCCGGCGCCTCAGCCGGGCTCGTCGGCGCCTCCGGCTCTGGCAAGACCACGCTGGCCCGCGCCATCGTCGGCCTGCAGCAGACCTCCGAAGGAACGATCACCCTCGACGGCCGGCCACTCAAGGCCGGCCTGCGCGGCCGCCGCCGGGAACAGCGGCGCCGAATCCAGCTCGTCACGCAAAACCCCCTCGGCGCGCTGAACCCCAGCCGGACGATCGGCGCCGCGATCGGGCGGCCGCTGCGCCTGCACCGCCGGTGTCCGCCGGGGGACGTGCCCGGCCGGGTCGCGGAACTCCTGGACCACGTCGGCCTGCCGGCCGAGCACGCGGCGCGCTATCCCCACGAGTTGTCCGGCGGGCAGCGGCAGCGCGTCGCCATCGCCCGCGCCATCGCCGCCGACCCGGACGTACTCATCTGCGACGAGGTCACATCGGCCCTCGACGCCGCCACCGCAGAAGCGATCATGGACCTGCTGATGGACCTGCGCGGCCGCCGCGACATCGCCCTCGTCCTGATCAGCCACGACCTGAACCTCATCGCCGACAGGACCGACACCGTCACCGTGCTGGACGCCGGCCGCGTCGCCGAGGCCGGCCCCACCGGCGACGTCTTCTCCCGCCCCGGCCACCCCGCCACGCTCGCGCTGCTGGCCAGGGCCCACGCGCTCCGCTGAGGCCGCGATCGGAACCGCCGCCGCAGCCGATCAGTCCAGGCAGAACTCGTTGCCCTCGGGATCGGTCATCACGATGTGCCCGGCGCCGAGCGGAGGCTCTGGCTCGTGGCGCCGGAGCCGGGTGGCGCCGTGGGACACGAGCCGCTCGGCCGCCTCCTCCAGCGCCGCCATCCGCGCGTCGCCATCCAGCCCGGGGGCGGCTCGCACATCGAGGTGCACGCGGTTTTTGGCCCGTTTGGGCTCCGGCACCCGCTGGAAGAACAGCCGCGGCCCGGCGCCCTTGGGATCGACCACCGCCGAGGCGTCGTTGCGCCGTTCCGGCGGCACGCCCATCGCCTCCAGGGCCTGCTCCCACGACTCGAAGCCCATGGGCGGATCCTGTACCTGGTAGCCGAGGGCTTCGGCCCAAAACGCCGCCAACGCGGACGGGTCGGCGCAGTCGAAGGTGATCTGCACGTCGCGGGTCATATCAGTTCGCCTCCTGCCGGGATTTTGCTGATGGGTCTGTCGCCGGATCCGCCGCTTGGCTGCCGGTGGGTGTACAGGTAGAGGTCGCGGAGCAGGCACACCTCGGCCAGATGGTGGATCAGCTCGCGGTTGATGTGCAGCACAAGCACCGCCAGCGGCTGCTCGGCGTAGGGTCCCTCCGCCGGTCCGCTCGGGCGGGCGAGGCCGTCCTCGCCGAGCGACTCGACCCCGGCCAGCCAGGTGGCGTACTCGGCGTCGAGCTGGGCCAGCGCCGTTGCCGCCGTCGGGGCGTACTCGAACGACTGGTAGTCGGTGGGCGCGCGACCGAAGTGCGCGGCGTTGCGCATCGCGAGCACGCCGACGATCACGTGCCCGAGTCGCCAGGCGATCGTCGTGAGCGGCGGCGGGTCGGGCTCCGGCATCGCGAAGTCGATGGTCATCGCGCCGGAGCCGGCCTGCACCGGCGCGGCGCTCGTGCCGCGCGGGCGCACGCTCCAGCAGCCGGGCACCGGCTCCCAGAAGTACTCGGCGTCGGTGAGTCCGTCGAGGCGATCGCGCAAATGGTCGGTCCAGTGCCAGACGAGCTGGTCACGGAGCATTGGGTTCCAGATCAGGTCACTCATGGTTTCAGCCTGCCCCCTATAGCGGACAGATACGTTCCTAGATGTTCCTCGATTTGTGGAACGATGAAGCCGTGACCGTTGAGGCGACGACCGAGCGGGTGCTGCGGTTGCTGGCGCTGTTGCAGCGCCGCCCGTCCTGGACCGCCGCCGAGCTCGCCGCCGAGCTTGGGGTCACCGACCGCTCCGTGCGCCGTGACGTCGAACGGCTGCGCGCGCTCGGCTACCCCGTGCTCGCGACCGCGGGCGTCGGCGGCGGCTACCAGCTCGGCGCGGGCACCCGGCTGCCGCCGCTACTCCTCGACGACGAGGAGGCGATCGCGACGGCGGTGTCCCTGCGGCTGGCCTCGGGTGGCACGGTCGCCGGGGCGGGCGAGGCGGCGCTGCGGGCGCTCACGAAGCTCGACCAGGTGATGCCGCCCCGGCTGCGCGCCGAGGTGCGGGCGGTGCACGGCGCCACCGAGACCCTTGTCGGCCCCGGGGTCCAGATCGACGCGGAGCTGCTGGTGACGCTCGCGCGGGCCTGTCGCGACGCCGTGCGGGTGCGGTTCAGGTACGCCGGCCGCGACGGCGGCGAGCGCGAGCGCACGGTCGAGCCGGTCCGGATGGTCGCCACCAGCCGCCGCTGGTACCTGATGGCCAGGGACGTCGACCGCGACGACTGGCGCACCTTCCGGCTGGACCGGATGCGCGAGGTGGCGGCGACGACCTGGCGCTTCCGGGCCAGGGAGCACCCGGACCCGGTCGCCTACGTGCAGCGGTCCGTGACCGAGGCTCCGTACCGGTATCTCGCCCGGGTGCGCCTGCACGCCCCGGCTGACCGAATACGGGAGCTGGTCCCACCCCAGGTGGGACGCGTCGAGGACGATCACGACGGATGGTGCGTGCTCGTCGCCGGCGGGGACGAGCTGGACTGGCTCGCCGTGCACGTCGCCCGGCTGGGCTTCGAGGCTGAGGTACTTGAGCCTCCGGAACTGCGGCAGGCCGCCGCCCTGCTCGCCCGCCGCCTCGCCGCGATGGCCGGAACCGGCTGAGCGCCCCGGAGCGGCAGGACGGCAGGACGGCTGGATGGCTGGGCGGGCTCGATCAGCACACGGTGATGCAGCCGGGGCGGGCTCGCCGCGGGCGGCTCGGCTCAGCGGAAGGTCGGCCTGAGGATGTCGATGCCGCGCACGTTATCGGCGACGTAGACGTGCCCGCCGTGCCAGTACGCCGCCCAGGCCCGGGCGTCGTCCATGCGGAAGTAGGCGACCTGTGTGGGGTTGGTCGGGTCGCGCACGTCGATGAACCGGACGCCCTGGTTGTAGAACGCCTGCGCGAGCACGCCGTCCTTGACGTCGAAGTAGTGCGCCGAGCAGTCGGCGGTGTCCTCGCGGCTGCCCTCCTGCCCCACCGGGCTCCAGGTGCCGATGGTGCGCAACCGGAACGGGTTCTCCGGCGTCGACCGCCAGCCCTGCCCGTCGAACGAGCCTTCGAGAGACGAGATGACCAGCAGCCCGTCGTTGGCACAGCCGTCGTTGAAGGTCTCCTCGGTGACGATGAGCAGCTTGCCGTCCCCCCACGTGCGGGGGTCGGCGCCCTGGTCCTTGGTCCGGCCGACCGCGCGGAAGCTGTTGTGCATGAACGAGGAGTTCGTGGTGGCCTCGTCGATGCCGCCGCCCGCGTACGGGACCGGGTCCCACGCGGTGGCGGTGCGGAACCGCTCGGCGACCGGGTCGAAGTGCCGGCCCCGCGTGTAGTAGCCGCGTACGCCGCCTCGCCCGGACGACCATGCCACGCCGGCCGAGTCGACCTGGATGTCGTGGGTGTAGTCGGTCTTGCCGTCATTACGCCCCAGGTCGATGGGATCGGGGAAGACCTTGGGGTGGCGCGGGTCGCGTACGTCGGTGACCCAGGCCGGCCGGCCGCCCCAGTCGGCCGGCTGCCAGGCGGCCTTGGCCGGGCCACCGGTCCACAGGAACTTGCAGTCGTTGATGCAGCTGGTGGTGTGCCCGGCCGGGAGCTCCTGGAAGGTGATCAGCGTCGGGGTCTCCGGCTTGGACACGTCGATGATGTAGACCCCGGATACACCGGTGTCCGTGGTGCCGCCAAAGGCGCGCGGGTCACGGGAGAGGTAGATGATCTTCCGCTTGTGGTCGGCGTCGGTGTCCTCGCTCTGCCAGAAGCCGGGCAGGCTGAACTCGCCGACCAGCCGCGGCCGCGTGGGGTCGGCGGTGATGTCGTAGCCCTTGAGCCCGAACCGGCCGCTGACGTACACGATGGTCCGCTTGCCCGGGCCCTTGCCGTAGTCCATGAACACCAGCGACGTGGCGTCCTTGGCGTCGGGCACGGTGCCGACGTGCTCCACACCCTTGATCGCCGAGGATACGGCGGCGGACGTCTTGCCGACGTCGGCACCACCATGGACGGCGTGCGTCCTGGCGGCGTCGCGGCCCTCGCCGACGTTCGTCTGCGCGGTGCCCGGGTCGACCGGGCAGGCCAACGCCGTTCCGGTCGTCAAAACCATGGCCGCGAAGAACGCGCCGATGCCGTAGGAACTCCGTCTTACCGTGCCGCTGCGAGACATCACGCGCCTCCACGTCTCACCGACTAGCCGCGCCTAGTCTGTACGGAAACCTTCCCATCATCAATGGACAGCGAGCACGACACCGCTCAAAGCGCGCGTTTTTGGCACCTTTTCTCGACGAGGACGGGTGCCGTACGCTCACCGGCGTCGCCCTTCCCCATCCCGGAGAAGCCATCGATGAAGCCAGCCGCACGTACCGCCGCCCTGCTCACCGGCGCCGTGGTGGTGCTGGCGGCGCCGGTTGTGGCCATGCGGTCGTGGAGCGACCCCGCCGACCCCCGGATCGTGATCGGCGCCGCCGCGCCGGCGACGCTGATCCCAGGAGACGTACGCGACCCCACCGGCCGGATGGTCGCCGGTGCGGTATGGACCGGGCTGACCGCGTACGAGCCTCGTACCGGCATACCGGTGAACGCGGCGGCCGAATCGATCGCCGGCGACGACCGCCGCACCTGGACCGTACGGCTGCGCGCGGGCGGCCGATTCCACGACGGTTCCCCGGTCACCGCCCGGTCGTTCACCGACGCCTGGACCGCGGTGCTGCGCGAGCGCTGGCACGGCGCCCGCCTGTTCACCGACGTCGCCCGGGTGCGGGGTGCCGCGAGGGCCGCGGAGACGGGACGCGTCGACGGACTCGACGTCGAGGACGACCGCACCTTCCGGGTCACCCTCGACCGCCCGTTCGCCGGATTTCCCTCCCTGCTCGCCGACCCCGCGTTCTTGCCGATGCCGGACGGCGTCCTGCGGTCGCGGGACTGGGCGGCCTACGGGCGGCGACCCGTCGGCAACGGCCCGCTCCGCGTGCTGCGCCGCTCGCCACAGGAGATCACGCTCACCCCGGCCGAGCAGAGCGCCGGGAGCGAGCGGGGCGACCGGCGGGACATCGTGATCAAGACGATGCCCGACCCCGCCCGGCAGTACGCGGCGGCCCTCGCCGGAGACGTGGACATCGCGACCGGGGTGCCGTCATCGCGGCACGAATCCATGGACGCGCAGTTCCCTCGCCGCCACCTCACCGTGCCGGGCCGGACGGTGACCTATCTGGCCTTCCCGCTGTGGGACGAGAGATATTCCTCGGCCACGCTGCGGCAGGCGCTGTCGCTTGCCATCGATCGTGGCCGGATCACCGAGACCGCCCTCGGCCACCAGGCCGCCCCGGCCGACTCGCTGATCCCGCCCGGCATCGTGCTGGGCCGCCGGAACAGCCCGTGCCGGCGGTGCGTGTACGATGCGCGCGCCGCGGCCGCGACGCTGGCCGACGCCGGCGGGCCGCCCGGACCGGTGACGTTGTGGTACCCGGCCGGTACGGGGGACGAGCGCTGGGTGCACACCCTCGCGCGGCAGTTCGGCTCCGACCTGAAGCTCGACGTCAGACCCAAGGCCCTGCCCGCCGCCGGCTACACCGCGGCCATCGCCGGCCGCGAGGTCGACGGGCCGTTCGTGCTCCATGCGACGGCCGACTACCCGAGCCCGGTCGCCACGCTCGCCGCCCTGCTCGATGCGCCGACCGGGTACGCGGGCACCGACCCCGGCGACCAGGTGGACCGGGCGAACCGCGCCGCCAGGCCCGAGGACGGCGTGATCCCGGCCCGGCTGGCCGAAAGTTCGCTGCTCCGCGACCTCCCGATGATCCCACTCTGGTCCGATCATGATCATCTGGTGTGGTCGGAGCGGCTCAGCGGCGTGACGGCGGACGCGTTCGGCGGCCTCCGCCTCGACCGGCTCACGATCGAAGACTAGGGCGGCGGTCGAGCTGCTCTAACGACCGGTCGGGGCGTCTCGGTGAGCTCTCGGCCACGTGACGTCCAGGCGGTCGAGGCCCCAAAAGAACCAGTCCTGGTAGTGAGCGGGGCTGAAGTCCGCAGCCAGGTGCAGGTCCGGCAGGCGGCCGGCCAGGACGGTCAACGCGATGCGGGCCTGGGTGCGGGCCAGGTGCGCGCCGATGCAGTCGTGCGGGCCGTGGCCGAAGGCCACGTGGGTGCGAACGCCGTCGCGCGCGGGGCGGAACGCGTCCGGTTCGGCGAAGTGCTCGCCGTCTCGGTTGGCCGAGCCGAGCATCGGGAAGATCGCCGAACCGGCGGGCAGGTGGACGCCGTGCAGCTCGATCTCGCGCGTGGTGATGCGCATCAGCCCCCGGTGCGGGGCATCTCGGCGCAGCGTCTCTTCGATCATGCCCGGTATGACGGACGGGTCGGCCAGCATCCGCTCCCAGTGCTCGCGGTCGCTCAGCGTGTTCAGCAATGTGGCGCTGATGGCGTCGGCCGGGGTGTGTGTGCCCGCCGCGAAGATCCCGCGAATCAGCATCAGCACGTCGGCCACGGTGAACGGCTCATCGGGGTCGTCGATGAGCGCGACCAGCTCCGTCAGCATGTCGTCGGCGGGGCGGGCCCGGCGCTGGTCGAACAGGTCGAGCAGGTAGCGGTCATGGTCGACATACTGCTCGGCGGCCCGTTTTTTCGTCGCGACGTCGACGTTGGGCACCAAAAGCATGAGGAAAGCCCAGTCCGCGGCCGCGACCCGCTCATGGTCGTCTTCCGGAATCCCGACCAGCGCGCACACCGACCGCAGGATGTGCGGCCGAGAGAACTGTCCAACGAGATCGGCATGCCCGTCGCCGGCGAAGGCGTCAACGAGCTCTTCTGCGATCTTTTGCATTCGAGGTTTCAGCGCGCTGATCCGCGCCCCGCGGAACAGTCGCCGCCACAACAATCGGTGGGGAGCATGATCCGGAGAATCGCACTGGACGATGACCGGAGCAATGGGCTCGGCGGCCGACAAGATCTCCAGTACTTCGGGCGGGTTGTCCCGGTCAATCCTCGCCAGCGCGTTCTGTGAGGAGAAAGCCTCCGTGTCATTCAGCACCCGGACGACATCGTCATATCGACTGATCATCCATGCCCCGAGCGCCGGAACGTAGGTGACCGGCGCGTGCTCCCGAGCCCATGAAAAGAACGCGAACGGATCTTCTCGGTGCGGCTCCACGAATGGATCAAATTCCACTGAAGATCGAGATACACCAGCGGTTTCAACCATGCCGTCCCCAAAATCATCGATTCTCCCTCACACCGTAAACCTCAACATTGGTTCAGCGGAACCCCGTCCTCGCACTCAGACCGGCCGCCGGTTTTGTATCCGCTGGGAGGAAACGGGTAAAAACCACAGATAATAGTGTCGCCCCGGTCAATTCGAGCTTTACCGTGGGCCGGCGGCGAGCCATGCCAGCATTTGGGTGATCTGGGCCGACCGGGACCGGTCGACGTTGACCGCGAGACGGCGGGTCCAGGGATCCCGGCCGCCGCCGGTCTCCATTCGGGCCAGTTGGACGGCGTCGTCCTGATGGGCGATCAGCAGGTTGAGGAACTCGCGCTCGAAGCGTCCGGCCGGGGCGCGGGCCAGGGCTTCCAGTTCGGCTTCGGTGGTTCGCGGCATGCCGCCGTGCGCGGCGTGCTCGTGCGCGGACGCGGCCCGCGGGCGCTTCCAGACGCGCAGCCGGGCCGTCATGCTCTGGATCTCGCTGAGCTGAGTGGTCTCGATCGCGGCGGTCAGCGTCGCCACCTCAGGGCGGACGGGACGTCCCCGGGCCATCCGGACCAGCCGCACGCCCTGCCCCTGGTGCGGAACCATCATCTGCAGGAACATCACGTCCGTGGCGTTGAACCCCCGGCCGGCGGCGGGGCCGGCCGGCGAACCGCCGGCGGCCCCGCACTGGACGAGCAACAACGCAAGGACGCCCGCGCCGGCCAGCGCCCATGCGGCGTACCTCATCGCTCGCATCATCGGCGCGCTGTCAGGCCGTCCGCCAGAGGGCGGGGGTGTTCGGCGGCTCCCAGCCCGCGATCGCGGTGTGCGCCTGGAGGCACACGTACGAGATGCCGTTGTAGCTGACCGTCGCACCCACCGAGTACGCGGTCCCGGCCGCCCACGTGCCGCCGCTGGGCGGAGTTGTCGGCGGCGGAGTCGTCGGCGGCGGAGTCGTCGGCGGCGGACTGGTTGGCGGCGGACTGGTTGGCGGCGGAGTTGGCGGGCTCGTGGGCGGCGGGGTGGTCGTCCCGCCGCCGAAGTCAACGTCCGAGCAGGTGTAGAAGGCCTCGGCGCTGCCCACCACCCGCTGCCAGATCGAGTAGAGCAGGTGCCGGCCGGTGCGCTGCGGGAGGTTGATCGTCCACTGGGTGAACGTGGTGGGGTTCTGGTTGACGAACGTCCGCAGATGCACCAGGTCCGACCAGCGCAACGGCATGGACGGGGCCCAGCCCGCACGGGTGATGTAGAACTCGAAGTTGCTGTTCGAATGCGGTGCGGTCGCGTGGTAGGTGAGCGTGAACGTTCCGGGCGAGACGCGCTTGGCCGGCCAGTCGGTGCGCTGCAGGTCCAGGCCGCGGTACTTGGCCCGGCCGGCGCTGCACAGCTGCCCGTCCGGGATGATCTCCCGGTGCCGGCCGCCGGCCTCCAGCAACGAGACCTCGTTCCAATCGTAGAACGCCTGCGTGCCGGCGACCGCCACGGCGGCCTTGCAGGCCGCGGAGTCCGGTGACTCCGGGCCCTCGTTCTTGCAGACGTACACCCGACTGGGCGGGTCGGACATGCTGCCGTGCGCGGCGGCGGGCGGCGAGTTCGTCAGCACCGTCACCATGGTCGCGGCCGGTACCGCCGCAGCGGCGGCGGCCACCCTACGCGAGCGGGGGGATCGCATGGAATTCCTTCTTTCTTTCCAGATGAGTGCGTTACGGCTGGGCGCCACGAACCGGCCGCGCCTTAGGGCAGCGCGTCCAGGTGCGGGCCGACGGTGCGCGCGAAGCCGCCGCCGTTGGTGACGTCCCAGTTGATGGACCAGGTCATCGCGCCGCGGATGTCCGGATAGGTGCGCGGCGGCCGGAACGTGCCGCAGCCGGTCCCCCTGGCCAAACAGTCCAGGGCGTTGTTGACCGTAGAGGGCGGGACGATGCCGCCGCCCGCCGCACCCGGCCCGGCCGGGAGGCCGAGCGCCACTTGGTCGGGCCGCAGCCCGTTCTCCAGCTGGATGCAGGCCAGCGCGGTGATGAAGTCGACCGAGCCTTGCCCGTACACCCTCTGGTCGCAGCCGAGCATCGAGCCGGAGTTGTAGTACTGCATGTGGACGACGGTCAAGATGTCCCTGATCCTCAGCGCGAGCTGGAAGTAGGACCCGGCCGTGGACTGCATGTCGATGGTCTGCGGCGCCATCGTGATGATCAGGCCCGAGCCGGCGGTAGAGCGCAGCCGCCGCAGCGCCTGCTCCATGAAGGCCGGGTTGAGGCCGTTCTCCAAGTCGATGTCGACCCCGTCGAAGCCGTACGCGTTGATCAGCGCCTGCACGGAGTCGGCGAACAGCGTCGCGGAGGCGGTGTCGCCGACCCGGATCGTGCCGCGCTCGCCGCCGACCGACAAGATGACCTTCTTGCCCCTCGCCCGCAGGCCCGCCAGATCCGCCTTGAACTGAGCGTCGGTGTAGCCGCCGAGGGAGGCCGACAGCCCGGGATCGACCCGGAAGGTGACCTCACCGGCGCGCGTCGTCGCCTCGCCGAAGGCCACCGCGACCAGGTCGTACTCGTCCGGGACCGCCGACAGGCGCAGCTCGCGGGCCGGGTTGTCGAAGTTGTGCCAGTAGCCGGTCAGGAAGTGCCTGGGCAGCGGACCGATCGCGCATCCCGAGGTCGTTCCGGTGACAGGGCCGCTGGCGCTCGACTCGCCGGCCGCGTTGAACGCCCTGACCGTGTAGGTGTGCGTTGAGCAGGTCTGCAGCCCGGTGAGGGTGGCCGTCGTTCCGCTGGTGGTGGCTCGCAGCGTGCCGCCCTCGTAGACGCGGTGGCCGGTCGGCGTGCCGCTGCCGGCCGTCCAGGACAGGGTGAGGGAGGAGTTGGTGCGGGCGGTGATGGTGGGGGTGCCCGGCGCGCCCAGTCCTCCCGGGTCCCCTGGATCGGCACCGCCGCCGCATGGCGCGCCGTTGAAGGTGCAGTTTTGTGGGCTTGCCGGGCCGGCGCCGATGAACCCGAAGCTGACCGAACCGCCCGGCGTGATCGTCCCGTTGTATTCGCGGTTGCGGAAGGTGTGGTGCTGCTGGCTCGAGGTCAGCAGGGCATCCCAATAGGTGCCGATCGTCGTCCCGGACGGGAGGTCGAACTCGACCCGCCATCCGTTGATCGTGCTGCTCGAGCCGTTGGTGAGCGTGTACTTGCCCTCCCAGCCCGAACCCCAGTCGGCGGTCTTGACGAAGGTGGCGGTGGGCGTTGCCGCGATGCCCGTTCCGGCGAGCGGAGGCACGAGCAGGAGGAGCAGCAGGGTGGCGAGGACGCTGAGTACGGAGCGGGGGCGCATCTCTGTCTCCTGGCGGGGCTAGGGCCGACGGCGGATCCCCCGAAATACCTGTGCCGGCCAATAACTAATAGGAAGGTTTCCTATTAGTTTGAAAGCACGTTAAACTGCCGCCGGCGCCCCGGCAACCCCGACGGCGGCGGCGCGGGCGACCGGCCCGACAACCACCGCAGGTTGCGCGCCGAACCAGGACGTGACCCCAGGAAATATTGGCGTGAACTGCGAAGAAACCGGGCGTTCATTGGCAGATCTGCGCAACCGGGATGCCGAGCGCCGGACTCATCGCGCCCGCGACGCGCCGTGACCGCGCGTGTCTCGGATCAGAGCGCGGTGCTGAGCCGTCCGAGCAGGCGGGTGACGTCGGGGTCTGGGGCCCACTTGCCCTTACGGGCGGCCTCGTCGAGTTTCTTGCGTATCTCCCGCACCTTGCCGGCCGCCTCCTTGGTCTTGCCTTCGGCGAGTTTGCCGGCGACTTCTTCGGTTCGGTGGCGTAGCTCCTCGGCCGTCTTCGGGTCGAGCCGGCCGGTGGCGGCCTGCTGGGCCAACCGCCGGTCCAGCGCGGACAACAAAGCCGCCGGGGATGGTGGGCGCCGCGGCCGGGCGGGCGTCGCGCGGACGGCCTTCGACGGGGTGGCCGCCGTGGGGACCTGGATCGGCACACCGAGGGCGGGCGTGCCGGGTTCCGGGTCGCCGGCCGCCAGCCAGGCCACCAGCGCGACCACCACCGAGATGATGACCACGGCGCCCGCCGCTGCGGCCGGCAGGGGACGTTCGCCCAGCCAGGTCAGCAGCGGCGGCGGCTCGGGGTGCCGGAAAGGCGGGGCCACCTCGGCCGGCTGCGCGTGCCCCGTGCCGGCCATCGCGCGGTGGAAGCCGGCGGGGTTGACGGTGGGCAGCACCCGGGTCGCGGTCGCCGGTTCGGCCGCGGCGGCAGGCGGGCCGGCCGGCGTCTCGGCGACCGATTGCAACACCACAGCGACACGCTCGGCGCTTGGTGGACGGTCCGCCGGATTCTTGGCCAATAGCCGCAGTACGGCATGTTCTAGGTCGGCCGGGATATCGGGTCGCAGCCGACCTGGCGGTTCCGGGTCGTCCTCCACGTGCCGGCGCACCACCACCTTCGGGTCGTCGTCTGGGAACGGGGGATGCCCGGCCAGTAGCTCGTACAGCACACACCCCAGCGAGTACAGGTCGCTGGCGGGCCCGCCCGGCAGGCCCACCGCACGCTCGGGCGCCACATAGGCGTCGGTGCCCAGCAGGGGCGTCCCGGCCGCGCCACCGTCCAGGGCCGCGCCACCGTATGCCCCGCCGGTCTCCCTGGTCGCGCCGGTGTCCCCGGCCGCGCCGAACTGGCCGGCGATGCCGAAGTCAGCGAGCTTGACGGTGCCGTCCGGGGTCATCAGCAGGTTGCCCGGCTTCACATCACGATGCACCAGACCGACGTTGTGCGCCGCGTCCAGCGCACGCGCCGCCTGCGCGCCGATCCGCGCCACCAAGGCGCACGGAAGAGGACCGCGCTCAGCCAGCAGCACGGCCAGATCCCGGCCCTCGACCAGCTCCATCACCAGGAACGGCCGGTCGCCGTCCGGCACGACGTCGTAGACGGCGACCACGTTGGGGTGGATCAGCCGCGCCGCGTCCCGCGCCTCGCGCCACACCCCCGCCGCGGCCCCACCGGCCGCACTGGGCGCGGGCCCCCACTTGATCGCCACCGGGCGGCCGAGCAATACGTCCTCCGCCCGCCACACCTCGGCCATGCCGCCCCGCCCGATCGGCTCGCTCAACCGATACCGGCCGGCCAGCAACGCCCCATCACCGACAAACCGCCTGTGCGTCGCCATCACCTTGTACAGCGATGCCGCCGCCTCGGCTGTCACATCGGGCGCCGCGCCGCCGGCCGGCGGCGCCGGAGCTCAGCCGAACGTGAGGCTGTCGTAGGAGTAGATGTCGGCGACGCCGAGCATTCGTCGCGGAGTCCAGCGATCGTCGTCGTCGGCCGTGAAGATCGAATACAGCGGGTCGTCGATGCGGTGGCGGAAGAGGTCTTCAGCGGCCGACTGGTCCGGGACGTAGCGCGGCTCCGCGGCGTTCTCGAGCCAGGCCGCCCAGATCCGGTCCTCGTTGCAGTGGTTGAGGTAGAAGACGGGATCGTTCGGCGAAGACGCCGGCAGCATGTCGCCGCCCACCCAGACATGGACGCGGTTGTGCAGGTGCGGCTGTGTCTCGGCCGGTACCCAGCCCTCGACCAGGTTGCGGAAGCTCACGGTCTGGCCGGACGCGTCCCACGGGGGCACGTCGTAGTCGCTGTTGGCGAGCGCGACCCGCAGTTCGTCCTGAGTGGGCAGGCCGAGAGGTACGTTGAACCGCCGCCGGAGGGGTCGCCGCACGGTCACCACGTCGCCGTCGCTGTTGGTGGCGATGTTGACCCGGAACGGCGAGGACTCCGAGAACGGGCCGGTGGTGACGGTGAAGCCCCGGCCGGGATCGCCGTTGCCGCCCATACAGTCGTCAGCCCACACTGGCGAATTCTCGTCATCGTCGACCCACGACCAGTACGGCAGCCCGAAGTCGGGGTTGCCCAGCACACGCTGTAGTTGCCCCTCAAGGAGGATCAGCATGAACCGGTGCCAGGGCAGGAAGACCGGCCCTCGGTGCGCGGCGTTGCGGTCGCCCTCGGTGGGCGGCGTGAACACCGACATCGCCCAGATGTGCCAGAGGACGAACAGGTCGTACGTGCTGAGCTCGACCACCGGTTCCGGGATGCCGAGACTGTTCGACATGATCCCGGTACCTTCGGCCTTCAGGGCGAGGATGCCCTCGACATAGCCGTCCCGCGCGGCCTTGTCGGTGACGATATTGGAACGTATCGCGGCCATGGTCAGTGCCCCCCCTCGTGGTCGGCATCCCCCGGGTGATGGTGGTCCGCATGGTCCGCGTGGTCGTGGTCCGCATGGTCGTGGTCCGCGTGGCCCGGACCGCCGTCGCCGGGCTCGAAGTCCTCGGGGAAGGCGTCGATCAGGCCCTTCACCAGGTCCACCGCCGAGGCGTAGCTGAGGTTGGGCACCGGGTGGTAGTGGACGCGACCGTCGTTGGCCACCCCGAGGTGCCCGCTGACCGGCCGGCCGTCGACCTCGATCTGGTACGTCGTTCTCACCACGATCCGGTGGCCGTAGTAGTCCTCCTCACGCACCGTCTCCACCGGGCCATGGTGGGCGTGCCCGCCCGCCGGAGGCCGGCTCGCCTTCACATGCGGAAGGTACGCCGCTGGTCGCACGACGTCTTGGATGTCGCCCCTACCGTCCATATCGTTCTCCCCGTCCCCTTTCATCCGGCCGCAACCGGCCGGCATGTCGCGAGGCGCCCAAGCACGGCCTTTCGGCTCAATGGCCAGGAACGTAAGAGCCCCCCGCATTCCCGTTGATTTCACACTGAACCCGCTTGTGGGCCCTGATCGCCAGGCCGGCTTGTACACCGGCCGACTCTGGCCACGCCTGTCCGGGCGGCCGCCGTCCGCTTACCGCCGCGCAGCCTCCCAAGGATTATTCCGGCGTTTCTGGCGTTTTAACCGACTGTCTCGAAACGCGCGTTGCGAAACGAACACGGAGAGCAGGGAACGCTGATGACACAGGGGTCACGGTACTAATATCGCCATCTTCCTGACAGCACCCGATCCTTCGGCCAGGAGCGCCGCGATGACCCACCCCCAGCCCGCACCCGAGCCGCCCACCCCCTCGTCGGTCGACCAGCTGGCCCGCGCCGGCGGGATACGGCTGTACGGATCGCGGTTCCAGCAGAACCCGACGCATCTGTACAGCGAGATGAGGGCGGAGCACGGGCCGGTCGCGCCGGTCTTGCTCGAGGGCGACGTGCCGGCCTGGCTGGTGCTCGGCTACCGGGAGATCCACTACGTCACCACCAATCCGCAGATCTTCGGGCGGGACTCCCGCCGCTGGAACGCGTGGGATCGCGTCCCATCCGACTGGGCGCCGCTGCCGTACGTCGCCTATCAGCCGTCTGCGGTGTTCACTGAGGGCGAGGAGCACCGGCTGCGCGGCGGGGCGCTGCATGAGGCGCTCGCCGGCGTGGACCACTTCGAGCTGAGGAAGCAGGTCGAGCAGATCGCCGACGAGCTGATCGACGTGTTTGTCGTCCGCGGCCAGGCCGACCTGATGGCCGAGTACGCCTTGCCGCTGCCGCTGCTGGCGATCAGCCGGCTGTACGGCATGCCCGAGTCGGACGCGCCCGCGTTGGTACGCGACGTCATGGCCTCGGGCGACTCGGGCGAAGAGGCGGTACGGGCGCACGAGCGGGTGGCCGCGCGAATCGGCGGGCTCGTCGCGGAAAAGCGCCGCCGCCCCGGGGCTGACCTGCCCTCCCGGCTGCTGGCGCACCCGATCGGGTTCAGCGACGAGGAGGTCGAGCGCGACCTGTTCCTGTGCATGGGCGCGGCGCAGCTTACGACTGCGGACTGGACGGGCAACACCTTGCGGCTGATGCTGACCGACGAACGGTTCGCGCTGACCCTCGCCGGGCACCGCCGAAGCATCGGGCAGGCGCTGAACGAAGTGCTCTGGGAGGACACGCCAACGCAGAACTTCATCGGCCGCTGGGCCACCCGGGACACCCGGCTGGCCGGGCGGGTCATCCGCAAGGGCGACCTGGTGGTCCTCGGCCTGGCCGCGGCCAACACCGACCCTGACGTACGGCCGAACTCTTATGCCGACGCGGTGGGCAACCAGGCGTACATGTCCTTCAGCCACGGCGAGCACGGCTGCCCGTACCCGGCCAGAGAGATCGCCGAGAGCATCACCGAGACCGCCGTCCAGGTGCTGCTCGACCGCCTCCCGGACTTGGAGCTCGCGACGACGGCCGACGCGCTGGTGTGGCGGCCGTCGGTGTGGATGCGCGGCCTGACCACCCTGCCCGTCCGCTTCAGCCCCGCGTAGCACCCCAGAGCGGACCCGCCTCCGGATCGGACCCGCGTCCGGCCGGCGCCGCCGTGCCGTTGAACTGCCGGGCGCTCGGCTTCGTACCCTTCATCAGCCCGCCGCCGAAGGAGGCCGTAGCTCGTGACCGCCGTCCGCAAGATCGCCGCTGCCGGCGTCGCCCCGCTCGTGGTGTTGGCCATGGCCGCACCCGCCGGCGCACATGGCGCGATGACCGATCCGATCAGCCGCGCTGCGGCGTGCGGACCAGAAGGCGGATCGGCCGCGCGGTCGGCGGCCTGCCGGGCGGCCAGGGCGGCGGGCGACGCCGCTGCGCTGCGCGAGTGGGACAACCTCAAGGTGCCGGGAGTGGCCGGCAGGGACCGCCGCTTGATCCCTGACGGGCGGCTGTGCAGCGGCGGCCTCGACGCCTACCGGGGCCTCGATCTCCCACGACCAGACTGGCCGGCGACCAGGCTCACCTCGGGCGCCCGGTTCACCTTCGGCTACCGAACGACCATCCCGCATCGGGGGACGTTCAGGTTGTACGTCACCAGGACCGGCTATGACCCGGCGCGGCGGCTGAAATGGTCCGACCTGGAGCCCCGCCCGTTCGCCGCGGTCGCCGATCCGCCCTTGCGGAACGGCTCGTACGTCATGAAGGGGCGGCTGCCGCGCGGGAAGTCCGGCCGTCACATGATCTTTACGATCTGGCGGAACTCCAGCACTCCCGACACCTACTATTCCTGCTCCGACGTGGTCTTCGGCGGCGCGAGCGGCGCCGCCGGCGGCGGTGCGGGCAAGCGCGAGTCGCCCGCATCCACCCCCACGCCCGCGCCGCATGACTCGGCGGGCGCGGGTGCCGGCGACGCGGACGGCCAGTACGACAGCCGGGTCGAATTGGAAGCCGGGCGCCGGAGCTCAAGTCTCCCGTTCGTCACCGCCGGCGTCGTCATCGCGGCCGGGCTCGCCGGCGGCGCCGCGTTCCTGCTCGTCCGCCGTGGTCGCCGGCGTGCCGGCATCGGCCAGGGCGGGGCGAGCCGGTAGCCGCCGGCCGTCGCGGGGCGACGGGACGGCCGGCGCCGCCCCCTTAAGGGATTTCCCCAGCTATCGGCACTCCCGTGTGTTTCGTACATTCCTCGTGCCGTGACAAGGCGCGCAGCGTCGCCCTCACGTGCTCGAATCGCCGGCCCCGGCCATCGTCGGTAGGCTTCCCGGCCCCACGGCCTCCGGCGCGAAGGTGGCCGGGGCCGGTTTCGGCGTGGCGACTCGGTGGTTGCGGCCGGTGACGTGTTGGTGGGGCCGGCGGCGCCCGCGGCGGCCCCACAAACACGTCACCGGCCGGTACAAGCTCTACCGGCCGGTGATGGGACGCGCCTCGCGGCCGCCCGTTACGCTGCGGTCACCCCCCGCGGGAAACCGACACGCCGGCGGCGCGCCGTGCCCAGCGAGCAGAACGCCCATGGGCGTCCGGAGTCAACGGGTCGTGGCGGCTGGCCAAGGCGAAGTACACGAGGTAGACGGGGGCGGCGACGACTCCCGCCAGGCCGATGACGACGGTCAGAATCATGGTCAGCCTCCTTGTTGCTGCACCCCTCCACGTTCGCCGACGCGTGCCCTCCTGTCTGTGGCGAATGACACTGAGCGACGAAGTCCGGATCCGGCCGTCCATGGTCGACGGGGCGGGCGGTCGCTGTCAGGCTGGGGCTCGTGGTGGTCTTGGGGTTCGCGGCGGTGCCGGCGCTGGTGGGGTGGGTGTATCTGGCCGTCGGGCACGGATGGTTCTGGCGCACCGGGCCGGGGCTGCCCGCCGGAGCGGATCCGCCGGTCTGGCCCGAGGTTGCGGCGGTGGTGCCGGCGCGGGACGAGGCCGCGCTGTTGCCGCAGACGCTGCCGAGCCTGCTCGCGCAGGGCTACCCGGGCCGGTTTCGGGTGGTCGTGGTCGACGACGGCAGCGCGGACGGCACGGCGGCGGTGGCCGCGCGCCTCGGTCGCGGCGCGGCCATCGAGTTGTGCGTCGTACGGGCGGGCGACCGCCCCGCGGGCTGGGCCGGAAAGGTATGGGCGATGGCCGAGGGCGTCCGGGCGGCGGGCGCGCCCGAGTTCGTGTTGTTCACCGACGCCGACATCCGCCACGCGCCCGGCACGCTCACCCGCCTGGTCCGAGTGGCGCACGGCACCGGCGGCGGCGCGGGCTACGACCTGGTCTCGCAGCTTGCCACGCTGCGTACGAGTACCGCGTGGGAGCGGTCGATCGTGCCCGCGTTCGTGTACTTCTTCGCGCTGCTGTACCCCTTTCGGCGGGTCGGCCGGCCGGGCGCCCGGACCGCGGCGGCGGCCGGGGGCTGCATGCTCGTCCGCGCCGGCACGCTGACGGCCGCCGCCGGCATCGTCGGCCTGGCCGTCGGGCACCCGGCGCCCGGCGCGGC
>OBLR010000013.1_pt1 | contig 23863 bp, 21 predicted proteins | sample 1519891 | NCBI WGS metagenome assembly OBLR01 (sample SAMEA3113583, study PRJEB22503) | soil metagenome | reverse complement strand
CAAATGTACTTTTTCCCTTACACCGCCGCGATCCACTAAGTAACGTTATTGAGACAATGCTTGGTGCTAAGATCGATCGCAATCCTTATGGTGAAAATGTTGCAAGAACCATGCTGCAGTTGATAACACAAATCACACAATAGGTTTCTTCCTGAATTTTTTGTCGGGTTGAGAGTAGCAATGATAGATGGTGTCTGTACGAGACGTGAATGGTACACTTCTCAACGATTAAATTATTTTGCGTAATCCTATTGTATATGAGCCGCTATTCGAGTGCTTTGTCTATTGCAATCGCACTATTACTTTTGATGCAAACGACTCTTTTAGCATATGGACAGGCATCTTCTTCTGAGCTTTATGGATGTCAGCATTACGGAAACGTGATGCATTGTGACCTGCTCTTAAATGAAATGCAGGGAACAGAGGTTAGTGGTAATTCATCCCTCATCAACCCCCTGACTACAACAGATACGTTATTTGTCAATGGCAGGTCTGGTCAAGCCTTAGAAATGCGCGGGGAATTTAGAGAGTCAATAGAGATAATGAACTCACCAGAGCTAAACCCAGATCAGTTCTCCGTTTCCTTTTGGATGATGCCTACTATGATAGAACCATATGGGCATATTGTATCACATAGCAACAGGCCGCAAACATCAGGCTGGCAGTTTGACGTCTTTAGAACTACAGGCAGCGGCCCATCCGGCTCAGAAGTTGGAACACTTCGTTTTGGTATATTCAACACTAATGGTACATTCTTTTCGCCCACAGGCGTTCAGGTTCCAGGAGACAAGTTTACACTGGTAACCGGCACTTTTGACGGTTCAAGGGTAAGACTATACATGGACGGAGTGCCTGTTGGCGAAGCCGAATTTCAAGGAGAATATAATTCGGATCCCGGTTTGCCGCTGAGGATTGGTTCAGCAGCTTACTGCTCATCATGCAACAGATGGTCAGGCGTTATTGATGAATTGCATATGTATGACCGTGCGCTTGGTGACGATCAAATCAAACAGCTCTACGATCTATCAGATATTTCTTTTGGCCGGATAGGTTCTTGGAAATTTGAAGGGGACACAAGAGATTTCTTGCAAAAACACGATGGAACGACCGTTACAATGCTCACAAGCATGGTCTTTGCTCCCGATGGTCGTCTTTTTTTTACTGAAAAAAACACAGGCGCAATAAGAATAATGTCCCCTGAGAATGTGATCCTAGATAACCCCTTTGCCAACGTAGATGATTTGTATGCGAGTTGGGAGCAAGGAATGTTGGGACTCGCGATTGACCCGGAGTTCAATATCAACCACTACGTATACGTATACTACACCGCTGTCGTAGACGTCCAAAATGCCGATAGCGATCAAGTGATCAACCGCGTTGTAAGGTTCACTGACAACAATAACACAGGGGTTGATCCAACAGTTATAATGGACAATATTCCGGCTTCTCGAGGATATCACTCGGGCGGCGCTATGACCTTTGGGCCTGACGGCAAGCTATACATTACCGTCGGCGATGCCACTGAGCACATTTTCGCCCAAGACCCGTCGATAGTAATTGGCAAGATACTTCGGCTAAATAAGGATGGTACGATACCAGGAGACAATCCCTATCTAAACTCCCCAGTTTACACTCTAGGTCACAGGAACATGTATGGTATTGCATTTAATCACAATGGCACCGGTCTCGTGGCTGAAAATGGTGACGTGCGGTACGATGAAATAAACCTTATAAAAAATGGGGGAAATTATGGATTTCCCACCTCACAGCCTGCCAACCTGCCTCCTGAGCAAGCAAATGATACCTCAATTAAGCCATTAAGAAGTTATTGGGAAACTATAGCACCAACACAGATGATTTACTATGACGGCGATGCATTGCCGGAGCTTAAAGGAATGTTCCTCTTTGGAAGCTTCACAGGTGATATCTATGCTCTTAGGTTAAGCGAAGACGGAAACAGCATAATTCAAGAGATAAAGATAGAACTCGAGCATTACCCCTTTGTGCCAACAGTCGGAATTGCACAGTCACCAGATGGAAAAATATACTATGGCGGGTACCAAATATACACGCTTGATTCAATTGGCGAGCCAGAGCAAATGCTCTTTACTATAAACATCGAATCGCCTCAAGCTTTTGACATTTCTGAAATCAGAGTTGAGGAAGAGCAAAAAAGGATTATAATAGATGCCAGCACGAAGGGCATGCTTGCTCCTGAGTCAACCCTTATTGCAAGGATCCCGCGAACCCTTCTTGACAACGTAACTACTGTAGCAGTCGAAGGTCAGCAAGGTCCAGGTCCAATAGAATTTGTCATCAATGAAGTTGGGCCCGCTTACACTACCATTAGCGTCGAATTAGGAAATCACACTGCAAACACAGGGGACATACGAGTGGCGATATACTAAGCTGTATTTTCCTGGTCTAGCGTGTTCGCCTAGTTTAGGGAACGCTATTTTATGTTCCAACTTAGACGATTCCCTACCCGCTAAAGGAACGGGAAGTATAAGGCAACAATTTGCCTTATAAGACAGATGGTGGCTGTTGAGACGCTGGCACTCCCTGTACTAGGCGGTAGAGATTTCCAGAAAGTGTCAGAATGTACAAGTTGCCATCCGGACCTGTTTCGATATCTGTAATTCCGCCAGTGAATCCTCTGCCAAATATTACGGGATTTAGCTCTTCATTGGTGTCAGCCACCAAGTCTTCTAAACCAGGAATACCGCCTAGGTCAAGCCCCGTTCTGTTGCCATTGATTGTAAAGAAGTACAAGTGGCCGTTGTTAATGTCGCCTACAAACATATTGTAGGTATATCTTTCTCCAAGGCTTGAAGAATTAAAGATTTCCACATCAGTGACGCCTTGCGATGGCAGCCAGCTGAAAACGGGGTCGGCGTAATGGGAGCCTTCAAAGTGCACGAGGTCTTCTACCGTGATGCTTTCTCTAGATATAGGTCCCATAGCCCTGCCCCATCCGCTGTTAAAACCAGGTAAAACGATATTTATTTCGTCATACTCAGCTGGGCCATCTTCAACATCCCAGAGAATCCCAGTTAGGGGGTCAAAGTCAAAACCAAAGCTATTGCGGATGCCGTAAGCATAATACTTACTCAGATCTATGCCTATGGCTGATAAGGGATTGCCGATTCCGTTGCCGTTGTAATCAATTCTCAATATGACGGACGTGTCATCGGGCAGGGGGCCATCCCTCAAGTTTTGGAGCATCCCGTCTCTGTTAAGGTCTCCTATTACTGCATATAGCATGCGATCAGGGCCAATTGCTATCTTACCGCCATCGTGATTTGGGCCAGGCTCTCCGGGCAGATCAAGAATGAGCTGTCCTCCAGTCATGTTGCCCGTACCTGTCCATTCATATTTGTAGAGCCTGTTTCTCACTTGCTCTCCAACTGGCTCAGTATAGTAGAGAAATACAGTCTTGGAGTTGCTATCTGTAGTAGTTGAATTTATAACAGCAACTCCGAGCAATCCTCGCTCACTGTTGTTTACCACAGGTACTTGTAGAATTGATTGCGGTTGGAGTACACCATTTGATACAAGTCGTACTCTGCCATTATCCTTTTGTGTTATAATGATGTCATCATTATCTAAAAATGCCATGCTCGTCGGCATTTCGAGACCTGTGATGACTTTTTCAACTCGTATGCTAGGATCAGCTATACTTGGTGGAGCCGGGTCGGGCAAAACTTGAAACGTGTTACCGTTAGAACTACTGCTACTACTAAGTTGGATAGGAACAATATTATTATTGTAGCCTGCTGACAAAGAGGCTTTTACCACCTGCTTGTTATTATCGACTAATCCCCAAAAGTTGAGTGCTATTGTTTGGCCAGTTATGATTGCTGCTGCCATCAAAAAAAAAATTATTGCCTGCTTTCTTTCCATTCCGAGAAGATTATCGGTTTCAGGTTATTATAAATTGTAGCAAACGATAACCTATTCAAAAACTTGAATCCTTTCATCTCTTTTATCTAGAACAATGTTTACCATACGAACCTACTTAATCCTCCAGTGTTAATGTCACTGGAAAAGCCTTTAGGTTAGGCAGAATGACACCGACAAATAGCAGATATAACGGGCCACACACTTCCTGACTCTAAAATAGAGTCACAGAGTACAGTTTTAACTTTGTTTTTTATTGATGTCGTTGATATAAATCGCGGCTCAGAGAGACTTATCTAACTTCTATAAATCGACTGAGTATAAAGGACCAATGCAGGGCACGCATTTGTATATAGATGTTCATCAGTCCATCTAAACTATACCCCGAGAATTTGCTTTAAAAGAGCACGGTAGTCAACTTTTTCTTTTTTGCTTCCTGGTGATGGGAGCTCGAAGATAAGAGGAATAGGTCGCTTTGCCCGTAGGCTTGTAAGCTGGTAGCGAATATCTTTACCAATGTCATCACTCAAGAGAACGAGCCCAATTCCGCTGCTCTCGTCCATCTTGTTGATTTCAGTGAGCGCTTGGGCGGGTGAGTCTACCTTGACCCCTTTCACTCCAGCCAGCTGGAAGCTAGTGACAAACACGCGGCTGCCGACAGCAACTATCTGCACTATAATTCTCCTTAATTTGCCTTGGATGTTGGTCCCTTTTTATTCCTTTTGAGCAAGTTTACGGAAAATGACTTTTATAGCTACCTACCTATAACTTGAGGTTAGACTTGGCTGCAACAAAACCTGCGATTATGATGGTTATGATTGGCTCACTCAGCTGTGGTATCTTGGCTATTTTCTTATCGCTCCTGCTGGGAGTATCTCTTATTATTGCTATGCCGGGCTTAATTATAGGCGCATATTTTGCCTTTAAATATGCAATGTACGTTAGGAGCAAAGCTTCCAAAGAGAAAGAAGAGGAAGATCGAAACAGCAGCAGCAGCAGAAGGAGAAGAGGGCGCAATCGCTAGGCCGGAAGTATAAGGTATATCACCAATGCGGCCAAACACGCAAACAAGAGTATTGTTGCCTTCCATATTCCAAAATTGGCCTTATCACTGATCTCCCACATGCCTCCTCCAACGTTGCTGCTTGGCCTATACCGACGCTTAATTTCTTCATAACTGTATACCGTCCCAATGTCTGCGGACGGTGTCCATCTTGTTCTGGTCCCGCGCTTGTGTAAGGTATTGCTGTCATAATTCTTTCTTGCCTGCTCATCTGAAAGCACTTCATACGCCTCGATTATCTTCATAAACTTTTGTTTTGATTCCTCAGAGTTCTTGTTTTTATCAGGATGATGCTGTAATGCCAAATTACGAAAGGATTTCTTTATTTCGGCCTGACTAGCATCAGGAGAGACTCCTAATATCTCGTAATAATTTGGCACCAGATATTAATCTCTGCAGAAATATAAATAAATATTCTTGCTAAGACGTGATCCGCTCCGCTCGTTTTTTTAATGCATTATTCATTTCATTAAAGCCTTGTCTTATCTCTTTATCAAAGCCTTTACCAAAGAGCCGAGTCATTAAACCATCAAATACCTCACGCTGGACAAATCGTACGTGATTAGGTTGCAACTCCTCAATCGTGAAAATGTGCTCCGCATTCAGAAAACCAGGGAGAGAACTTTTGCCAAACCATCGAAGCTCCCGCCCTTCCTCCACTTTGGTAATCTTCGGTGAGTACCTCCTTTTCTTTCCACTAGGAGTTTCTATATAAATATCAACTTTCTCGCCTTGCTTTGGAAGACCGACAACCTTGTTAATGAAGGGATTCCATTGTTCGTAAGTAGCGAAATCAGTGAGTATTCCCCATACAGTTTCAGGGTAGTTGTGGATCTCTATCTCACTGCGAACCTCTTGCACGTTATTGCTATTTCGGAATTCACTTTATAATTATCTTCTGCTTAAAAATTCAATTTTGATTCTGTCTCCATCCTTTAACGGGATGTCCCGCAGATCGCCTTCGTTGTGAAGGATATCATTAACGTAGACCTTTGTGTCATATTGTAACAATTCATTTCCCAACCAGTAATATAGAAAATGTCCCAACGTAAAATTATGAGGTCTGCTATACTTTACCTGGATAATATTTTCTTCGACCGTATGCACGGGTCTTATACAGTCATCTGTGATACCTATGCCTTCTGGGACACGAGCAGGAAAGCCATCCTCCGTTACAGTAATTGGAACTGAGAGTTGAAAAGGGTGAGATTCCAAATCCTGTATGCACTGGTTAACTGGATCCTGAGATCGAAAGTATGCTGTAGATGCAGAGGTCACAAGAACAGCACCACCAATCAGTCCAGCAAGTATCAACATTGAAATAAACAGGCTTGTTCTTTTTTTTGATCCATCCAAAGTCATTGATGTATTTTATAAAGAATAAACCTAAGTTATATCCTGCGCACTAGTGCAAAACATGATGCGCAGGTATAGTTTCCAGGGCATCAAACCACATTAACATCCTAGCTGGTGCTGAAGATGAAGTCAACCAGATCAAGACTCCTGGTACTGCCGCGCAAACTAAGATAGTTAAGATAATCAGCCAAACTGCGGTCATCTTTTCAACCATACGTTCAATTCAATTTTATCTGGCTATATAAGTTTTCAAATCTCTTACGACCATGCTAGGACATCGATGATTGGTCCAATCATAAGTCATTGATAGACTCTCCTGCTTCTATCCCTCTTTCCAATCTGTTGGATGCAATCCTTGCAAGGCTCGATTCTAGGGATATCAGGACCCAACCATTTTCCGACTTTTGATGATAATGTTTTAGAGAGTGCATAAAACAGAATCAAATATCTCAAGTGGTGACCTAAACCCCATAGCATCTGTTTTTCTTTGCTGTCACAAAACTTCTTGAGCTAGAAACCCTATGTCCTTAGGATTATTTCCTTTGATATACGACAAAAAACTATCTCCATCTAATTTTGGATAGTGAACGGAAGTCATAATTCTAGTCGGGATAATAATTCATTATTAAATCTTCAGAGTCTTAATTACCAAAATTGAAAGAAGTAGCTGGACCTTCATTTTTTACTATCAAGTCGAATAATACCGCTTGCTATCAAAATTTATAAAATATATACGAAAAGTAACCAAAGTACGGTATAGGTCCCGTACTACTAATTTCAATATTATTCGCTCATTTCGAGCAGGAGGATCGATTTTCCTTTTCTTCTCAGCTCCCAGACAATATCCGTCTATCTTTGCTTTTGCAATACATTCTTACGTAAATAGCTGTAATAGGTAGCAGAATCATGACAACCGCAGATAGGTTCAGCGTGAAGACACTAAAGGATTCCGTGAAATTCTATTTGCCCAGAGTCGAAGGGTATTTAGAAATAGTTCGAGGCATGGCATCGAGATATGGTGGTATGTCATTAATAGAATTCGATGGTTACTTTGAGGGCAAATTCGAGCCGGTCAAATATACTAAGGTTGAAATCCACACCAATGATATAGATGAGCAATGTATGATGAAAGCGGCTAACGATATTCGCATTACTCTAAAGCAGAAAAGCCTTGCCTTTGAATACAACAACAAGTTAATTCTCGTAAGCGAGCCCTAATTTGAGACAATTAAGCCCTCAGCGAAATAGGTTGGGTCTGAAATAGTTTAGTATTCATTATTTAATTAAGACGAACCAATGCCGCAAATCGAAATTGGCCGCAGGCAGGGAGCAATGATAGTTTATGGCAGTACGCATCCGAGGAATATAATGACCTCAAAAATCGTCTTTACTTTCTTCTCAATACTAGTCGAATTGTCTTTGTGAGTATGCTATCTCCCTTCCCTTTAGCTATAGTAGGAGCCACTACGGCAAACAATATTCCAAGACCAGTAGCAGTAGATGTCAACCACGTAACATAATTATTCACGCTCCACAATTGTCCTGACCAAAGCTCTACTAGGATACGAATTGCTATTGTGAATAAGCCTTGTCCTGTGCCGACAATAACCAATAATTTGCCTAAGTTGACTCTATTAGCAGCAAAAAATCCTGCTCCCATCATTACAGTAATCCCTCCTAACTGGCTTAAGATTGCCAAGAAGCCGATTGGGACAATAACTAAGTTCCAAACTTGTCTGAGGCTTTGAACAGATAAAATTTCCGCCGCTACAAGGTTATAGATCTCAATATTTGCTTTATAACCAGAAGCTAAAAATAAGACGCCCGAAACAAATGCAATGCAAGCCGCTAGCCTATTTCTCGTCGCACTATATCTTAAGGTCTGGAACCGATCGTATGATGAACTCGCTACCAGCTTGCGATCAGGGAGATACCCAATTGCTGTCAATACATCTTTCATCTTTGAATAGGTATAGTTTGCTCGAACTTCTAACGCAGTTATTCTGAGGCGAATCCTTCCTTTCCTGTCTACAGATTCAGCGAGTGTTTTTGGAATATAGTATTTGTTCAGAACCACAAAACCCTTCTTTACGAGTAAATAGTCAGCCACTATTGACCGCAAAAAGCCAACTTTCTTGCCATCTACGGCATAGACAGGTCTATTCATAAGCCGAGACCAATCAGAAAAAGGGTCGTGGTCTGACATTCCAATATCATTAAAAGCACATCCGCTCTATTAACATTAGACTTCAAGATTATTCAGATAGCGATAAGATATAGATGAATGGTTGGCGCCATATGTTGTGAATGAACAGGACAGAAAGGTGCATAAATATCGGCTTATCTATATCTTTAAACATCTTCGAGATCATTTCCATAGATACGAAGTATTTTGCCGACCCGTTCAAAGGAATAATGAAAGCGCAATTGTTCTTATTCTTGTGCTTCCGCGCTAGGATTATTTGCGATGATACCGTTTATCTTTTGCCGATTTGCGCTCAAGAGGAGATTGCTAAATACAGAGATAAAGGGTTGTGGAACTGCTCAGCCTTTATCCTAAATCGATTTTGAGTATAATACAACTGCGATTGATGTTTCAGAGTTTTCTCAACCTCAAATTGAAGAATAAAATATTGGGTTTCAAAAAAGAGCTAGCTTACGATATTGGTCATTGTCTTTTAAGATATTCGACCATTCTATTGAGGCATCACATATGCAGGTACAGGTATGTCCTGCAGTTATTGACCATGCTAACATGAGCCCAAAGCACAGGTCTCTACAAGATTATAACTTATGGACCCATGTCTGAACAGATGCCACGAGAACATGCAGGTAAGCATTCAAACCAAAATAGCAGCTATTCATCAGCAGATGATAATCGAAGGTCTCTTCATATAGAAAATTTGGTCTCTAGCTGAGTACTTGCATAGTTTCAACCTAGTTCAGAAACACATGAAGCCTTCAATTTACAAAGAAAGCAACTGGTAGATGATACCCCTAGCAAAAATAACTAGGTCTTTATCTATTTGAGATAGTTACGCGTCTACGAGGAATTTTAGATCAATGAGATAACAAAAGACAAATAATTAACATGGAATTTTTCGAAGTAACGAATTGTGTTAGCATAAGCATACACAAAACATACAGGGTCTTATCTTGTAAATCTTATCCGACAAAGGTGAGAGATATCTCAAATAGAAAAAGCTTGAAGCCGAATTCAAAAGCAAAGGCCCTATTGTAAGAATTAGAAAATAATAGTTAAATATATAGAGAACTTGATGTTGAAACTCGAATGGTAGCCGACACCATAAATGTTAAACTCTCTCTATGCCTACAAGCGGAACAGGTATGTTTATCGAAATGAATCGACAGATGTAGAAACGTCGAGGTCGCCGTTTAATGCTCATAATATAAGGAAAGAAATATCAGATAATGCTGCAAGCAAGGACTGGTCCTCGCAGCGAGCATATCTATCATTGATTTGGTTCGTATTCAGTCTATCGAACAAGAATATCTTCTTTGAGATATTTGCTTGCAGTACAAAATTACATACGCTACTATCGAATAGGGCAAGAAGCCACTTATCATATGGGACCCTATTTCTCTTTGTTATTCTCCTAGTCAATTTACCATTAGCTGCTTCTGGCCAACAGGAACCAGCAGCTGATCCCTTTAGTATACCTGCAGATGAGCAGCGACCAGCAATAAACGATCCAAACCTTGTAGTGGAAGAGGTGGTCGCCGGTTTTTACCACCCAACGGCAATGGCATTTGTAGGTAATTCTTTCGATGACATTATAGTGATTGAAAAAGACAACGGCACAGTACGGAGAGTTATCGGAGGCGTAGTTCAACCAGAACCGCTGCTCGATGTAGCTGTAGCGAACAACAATGGAACCAATGAAAGGGGCTTGCTAGGATTGGGCGTAGCCAAGCAAAATGAAACTACTACTTATGTCTTTATTTACTACACTGAGTCTGGAGGCGGACAAGACGGTGATGACTCAGATGGAATAGTGCCAGTAGGCAACCGTCTGTACAGGTATGAGTTGGTACAAAATGCAGACGGTAGTTCTGAACTAATAAACCCAAAGCTGTTGCTCGACCTTCCAGCACGGCCAGGTCCCCGTTACAATGGGGGGCCCCTTTTAGTCAGTCAGAACCAGAACAATACAATCATCTATCTTTTGATAGGAGATTTGGACCATCGTGAATCTCAGGCTGAAAATTTTGAAGATGGCCCGCCGGCTGACGGAACAGGAGGGATACTCGCAATCGACGCTGAAGGCAATCCCCTACCAAATCCAGTACTTCTGACACAAGTCAGTGCGGAGGAAGAGAATGGTGAGGAAGAGAATGGTGAGGAAGAGAATGGTGAGGAAGAGAATGGTGAGGAAGACATAGGAATGTTGCCCTATTATTATGCCTACGGCATACGAAACAGTTTTGGCTTGACGGTAGACCCCGTCTCAGGATACCTATGGGATACAGAAAATGGCCCCGAATGGTTTGACGAGGTTAACCTTGTCTTACCTGGGTTTAATAGCGGTTGGGCAGATGTACAAGGCCCTGCATCCGCTCCAGAGAATGAAGAAGCTGATATAGAGGAGGACTTGGTGGAGTTCGGTGGGATGGGGGTATACAGAGACCCGGAATTTGCATGGCAAATCCCTGTGGGTGTGACAGCAATCAAATTTCTTAACTCTACAGCATTAGGACCACAATATGAAAATGACTTGTTCGTAGGCGATATAAATCACGGCAGGCTGTACCACTTTGATCTAAATCAGGATAGAACAGGTCTTGTGCTTGAAGGAGTATTAGAGGACAAAGTGGCCAGTAACGTAGGTGAGCTGAGTAGTGCAATATTTGGCACCGGACTTAGAAGCATTACAGATATTGAAGTTGGATCTGATGGTTACATGTACGTGTTGCTATTTGGCCCCGGTAAGATATTCAGAATAGCACCTGCTAGTGTCCAGGAGTGAAAGCCGCTAAAGAATAGAAACATAAGCCCAATGCATCGATCTCCCAGATTGGCAAATCTTCTTTTTTTCTTATTGCTCTTACTGATCTTCTAAACTCCTATATCTATCTCCTTGTATTGTTTAGTGAGCTTGACACGCACAAGTAATTCAAATTGTCTCAATCCTCTGGAAAAAAGACAAGCACTACGGGATTCTAACCAAGATTGAATCGGCCTAAAACATATTAGTATATGCATCTTGACTTCATTTGAGAAGAAAAAAATTCAGCTGACCATTCAATAATCGTTTAATATGAGTCACGTTTTACCAACGTGTATGCCAGGGGCCTATGTTATGATAAATACTCTTCCAGGACTGGAAAAGTCAGTCCTTCATCAGATAGCTCAGATACCAGGGGTCGTATCAGTCGAAGGTGTCTTTGCTGAATTTGATCTGATAGTAAGAGTGGACGTTCCATTAGGAAATACCGTCGATATTGTAATCAACGAGATTAGGAAAATTCAAGGCATAAAGTCAACGAGAACAATATCATCCATTGAAGGCGAACGGAGTAGTGGCATTGGGATGGATCATCTTGGACCACCCTCGGACTGATAATTCGAGTTTGTTGGCTAGTTAGTTGTTACTGGTATTCATGCAACGGCTTATCCCTGTGCGTATTTATTTTGGATTCCAGGTCTTTACTATGCTCAGAAAGTATATGCTTGTTGGCACACTGATCATGCATGATTCCTTTTTCACAAAAGTCACAGGATGTGACAAATTCTATCTTTACAAAAGGTTTTTCGCAATAGCTGCATTTTTCTGCTCCAAGATCATAACTGGACAATGGTTTGAGCCAAGGGTCGCGCCATAGAAGCGACATATTACACTACTAAAAGATTAAGAGTGGTTATTTTTATCTTTAGTTTGCTTGTGAATAATCTCATACATCTGCTTGTAGGACAACTGCAGGTCCTGCCTCTTTTGAATACTTAGTTTTATTTTTTGCAACTCGGCTTTGACATTAACGCTTTCCTTTGTAGTTGCCAGTCTTGCTAGCGCTTCTCCTTCCTTAAGATATTGATCGATGTATCTTTTTGCATATACATTCTCCCCTATGAGTGCAATGATAAGGTCAGGCTCCTCGGTGAGTATGCTTTCCGCTATAAGCGATTGGAGTCCAAATGTCGTTCCCGACACCTGCTTTAGCATCGAAATATTGCTCGATGACATAATCTTTGCAAAAACGATATTTGCAAAGTACGTCAATCCAAGAACTATCGCTATTGCCTTGTCATGTTCTTTTGCATCAGTCAATACGCTCAAGTTCGAATTTTTAAATATTTCATTTGCTAACTCCAGCTCTAATTTCTCATCCCTTACAGGGATTAGAAGCAGTCGAGTCTCCATTGTTTTGCTTGTTCCAGGACCAAACATGGGATGAACACAGAGAGGTCGAAGTTTGATCGGGATCTTTTTTAAAGCTGCAAATGTCTTTTTTTTAACCGAGGATATTTCTGCAATGACGGCTCCATCCTTCATGCTCTTTGTGCATTCTTTGATAGTCTGTGGTGTTTTTTGGACAGGCACGCATACAAGAACAAAGTCTGCATCCTTTACACATTCAGATAGGCTGTTTTGAATTTTTACTTTGTCTGAGGGTTTTAAGATTCTTCGATTAATATCAAATGCAGAAACATCTAGACCACGATGGGCAAAATAACTCGCGAACCATGAGCCCATTTTACCTGCGGCCCCTACTACGGCTACATGGTGCAATTTTACATCTGCTCCCTCATGACGGATGCCATTACCTCGAGCCCTTTTTCTAGTATCTTCTCCGGCTGGCAGGCAGATATTCTAACAAACCTTCTATATGAATCTCCGAATCCACTGCCAGGTGCTATGGCCACACCTTTTTCTAGCAACCTTTCAACCAGTGCCATATCTTCCGCCCTCTTTGGCAGCTCGGGGTAAGCATACATAGCACCGTCAGGTTCCACGCATCTAAGCGACATTTTCTTCAGTTTATCATATACAAGACCAACTCTCCTTTTCATTAGTTCAATATTTTCTGATGGATCTACGTCTAGCGCAGCAAGTGCGGCATACTGCATTGGCTCTGCTACGCTCGTGATTGCAACTGCCTGAACTCTTGTCATTTTTGAGATAACTTCTTTGCTTGCAATAGCATACCCAACTCTAAATCCAGTCATTGCATACCGTTTTGAAAAAGAACCTACTATGATCGTCTTAGCGTAATCGTGTTTGCGTACACTACTAAATTCACCAAATACATAGTCAGCATAAACTTCATCGCTTAGCAAATAAAGACCATGATCTTTGGCGATTGACACAATTTTTTCGATTGTTTGCTTATCGAGCACCTTTCCTGTAGGATTGTTCGGATAGTTCAGCACAATCATCTTGGTAGTTGAATTTATGAGCCCTTCGAGTCGTTTAGTGTCTGGAGCCCATTTATCCTCGAGTGTTGTTCTCAATATCTTTGTCCTTGCACCTACAAAATCTGCACATTCTTTATAGGCAGGCCATGCCGGTTCGATGACTATTAGCTCTTGTCCTGCTCTCAACAAGGACGTTATTGCAGCGAACACGGCAAAACGACCTCCAGGGGTTACTATCACCCGATCCCTGGAGATTCCTCCTCCTTCCTTTGCTGCTATCGCATCCCTCAGCTTTGCGATTCCTGCAGTGTCTGTGTAATGATATAGCTTCATAGGGAAAGATTCAGCAAGGGCAGTTCCAACTCTTGCAGGCGGTGAATAATCCGGTTCGCCTACCTCCATATGTATTATTTTTTTGCCCAAAGCCTCAAGATGCTTAGCCTTAGAGAATATGGCAAGGTGTGTCTGCTTTTCTACAACCTTCTGCTCGGTTTTTTCCCGCTGAACTTGCTCTGATTCAGCAAGCAACAGGTTAAGAAGTTGTAGCGCAAACTCACTACTCATTCCAATCTCTTCTGCGAGCAACATTACTCTCAACCTAACCTCTTCTTCAACTTTTTCATCCCGGATATCAATACCAAACTTGCTCTTTATTTCACCTATCTTTCTTGCTAGCTCTAAACGCTCTTGAGCGGCTCGCATTATCTCTGTTGTCACGCTGCGGACCTTATTACGCAGGGTTTCGAGCTCTTGGTTCGTGTTATCCAACAAGACCACCTCGCTTTAGGACCATTGGTATCAGACCTGATCGGATAGCATGATCGGCCAAAACCATAGAAACCACACACTCGACAACGGGCGGAGCCCTGGGTACGACACATGGGTCATGCCTACCCGGCACAGAAAGCTCTGTCTGTTCATGAGTTGAGATATCTAGTGTTGACTGTGTCTTGGCTACGGAAGCAGCAGGTTTAAACCCGAGTCTTATCACAATAGGCATTCCATTTGAAAGCCCACCTAATATCCCTCCAGCATTATTAGTCTTGGTTATTACCTTGCCGTCTTTCATAAAATAACTGTCGTTGTTTTCTGAACCGTGCATTTTACTGCCTGCAAAGCCAGAACCAAACTCAACAGCCTTGACTGCAGGTATGCTAAATAATGCCTTGCTTAGATCCGATTCAAGTGACGCAAATATAGGCTCGCCCATACCAACCGGCAGCCCGCTGCTGACGCATTCAATTATACCTCCAAGCGAATCCCCCGACTTTCTTGCCTGCATGATTGCCTCCTTCATGCTCTGAGCTGCTTGCAAGTCTGGGCATCTTACCTCGTTACTATATCTAGCAGCGATATCTTCTTTGGTCATATTTCCTGCGCTGATTCCGCCTATTTCGATGGTATAAGCGACTGTCTCAATCCCAAGCGTTATCTTTAGGAGCTTGGCGGCTAATGCCCCGCCCATAACAAGAGTGGCCGTCAACCTTCCAGAGAATCTTCCGCTTCCGCGGTAGTCTGCAAAACCTCCATATCTTATCATCGAAGGATAGTCTGCATGACCAGGACGAGGAATATTTTTTATCATCTCATATGGCCTTGAATCTGAATCTTGATTCCATATAATCATGCAGATGGGTGCCCCAGTGGTAAACCCTTTGAAGATACCAGACAGGATCTCTACCTTGTCTTCTTCTTTTCTTTGGGTGGTTATAATCGACTGGCCTGGCTTTCTCAGGTCAAGGAATCGCTGAATGTCGGATTCATTTAAAGGAAGGCCAGCGGGACAACCGTCTACAATTATGCCAACACATCTTCCATGGCTTTCGCCAAAGCTCATGGCGACAAACCGCTCTCCTATCATACTGCCAACCATCTTTACTGAGACCAGTTGAGCCTGTTCTATATATTGGCTTTTTGTTATTCTCTGTCGGCAGCAGGTGCTATTATTCCTCCGATGTTTTTCATATCAGAAATAAAATTAGGATACGAAACATCTACGGATTGAGCTCCTGCAACCATCGATTTCTCAGTCATCATAGAGGCAATGGTGAATGCCATGAAAAGTCGGTGGTCGTTATGCGCTTCTACTGATGCATTTCTCATAATTGGTGGAGCAGTTATCCTTAGCCCATCATGAAATTCTTTGATGTCTGCGCCAAACTTCAGGAGTTCGGTTGCTATGTTTGATATCCTATCTGTTTCCTTTACCCTAGCGTGAGCCACCCCTGTTATTGTGACAGGACTTGCAGCTTTGAGCGCCAGTATTGAAACAACCGGAAGAAGATCGGGAGTGTCTGAAAGGTTAAAGTCGCCACCTTCTAGTCTGTCCACACATGTGATAGTTACCTCTCCCTTTGCTTCATCTACTTTTATCACAGACCCCATTTGCTTCAAGATGTCTATGATTCTCGAATCTCCTTGAGGCATTTCGAAGTTGAGCCCTCTTACACTAACCTTTTCTCCAACGAGCGCACCAGCTGCAAGTATAAGTGCTGCAGTTGAAAAGTCGCAAGGTACATCAAATTTCGCGCTGCGGTACCTTGCATTTTTAATATGGTATTCCAACATATCCGGACTATGATCAATAGAGACACCAAAGTGCTTCATCGTGGCAAGTGTAGCACTTACATATGGTTTGGACACGAGATTCCCTCGTACCTTAAGTGTAGTTTCTGTATCAGCATAGATGCTTGTCAAAAGCAAAGCAGATATGAATTGACTTGAAATGCCGCCGTCAACGACCGTCGTACCTCCCTTTATTCCTGCACCCTTTACTATGATAGGCGGCGTTCCATTTCCCTTAGTGGAATAAGCCTCTACCCCTAACTGTCGAAGAGCATCCAGCAGTGGCTGCATCGGACGAGTGCGCAGGCTTTCATCTCCTGTCAGTACGGTATACCCAGTTCTGACGAGACCTGACATAGCAGTTAGCAACCTTATTGTGGTTCCAGAATTCTCTGCATTAATTATATTGTCTGGGGGGTGAAAGTGAGCGCTGCCTTCTATTCCCATCTCTGTGGCATCGTACTTTATTTTTGCGCCAAAAGCACTACAACCTGTTATTGTTGCTAGAGTATCACGGGCGAGGAGTACGTGCACCAGTGTAGAAAACCCATCAGCAAGTGAGGATATTGCTATCGCCCTATGAGTGTAGCTCTTGCTGGAGGGGCAACGCAGAGTTCCATTTACCCTGGACCTTCTCACTTCTATGCTAGTCATTTACGATATTCACTACCGCCTTTTCGTTATTTACCCTGGACACGATTATCCTTCCGTCAAATTCAGATAATGCCTCAACGATCTGTTCAATTGTATCTTCGTATCCTACAGCAGCTATGGATGGACCATTTCCGGATATGCTGGCTGAAAGCGCACCGTGCTCTATCGCATCCAGTACCGGTGCATAACTTGATGAAAGGGCTGCAGAAGCAAGAACTCCGTTGAGCTTCATTGCCTTCCAGTACTGACCCGACTCGGCCAACTCGAAAGCATCAATGAACAGGTCGGAGAACTTTTTGAGCTTATGGATATCTCCTCTTGAGGAGTCCGTAGGGAGCATGATGATCGCGTAGAGGTTTTCTGGCGCCTTCTCCTTGCGGATTAGCCGTCTAGAATAATTGTCTGTAACGGTAAAGCCACCAAAGTAGCAGGCAGTGGCGTCGTCGTAAGCTCCAGTCATTGAAACTTTAGCTTCAAGTGAGGAGCCAGTAGACACGTCGAGAATACCATAATCATCAATTTCTGCTTCCTTTGCTATCCGGCTACAAGCAAGCGCCACAGCATTTGAAACTGCACTCGAGCTCTTCAGACCATATCCAAATGGGATTTGCGAGTCGACATTTATACTTATCATGTTGCCATCGATGATTTCTTTTGGTATGGTCTTTTGGATAATATTTTTTATCAGTCTATCACCATTTCTGCCTGCGGTAAACTTAATGCCATGGCCCGTTTGAATTTGAGCCTCAGCTGTAACCTTGAGCGATATTCCAAGTGCGGAGCCCATTCCGGTGGCTATGGCGTTGACTATTGAAACTGCTCCATGTACAATTGCTCTGGCCTTTTTGGGTGTTGCCGTCACATCGGCTCACCAAAGATCCCAAGCAGGTTCTTTTTCATTGCATCCCGGGGCGCAGACAATCCAGTCCATATCTCAAATGCCTTCGCACCCTGCTCGATAAGCATTTCGTATCCGTATACCACACTTGCCTGGGCGTACTTGGCGTTTTCAATGAGATCTGTGACCATTGGACTGTATACGATGTCGTATACTATACTTCCCTTTTGGATATGCAGATGATCGATCACACTGGGTTCATTGTTCATTCCTAATTTTGTTGCATTAACTATCAGATCGCATGCAGAAGAAAAGTCTGTGGCCTTCTCAAAGGGTACTACCTCGCACTTCATGCCAAGCCTATCGACTAACGTGGCAAGTTCGTTTGCTCGTTGAACATCTCGGTTTGCGATTATGAGCTTGGCTATAGCGTTCTCCTCAGCAAGAGCGACAACGACTGCCCTGGCAGCCCCGCCCGATCCAATGAGGAGAACATGCATTCCCCTAAAATCAACGTGACGCTTATGCAACGGCTCAATAAAACCATACACGTCAGTGTTATATCCTCTGAATATACCCTCTATGTTGTCAACAGTATTTACTGCTGATGCTTTCTTTGCCATAGGCTCCAATTCTTCCAGATATTTCATAACGTTCGTTTTATGAGGTGTCGTAACGTTGAATCCGGCAATATTTATGCTCCGCAAGGACTCAATCGACTCTTTAAGCTCATTCTGTGGAACTCTAAATGCAATATATGTAGAGTTGAGGCCTTTTGCTGCAAAAGCCGCATTTTGCATGGCCGGTGAAAGTGAATGATGTATTGGATCGCCTATGATGCAATAAGTCTTCGCTAAAGCCTGCATTGGATATAGCAAATATTTACTGCCTATTACATATATACCGTGGAAACAAAATTTGCAGGAAGGGACCCAAATCAGGATCAATATGCGATTATTTATGTTATGTTACCAATACATAAAATCGTTGAAGAATTATAGATATATCTCAGAAAGTAGTTATACCTTTGATCCTCCGCTAATCTTGTCATACAACTTCTTCATCTGCTGGACGTTGAATTGCCCTGGCGCAAGTACTTTATCCAAGCTGGCATAAGTAAAGGGCGCGTTTCCAATTATAGTGCACAATAGCCTTGATAACACACCTGCGTCACCCATAGCAAAAAAGATGGGAAACAATCCTATCGCAGTCTCGTACAACTCTAGTAATCTCATAGAATCGTCGATGCTATGTGCGGTCGTCACAATCTTGACATAATTACTATAGGTCCTCATCTCTGAAAGAATATCAGAGATGCTATCTCTTGGAGGAGTTTTCTCGAAATCATGCCAGGACACAAGCAAAGGGGTTCTTTTTCTTTCTAGGAAATCTGCCAGATCGTCATTTTTTTGTAGCGTATCAAGTTCTACGTCAAGTAGCATCGGCTCTTCTTCTGCAAGCCTGTAAAGCCACTGCAGGCGATCTCTTTCGCTGCCAGCAAACACTCCTCCCTGAATTTTCGATCTCATAGTATATACAGCTCTATCTTTGATGCGTTTTGCAGCTTGTAGCGTTTCGGGCAAAAGATCAGAATTAACAAAATCAAAACGGATTTCCACGTAGTCAGCTCCGAAGTCAAAGGCTTGGTCCGCATTTTTCAGAACAGAATTAGCATCTTCCGGCGCTATGGATGCGCATATCCTAGAAGGCAAGCTACTGGCTTTGCAACAAGGAGGTAGAATTAATTGCTTTTTATCCTACGCCTGCAGGGGGCGAGCTGTGCGAGCCGTGATCAATTCTCTTATGTGCTTCGAGAACATCTGCTGACTCAAAAACTCTGCCACAAACGGGACAACGATGCTGCCTAGGACTTTTGGATCCTGCAGTTGCAGCTGACATGAATATGTTAAGTCATACCATCCTATTAAAGGTGTGACATAGATACTAAAAGAGCACTTCCTGGCTCTGTATTTTACTCTAGCGCAATGAGTCTGTCAATTGTGCGATAGTAAAATTTATCCTCTCTTTGTAAAGTGTGACGGGATTTTTCTCCAATTAGCGATGAGAGCCTCGTTTCGTATGTGAATAGGCTCCCTCTCTATCCGTGATTTGGCCAGCTCAACATACTCTGTTATCAAATCGATCCCCATGTAGCGACGCCCAAAGTGATGAGCTACCTTAGTAGTCTGTCCACTCCCATTAAACGGATCCAGTATAAGGTCATTCTCGTATGAATAGAGCTTCATCAAGCGATATGGGATTTCTTCTGGAAACGGACAGGGATGGTTGATGCAACCGGGTGGTACTGGAGCAATATGCCAAACGGAGTTAGCTATTTCCCTCGTCCACTCCTCATGTGTAGCAGGTAGGATCTCTATTTTATTAGTCCGACCTGTACTGACGTCCCCCTTACGCAATATCAGAATGAACTCATGCATAATGTTAGCACGATAATACTTTGGATATGGATGGATAATGAAGGATCCGTATCTGTTTGTGCCACCAGTCACCTTGTGCCAAATGATCTCCTCATGAAGATGCCATTTCCCAAAAGGTTGGACAAGCCTAGATAGCAGCATATGAGGTAAAGGGACTATCGTTCCATTAACGACTTCATTTGCTATGATAATGCAACAATAGCCGCCATCCTTTGTGACACGATAAACTTTCTCGCCAAAGATGTCTGTCATATCATTGAGATATTCATTTGTATCGAGGTTTAGCTTCCCTCGATAGTTAGCGCCGCTTCGCGATACATGGCTATCATAGTCGATCGCATTTCTGTACGGAGGTGAAGTTATTGTCAACTGGACAGAATTCTCAGGGAAGTTCTCCAGTATGTCCTTACAATTGCCTAAACTTATTCGGTTAATTATTTCTTCTTGGACGAGCATGAATTGATACTATCTGCATGCTAGGGTGATTCGTCCAAAGCCCCCATACTTTAAAGTAATAAACAAGCAACTAAAAACAAATTATTCCTTCAGCTTACAAAAGCGAGCTCGATTAACGAGACATTTACTGATTTTTGGTTAATTGATGCTGAATAGTGATAAAGGTTTTTGAATGGATCAATTACCACAATTCAGTTAGTGTTTGTCGTAAGTTTTTTGTAATCGAGTGGGATTCGAAGTCTATTAGACATGATTATCCGCCCTCAGGAGCAACTTGTGAACATTCAGTTAAAGCGTGGCTCATTTCACTGAAAGTATACTGCTATCCTCCAGATGTTCGACTCTAAACAAAATGACGATAAGTAATCAAATAATCGGGGGAAGTACCGCATTATGAGCTAACGATCACGATATATTAGGAACTTATCTCATGTCCTCAAAATCATGGCAATAAATTATGACAATAAGATAAGCAGAAGAATGGCAAGGAAAAGAAAGGAGAAGGAAGAGAGACGAACCCAAAACTGGAGCCCAAATCCAAGTCCTAGTCCACCTATTTCTCGTACTTCTCCTTTAACTTCTCCTTGTCGCATTTTCGACCCATATCTCTAGCGGGGCCTGACACCTTGTGGGCTGTAGCCTTTGCACCAGCCTCAATTGCGTCAGAGGAGTCCTCCTCTTGTTAGATGTTGGGTGCCTTAGATATAATACATCAAAATATTTAAGGGGTTTCTCACATCGTTCAGTTTCATCTTCCCTGCTCTCTGCTGTGTCAGCGAACTTTCTTTGTTGCCTTGTGCTCATCCCATATTGATACTGGTAGTCATTTTTCTACGATGAATTCATCGACTTCCATCCCAAAGTGGCGACCATGGGCTTGCTTGGCATAGCCCAATACTTCATCACCACTTCTTACTTCAGTGACTGACAACAATTTTCCATCTTTAGATATCAGACGGATCGTCTCAGCATTCTGTAAAATGACAGTACCTTGCTGGCCACCGATCTCGGCGCGGATTAATCTGAGAGGTCTCGTTTCTATCTTTGATCTGCCAACCACTGCAATTCTTGCGACTCCTTCTTCGTTTACAATCCACACTTCGCTTCCCGATTCAATCTCAGAGAGATAGCGCGTCGTCCCACCTGGCACTATTGTGTAACAGTATACTGCGCCTGCGTTTACTCTAAATGGCCGAGGCGAAGTAAAGGAGGAGCCTACTGATTCATTGTGTACTAAAAGCATGAAGTTTGATTTGCTTCCAATCAACATGCCTTCTCCCATCCTCATCATGGATGCAGTATCTACACACACACGCTCCCCTATTCCAACGTCCTTTACCTCAATGATCCTAGCTGATGAGATTGGAAATCTTATAGTTGTTAGCTGCTGTCTCACCCTCTCAACTTCCTCCTCGCTATCCGTTGATAAGATTACTCCGTCGACTCCCAATTCCAGTACCGTAAACAATGTGGCAACCTCCTGAGAGTTTTTTGCTGTGGCGAAGACTTTTGTCTCAGAGTGGTGCAGTTTGGCAATAATATTTTCGAGCGGGATTATCTTCCAATTTGGTGCATCAATGATTACGAATTCTGCTCCGCTCTTCGACGCTCTTTCTATGTCGTCTATGTCAACATTGCTCATGACTTTTTTGTAATAAGCCACACTCTTGCCTGATAACTTGAGAGAATCCAACTGATCCAAAGTTGGGCAAATGACGATGTCAGCATCCTCAGAGTCATATATGGTACGGACAGTCCCGCCAGTTAACTTGGGATCTATGTTGAGTATTAAGTCACTCTTCCCCTTTAGTTTTGAGAGAAATTGTTTGATAGAAGATTCTTTTGCGAGGATTGGCTTTATGATCAGCTGCTTTGGTTCGAAATCAGTCAAGTTCTTTCATAGCCTCTCTAATATTTCTTTTCTCTATTATGAGCTTGTATAATGCGCGCACGATTGCGGGCGGATTTCTATGTTGAAAGATGTTGCGGCCAAACGTCACGCCCTTTGCCCCCGCCATCATTGCACCCTCGCACATCTCCAAGATTTCTCTGTCTGTGCTGGCCTTGGGTCCTCCAGCGATTACTATGGGGACAGGACAGCTTCGGACAACTCTTTTAAATGAATCTGGGTCGCCTGTATATACTGCTTTTACAACATCTGCTCCGGCTTCAGCGCCTACTCTTGCAGCATGTGCCACAATCTCCGGGTCATGGGGATTCTTAATGTTCTCTCCTCGTGGGTACATCATAGCTACAAGAGGCACGCTCCATTCGTCGCACTTATCAGATATCATTCCTAGCTTTTGTAGCATTTCCGGCTCTTCCTTTGAACCGATATTAATATGGAGAGAAACTGCATCAGCTCCGAGCCTAATCGCCTCTTCAACACTTCCCATTAGTATCTTCCTATTTGGCGCCGGGCCTATAGAAGTACTAGCAGAAAAGTGTGCAATTAATCCAATATTCGGTGGCCTCGGCAAACTTTTGATTATACCTTTATTGACAAGGACACAGGTGAGTCCCGCAGAAGAGCATTGATAGATTATACTGTGGATGTCCTCTAGACCTTTGATTGGACCATTGCTTATACCATGGTCCATAGGTATGCATAGCATTTTGCCGTCATTCAATATCCTCGCGAGCCGGATGTCCCTGCCAAAAACCATATGCGTATTGAGACTTTCTTGTCCACCTCCTTATAATTTGTTTATCCTCGATATTCTGATGAAAGTGACATGACCTTACCTCGGAGAGAAGTTTTGATCAAATCCAACTATATGCAGCATGCTATACTTTATGGAGGAATTTGGGGGTAGGAATAGGATATTGAAATTCTTAGATTTAAGAGGTGGGATAACTTCTTCCGAGTATTTTTCGCGAGGGTCAGAACTTAGCTGTTATATACGCGGTTACATAGTTCTATAACGGAATTTGTTAAAAAAGCATGAACGAAATCCGTTCTGCTATATCTGCAACCTGTTCTTTACACCCGACTATCTGCCAGTTCATCTCAAGGCTGATCATACAAAGGAAGAGCTAGCAGGTCATCTGCTGATGGCATATTTTGATGAATGGTATGAGCAGGAAGAAGCGATTCAGAAAGCTACCAAGGCCTCTCGATGACCCCCATAAGTTTTTTAGACTGATCCATCAGAGTAGCATATGAGCTATGAGTCCGACTCATCAGAGTTTGCAAGAATTTCAACTAAAAAGCTGGC
>OBLR010000012.1_pt1 | contig 24083 bp, 21 predicted proteins | sample 1519891 | NCBI WGS metagenome assembly OBLR01 (sample SAMEA3113583, study PRJEB22503) | soil metagenome | reverse complement strand
CGGCCGGCATCGGCTGCGGCAGCGCATCGAGTTCGGGCACGCGCGCCCGTACATCGTCGTGAAAGCGGCGGGCGAGCATGAGCGCGGCCGCGTTGTCGGGGGTGTGGATGAACACGGTCGGCGAGCGGCCTTCGCGCAGCCAGCCGTCGACCACGTCGATCCAGGGCGCCCAGCCCTGGATCGTCGGCTCCGTGGCGTCCCTGCCGATGTAGCGGACGATCGGGCGGTCGGTGAGCGCCCGCGACCGGCGGGGCAGGCGCGGCTTTTTCGTCCAGGCCTCGCGTTCGGCGTCGTCGGCCGGCGGGCTCTGGAAGAGGGCGGTGGTGTCGAACGGGATCCACTCGGCGCCGACCCCGCCGAGGACTCCCTCGAGCAGCCGTTCGGCGCGCGGGTCGGTGAAGAACGCGCGGTGGCGGACCTCGACGGCGTATCGGTGCGAGCGGGGCAGCCGGCGCAAGAAGCCGGCCAGGACGCCGAGGTCGGCCGGTCCGAAGGTGGCGGGAAGCTGCACCCAGACGGCGTGGACGCGCCGGTCGAGCGGCTCGATCGCGTCGAGGAAGGCGCGGACCGCCGCCCCTTCTTCCGCGCCGCCGCCGAGCCGGCGTTCATGTGTGATCGGCTTGGGCAGCTTGACCACGAACCGGAAGCCGGGGTCGGTCTGCCGCGCCCACGACTCCACCGTGCTCGTGGCCGGCGTCGCATAGAAGGTCGTGTTGCCCTCGACCGCGTTGCACCAGGTGGCGTAGGCCCGCAACCGCTCACCGCGCGGGAGCGGATGCGGCAGGTAGCGTCCCTGCCAGGGGGCATGGGTCCACATCGCGCATCCCACATGGAGCCGCATCGTCATGGCCTCATGCCTCGTCATGTCCTCGTCACGGCTGGAAGCTGTCGAGGAGGCCGGTGACCCGTGCCTGCGACGTCTGCCAGCGGTCCGCCGGGATCGCGATGAATACGGCGTAGCGCCGTCCGTTCACGAGGACATGCCGGTCGACGCCGTGCATGAGCCGCCCGCCGCGGCCGGTCCAGGTGAACTCGATGTCGGCGGCCTCGTAGGAGGTACCCACGACGCGCCGCAGATCGACCCGGGTGTAGTGCTCCAACGTCCCCTTGGCGAGGACCTCGCTTTCCCACTGCTCCCAGGCCTCGTACGGCGGCCCGCTCCACGGCGTGCGGTCCACCTGCAGGTAGGCGGCTGAGGTGGGGTCGCGCCAGAACACGCTCTGGCCCTGGACCGAGCGGCGCCAGCCGGCGGGCACCCCGATCGTATAGCCGGGACCGCTCGCCCGGCGCCAGCCCGCGGGCAGACCGGTCGCGGCGGTGGTGCTCCCGCCCCGGGAGCCCTGCGCGGGTGCCGTCGATCGGCTCGCGCCCGGCGAAGCCTTGCCGTCGGCCACGGATCGATAGATCAGGAAGCCGGCGAGCACCACCAAGGCCGTCGCCAGCGCGCCGATGGTGATGAGCAGGCCGGTCGGCGCGCGGCCGCCTCCGTTCGGCCGGCCGGGCCGGGGGGCGGGGGAGGTTCCGTGGCGGTACGGGATCGGCGGCGTGGCGTCGTGCGGAGCGGGCGTGGGCGTCGTCCCCGAGGGCCCTGTCGGGGGCGGCGGTGCGGCATCAGCCGGCGGGATGTGGGCCGGCGCGGCGGGCATCACGCCGGGCGCCGTGAGGCCGGTGGCGATCTGGTCGAGCAGGCCGGCGGCTTCGGTTACGGTCATGCGCCGGGCCGGGTCGCGCTCCAACAGGCCCCGCAGCACCGGACCGAGCGGGCCGGCGTTGCGCGGCGGCGGCGGGTCCTCGTTGAGGATGGCCGCAAGCACCGATACGGGATCGGTGCGCTGGTGCGGCGGACGCCCCTCGCAGGCGGCGTACATCGTCGCGCCGAGCGCCCACAAGTCGGCGGCGGGCCCGGCTCGTTCGCCCCGTGCCCGTTCCGGCGCGATGTAGGCGGGCGACCCGATGATCAGCCCGGTCTGGGTGAGGGTCGTGTCGCCCTCGACGTAGGCGATGCCGAAGTCGGTCAGTACCGCGCGACCGTCATCGGTGATCAGTACGTTGCTGGGTTTGACGTCGCGGTGCAAGACACCGATGTCGTGCGCGGCGCGCAGCGCGGCGAGGGTCTGGCGCCCCACGTCGGCCGCCCGCCGCGGCGGCAGCGGCCCGTCGGCGTCGACGATGTCTTGCAGGGAGCGGGCCCGGACGAACTCCATCACGATCCACGGCCGGCCGGCCTCGTCGAACACGTCGTGCACGATCACGATGTTGGGGTGATTGAGCCGGGCCGCGGCCCGCGCCTCCCGCAACGTCCGCTCCCGCAGCACGTGGCGATCGGCATCGCTCCCGCCCCTGGGGAAGATGACCTCCTTGACCGCGACGTCCCGCTTGAGCATCTCGTCGCGGGCCCGCCAGACGCTGCCCATGCCGCCCCGCCCCGCGACCGACGCCAGGCGATAACGGCCGGCGAGCATCCGGCCTTTCTCTTGGGCCCCCTGCGACATGTCGCGCAACGTTATCGATCACAGCTAACGAACGGATATACGCCGGGCCTCTCTACGCCGGCCTCGTCGTCAGGGGATGGCGACCTCACACCAGACCGACTTGCCGGTGGGGGACAGGCTGGTTCCCCAGCGGCGGGCGAAGCGGCTGACCAGGTAGACGCCGCGGCCGCTTTCGGTGCCGTCGGTCGGTTCGCACAGCACCGGCGGATTGTGGTCGTCGTCGATGACCTCGCACAGCAGCGACGCTTCCGTGCGCAGGAGCCGGACGGCGATCGGGCGGGTGGCGTACCGGATGGCGTTGGTGACGAGTTCGGTGACGAGCAACTCCATGGTGGCGACCTGCTCGGTCAGCCCCCAGCCGGTCAGGGTCGCGGCGACGAGCCTGCGCGCGCGGTACGGCGTTTGAGGATGCGGGCGCAACATCCAATGGGCCACGTTCGCGCTTGGGATGCCGCCGAAGCGGGCGACGAGCAGCGCCACGTCGTCCACGCGCTCCTCGATGTGCAGATCGCGCAGGACCTGTTCGCACAGGTCCTCGAGCGAGGTGGCGGCGGGGCCGAGCAGGGTCCGCGCCGCGTTGTCGACGCTGTCGAGCAGGGTGGCCAGGCCGTCGTTCAGGTCCCGCTCGGGCGATTCGACCAGGCCGTCCGTGCACATCGCGAGCAGCGCACCGTCCGGGGCCGCCATCTCGACAGTCTGGAACGCCACGCCGCCGACGCCCACCGGCGCACCGGGCGGCAGATTGATCAACTCCGTCCGGCCGTCGGGGTAGATGAACACCGGCGGCACGTGCCCGGCGTTGGCGATCGCGCAGCGGCGGGCCACCGGGTCGTACACGCAATAGATGCATGTCGCCAGGTGGTACTCGTCGAGTTGTTCGGACATGTCGTTGAACAACTGGTCGAGCTGGCGCAGCACCTGGTCGGGCGGCGGATCCAAGGTGGCGAGCGTCCGGGCGGCGGTACGCAGCTGACCCATCGCGGCCGCCGACCGGACGCCATGCCCCATGACATCGCCCACGACGAGCGCGACCCGGCTGCCCGCCAGCGGGATCGCGTCGAACCAGTCCCCGCCGACCTGCGCCGTGCGGTTGCCGGGCAGGTAGCGGTGCGCGATGTCGATGCCGGGCAGCCGCGGCGGGCGCTTGGGCAGCATGCTGCGCTGCAGTTCGTCCGCGATCTGGGCCTCTCGCCGGTAGAGGATGGCCTTGTGGATGCCGAGCGCCGCCTGGTCGGCCATCAAGGTGGCGGTCACCACATCGACGTCGTCGAAGCCGGCGCGCTCCGGGGTGCGCAACAGCACGGCGAACCCGAGCACGAGCCGGTCAAGCCGCAACGGCACCACCAGCATCGAGCCTGGCCACGGCGCCGCCAGCACGCTGTCGACGTCCGGGCGCTCCGTGTGCTCCGCGCGTTCTCGCTCGCCGGCGCCACCGTGCCGAACGGCCGGGCGGCCGGCGTCCATCGCGGTGGTGAACGGGCCGGTCAGATCGGCGAGCGCCACTTTGCCGGCCATCGCCCCCGCGCTCCACCCCCCACGGTCGGCCACCGCGGCTCGGCGCAACACGGTGTCCGCCGGGAGGGGACTGCCGGGCGGCAGCTCCCCTTCGATCAGCACGGCCTCACACAGATAGGCGGCGGCGAGATCGGCGATCTGCGGCACCGCCGTATCGCACAGGGCGTGCACCACCTGGTCGAGTTCGAGACCGCCCCCGATGCGCACGGTCGCGCCGTGGAGATAGGCCAGGTGCTCCCCGACGCCCGTTGCCGCGTTCGTCCACCCGTCTTCGCGTCGCCGCACCGGTCAGCCGTCGGCGCGCCGCGCGTACACGAACAGCTGCACCTCTGGCGGGACCGTGGAGGTGGCGGGCGCGTACGACAGAACCTGTACGTCGAGGACGTCGAAGCCGGCGTCCGTGACCACCTGGCGCAGCTCGTCTCGCAGATACCCACTGACCCATACACGGTTGCCGAGGAATTGCAACGGCATCTCGTCGACGTCGGCCTCGACCATGCTCAGCAGGAAATAGCCCCCCGGCGTGAGGAGCGTACGCAGCGTCAGCAGCGTCGCCGGAATTTCGTCGCGGGTCAGCATCAGCAGGGAGAAGAAGGCGACGACCGCCTCATAACCGCCCTCCCCGACACTGGTCGTCGGCAGGTCGGCGACGTCGAGCAGGCGGAAGGTCGCCGTCGGCACGTCGCGGCCGGCCAGCTGAAGCATCCCGTCGGAGATGTCGATGCCGGTCACTTCGTACCCCGCCTCGGTCAGCTGGCGCGCCGTGGGCAGGCCGGTGCCGCACCCCACATCCAGGACCCGCGAGCCGGGGGGCAGCCGGTCGATGAGCCACTCACCGGCCGCGAGCTGGCCCTCCTTGTGCGGGAACGCCTCGTCATAGCGGGCGCCGATCCGGTCGAACGCCGCCGCCTGCAGCGCCTGCCGCTCGGCGCGGATATCGGTGCCCCGCGTTCCCGAGGTCATCGCATCATCCTCCGTCCGGCATTCGGGGGCGCGCGCCGCGTTGCGTTCCCAACCCCCAAATAAGCCACGAATGATGACAATATCAACTCTGAGTTATGGCCTTCAGTCAAGCCCTCCTCGCGGACGGCACCCCGGCCGCGGCGGCGCGGGATGTCTGCCTCACACCCCCGGTCGTTACCGAGTTCGCCGTTGATGATGAGATCCAATGGACGCGACCCGACGCCGTCGTCATCGCTCGACCAGGAGTGCCGATATGTCATCAGATGCCACGCCGCCGCAGCGGTCCCGTCCGCCCGGTCCGATGGTCGTCAACCGGCGGGACAACGAGATGGCCTGGAGCGGCATACAGACCTTCCTCAAGGCCCCGGTCTGCCTGACCCCCGAGGACCTGCGCGCCGGGGGCGTCGACGTCGCGATCGGCGGCGCGCCGTGGGACGGGACGGCGACCGGCCTCACCGGCACCCACCTGGGGCCGCGCGCCATCCGGGAGGGCGACTACATCACCGGCGCCCGTCAACTCGGCCACCTGGGCGTCCGCGTCGACCCGCTCGAGCATCTCGTGGTGGCCGACTACGGCGACGCCGACGTGCTCATCGGCAACGCCGAGGGCACCTACGACAACATCAAGTCGTTCGTCGCCGAGATCCTCACCGGCGGGGCCATCCCGATCATCTTGGGCGGCGACCACGGCATCACCTGGCCCGCCGGCACGGCGGTGGCCGACGCCTACGGGCATGGCACGGTCGGCATCGTCCACTTCGACGCGCACGCCGACACCGCCCCCGACATGCGCGGCGCACTGCACGGGCACGGCACGCCGATGCGCCGGCTCATCGAAAGCGGCGCGGTGCCGGGCCGCAACTTCGTGCAGGTGGGGTTGCGAGGCTACTGGCCGGAGCCGCCCGTCCTGGCGTGGATGGAAGAACACGGGCTGCGCACCCACTTCATGGCCGAGATCCAGCGGGACGGCTTCGGCGCGGTCTTGGAGCGGGCCGTGGACGAGGCGCTCGATCAGGCCGACCACCTCTATCTTTCCCTCGACGTCGACGTGTGCGACCCCGCGTACACGCCGGGCACGGGCACGCCGGAGCCGGGCGGGCTGACCACCGGCGAGATGCTGTGGGCGGTCCGGCGGCTGGCCGCCGAGGTGGGCATCGTGGCGATGGACGTCGTCGAGGTCAGCCCGCCCTACGACGTGGGGCCCAACATCACCGCGCTGTTCGCCCGCCGCGCGGTGATGGAGGCGCTCACCGGCATCGCGATGCGCCGGCTCGGCCTGACCGAGCCCGACCACGTCGACCCTCGCGCGGCCGGCACCCGCCCGGCCCGCACGGCCGGCACTTCCCGGACGGCCGAGTGAGTCAGCCGGGGTGGATCTCCCCGCCGGCCGGCACGAGGTTTTGGCCGGTGTAGTACGACGACAGCAGGTTGCTGGCGAAGAAGATGTACGACGGGGCGATCTCGTCGGGCTCGGCCGCCCGGCCCATCGGCGCCTGCTCGCCGAAGCTTTCAACGCGATAGGGATCGAAGGTCCCGGGGATCAGCGGCGTCCATACCGGGCCAGGCGAGACGCAGTTGACCCGGATACCGCGGTCGATCAGGTTCTGCGCCATCGACTGCGCGAAGTTCATCGCGGCCGCCTTGCTCGCCGAATAGTCGATGAGCGTCTTGTTGCCCCGCAAACCGTTGATCGATCCGGTGATCACGATCGCGCCGTCATCGGGCATGTGCTCGAGACTTTCCTGCACCGTCCAAAAAAGGCTGTGCACATTGACGTGGAAGGTGCGTTCGAGCTGGTGGGTGTCGATCTCGCGGACATCCTTGACCGGCTGCTGGGTGCCGTGGTGCAGCACCAGCACATCGATGCGGCCCAGTTCGCCGGCGGCGGCGCGGACGGTTTCGCGCGTGTGCTCCTCGTCGTACATGTCGCCGCGGTAGGTCAGGCAACGCCGGCCTTCCCGCTCGACCATCTGCTTCGTATGCCGGGCGTCGGCGTCTTCCTCCAGATAGGTGATGGCCACATCGGCGCCCTCCTTGGCGAAGCCGATCGCCACCGCCCGGCCGATCCCCGAATCGCCGCCGGTGATCAAGGCCCGCTTGCCGTCGAGGAGTCCGCGGCCCACGTAGTCGCGCATCTCATCCTTGGGCTCGGGCGCCATCTCGCCGGTCTCACCCGGGTACGGCTGGCTTTGCGCGGGCTTCTCGCTCATGATCTTCCCCCATGTGGATCGCACGCAGCGGATCGTGATACTTCGCGCTACCCACTGTGATCGCGTCTAACCCGCGTGCGCACCGGAGAACGCGGGTCCACTGCCAAGACCACCGCTACGAGCGGGGGCGCCCGGCGACGGCGTGCACGATGTTGATCACCGCGACGACGATCCAGACCAGGGCGACGACGGGGACGGCATCGTCCACCGTCAAGCCGATCACCCCCAAGGCGAGGACGCCGCCGAACATCGAGGCGAAGATGTACTCGGCCGCGCCGCCCTTCTTCTCCTCTTTGGGCGTCGGGCTCTTGGCCAGCCGTTCGGCGACCCGCGCGTCCACGCGAGCGTCGATCGTGCGCTCGAGCCGATCGAGGAAGGACTCGATGATCGCGGGCTCGAAGTCGGGGCCGAGCTCCTGACGCGCGGCCAGCGCGGCCCGCAAGTCCTCACCCGGGTTTTCCGCGACCGCCATGCCGCAAGATATATCGCGTCTTGTCAGGCTCTGTCGATAGCAGGGGACTGTCCAGACCGTGCCATGCTCGTGATCAGCCGAGCTTGGGGGTGGCTCGCTCGATGATGGCGGCGACGTCGGCGCCGGGCGGGAGGGTGCCGTAGGCCTGGCCCCAGTCGCCGCCGAGCCGGGAGGCGCAAAAGGCGTCGGCTACGGCCGGATGCCCGTGCCTGACCAGCAAAGACCCTTGCAGGACCAGGGCCAGGCGCTCGACGATACGCCGGGCGCGCTGCTCGATGGTCGCGGTGTCGGCGAGGGAGGCCTTGACGTCATCGACGGCGGCGTCGAGGTCGCGGTCGGCGCCGGTGGCCTGCTCGACCTCGGTGAAGAACGCCTCGACGGCGTGCGGTTCCTTGACCATGGCGCGAAGCACGTCGAGCGCCGCGACGTTCCCAGAGCCCTCCCAGATGGAGCCGAGGGGCGATTCGCGAAACAACCGCGGCATGCCGGACTCTTCGATGTAGCCGTTGCCGCCGAGGCATTCGAGGGCTTCGGCGGCGTGTCCGGGGGCGCGCTTGCACACCCAGTACTTGCTGACGGCCAGCCCGAGCCGTTTGAACGACGTCTCAGTGGCGTCGCCGCGCACGGAGCGGTCGGTGGCCCCGGCCAGCCGCATCATGACGGCGGTGGCGGCCTCGGACTCCACGGCCAGGTCGGCGAGCACGTTGCGCATCAGCGGCTGGTCGACCAGATAGCGGCCGAACGCCTGCCGGTGGGCGGCATGGTGGACGGCCTGGGTCACGCCGTGCCGCATCCCGCCCGCAGCGCCGATCACGCAGTCGAGCCGGGTCATGTTGACCATCTCGATGATCGTGCGGACGCCGCGGCCCTCGTCGCCGACCCGCCAGGCGAGCGCGCCCTCGTATTCCACCTCGGCGGAGGCGTTCGACCGGTTGCCGAGCTTGTCCTTGAGGCGTTGCAGCCGCATCGCGTTGCGCGTGCCGTCCGGCAGCACGCGCGGCAGCAGGAAGCAGGTCAGCCCGCCCGGCGCCTGCGCCAGGACGAGGAACACGTCGCACATCGGCGCCGATGTGAACCACTTGTGCCCGGTGAGGACGTACGTCCCGTCGGCCTGCGGCTCGGCGCGCGTCGTGCCCGCCCGCACGTCGGAACCGCCCTGCTTTTCGGTCATCGACATACCGGCGAGCAGTCCGCGCTTGGCGAGCGGTGGCCGCAGCCCCGGGTCGTACGCGCCGGCCGTGAGCAGCGGCTCGTAGGCCGCGGCCAAGTCGGGGGAGTGGCGCAGCGCGGGCACGACCGCGTACGTCATCGAGATCGGGCAGCCGTGCCCGGCGTCGGTGCGCCAGACATAGAACTTCGCGGCCCTGGCCACGTGCGCGCCGGCCCGATCGGCCGCCCACGGGGCGGCATGCAGCCCGTACGCCACGGCTGTGTCCATGAGCTGGTGCCAGGCCGGATGGAACTCCACCTCGTCGATGCGGTTGCCGTAGCGGTCGTGCGTGCGCAGCACCGGCGGATGCTCGTTGGCGAGCCGTCCCCGCTCCTGCGCCGCGCTCGTTCCGGCGAGCCGGCCAAGCTCGCGGATCTCGGCGGTCGCCCAGTCCGCGCCCTCGCGCGCCAGCCCCTCCAGGAAAGCCGGGTCGGCCGCGACGTCGTAGTCCACCAGCGGCGGAACCTGATTGAACACCTCGTGCGTCATAGCGCTGCTCCCACTGCCGGCGGCCGGCTCCCCTGTCGTACGCCACGATACCGAATCAGGTTCGGTACGGCTGGGGTCGTTCGGTCAGCCGACCGCCGCCGCCCGCAGGTCGTCCACCGTCTCGTCGTAGCGGCGCAGCACGAGGCCGGCCAGTTCGGGCGCGGCGCCGAGCACGGGGGAGACCACGTCGGCCCCGGCGCGCAGCGTCTCGGTCCATACCTTGTCGGCGAAGTAGCCGGGGGCCAAGAAGTACGACGCCACGGCGACGCGCGGCGCGCCGGCCGCGCGCAGCGCCCGCACCGCCTCGGCCGGCGTCGGCCGCGCGGCGGACGCGTAGGCGGGGACGACATCGTGCCAGCCGCGCCGCCGCCAGCGGCGCGCCAGCCGGGCGATGGTCGCGGCCGCGGCCGGATCACTGGAACCCGCCGCCGCGAGCACGACGGCCGTATCCGGGTCGCCGGCCGGCGTCCCGGCCTCGGCCAGCCGCCGCTCCAGCGCCGCGACCAACAGTGGATGCGGCCCCAGCGGGTCGCCGTAGCGCAGCGCGAGACGGGGGTGGCGGCGGTGGACTTCGGCCAGCGCACGCGGGATGTCGGTCTTGGTGTGGTACGCGGCGGTCAGTAGCAGCGGCAGCACCACCGCGCCCTCGTCGGCGGCGGCCAGTGCGCCAAGCGCCTGCACGGGTGTGGGCGGCGCGTGGTCGAGATACGACGTCACCACGCGCAGGCGCGGGCGGCGCGCCCGCACGGCGACCAGCAGATCCTCGACCGTCGCCGCCGCCCGCGGGTCCCGGCTGCCGTGGGCCACCGCGACCAGCGCCGGCCCGGCGGGACCGCCGGCGGAGCCGCCGTTGGGGACGCCGTTGGGACCGGACCAAGTCGGGGTGCCGGCCGCGGTCAAAGGTGGATGCCGCATTCGGTCTTGCCCGTTCCGGCCCAGCGGCCACTGCGCGGGTCGTCGCCGTGGGCCACCCTGCGGGTGCAGGGCTCGCACCCGATCGAGAGGTACCCGTCGTACTGCAGCGGGTTGACCAGCACGCCGTTGTCGTCGATGTAGTTGGCGACGTCCGCATCGGTCCAGTCGAGGATCGGGTTGACCTTGACCATGCCGCGCTTGCGGTCCCACTCCACCGGCCGCATCGCGCGCCGGGTGCTGGTCTCTCCCCTGCGGATCCCGCTGAACCACGCCATGTAGCCTTCGAGGGCCCGGCTCAGCGGCTCCACCTTGCGCAGGTGGCAGCACAGATCGGGGTTGCGGCCATACAGCCTGGGGCCCAGGTCGCGCTCCTGCTCATCGACCGTGCGGGTCGGGGTCGCGTTGATCACGTTGACGGGGTAGACCGCCTCGACCGCATCGCGGGTGCCGATGGTCTCGGCGAAGTGATATCCGGTGTCGACGAAGATCACGTCGACACCCGGCTTGACCTTCGACACCAGGTGGATCAGCGCGGCATCGGTCATCGAGGATGTCAGGCAGATGCGGTCGCCGAACGTGGCGGCCGCCCACCGGACGATCTCCAGCGCCGAGGCGCCCTCCAGCGCCGCTCCGGCCGAGTCGGCGAGGTCCGCCAGGTCGAGCGCGGGCCGATCCGTCGTAGCCGTCGTCGCGGCGGTCATCGGGCGACTCCTATTCCCACGAATCTCAGCCGGAACGCGCGGGCGCAGGCCCGGCAGTGCCAGCCGCCGTCGTTCTCGTACGGTTCGAGGTCCTCATCGCCGCAGTAGGGGCAGTAGAAGGGAACGGCACGCTCACTCATGATCGACGACCCCCCGTCCTACTGCAGGTCCGCTTCGGCGGCCCGGCCGACCCATTGGGCGAAGGTCTCGCCCGGGGCACGCTGCGCGTCGTAGCGCCGGACCACTCGCTCGACGTAGTCGGGCAGTGCCGCCGCGGTCGTCTTGAGCCCGCGCACCTTTTTGCCGAACCCGCCCGCGCCCCCCGCGCCGCCGAGCGACCCGCCCAGGTGGATCTGGAAGCCCTCGACCTGGTTGCCGTCGGCGTCGGTGACCAACTGGCCCTTGAGGCCGATGTCGGCGGTCTGGATGCGGGCACAGGAGTTGGGGCAGCCGTTGACGTTGATCGTGAGCGGCTGGTCGAAGTCGGGCAGCCGCCGCTCCAGTTCCTCGATCAGGTCGATGGCGCGTTGCTTGGTCTCGACGATCGCCAGCTTGCAGTACTCGATGCCGGTGCAGGCCATGGTCTGCCGCTGGAACGTCGACGGCCGGACCCGCAGGCCGTGCCGCTCCAGGGCGTCGGCGAGCTCCTCCGTACGGCTTTGCGGCACGTCGAGGATGACCATCTTCTGCTCGGTCGTGGTCCGCACCCGTCCCGAGCCGTACTCTTCGGCGAGGTCGGCGATGACGCGCAGCAGCGCACCGCTCACCCGGCCGACCTTCGGGGCGAACCCGACGTAGTAGTCGCCGTCGCGCTGCGGGCGGATGCCGACGTGGTCGCGGCGGTCGCCGGGCGGCGGCGCGGGCGCCGGGCCGTCGGGCAAGGCGTACCCGAGGTACTCCTTTTCGAGGACCTCGCGGAACCGCTCGGGTCCCCAGTCGTTCATCAGGAACTTGATGCGGGCGCGATGCCGCAGCCGCCGGTAGCCGTAGTCGCGGAAGATGCCGGTGATGCCCGCCCATACCTCGTGCACCTGGTCGGGCCGGACGAAGGCGCCGAGCCGCTTGGCGAACATCGGGTTGGTGGACAGGCCACCGCCCACCCAGACGTCGAAACCGGGCTCCCCGTCGTCGTTGACGACGCCGACGAAGGCGACGTCGTTGATCTCGTGGATGGTGCACTGGACGGGGCAGCCCGACAGCGCCGACTTGTACTTGCGCGGCAGGTTGGAGAACTCGTGACTGCCGACGTAGCGGCCGGCGATGTCGCGGATCTGCGGGGTGGCGTCGATCACCTCATCGGCGTCGATCCCGGCCAGCGGACAACCGAGGATCACCCGCGGGGTGTCGCCGCAGGCCTCGGTGGTCGACAGGCCGACCGCCTCGAGCGCCGCCCAGATCGCCGGCACCGACTCGATCTCCACCCAGTGCAGCTGGATGTTCTGCCGGTCGGTGAGGTCCGCGGTGCCGCGGGCGTAGGTCTGGGAGATGTCGGCGATGGTGCGCAGCTGGGCGAGGTCGAGCTGACCGCCGTCGACGCGGATGCGCAGCATGAAGTAGCGGTCGTCGAGGTCCTCGGGCTCGAGGACGGCGGTCTTGCCGCCGTCGATGCCGGGCCGGCGCTGGGTGTAGAGGCCGTACCAGCGGAAGCGTCCGCGCAGGTCGGCCGGGTCGATCGAGTCGAAACCGTGGTGGGCGTAGATGTCGATGATGCGCCGCCGGACATTGAGCCCGTCGTCGTTTTTCTTGTTCTCCTCGTTCTTGTTGAGCGGCTCGCGGTAGCCGAGAGCCCACTGACCCTCACCGCGTTTCGGCCGCTTCGCGGGTGGTTTGGCGGTCGACTTCGTCGTGCTGGATGGCATGTGGCGCGCGTCCTTTTGTGGAACTGTGCGGGTTGCGGATGGGTGGGACGCGTGGCGGCACCGGCGACTAGGTCCAGGCCGATCCGGCCGAGATGAGGACAGACGCCGTGCGCACGACGCTCCCGGGACCGGCGAAAAACGGGTCGCTTACGGAGCGTGGTGGGGCGTCAGAGACACAGTGCGCTGCGGACGCGGAGGAAGTCAACGTGCCGGCGCATGACCAGCATCGGATCCGCGGCAGACATGCCTTGACTCTTACATGCCGTCTCGGGCCTTGTCCAGCCGGGTCCGCCATCTGGACAGGTGAGAGGGGCCACGTCCCGGCCGGGAATAGGCGGGAACCCCCTGTCACCCCTGCCGAACCCAGTTGATCGGCGGCTCGTCGTGGGTCTCTTGCGGCCGCTGGTGCTGGCAGTCGCACCACGAGCCGCCACGGCAGTCGTCATGGTGGCGATCGCGGCACGCCTGACAGATCATTCTCCCATTGTCGCCGCATGGGGAACGGCAAAACAGAACGATATTCGGTAGGGTGCGGCCATGGCCGTGTCGATGGTCGAAATCGTCGAGGACCTGCGTGCGGAGACCCTCGACCTCGAACGGATGCTGGCGCCGCTGCCCGCCGCCGCGTGGGAAACCGCGACCCCGGCTCCCGGCTGGGCCGTTCGCGACCAGGTGAGTCACCTCGCCTGGTTCGACGACGCCGCCGTACAGGCGGCGACCGCGCCGGACGACTTCCGGGCCGCGACGGCCGGGGCGACGGCCGAGGCGCGGGGCGTCGACGACATCGCGGCGCGCTATCGTGCGCTGTCCGTTCGGGAGCTGCGCGAGTGGTTCCGCGCCGCGCGGGCGCGGCTGCTCGACGTCCTCGCCGGGCTGGACGCCAAGGCCCGGATCGCCTGGTATGGCCCGGACATGAGCGCGGCCTCGTTCGCCACGGCCAGGCTCATGGAGACGTGGGCGCACGGCCAGGACGTGGCCGACGCGCTCGGCGTGTCCCGGCCGCCGACGGACCGCCTTCGGCACGTGGCGCACATCGGCGTCCGCGCGCTGCCCTACAGCTTCGCCGCCCACGGTCGGCAGGTGCCGGCCGCGCCCGTCCGCGTCGAAGTGACCCTGCCAAGCGGCGCCGTTCTCGCCCTCGGTCCCGAGTCGGCCGCCGACGTGGTGCGCGGCGCCGCGCTCGACTTCTGTCTCGTCGTCACCCAGCGGCGCCACCTGGCCGATGTCGCCCTCGACGTGACCGGACCGGTGGCCGCCGAGTGGATGCCGATCGCCCAGGCCTTCGCCGGACCGCCCGGCGCCGGACGCTCACCAGGTCAGTTCGCCCGCGCCGGCGAAGGGGTATAAGCGAGGGGACGGGCAACGTGTGAGCATCGTCATAGTGTCGAAGAGACTCCGGCTGGTACCCGATCCTCACCATCTGCAACCGGGATCGAACGGGCCCGAAATCCCTTGACGGCACGGATGGTCGCACACTGGATCAGGGGGGCGGGCGGGCTTTTCGGGCGTCCGCTCGACCCACCGCATACGATCGTTGGATTGGGTGATGCGGCACTGTTCCGGACCGGCCACGCTCTACCTTAGGACTTCGTGACGACCGTCTTTGATGCTCCGCGCCTTTCCGAGTCACCGACCGCAGCCGCCCCGCCTCGGAAGGTGGCTTGGCGACTCGTGCGCAGCACCGCGGTCGCGGCCTTTCGCTACCGAGTCACCGGACTCGCCGCCGAAGCCGCGTTCTTCGCGCTGCTGTCGCTGCCGCCGCTGGTCATCGGCCTCGTCGGCACGATGGGGCATTTTCGCGGGGCGCTGGGCGAAGGCACCATCATCGAGATCAGGTCGTGGGTGATCGACAAGTCCGGCACCGTGCTCACCGGGCCCGCCGTCGACTCGGTCGTCGTTCCCCTCGTCGACGACGTGATCAGAGGCGGCCGCGGCGACATCGTCTCGATCAGCTTCCTCATCTCACTGTGGGCCGGCTCCCGGGCGCTGAACGTCTACGTCGACACCATCACCATCGCCTACGGCCTGTCCGGCATCAGGGGCATCGTGCGCACCCGACTACGGGCCTTCATCCTCTACTTGATCGGCCTGCTGATGATGATCGTCGTGATCCCGCTGCTGATGGCGGGGCCGACCCTGGTGCGCCGGGCACTGCCGGGCGCGGCGGGCTTCGTGCAGCTGTTCTACTGGCCGGTCGTCGTCATCTTGTCAATCTTGTTCCTGGCGCTGCTCTACCACCTGAGCGTGCCGGTCAGGACCTCTTGGTGGCGGGAGGTCCCGGGCGCGGTCATCGCCCTCGTCATCTGGATCCTGGGCAGCTTCGTGCTGCGGTTTTACCTGGCCGGCTCGATGGCCGGCGTGTCGGTGTACGGATCGCTGGCCGCGTCGATCGCGCTGCTGGCCTGGCTGTACGTGGCGGCGCTCGCCGTATTGATCGGCGCGGCGCTGAACGCGGAGATCGACAAGCTGTGGCCGAGCGCCGACACCGCGCGGGCGCGGGCGATCAGGGCCGCCGCCCAGCCGTCGACCGGATAGCGCACGGGTGCTACCCGGCGCCCGGCGTGGGTAGGGGGAGAACGTGCACCTGCCCTTCGCCGACCGGGCCGAGGCCGGGCGGCTGCTCGCCGACCGGCTGGCGGCGCTCGGCCTGCGTGGCCCCGTCGTCCTCGCCCTGCCGCGCGGTGGGGTGCCCGTCGGGTTCGAAGTGGCCGGCCGGCTGTCCACACCGGACGCGGCGGCGGCCTTCGACGTGCTGGTCACGCGCAAGATCGGCTATCCGCTCCAGCCGGAGCTCGGTGTCGGGGCCATCGCCGAAGGCGGCGAGCCCGTGCTTGACCTCCCGCTGCTCGAGCGGCTTGGCCTCAGCCCGGCGGACCTCATCCAGACCGTCGGCAGCGAACGCGCCGAGATGGACCGCAGGATCGCCGTCTATCGCGACCGGCGCCCGCTGCCCGATCTCGCCGGCCGCCCCGTCATCGTCGTGGACGACGGGCTGGCCACCGGCGGCACCGCCCGCGCCGCCCTGCGCGCCGTCCGGTCGGGGGGACCGGCCCGGCTGATCCTCGCCGTGCCGGTGGGCGCGGCCGAAACCGTGGCCGCCATGCGCGAAGAGGCCGACGACGTCGTGGTGCTGGCCGAACCGCACCGGTTCCGTGCGGTCGGGCAGTGGTATTCGCACTTCGACCAATTGACCGACGACGACGTCCTGCGCTTGCTGGAACGGGCCGGCGTCAAATAAGGCACGGAAATCGCGGTAAAGTTGCGAAAGGACGCGGAAACGGTCCCGCCGAAGCGGGACCGTGGCGTCAATCGAAGTATGCCGGCGAGTCGGCCCTAAGCGGCGTTCGCGCGGCGCATGCGACGGCGACGCTCCGACGCTCGTTCGTCCTCGTTGAGGCCGCCCCATGTGCCGTACTTCTCCGGCCGGGACACCGCATAGTCGAGGCACTCGGCGCGTACGGGGCAACCCATACAGATCTGCTTGGCCTTGCGCTCACGAATTTCACGCTCGGGCTGACGCTCGCCGTCGGGGCCGAAAAAGAGGACAAGATCTTCCCCTCGGCACGCGGCAGCGTCCTGCCAGCCCCAGCTGGGCCGCGGGAGGCTTGCCTGCCGACGGACCTGAGCCATAGAACACCCACCTCAGTTGGTTCTGAGTAATTTCGGACATGCACGTTGGAACTGCATGGCAGTCACCCAAAGCTCCAACGCCTGATGTTTCCGCTCTGTTCCCCGGTATGCGTCTTGCCATCGAACCGGAGACCGCACGGGCGGAGAGCCCCCAGATTCCGGGGCCTTGGAGAGGCTACACGAGGGCCGCCTTGTTGAGAAGGGTAGGCGGGTCACAAAGATATGTACGTCGATTTTCGTCACACCCGGGACCACAGGGGCCATGGGTGGTCCCGGGCCGCACGATCACCCGAAAGCGCTGCTGCCGGGCGCGCACCACGACTTCGTGCACGGGATCCTCGCCGGCAATCGACTCGACGCCGACCGCGTCCACATCGAGCGCGCCCGTATGGACCCGGATCTGGTGTTCCGCGGCCTGCGCCGGCTCGGGCAAGCCGCCCCGGCCGCGCAGGTGGCCGAGGACGACCCTGCCCTCGCGGTAGGCGGCGGCCACCCGCAGCCCCGCGGGGATGTCCAGATCGCCGTAGTACAGGCCGTGGGGGAGGCACACCAGGTTGGCCGCGTAGCGGTCACCGCCGACATGTGTGGTTTCCCATACCTCGGGGCCGTACCGTGCGTGCAGGGCGCGGGCGAGCGGACCGCCGGCCCGCGCGCAGCAGGCGTTGTGCCGGCCATGTGCGCACACCAGCAGCAGCGGGCCGGTCGGCTCGCCGAACCCGGGGGGCCGCCCCGCGGCCACCGCGGCGAGGTCGAGGCCGGCCAGCTTGGCCGGGTCGACCAGTCGCCTGCCCTCCAACCAGGCCGGAGCGCCCGGACCCGACCAGCCCGCGTACATCTGGAACCGTGGCAGCTTGCGCCGCCGCCCGGGACGCCGAATCAGCTGCGTGCGCACGCCGCGCCGGGCGGCCTCGGCCACCACGGCCGCGACCGGCGCGGAGAACCGTGTGCGTTCGACTTTGTCGGCCCACGGGCCCGGGTGCTCGATGAGAAGCCAGGCACGCGCCTTGGTGGTCGCGCTGGCCTGGCAGGGAAGCTCCCCGGTGTGACTTCCGGGGCAGTGCGCGCAATGCCGTAGCGCCGCGCGGAATGGATGCGGCCCCAATCCTCGCCCCTCGAAGCTCGACGCGAACCAAATACCTTAGGTAAGTCTAACCTAAGTTGATGTTCGCTGCCAGACCCGTCTGGGGTCACCCGCCCGTCGCGGCCGGTGCTTCGCTGAGGGCGGCGCGGGCGGCCGGCAGCGCCCGCTCCTTGTCGGCCGGAACGAGACCGATGCGGGTACGCCGATCGAGCAGGTCGGCGGCGTCGAGCGCGCCCTCGTTCCGTACGCCCCACATCAACTCGGCCCCGATGACCGACAACCCATCGGCGACCGGTTCGAGCAGCGCCGGATCCGCCGCGGCGGCGGCCACGACGGCAGGTGCCTCCGTGCCGTACCGCCGGACCAGCCGCCGCGCCGTCTCGGGGCTGATCGCGGCGGAGCGCAGCTCGGGGCCCACTTCGAGCGCCGCGAGCGCCGCGGGCGGCGCCGCCCCGACGAGCGGCAGCCGCGGGGTCACGCCTGGCGGGACGTGCCTGCCGCCGTTGACAACCGCGACGGCGGCGTCGACGGCGTCCTGCGCCATCCGCCGGTAGGTCGTCAGCTTGCCACCGACGATCGTCACCACGCCGGAGCGGGCGACGATGACCTCGTGCCGCCGTGAGATGTCGGCCGTCTCGCCGCGCCCGTCATCGCGCAGCGGGCGCAGCCCGGCGAACGCCCCGATCACGTCGTCGCGGTGCACCGGCACGTCAAGTGCGTAGTCGAGGACGTCGAGCAGGAAGCCGATCTCGGCCTCGGTCGGCGCCGGCACGTCGGGGACCGGCCCGTCAACCGGCTCATCGGTGAGGCCGACGTACACCCTGCCGTCATCCTGCGGCAACACGAGCACGAAGCGGCCGCGCTCGCCGGGAACCGGCAGATGCAGCCCGCACGTGCGGCCGCCGAGCGTCTCGGCGCGCAACACCAGGTGGGTGCCGCGGGACGGGCGCAGCGGCACGTCGTCGACCAGGCCGCCGGCCCACACCCCAGCCGCGTTGATCACGGCGCGCGCCCGGATGGTGTGCACGGCGCCGGTGAGCTCGTCCTTGACCTCGGCGCCGGCCCCAGATAGGGCGATCGCGCGGCAGCGGGTCAGCACGCGCGCCCCGTGCGCCGCCGCCGTGCGCGCCAGCGCGATGACCAGCCGGGCGTCGTCGGTGACCTGCCCGTCCCAGGAGAGCAGTCCACCGCGCAGTCCGTACGGGTGCAGGGCGGGGGCCAGGCGCAGCGTCTCCATCGCGGAGATGCGACGGGGGCCGGGCAGCACCGTCCGGGGGGTGCCGGCGGACCGCCGCAGCAGGTCGCCCGCGCGCAGGCCGGCCAGGGTCAGCGCCGCTTGGCCTGGCGTGACCAGGGGAGTCTCGGGGAGCACGAACGGCAGCGCGCGCACGAGATGCGGCGCCGTGCGGGTCATGAGCACGCCGCGCTCCGCCGCGCTCTGGTAGGCGATGCCGACCTGGCCGGCGGCGAGGTAGCGCAGGCCGCCATGGATCAGCTTTGAGCTCCAGCGGGAGGTGCCGAACGCCAGATCGTGGGCGTCGATGGCGGCGACGGACAGCCCACGGGCCGCCGCGTCCAGCGCGACGCCGGCCCCGGTCGCGCCGAGGCCGACGACGAGCAGGTCGACCGTGGTGCCGGCCGCGAGCTCGGCCAGCTCGCGGGCGCGGCGGGCCGCATTGAGAGACGACGTGGCCGGCGCCGTGGGCGGGGTCTGTGGAGTCATGGGCTCTGTGGGCTCCGTGGGGTCTGTGCGCTCATGGCAGCAGGTAGCCCTCCAGGAGCCGGCGCAGCTCGTCGTCGAAGGCGGCGGCCGCCAGCGCCGGGTCGCCGTCGTCGGTCATCGTGTGCGCCGACATGACAAAGGACTGGACGACCAGCAGCACGGCCCGCGTCTGCCGGGTGGCGTTCCCCGGCCGGATCGAGCCGTCGGCCTGCCCGGCCGCCAGCTCCCGCTCCATCAGCCGGAGCATCGCGTCCTGGCTGGCACCTCGGCGCTCGAGGATGTACGGCAGGAGCAGCTCCGGGTCGACGTCGATGATCTTGCGGAACAGCGGATGGACCCGGAAGGCCCGCGCGCAGCGCACCAGGCTATCTACCACGGCGGGACCGACGGGCCGATCGCGCTGGGTCGTGACGACGCCTTGGACGAGTGCGACGAACTCGCGCGTCATGAGGTCGGCGACGAGTGTCCGCACGTCCGGCCACCTGCGGTACAGCGTCATCCGGGACACGCCGGCGCGGCGGGCGATGTCGGTCAGCGTGGTGCGCCGCACGCCCACCGCCAACACGCAGTCGCGGACAGCGTCAAGCACGACGTCGTCGTCGGTGCGCCCCCGGGCCCCGGCACGGACGCGAGTGCCGCCGCCGCCCCGTGTGTCCCGTTGCTCCTTGTGACGAATCGACGGCATATGTCACAGTGTAAAGCGTGATGTCCCGACCACAAGACCTATCGCCGCCCGAAATGCTGTGGCGCGGCTGGGGCGATCCGGCGCGGGCCCGCCCGCTGCCGGACGCTGTTCGCGAGCTGCTGCACGACTTGCTGGGGGTCCGGCCGGCCGATGCGCCGCCGCTGCCACTGGCCGAGGTCGGCGTGCCGGCCTCCCGGCTGCCCCCCGCGACTCGCGCCGCGCTGGCCGCCGTCGTGGGCGACGGCTCCATCCGGGACGACGACGAGAGCCGGGTCCGCCACACACGGGGGAAGTCGACGCCCGATCTGCTGCGCATCCGGCGCGGCGACGTCGCCGCGGCGCCCGACGCCGTGGTGCTGCCCGGCACGCACGACGACGTGCTCGGGGTGCTGCGGGTCTGCACCGAGCACCGCGTCGTCGTCGTGCCGTACGGCGGCGGCACCTCCGTGGTCGGCGGTCTCACCCCGGCCGGCACCCGTGCCGCCGGCGGCGGCGAGGGCGGCGAGGGCGGCGACGGCGGCGACGGTGGGCGGTGGCCGGTCGTCGCGCTCGACCTGCGCCGGCTCGACCGTATGACCGCCTTCGATGCCGTGTCCCGTACCGCGACGCTGGAGCCGGGGCTGCGCGCGCCCCGGGCCGAGGCGCTGCTGCGCGAGCGCGGCCACACGCTCGGCCACTTCCCGCAGTCGTATGAATGGGCCACGATCGGCGGATTCGCCGCGGCTCGGTCCAGCGGCCAGGCCTCCGCCGGCTACGGCCGCTTTGACGACATGGTCGTCGGCCTCACCGTCGCCACGCCGCGCGGCACGCTGGAGCTTGGTCGTGCGCCCAAGTCGGCGGCCGGGCCCGACCTGCGTCAGCTCGTGCTCGGCTCCGAGGGCGCGTTCGGTGTCATCACCGCCGTCACCGTCCGGATCCGCTCGGCGCCGGTGACCACCGCGTACGAGGGGTGGCGGTTCCCGTCGTTCGCGGCAGGCGCGGCGGCGCTGCGCGTGCTCGCGCAGGACGGCCCGCTGCCGACCGTGCTCAGGCTGTCCGACGAGACCGAGACGATGGTGGGCCTGGCCAGGCCCACGCGGCTCACCCGGCTCGATCTCCAAGCCGCCGGCTGCCTGGTCGTCGCCGGCTACGAGGGCACGGCGGCCGACCTGGCCGACCGGCGGGCCAAGGCGCGCGCCGTGCTCCGTGCCGCCGGCGGCACCCATCTTGGCCCCGAGCCGGGGGAGCAATGGGCCGAAGGGCGCTACGCGGCCCCCTACCTGCGCGACGCCCTGCTCGACGCCGGCGCCTTTGCCGAGACGCTGGAGACCGCGTCGTTCTGGTCCGGTCTGCCGCGTCTGTACGAGGCGGTCCGGGAGGCGCTGACCGCGACGCTGACCGACGCCGGTACGCCGCCGTTGATCATGTGTCACATCTCGCACGTCTATGCCGCCGGAGCCGCGCTGTACTTCACCGTCGTCGCGGCCGATCCGGGCACGGCCGGCTGGGCCCGGGCCAAGGACGCGGCGAACGAGGCCATCGCCGCGGCCGGCGGCACCATCAGCCACCACCACGGGGTCGGCACCGACCACCGCGACTGGTACGCCAGGGAGATCGGCCCGCTCGGCGTGGAAGTGCTGCGGGCCGTCAAGGACCGGCTCGACCCGGCCGGGATCCTCAATCCCGGCGTACTGATCCCCCCGGACTGAGGGAGTGCCGCATGCACACCCGCGCATTCACCGCCATCGTCAACCCCGCGGCCGGCGACACCGCATCGCACAGGGCCGGTCCGGCGGCGCTGCTCCCCGTGGCCAGGCTGCTCCGCGAGGCGGGGGCGCGGGTCGCCGTGGAATACAGCCGGGGCCTCGACCATGCCGCCGCGCTGGCCAAGGACGCCATCGGCCGCGGTGACGTCGTGCTCGGCGTGGGCGGCGACGGCATGGCCGGGTGCGTGGGCGGCGCCGTGGCCGGCACCGACGGCGTGTTCGGTATCGTCCCCGCGGGCCGGGGCAACGATTTCGCCAGGCAACTGGGCATTCCCAGTGCTCGGCGGGAGCTTGCGGAGCTGTTGCTGGCCGGCGCGCCGCGCTCCGTCGACGTGATCGAGGTGACCGGCTCGGACGCCACGAAGACCGTCGTGCTGGGCAGCGTCTACGCCGGCGTCGACGCCGTCGCCAACCGCAACGCCAACCGGTCCCGGCTACTGCGCGGGTCCGCCGCGTATTACATCGGCGCGCTGCGCGCGGTGCTCACGTGGCGGGCGGTGGCCTACCGCGTGACGATCGACGGACGGCGGCTGGAGCGGCGCGGCTACACCGTGGTCGCGGCGAACTCAGGGTTCTACGGATTCGGCCGGCACGTCGCTCCTGACGCCAAGGTCGACGACGGGCTGCTCGACGTCGTCATCATCGGCCACGCGCCCAAGCCGCTGTTCTTCGCGATGATGAAAGAGCTGGAGAGCGGCGCGCACGTGCGCCGCGACGTGGTCGAGGTGCTGCGCGGCGGCGATGTGCGCATCGAAGCCGACCGGCCGCTGCCCTACGGCGCGGACGGCGAGCTGATCGGCACGCTGCCGGTGACCGTGCGCGCGCTCCCGGGGGCGCTGCGCGTCCTCGCCCCATAGCCCCGCGATCTTGTCTTCGACCCTTGAACGGCACATGACCTGCTGATGGGTTTCGGAGCACCGAGCCGCCGGTACGTCCTTACTCAAACGTGGCGTTTGCGTCCGCCTGATGCCAGGTAGGCCGAAGGCGAGAGGCCCGCCTCGGTGCCCCTTCCGCTGCGTCGGGGCGGGACCTCCCTTGGTTTGTTCACCTGGTTTGTTCCACCGGTCACCCGTGGTTGGCCCACTGGGCCTCCCGGCCGAACGCCGCGAGCAGCCTGGTTTGCGCGTCGGCGTCCATGGGCAGGCGGGGGCGGGTCCCAATGGCCCCGGCTTTGCGGTACATCTCCTCCATCGGCCCGAACCATTGCGCGCACGCGTCGACCAGTTCGGGATCGAGCCGGTCGTCGCCGTCCGTCGCGACGGCCAGGTCCCAAGCGTGGATGAGGTGATCGGCGAACAGCTGCCAGGCGTACTCCTCGGCGGGCGCGTCGCCGAAGGACAGATGGACGGTGCGGTCAAGCACGCCGGGCGCGGTGAAGGCGACGATGGCCGCGTCCATGGCCTCGTGCGCCGCACGCTGTGGTTCCGCGCCGAGCAGATCGCCGTCGAGCGCGTCGCCGACCTCGGCGATGGTCTTGCCCGCCAGCAGCGGAACGGTCCAGCGGTCCTCGCCGACGACGTGGTTGACCAAGGCGCGCACGTCCCAGTCCAGGCAGGGCGTCGGCCGCGACCAGGCGTCGCCGGGGATCGAATCGACCCGGTCTTCGAACTCGCCTACCGCACGCCGGTGCAGCTTGATGATGTCGCGCTCCATGGCGATCTCCCCTTCCGTAGTCAGACCTACGAGCGGGGGTGTGTTTCGTTATGCCCCCTTTTCATCCTGCCCACCGTGCCGCCGCCACCCCGCGCGATCCGCTCATACTCCGCGACCTCCCCGGGACGACACATTTCTGGGACATGACGTTGCTGCGGTGTCCGATTCCGGCCACCATGTCGTATTACCTCATCGGCTCGCCCCGGGCTATCGACGTGCGCTCAACGGCGCACGGAAACTCCCGCGTGACCGTTCGCGCCGCGGTCATGCGGGAGTTTTCCCAGCTCACCCGCTCCTCAGGCGGGACGGCCCGCGGTCACTTGGCGTCGGCGTAGCACTCGACGATCGCGATCTCGAGCGGAAAGACCACGGGGGTGGGGCCGAAGACGAGCCGCCCAGCCTCGGCGGCCGCGGATCGGATGACCGCGGCCACGGCGTCCGCGTGCTCCTCCGGGGTGTGCACGATCAGCTCGTCGTGCTGGAAGAACACCAGGTGCGGCCCGGCCTGGCTCGATCCGGCCCGCCCCGGTCCGGGCTGGGCGAACTCGGCGAGGCGCCGGCGGGTCACGGCCAGCAGGGCGAGCGCCCAATCGGCGGCGCTGGCCTGGACGACGAAGTTGCGGGTGAACCGTCCCCGGTCCCGAGCCGCCCGCCGCCCCCGGGCCGTCGGGCCGGCGTCCGGCTCGGCTCCTCCGGCCGGGCCGGTCAGCTCCACCCAGCCGTGTGAGGGCGGGGGGCAG
>OBLR010000011.1_pt1 | contig 24420 bp, 24 predicted proteins | sample 1519891 | NCBI WGS metagenome assembly OBLR01 (sample SAMEA3113583, study PRJEB22503) | soil metagenome | reverse complement strand
GCGCCGGTCAGGCCCCGGCCCTCGTCGTTTCCGGTGGGCGATCCGTACCAGTAGTAGCCCGGGCCGTCGAGGTTGAGACTCGCCGTTCCCCGAGAATGGTTCACCAGCCAGATGAATTGGCTGTCACCATTGCTCGGCAACAGCGCGCAATGCGTATTGAGGTCATCGTTGATGAGCTCGAGGTCGAGGTCGCCCCCGTGCGGAAGGACGAGAACCGAAGGGTCGAAGACCAACTCGTCGGGATTGATCCGGATCGTCGCACGCATGCGGCCGTCGGGCCCCTCCTCGGCCTTCCCGATGTTTCCGTTGGCCAAAATACGGCCCAGCGCCGCCCCATTTTGCTTGTCCAACCCGATCTCGCGCACCAATGCTGATCGCTCGTCCGTTGGGGTCGCCATTGCGTCACCTCCTATTGATTCATACCGCTTTTCCGCCGGAGCGCTCGCCTTTGATTGCCGGTCCAATACTGCTGGACGGGACGGTCGCCGCCGCGCTCCGAAATGGCTTCCCTTGATGGTCTGATCGCTGAGCGCCGTTGCTCATCAGATGGTCGTTGGTTGGTCGTAGTCGGTCATCGGCCGGTCATTGTCTTCAGCGGCGTTCATAAGATCGTGTCGGGCTTGAGAATGACCTTGGTGTAGCCCTCCACGCGCCGATCGAATTTCTGATAAGCGAGAGGCGCCTCCTCCAGTGGCAACTCGTGCGAGACGATGAAGCCGGGTTTGGCCCGGCCCTCGGTGATCATGTCGCGGAGCTGCCGGTTGTAGCGTTTGACGTTCGCCTGCCCGGTGCCCACGCGCAGGCCCTTTTCGAAAAGCGTGCCGATCGCGACCAGCAACATCCCCTGCCTGGCGTGCTCGTCGACTCCGCCAGGGTCGGAGGGCACGTACAGGCCCGGGACCCCGAGCGCGCCCGTCGGGCGGACGGTCTGGACGAGTTGGTTCAGCACTGTCGCCGGCTCTTCGCGGTCGCCGTCTCGGGTCGTCGCCTGGTACCCGACGGCGTCGATGCCCTTGTCGGTGCCTTCGCCGCCGGTCTGCTCCTTGATCTGCGCCACGGGGTCGCCCTGGGAGAAATCGACCGGGATCGCACCGATTTCGGCCGCCTTGGCCAGCCGCTCGGGGACTCGGTCGACGACGAAGACCCGCGCCGCGCCGCGCAGCAGGGCGGAGTAGGCGGCCATCAGGCCCACCGGCCCGGCCCCGTACACCGCCACCGTCTCCCCCGGCGAGACGCCCGCGAGCTCGCAGCCGTGGTAACCGGTGGGGAAGATGTCGGCGAGCAGCGCGTAGTCGGCCTCGTGATCGGTGCCGGGCGGCAGCGGCAGGCAGTTGAAGTCGGCGTAGGGCACCCGCAGGTACTCCGCCTGCCCCCCGGGATATGGCCCCATCGCCACATATCCGTAGGCGCCGCCGGCGAATCCGGACGGGTTGACTGTGAGGCAAAAGCCCGTGTTACCCGCGAGGCAATTCTTACAGAAACCGCAGGCCACGTTGAACGGCATCACGACGCGGTCGCCCTGCTCCAGGCGGGTGACGCCGCTGCCGACCTCCTCGATGACGCCGAGGTTCTCGTGACCGAACACGATGCCCGGCTCCGCGGCGGTTCGTCCCTCGTACATATGCAGGTCGGACCCGCATATGCAGGCCGACGTGATCCGGACGATCACGTCGTTCGGCTGCTCGATGCGAGGGTCGGGGACCTCCTCTACCCCAACTTCGAAGGGCTTTAGGTACACCACTGCTCGCATGTACGCCTCGCCCCATTTCTGGCCTTATGCCGCAATTGACCCTTGGTGCGCTGTCATCTGACAGTTAGCCTGTGGAGCTGAGTCAAGGCGCGACGGCCTCTGCGTTACGTCGTCGGTGCGTCCGGCGATCACGATCCTGGATCGCTCTTCCCCATCAGCAAAGGGGGATGTGATGAACGGCGCGAGAGATGGAACGAACGGCGCCGCACGCGCGACGAGCGGGGCGGTCGGTCTCGCCGACGACAGCATCAGGCGGACCACCGCCGCGTGGGAGAGCTTCGCCGCCGGTGCCGACACCGTCCGCGGCGTACGGCCCGAGATCCTCATGTCGTGGTACCGGTGCCGTGAAGAGTACGAGGTCGACCCGGGCCTGGACCGAGCGCCCGCCGCGGTCGAGGTGAGCGCGCACTCCATCGACCACGACGTGGTGTTCGCCGAGCTCGGCGGCTTGGCCACCACCGCCGCTGTGGAGGTCGACGGACTCGACGGCCTGGTCACCGTGGCCGACTCCGACGGACGCATCCTCGCGTCGTGGGGCAGCCGGCGGATCTTGCACCTCGCCGCCGACCGCAACCTCGCCCCATGGTTCACCTGGTCGGAATGGGCGAGCGGCACGAACGGCATGGGCACCGCGCTGGAAAGCCACCGGCCCGTCATGATCAGGGGCCCCGAGCACTGGTGCCGCGGCTTTCAGGCGTGGGCGTGCGCCGGCGTCGCCGTCCGCGACGTCGTCACCCAAGAGCCGCTCGCCGTCTTGAACATCTCGTGCTGGAAGACGCCGCTGTCCGACGCCGTACTGCCGTGGTTGCGCAAGGTCGCCGCGACCACCGAGGCCAAGCTGCGCCAGCGAGCGCATCAAAGCGGCACGCTCCTGGCCGCCGCCCTCGCCGACGCGCGCGTGGCGCCCGGGACGCCGCTCGCCGCGATCGACGCCGCCGGGAACGTCGTGCTCGCCAACAGCGAGGCGGCCGCGCTGATGGGCACCCCGGCCGACACCCCCGCCTACGCCCCGCCGCACCGCTGGACGCCACAGCTGCCCACCCTGCCGCAGCTGACCAGGCGCGCGATCGAACGCGCCCGCCAAGACCCGCACTGGAGCGGGTCGACGCAGATCTACGTGCCCTTTCTGGGCACCCAGGTCTCGCTCGCGGTCCGCCCGATCTTTTCCGGCACCCGGGCGATCGGCGTGCTGGTCGCCTTCGGGGCGCCGGACATCTTCGGGGCGCCGTCGAGCGATGCGCTGTTCAGCGCCGTGCCCTCCCGCCCGTTGCCGAGCCGGGTGATCGCCTTGCGGGAGGACCGATGGGTGCTCCTCGACCCCCGCGAGATCCGCTATGCCGAGGCCGACCACAACAAGGTCTGGCTGATGACCGACCAAGGACGGCTCCTGGCCGCGACCCGCGGCCTCGACCGCCTTGAACAGCAACTCGAAGACCGGGGATTCCTGCGCGTCCACCGCCGTTTTCTGGTCAACCTCGGCCGGGTCAGAGAAATAGAGCAAGGCTTCAAAGGAACGCTTCTCCTCATCACCGACGCGCGCAGCCACGAGACCGTTCCGGTCGCCCGCAGGCACGCCCCCCAACTCCGCCAGTCCGTTGGTCTATAAGAGAGGGTTGAGGAGGGGTCCATGCCCGGTGGGGTGCGTTTCCCGCCACATCGTCGCACCTGGTTCCGGTCCACCGGGCATTTCGTCGAACGCTCCGAATTGCTCCTTTCCTCCTGGTACGCCGCCGCGGCGGGACGGACATGCCCTCGCCCCGCCGCGGCACCCTTCGCGAACTACGATCCCTTACAACCGGACTGCCGGTTGTCCATGGCACAAGACCAAGAGGCAGCTTTCCACCCGGACGTTGTCGAGCACCGGACCAAACCCGGCCGGGTTGGTGGTGCTTGAGAATTCGAGATTGAGCTTCGAAGAGGTCGTCAGCAAGATGAGGAAGCTCTTGTGTACGTACCCCATGTTGCTGAGGGACTTCCCGGTGATGTCGAAGGCGAACGACTGCGCCACATTGCCGTTGACGAGAACCTTGCCGGTTTTGATCGTTGGGCCGCTCGCCGGATTGCCGGCGAGATCGTAGCTCACCTTGTAGCTGAGCAGCGGTGTGATGTTGATGCTGGTCTTGATCGCACCGTTCAGGCCGCCGTCAAGATCGAGAGATTGGACGCCCTCCGAGCTCTGCCAGAAGCCGGCGCCGATGAGATGCACGTCATCGCGGGTGACCGTCCAGACCCCCATCTGCTGGCCGGCCGAGTACAGGTCGAAGCTCCCCACGGTGGCCGTGGGATTTTCGAAACCATTCTGGAAGACGGCCGTCGCGGCCGCCGGCGTGGCCGAGGTGACGCCGCCCAACCCGGACAAAACCGCTGCCAACGCGATTCCCAATAAACCCACGCGCCACCGGGATTCTGGTCTTTTCACATTGATCATTCCCCTCTTTGAATAGGCTCAACTCACGCCGAGACGGCGCGGCGGCTGCCCGTTCCATTCCGCTATCACCACGCGCGCAATTAATAGTGGCGGGTTCGCCGTGATCAGGCCACCGGCGATATCCGGCCACATTGACCTCAAGTCTCCTTCCACGATGGGGAGAACATGATGGCCGTAACGTATTTCCGTTCTCGGGCAACGAGCAATATGATGCGCTGACCAGATTCGGCCGCAAAAAAGAATCATCCACGCGCACCGCCCTTGAGCACCCAGTTTTCCTTTTTCAGACGCCGCTCCGCCAATGCCAAATCACGGTCGGCCGGACCTGCCGACCCGTACCTGGTGTGCGCGGATTTTCGCCGGCGTCGAGTGCCGCGGTCGCCGGGCGGCGCGCCCCTGGGCTCGATGCCTTCTCCCTGATCGTCTACCGCTGAGTTAGGGTGATGGAGTGATCAATGGCGCCGGGACGTGTCCAGGGGGCACGCAGACCATCGCGCGCCTGCCAGGTCTACTGGCGCACTTATGGGACAGGGTGTCCACGGTGATTGTCATCGCGGTGGACGGGGTGGGATTCGACGTCGCGCGCCGAACATGGTCTCCAGATCTGATGATGGCGCTGAGCACGACGTTCCCCAGCACGTCTTCGTCCGCCTGGCTGACCGCGGTGACCGGCTGGACGGTCGATAGGCACCTTGTCCCCGGGGTGCGTTATCGACAGGGTGATCGCCTGATCGACTGCTTCGAGCGGGGACCATGGCCGGGAGGTGAACGTCCGGCCGGCCTGACGACCGTCTTCGAACAGCTGGCACGCAGGAACATACGATCGCTGGTGATTCCCGGTGAGGTCGCGACATGGGGTGCCGCGTGGGCCGAGGCGTTGTGCCGGGGGGCGCGGGTGCTGGAATCCGAGGTGGAGTGGGAGCGGATCAGGTTCGCCGCCCGGGCACAGGGGCGTATCGTGCTCGCCCGGCTCCGCGAAACGGTCGGCGCCCATGCGGGCGAGGTGCCGCTGTTGATCTGGTGTTGGATCGACGTCGATGACACGGTCCATCGCCATGGGTACACGCCGGAGGTTTTGGCCACGCTCACCGACGTGGCCGAGGCCGCGCGGACACTGGCGGATCAGGGACATGCCGTGGTCGCGCTGTCCGACCACGGGCTGACTCCCACCGAGCGTCCGGCGCGCATGCTCGAGCGGTGGGCGGAGGCCACCTCATCAGCGCTGTGCCGGTTGCCGCCAGGAGGGGCCGGCCGGGTGCGCTGGTGCTACCCACGATCCGGACGCGCGGCCGAAGTCCTCGACCGGGTCACCGACGCCCTCGGTGAGGAGGCCCTCGTCGTCGAGCGGGCGCGGCTCGCCGATCTCGGCCTCATCGAGGTAACGGAGGGGATCGAGGAGCGCATCGGGGAGGTCGTCGCGATCGCCACGGGGTCCCGCTTCCCCACCCCCGACGCCGCGGCGCGGTACGAACACGGGGGGATCACCGAGGCGGAGATGATCGTACCGCTGGCGGTGTGGTGGCCGAGGTGAACTGGGCGTGACCGTGCACCGCAGGCTCGCCTATCTGGCGGCCGCACTCGCACAGGCATCTGGGCGGCGGGTGGCGGACCTCGACGATGACGCGAGCGATCGGGTCGGCGCGCTGACCGGGCTGGGCTTCGATGTCGCCGTCGTGCCGGTGACCGACCGGCTCGCGGCGCCGAGTTGGCCGCTGGACAAGGTCGACACCGTGATCTGCATTGATCCGCTGACTCGTGGCGGCGAAGCCGATCACCTCAGGCTGCTGCGGGACATCCGCCGCCGCCTCGTCCCCGGAGGCATGCTGATCGCCGGACACCCCAACCCGTTCCGCCTGCTGGCTGATCTCCTGGCCGCCGGAGACGCCGAGCTCGACCTGGTCGACGGCCGTTATCGGGGCGACCGGCGCTACACCGTCCCGGAACTGACGGCCCTATTGGCGAAGGCGGGCTTCGTGGTCGAACGGGTGGACGCCGACTTCGACCGCGTGGCCGCCGATCGCGGTGAACCCGTCCACCCCGCCGCACGTGAGGTGCAACTCGTGGCTCGCCCCGTTTCGCTGCCACCGGGTGGGCTGGCCGGAATGGGCGGGGGCGATGGGCGCGGTGGGCGCGGCGACGGCCTGGACCGTTCGCATGTGCTCGACCTCGGCTGGGCGCCCGACGAGGCGGATTGGCTCCGTCCGTCCCCGGCGACGCTGTGGCGGGAGCTGATCACGGAGCAACCTGACCTGGGCGCGGAGGCCACGCGTCACTACCCATTGGACGATCCGTACGGCGGGGAACGCGCCGCGGCGGTGGTGGCGGCGCACTTCCACACCACCGTGGCGCCGTCTTCGCTGACGTTCGGCGCCGGCACCACGGCGTTGTTGTGTTCGCTGTCCGGATTGGCGGAGGCGGGTGGTGTCCTTGTTCCGTCGGCGGTCTTTCCCGATCTTCCGGCCTGGGCGCTGGCGCTGGGGTGCCGGGTCCGGGTGACTCCGGAGCCGCCTGACGTACTGCCCTCGGTCATCAGGTCCTTCGCGCCTTCGCTGGTGCATATAGACCGGCCCGCGCTCACCGGCCGGCTGATCTCGGCGGAGGAGATCGAGGGGATCAGCACGGCGGCGGCCGAGGTGGCGGCCGTGGTGTCGGTCGACGAGGCGTACGCGTCCTACTTCGGCCCGGCGGCCAGTGCGGTGCCACTGGTGCGCCGGCTCGACAACCTTGTGGTGCTGCGCAGTCTTTCCAAAGGGTATTGCTGGGGTGGGCTGCGGGTGGGTTTCGCGGTCGCGTCGCCGGCGGTGGCCGAGCGGGTGCGCGAGCTCGTCCCCCCACTGCAGGTCAGCGAGCTTGCCTACCGTATGGCCATGCGGCTGCTTGCGGCCGGCGATGTGTTCGCGCCGCTGCGCGAACGGACGGCCGCACACAAACGAGTGCTGATCGACCTGCTGTGCGGGCTCGGCCTTCCGGTTCTCGAAGGTCACCCGCATCTGCCGTGGGTGGTGATCCGCGACGAAGACGGTTCGGCCGTACGGACTCTCGCTGAGCGGGGGGTGGGGGCCAAGCCGTTCTCCTCCCGGCTGCCCGCCGACTCTCGGGTCACGTTGCTCCGCCTCAGCGTGCCACTGTCAGACCAACGGCTCCAGGCGGCCAGCGAGCTCCTGTCCTGACAGGCCTCATCCCGCGGGGATTTCGGTTACTCGCCGGCGATTCAGGGCTGCCGTCAGGACGGCATGACGCCGGCGGGCATTGGCCCCATCCACTTTTCGTAGATCCGCTCGTAGGTCCCGTCGCGCTTGGCCCGCTCGATCGTCTCATTGATCACGCGCAGCAGCATTGGGTTGTGATCCTTGCGGACGGCGAAGCCGTACTGCTGATCGGTCCGCAACTTCGTCACCAGGACGAAATCCCGGTTGGCGGGGTCCTTGAGCCAGTAGCGCACCACTGGGTCGTCTTGGACAAGAACGTCGATCTGCCCGGTGCGCAGCGCGTCCAGTTCGGCTTGGGAGTTGTCGAAGGATCTCGGGTCAAAGCCTCTCCCTTTGACGAGATCCTCCCCCGTGGTGCCGGCCAGGGCACCCAGCTTGAGTTTCCGTTTCTGTACATCGTCGAGCGATGAGATGCCGCTCTCACGTTTGGCCATCAGCGCCTGTTCGGCGTTGAAGTAGGGGATCGAGAAATCGATGAACTTCGCCCGCTCCGGCTTGATCGACATCCCGGCCGCGGCTACATCGCATTTCCCGCTGTTCAGCGCGGCTCCACCCTTGATTGTCTCGAACGGCGTATCGATGATCTTCTGTGGTACGCCCAGTCCCTTTGCCACCAGGGCGATCATGTCGATATCGAAACCGACGACCTGTCCGCTTTGCTGGAGTTGAAAAGGCGGATAGGGAATGTTGGTACAAGTGGTGAGCTGGCCCTTCTTGACCAGTGCCACCCCACCGACGGTTGCGCCTTCGTCATCGGCGCAAGCAGTAGCCGCAAAAGACAGCGCGACCGCGATGACAATGGCGCTGAGGCGGCGACAGAGAGACGCTGTGCGCAGGTTGTCTTTGTACACTCGCACGAATGCCCCCATGGACCGATCCAAATGATTAGACCTTACCACGCGCACTCGGTCAAAACCGGGCTCGCCAATCAGCCGCGGCCATGTCGCCGCGGCGACGACAGGCAGATTTCTGTTACCAGAGTGACTTGAGTGTCGCATTGCGACATCGCCAAACACAGAGATCACCGCCATGTCCACATCCGGACAGGCAACGACTCAAGATCCGCTGTGACAAGTGGCGGGCGAGATGGCGAGTGGATGCGCAAGCAGCCGCGCTGGCAGCCGAGCGGTCGAAAGCGGCGGTCACGCGCTGTGCCAGATTCTACGACATAGTTGTTATGAAGTTATGGATGGCGTTAGGGTGGCTAAATGGTAAACGAAGGGTGCCGGAGGGCCCGATTCCATACTGTGCCTTCCTCGTTACCCTCGGGGACCGGAACACCGGGGAATCGCTAGATAACCGGGAGCGAGCCGCCGGGGTTAGGCGGGCTCGCGACGACATGGCAACTCCAGCAAAGGGGGCACGAGCATCGTGACTCGCGAAATCGACTGGAACAAGTCCGCCTTTATGTTGCTGGCACCTGACGCATTAGCTCGCCATCTGGCCATCCCCATATTGGACCGACTGGCGGAGGACGGGTTTGTTCCGATTCAGTATCGGGTGTTTTGGCGACCACTGGAAAGTCTGGACGAATACTACGGAAAGAAGATCCGGATAGCCTGGGATGTCTATCTCTTCCGGATGGTGGATCTCTTCTTTCGATATGGACCCACCGTGGCATTCGTTGTGAAGGATATCGGATCCAGCACCGAGGACAGTCATATTCGATTGCGCCGCCTCAAGGGTGCCAGCGATCCCCTAAAAACCACTCCAGGCTCGATCCGCCATGACTTTGGCGCGATCAATCTCATGCTCAGCCTGATCCACAGCGCCGACTCTCCGGACGACTCCGCCTATGAACATGGCGTCTACTTCAGCGATGAGGAGCCGCGGGAGCTGGATGACGACTGGGCCGAGTTGCGTGATGTATGTCGGTTGATGGCAAGCGGCGCTCCCCAGGAAACGCGTAGCTTCGAGGACACGCTGGGGGGGTTGCGGGCGCGGATCGCCGCGGTGCTGTGGAAAGAATTTCTTCCCGAGGGCCGCGACATGATCGCGCGGTGGACCGTCGCGGATGGCAAGAAGCCGTTCAGCGAGATGGGAGCCGGGAGGAGGCTCGCCGAGCAGCTCAAGGATGGTATGCAACATCCTTTGGCCGCGATGCTCGCCAGTGAATTTCAGCCGGATTCGCCGTTGGTGCAGGTTGAGGTTGCCAACCATATCCTCCGCGCCTACGGCACGAGTCTGGATTCCTGGGAAGAGCTGGTATTGACTACATCGATGTACTTCCGGCCGCGGCGAAAGGGATTGTCTCTCGAGCAGGTTCCGCTGGAGCGGTTCGACCCTCGAGAAGTTCTCAAAGACGAGAACGCCCCGGCATAGCTCCACGAGGGCGCCGCCAGTAGCTGACGGGGAGCGGTGGGGCGTGACCGAAGAGACCGTAGTGCGGCAGGGTGGGTGGCGACGTTTCTGGCCGGCCACGTCTCTTTCCATGCTTGGCGACGGCATGGTGGAGGGCAGTGCCCTCGCACTTTTAGCCGCCACGATGACCAAGGATCCGACGCTGGTCGCTGGGGTTCTGTTCGCCGCTCGCCTGCCTTGGCTGCTGTTCGGTCTGTTCAGCGGAGCCGTGGTCGACCGGGTCAACCGGGTCGTCCTCATGGCGGCGGCCGATCTGGTGCGCGGTCTCCTCATCGGTCTTCTCGGTGTGCTCATCGCCACCGGGTCCGCCAATCTACCGCTACTTTATGCGGTGGCCTTCATGGTGGGGCTTGGCCGTACCCTCTTCGACAACGCCGCGATGGCCATCGTCCCCTCACTCGTGCCTGCCGGCCGGCTGGAGCGCGCCAACAGCTGGCTCTTCGGCATTGAAACGCTTTCGTTCGAGTTCGTGGGGCCGCTGCTCGGGAGCATGCTGTTCGTGGTCGCCGCTTCCATTCCCTTCTATCTGGACGCCGCGGCTTTGGTCGTCGCAGCCGTACTGATCACGACTATCGTCCGTCGCGATTCCGTCGGCCGTCCGGCGTCGACGTCCAGTACGTCGATTTTTGTGGACATAGGTGAAGGACTTCGCTGGTTGTGGCGGCACAAGCTGATCCGCATCTTGGCCATAATGACGGGTATCATGGGTTTCATGGAAGCGGCCGTTCTTGCCGTTTTAGTGCTGTTTTCGCTTCAGGTGCTTCATCTCTCCGAGGCCAACTACGGCGTCCTGCTCGCGGCGGGTGGTCTCGGCGGGATCCTGGGATATATCTTTGTCCCGGCCCTCCGCGCCAAGATCGGCGCCCGCCACGTAATCGTCGGTGCGATGGTGACTGGGGGGGTCAGCTATCTGGCGATGGCAGTGGGCTCGCTGCCGGTACTCACCGCGGTGATGTACGCAATAAATCGCATGACTGTGGGGGTATGGGACGTGGTCACGGTGTCGCTACGTCAAGCGATCATCCCGACACATATTTTTGGTCGTGTCAATAGCGTCTACCGGCTGGTGGCCTGGGGCTCCATGTCGCTTGGCGCGCTCGGCGGCGGGATACTCGTACATTTTTTCGGACTACGTGCACCGTTCGTGATGGCTGCGCTTACCACGGTCGTCACCGGTGCGATTGCCATGCCGGCGCTGCGCCGGCATGCCGCCCAGTATCGATAGTGCCGAACTGGGTGGCATGTTAAAATAATATAACGCCAAGGTATATCGATCTTCTTTGTGGGGGCCATGAATTTTTATGACCGTCTCCCCGCTACGGCCCAGGCCGCGCTGGACGCGGGCGGGATCGATTCCGGGGAGCTTGAGAGTGCGTTCAACCTTCCTCCCCATGCCGGATTGCTGCTCGTCGGGTCGCATGCCGACGGCAGAGCAACGGCGACATCGGATCTCGATTTCCTGGTCCTCCTCGAGGGCGACGAAGAGCTGCCGGGCGTTGATGTCGGAGATACGATCTCGTTCTCCTATGGCATCCTGGAGCGAAAACTCGTATTACTGGGGACCCAAGAAGTCGACCTAGAGGTGATGCACTGGAGGCAGCTGCCCAGGTTCGGCCAAAGTCTGTGGGATCTGACCCGGCTGTCGGCACAATCGGAGTACACCTCCACGAGCTTTCCGGTCTTTCTGCTCGAGGAAATACGCGCACTCAACCGGCTGCGGACCGGCGTTCCGCTACGTGGAATTCCGCGTGTGGAGCGATGGCGGGCTGATCTTCACCTGGAAAACCTGGCGCTTTACCGTGCGCTTTCCTGTTTCCTTAACGCCATGTCGTGGATCGAGGACGCGGTGAACCTCAAGCGTGCCGGCGCCGCCGATTTCGGTCCCGCACTGGCGGCTCGTGTTGGAGCTGAGGAATTGCTCCTGGGCACCTTGGCGTACCACGGGCACATACTGGTCGATCTTCGCTTCGCCGCGCACTACAGCGATGTCTGGAAGAAGAGCGGTGATCCCACTCCGGGTGCGCTCGATGATATGCAAGAGCTGCTCTTCCCGCAGACCGATCTCCTCGCCGATTATCCAGATCGCATCTACGAGTTGGCCGTTGACCTATTCCGGTTTTACGATCATGACGGAAAGCAAGCCGGCCTGACGACGGGGATCCGCTGGTTCGGCCGGAACCGCTGGCATCTCGATCTTTCGTTTCTTGGACTCGACTCATCGTGATGTGCCGGGCGGATTGCCCAGCGGAGAGGTAACGTCTCGTGCAAACCGAGATCCGCGCACACGAACGATTCGACGAAATCGACTCTCAAGAATGGGATTGTTTTGTCGAAACCGCAGGAGCACCGGCCTTCTATTCGAGCGCCTTTTTGAGAGCGTATGAGCGGTCACCACTCCAGGACGCGCAAGCGATCTTCTACATAACGGTTCGAAAGCAGGTAGGAAAACAGCTCCTGGCGATGCTCCCTGTCTATCTGCAGACGATCGATGATCCTGCTGGAGATGTGTCCTCAGTAGTCGAAGCTCCGGCAACAGGTTCGGGGCTGATACTGCTGACCCATGTGGTGCATTGCTATGACAGCTATCTGCCCGCGATTGAGCTGAACTCGGTGCTGGTCGCCAAAATAGTGGCGGCGCTGACAGATCTCGCCGCGCAGACGGGTGCCGACTACTTTGGGTTTCTCCACGTCGATGCGGCGACCCCTCTTCCGGAGCTACTGCAGGAGGCCGGCATGCGCATTGTGCCGATGGAGGCCCGGTTCAACCAGAATATCACTGCATTCAAGGATGTTGAGAGTTTCATCTCCGCTATGCCGAGTGCCAGGGCGCGGCGGAACCTCCGGCGCTATTATCGGCAAGCGGATCGACACGGTATCACCGTCGAGGTCGAAACCGGCGCGGCGGATCATGTGGTGTCAGCGGTTGAGCTTTGCCACCTAACCGCTGCCAAGCACGGCACACCAACCTACTATCCGCCTGCCACGATGCCGGATTTTATTACCGCGCTCGGGGAGACGGTAGAGCTGATTTTGGTCAAACAGGACGGCTTACTCATCGCCGCTGCGTTTTGCCTGAAAGATCGCGAGCGATACCATTTTTGGGCCTGCGGGATAAGGGCCGGTGAATACGGTCCGATCAGTCCCTTTGGACTTCTGTTTCATAGAGCGATACACGAGGCCACCCAAGGTGGAGTCCACGTGCTCGAATGCGGCCGCGGAAATGCGGCATTCAAGCAACGGCACGGTCTGCGGCCGGTTCCCACCGTGGGCTGTCTAAGTCAACCCTGAGGTGTCTAAAGCGGTGAGCAGGGAAATGGTCGAGATCACCCACGGGCTGCACGATGACTGGGAGCTTCTCGATCCGTCGGCTCCCCTACCCGCGACCGCCGCCTCCCTGCGGGCCGCGGAAGGTCGGGTGCCGGGGGAGCAATTGACCTTCCTGATACGCGAAAACGGATCTCCGGTCGCCGGTCTCTATGGGACTGTCACGACCAACGTGAAGCCCTACGAGATGTTTAACCTCCATCAGGTGGTGACCGGAACCGACTCCATCTTCCCGTGGTCCGATGAGAGTCGCCGCGAGCGTGCCGCCCTGGGCGCCGGACGCATCCCGGCATCGTGGGAGCCCAGTCTGATCGTCATGTATCCGAGTTATGCCTGCCTTCCGGTGGGTCCGGCCGCCGAGGTAGAGACATACGTTGAATCTCTTGTCGCAGCCGCCGTCGACTGGGCACGCGACGCGGGAATGCGGTCGGTGGCTTTTTTGTATGTCTCGGCACAGCCGAATCTGCTGAGCGCGGTGCTGCGCCGGACGGAGTTCTACCGCATTCCTCTTTCGTATAACTCGATTTTGGGTATCACGGGCTCGACCTTTGATGATTATCTGCGCGCGCTCCCGGCGAAGCGCCGGCGCATGATCCGTTGGGAAAGGCGGCAGCTGGAAAGCAGCGAGATAACCTTCTCCCTGCGGCCATTGCCGGATTGCCTGGACGATGTCGTCCGGCTGCGGTGTGCGCTCGTGCGCAAATATCGGGGCGAAGTCGATGACCAGTCGGAGCGACAGCGCCTGCTTCATATCACAAAATTGCTGTCCGATTTCGAGGTTGGCGTGTTCTGCGCCGAGTATCGCCATGAGGTGCTTGGTTTTAGCCTCTTTCACGGCCATCAGGGAGTCTGGTACCCCTATTGGACAGGAACTGATTATGATCATCCCCGCCACCGATTGGTTTACTTCGAGACACTTTTTTATCGGCCCATCCAGGTGGCCGCCGCATCAGGTGTACGCGCTATTGAGTACGGCCATGGAAGCTGGCCGGTAAAACGGTCACGTGGGTGTGAGCTGGTCCCGTTGGATGGATGGGTGCTGCCGCTCGATCATGAGTTGGTCGAGCCGACGAAAACAAGTGCTCGGATTTCGCGGCTGGTTGAGTACTCGCCCCACGCCTAAGTCGCGGCACTCCCCCATGTATCCAGACCAACTCGGGACTGGTCGCGTGCGCGGATCGCCGGTCACACTCCCTTAACGTAGCCGTATCGGGCCAGGATGCTACACACATCACAAAAGTCGCCCGCGTTCCATTCCCGACCCTGCGGGTTGAGTGATCCGCCGCAGTTCCCACACGCTACGAACGCGATCTTCGCACTCGCGTCGGGTGACTGAAGTGCGGGACTGGTGAACATCCAAAATTCCACACCAGGCCAGAAGCTCTGCATGAAGTCGGCGAAATAGTAATAGAAATTTCGGTCAAGCGGGTTGAATTCCCACGGGTTGGGCGGACTGTGCTTTGGTTTTTGGCCGGTAGAGTGCAGGTGGTACAGCTCAAGTTCCTTCTTGGGCACAAAAGTCAGCGGGAAGATGTAATCGAAGTCGCCCACCTGCCGAAGTGGGAGTCCACCGAGCTGGTAGCCGGCCGTCTGGGCGTTGACCAGCCCGGCCAGCAGATCGGTCGTGTGGAGTCCGAGAGCGATCTTGTGACAGCCCTCGTTCGCCGCGAACACCTCCAATGTGCGCCGGGTTGTGTGGTGGTCGACATACATGGTCTGGTGGGCGTCTTCGGTCTCCATCAGCGCGGGGAGAACCTGCCGGAGCGGTCGATTCAGATGGAAGACCTCTTGCGCGAGTTCTTCCCCCACCAATTCATGACGTGCGCCGAACCTGGTGGTGAGGGCGTGTGATCTGTCCCAGGTGTCGGTGTATCTGCTGTCATAGTCCTGGAAGGTGGCCGCGATCAGCCGGAAGTTCACGTCGCCGCGCTCGAGCAGGGCGCCGAGGGCCAGCATGAGCGATCCGCTGTCCACTCCACCGGACAACCCGAGAACGACTGTGTCGTCCGGCTTGATGAGCGCATAACGACGGATGGTCTGCCGGATCACATCCTCGACCCACTGTGCCGTCTCCGGCAGGGTCAACGGCTGCTGCTCAATCGTGAGATGGCCGTCGTCGGTGAAAACCAGCCGGCGCTTCAAATAGGCGACTTCGCCGGTGTCGGGGTAGTCGGCGTAGAGCCGCTGAATCGTTCCCAGGTCGTAGCCCTCGATCAAGCGTGCCTGGTAGCTTCGCCCCTCCTCAAGGCGGTGGGAGTCGGCCAGTTGCATACCGTTGGAGCTGACCGTAACCGACAGCGGCGGGATGAAGGCCCTCATCAGCACCTGAGCAATGCTTTCTCCCGCCTGCGCCGGCAAATTCACTGAATTCCCGACTCGGTCAGTGAATTCGAACTGCGTAGCCATCGGAGTCCTTTCAGGTTGCGAGTCGTGGCCTAATGATTGGTGCAGCGGTTCGAGCGGGGTACGGACACACCCGGGTGTGACCGTACCCCTCGTTCACTTACCGGCTGGCGCGCGGATCAGCACAGCAAGTCCGGAACCTAATAAGGTCCGTCTCGCGCTTCACCGCAAGCTGTGCGAAGATCTCGTCCAGCACGCCAGTAACGGTGGTCCTGGTCGTCAGGGTCGCCGTGGCCATGTGTTCACCTCCTTTCGATTGAGTTCTTCTCTGGCATTTCGCTATGCCAAAGCACACTAAGTAGTGACCCAACCCGTCTTCGCGAGAATCTGTAGATATCGTTGCGCGAAATCGATATTAATTGGCAGCCATGTTGAATACGCCGCCTCCGTTATTATCTGATCGAAGGTGGATTGCCGGCCGATGGCCATCGCCATCGCCATCATCTGAGAATAGGCGGACTCGTCATCATAATCCTTTGTTATAAGCCAGCGACGATCCGCCGAGGCCGCGGCGTCCAGCAATCCCTCGAAATTGAAGGGACCAGGCCAGACCCGACAATAAGTCGCGTCATCAAGGTCCCATGACGCGACGGTGGCACCGCGGCCGGCCGCAGGTCCTGCCGCCCATTGGGCGAGCCCCTCGGCATGGCCGGTTAACCAAGAGGAAAGAGCCTGCGGTGGGGAGCCTGATGTCCCGGTCAATCGCATGGCCGCCGCCATGGCCCCGTCCGCCTGCCGCACCTGATCGCGGAGCAAGCCCGGAACATTGACCGGTGCGAACGGGTCGAAGGTCGCATCGAAAGACGGTCGGCCGTTGGCCGCACTGCGCGCTATCGCCAGCATCTGCCCGCTCGTGTGGCGGGTAATCGCCGAATATAGATAGGGCAGATCACTGGCCTCGGCAGAACGTACAAAGGCTGCTATGGCGGCAGCCGTACTGCCGGCCCGGCGCAGCTCATCTGCCGATACCTTGTCTGGAGTATCGAGTGCCGAGTGCCGATATCGATCCGGCCAATGTCCCATGCATATCGACGGACACATGATGGCCTGGTCGGCGAAGAGGGCATGGTCGGATGCCCCGACGTAAGGTATGGTCGTCGACCGCCAGTCCGGCAGCGCCACGGCTCCCGAATAAGACCTTGTCGAGCTCGGCAAGAGCGCCAAGAAATCCTCGGCAAGCGCCGGCAGATAGCTCGGGACATGCACCGGAGGCCGCTCGATGACCAGCGGGCCGCCACAGCGCACCTGATCCTCGCCGACCATGTCGAGGTTCAAAGTGCACTCGGGGAGACTGAGCGGTCCCCGCACGACGAGGTCGTAGAGAAAGGCGGCGGTTCCGGCGAACTCCGGAGCCCACAGGAACCGGACACCGCGCCGCGCCGCTCCGTCGTCCATGCCGCTCAGTGCTTCCGCGATCCCCACCAGCGCGGCGACTCCTGATCCGTTGTCGTTGGCGGCCGGTCGGGGATGGCACAGGTGCGCGTGCAGCAGCACCTCGGGAGCGGATCCGGGAAGTGAGCCGTGAACCAGCGGCATGTGGGCATCGCGTGTCACATCAACGCGAACCCGTACCGGATTGCCGTGCCGCGCGGCGGTGATCAGCGCGTCCATCACGACGGGCGATACGCTGAATCCGAAGATCCGCGCGTCTCTGGGTAGTTCTATCCGGCCCGCGGCCCCGCTGTCCGCCGGCAGCCGCGCCGATGCCACGTCAGTGGCGAAACCGGCCGCGCCGGAGCGGGTCAGCCCCTCGACCAACAGCGGTGTTGGCGGGTTTCGCGACGCGTTCGCCGCGGGCAGCAGGACAAGCGCGTCGCGTACTCCGGACCATGGCACCGGCGCGCTGGTGTCCAGGGACGTCCCGTCCACCATGCGCAGCCGGGCCCCTTCCCGCGAGGTCGGCGCCGAATAGGTGGCCAGGGTGCAGGGCTGATCAGGAAAGGAGATCAACCGACGCACCGCGCCCGGAGCCAGGATGTCGAGGGTCCCGATCAGCGGAGTCCATGATTGCGGTGCTCGAAAGGTACCCCAGTGGGCGGCCCCGTCGGCGGGTAGCCGCAGGATCTCGACGTCCTTCAAGCCCGCCCGCTGCGCCGCGTCCGCTACTTGTTGTGCGGCCGCCTCGATACCCCGCGACGCCTGGAACCGGTCGAGACCGCTGAGTGACTCGATCAGCTCCATACATCGTTGGACGGGAAAGCTAGTGAATAAGGAGTCGATAACTCCGGCCGCATTCATATCGCTCAGGTCTCCAAATCAGGAGCCACTGCGGAACCGTCTACCAGGTTGACATTTCTGTGTACGACCTATGCCATCCTCACGCGCACCACAGGCTGACACAACCCTTGACTGAACTTCGCGGCCGGATCCGGCCACCTTGCGGTCGCCTCCCGTTCAACCTAAAGAAAACCGAAATCGACGGAGCGTCAACAGCAGGCAACTGGCCGTCAACAGTGGGTGGGAATAGCCGGAGCGACCCAGACATACCGGCAAGAGCATGGAGAAATTCTTCCAACATATCTGGATATACGGCAGCCGCCACCCTTGGGCGTACGTGACCGCCTGAGCAAAGGGTGGATAACTCGGGTAACAACACAACCGCAGGTGTTCAATATACGTTCTGGTGATCTGTTACAGCGCGTGAGTCGCGTTAGCCCCAACAGCACACCCACGGCCACCGGGGACGACCAACAATGCGCACCGAGCGCCACCGCGGGGGATGTGGGGACGCCCCCCACATCCCGGGGCTCCGGGTTCACAACCGCAGGCTATGGCGAACACCAAGCGTTACCTCGTGCTCCCCTTACCAGCTCAAGCTGAACCCTGACCCTCGTCCGCGACATCAGCGGGCATGCGCGCCACTAACCCTCCTGTATTCAATCCCAGGGCTACGTCGGTGCACGTATGCCTGCCAGCGCCTTGGCCAACGAGTGCGGCCATTTTTCTAGCGCGGATGGCGAGATCCAGTACAGCCCGGCGGCGCGCCGGTGAGTGCAGAGAACATAGCGCGGGCTGCCAATCAGCCGCACCATCAAACGGTCTTACACATTCGTGCTAACGCATCGCTCACGACCGAGGATCGTGGCGGCCCACGCGCCGGACTCGAGGGGTTCGCTACCGTGAGGTGCAGCCGTCGGCGGTCACCGTGTCGGGAATATTGGCCACTACTCCGGCCGTGCAGGTGAATCTGTCGCCGAACAGGCTACCGCGCACGATAGCGGTCTCGGTGGAAGTGCCCGCTGTGACCGCACCCGAGGAAGCCCGGCAGTCTTGGACTCCCGTCACCTTCCCGTGCCCATCCTCGCCGAGAACTTGGCAGGTGTAGGTCGGGGTGGCAGCCGCGGCGGCCGGGGCGGGCGCAGCCAGCACCAACCCGCCAAGCGCGACGGTCACCATGGTGATCGGAGTGAGGGGCTTCATAGGCTTGTCTCCTTCCTCTGTGTGTCCACACCTTGCCACTCTCACCGTAAGCACAAGGTAAGAATCTCAGTGCTTTCGGTGATGAGAAGGGCGGAACCACGGGGTGTATCGGGAGGAACCTGACCGCGACGGCGCACCCCCAGAACAGGGAGGCCAATGCTCACCCATGTCATTCCCTCCACCAAGTGCACTGCCCGTCAGGGCGACGGCAAACATCGTCGAGGTCAGGCAGCCGCGCTCCGGATGCGCCGCACCCGCACGTCGCGGCCCGAGTAGATGCCGGCCATATTGGAGGTTCGGGACGAGCAGGCGGTCGGACAGGTAGAGCCAATGGAGGGAGCATCGTCCGGGGTTTGACCTCACCCGGCGTACTGTATGGGTCGCCGTCGAACTCGATCTTGCTGCCATAGCCGACGCTTGCCCATGGTGCGTGCGTCTCTTCGGCATCCGACGCCGGTTGGAGGCTCCAATCTCTCAACCCGGCTTGGTCCATGCGATCTCCTGGGCGGCCCTAGGGAGGTCTCTTTGGATCACCATATAAAGTAGTGCATTACTCGTGCGCATCCGCTCGCGGTGCGGGAGTTTGCGGTAACTCACTTCACATTGCGGGAGACCGCATACTTTCCAATGCCTCTGCGCGTCTTATTGCTGTGACGATGCGCCCGCAACGCGTACCCGAGGGCGCCAAAGACGATCAACGACATAACGACCCTCTCTAGATCAGTCACCAATTCGATCGGCTACCCACTACACAGGCCCGCGCGGCGCCCGCGCCGCCGAGGCGGGTATCGTATCGGCGGAATGGTGGGCGGCGAAAAGTAGGTCGCAACGGTATTACATTTGCCTGGCTGGTGATAGTGCTGAAAGACCACTCCGTCGCGCACCGCCGGGTAATACGTGGCGTCTGCCTGTCCAGCGGCTCACGCGTGGCCGGTGTTGTCGTGGCTGGGCGGCCAAGCTATTCGAGGCCATGCCGTTGTGGTCGCACAGCAGCGATGCGGCGGGTTATGTGTCGAAGTAGTCCTGTGCGTTGTCGTCCGCGGTGTCGCGCATGGCGCTGGAGGCGATGTGCATGGGGCCGGAGAAGGAGAGTTCGAGGTCATGGATCGGCAACAGCGCTGCCGCACAGGACGAGGGTGACGGCGGCGCGGACGCCAATAACCGCGGTTGTTCCGCGGGGCAGGCTGAAGCCGAACACGGAGGCGACCGGCGAGCGGCCGCGGTCCATCCGGTCCCACTCATAGGCCAGGAGGGCTCGCGCATAGCACACGAGGGCGCCTTCGCTGCGTTGGCGTTGCGGCCGGGGCGTAGGCAACCAGCTCGAAGATGTGGTCCACGAAGGCACGCGCGCCAGGAGCCCGCGTGTAGTCAAATCCCCAGGGAGCCAGGTCTCGGTCTGAGGTCACGCTCCAGGAGCAGCAGTGTGGACGCTGGGTGAGACGTTCGCTCTACAATCGCGATCTGCGCACCAAAGCCGTTTCGCCATGAACCCCATATTCAGTGCGTCCGTAACGAGCCTTCTGACAAAGCGGAGTCACTGATCCTTGACTGGCGAAACTAGGGCACCAGAGTCAAATAGGGGGAGATTTCCCAGGTCAGCCTCGTTGGACGGACGCTAGGTAACTAAGTGGCCACAAGGCCATCACCTAGCGTTGTTGATCGATTACGTATGGTGTGACACTTGCGGAGCGACGTCGCGCCCCCTAACGGCAACCCGAAACAAGGGAAGCATCCATGTCCACGACTCACCCCAGCTACGCTCCGTCGATCCGGCTCACCGGCCTGACTACGGCCCTGGCGGCCACAGCCCTGACCACCGGCGCCCTGGTCATGGCCCCGGCCGCGCACGCCGATACCACCTACACCCAGCAGCGGATCATCAATCGGATGGATGGCAGCCGGTTGGCCATGCTCAACGACAGCACCGCGGACGGTGCGGAGGTGATCAGCCTTCGCGCCCCCGGCTGGCACTTCAAGACCTCGCGGTGGACGCAAATCATCACCGGAAGCACGCGGGTGATCAAGAACGAAGCCTCCGGCAAGTGCATCCAACCTGCCACCGCCACCCCTAAAGAAGGCGACCGCCTGATCGTGCGCACCTGCGACGGCAGCGCCGCCCAGAATTGGGAGCGCCCGTTCGATAACGTCGGTGACACCTCGACCTCCTGGGGCCTATTCCAGCTTGCCTCCGACCCAACCCTGGCCATCGGCCTCGACACCTATCAGGGCTCGGGAAGCTGGAACAACCTCTACCTGATCCGCAGCCAGACCTCCGCCGACCGGCTCTGGCGCAGCGTCAAGGACACCACCACTCCCTGACCCAGCCGACCGGCACCACCACGAATCGCCGACGGCAAAAGACCTGAAGGGGTGGGGACGCCCAGGTCGGGCGTCCCCACCCCTTCACGCTCACCCTGCCCGCTAACGCGATCTCACCCGTCGGCCTCCGGCCGCAGCACACCACTCATCTCAGCGAACGGCCCCAGGCCAGCGCCGAGGTCGTCCAGGAACCGACCGAGCAACCCTACGCAGTGCGCGACTGCACCATCGTGCCCGAACCCGCACGGCGTGGGGATATGCGGGCTGGCGGCCGAGCCTCTACGGACCCCGCCCTGTTCCGCTATATCCGCAAACACGCGCGACGGTAGCCATTAGGACGGGTCGGCAGTCTCCTCAGCGGGGCAGTCCCGAGATGCACAAGCATCCTCAGCACCTCAAAGGGCTCCCTCACCTGCGGCCGCTGCGGCAGTCGCCTCGGCATCACCACGTGTAGGCGCAACGGCGTCGCTACCCCTACTTCTAACCGCCTCGGACGCCAAGGCCCGATCTATTTTCCACCGGCAACAACCCTCACCGAGCTTCTGGAGGAAGCGGAGACAAGCGACTTCGAACTTCGACTCTGAGCTGGCCCACCTGGGGTCAAACCCAAAGAACCGCGCCCACCTGGGGGGACGCGGTTCGAACTTGACTGGTGTGGCTCCCGCGACTGGACTCGAACCAGTAACCTGCCGGTTAACAGCCGGACGCTCTGCCGATTGAGCTACGCGGGATCGCGGTGCGCGGAGGGCACCCACCCTCCCACCGGCGGGCTCTAGGTTAGCGCATTATCGGGCTGGTCCGCGCCGACCGGCCGGCGCGGCGACTGGGTATGCCCTGGTTGGGTATAGCTAGCCCCAACCACACAGGGGGTGCACATTGAAGTATCGCGCCACGTTCATCGCAGGAGCGGCCCTGGGCTATGTCCTGGGCACCAAGGCCGGCCGGGAGCGCTACGAGCAGATCAAACGGGCGTCTCGCCGGCTCACCGAGAACCCGACCGTTCAGGAGACCGCCGGGCTGATCCGGGCACAGGCCGGTGAGATCGCCGGCACCGCCCGCAGCAAGGTCACCGAGACGGTCGGCGACCGGATTCCAGGGCTGCGCCGGTCGAACGACGAGGCGAACACGCCGCGCCACGGCCAGCCGCAAACCCCCTCGCCCAACTGATTCGCCGGTCGCCGCGTGCGCGGCGACCGGCGCTCACAGGCCGGTTTGACGGCGGAGGGCGGCGAGGAGACTGCCGGCCTGGGTACGCAGGGCGGGGTCGTCGGGGTCGAGACCGGCGTCGAAGACGAACGTCCAGCGAACGGTGTCGCCGCGGGGCGGGCGCCGCCCCACGATGCGTACATGCCCGCCGCCGGGAAGTGTGGCCTGGTGGTTGACCACGATCGTGGCGGTGACCCGCTCGTGGACGGTTTCCGGTACCGAGCCGGGGTCGGTCAGCCTGATGTGATGTTCGCCGTCCGCCCGTACGTGCAGCCAGCCGTCGCGCCACGCGGCCTGCTCGACGCGCTCCCAGGGCAGGCGGATGCCATCGGGCAGGTGCAACGCCCGGTCGGTGGCCACCACGTACGACCCGTCCCGCGTGGCCGCGTGGGCGAGGATGTGCTCGCCGCGCTCAAGCACCGGCCGCAGGCCGGAGGGCAGCGAACGAGACAGGCGGAAGCGCATGCCATCACGCTACGGCCTTCAGGCGGCTCGTTGCGGCGCTCTTCGGGTGGCCAGCAGGTCGAGCACCAACGCCGCCGACCAACTGTAGTCATGGCTGCCGCGGCCGGTGCCGTCGAACGGGTCGAAGTACTCCCGAAAGCCTGACTGCCGTACGAGCCGTAACGTCGACCCGTACAGCAAATCCGCCACGACGGTCAGCCCATGGCCCATCGCGCCGAGCCACAGTAGCCAATTGGTGCTGACCCACGTGGGCCCGCGCCAAAACGCACCCCGGTCGAAGGCGGCGGACTGGATGTCGCAGGTCGGCATCGGGTAGCCGGCCGCACCCGCGAACCGAGCGGACAGGAGCAGGTCGACCAGCCCGCGCATGGCCGGCTCGGGCAGTTGCGGGTCGAGCAGCGGACCGAACGTGGCGACCGTGGCCACCGGGACGAGCCGGCCGGCGCGCAGGTCAAGGGCCCGAAAGCAAGCGGTCTCGCCGTCCCATAGCCGGGTGACGAGCGCCTCGTGGATGCGTTGCGCGCGCTCGCGATGCGGTACGGGGTCGGCGCCGACGATCGCGGCGAGTTCGGCCAGCGCGTGCGTGGAGGCGAGATAGGTGGCGTTGACGAGAGGGTCTTCGACGGCGAACGGATGGACGTCGCGCAGGTGCTCGTCGCGATATCCGGCGTCCCGGTAGGTCGTCACGAGCCACACGTAGCGATCGTGGTCAGCGCCCGCCGTCAGGCTGGGCGGCGCGGACCGCGCGGCGTACTCCGCCGGGGGCAACTGCAACTCGGCCAGCGACCGGTCCCATGCCGGGCTGTCGTCGAGCCCCGACTCCCACGGGTGACAGATCGCTACCAGTCCGGCGCCGCCGATGTCGCGGGCCCGGGCGAAGTAGTGATGCTGGGCCACCAGCGCCGGGTAGATGCGGCCGAGGAACGCCTTGCCGCGCTCCGCGTCGGTGGCGCTCGCGTACAGGCGCAGGGCCGCCAATGCGTGCAGCGGCGGATGGGTCAGCGCCGAGGTGTCCACGTTGCGCGGGGCGTCGTGGTGTTTCGAGCTGCGCCACAGGTCCGGACCCGGGAAGTACGCGCGCCGCGCCACGGAGTCGTTGAACACGATGTGCGGCAGCAGGCCGTTGGCCCATTGGCCGCGAAAGAGAGTGAGAAGCTCTTGCTCGGCCCGGTTGAGGCGGTGCCGCGCGAGCCCGATGCTGATGAAGGCGGAGTCCCAGCTCCACTGATGCGGGTACAGGCCGGGCGACGGAACGGTGGCCGCGCCGGTCCAGTTCGCGTCGAGGACGTGTGCCGCGGCCTGCCAGAGGACGGATTCGTCTCCCGTCAGACGGGTCACCATCCCCCCACAGTGCCCCCTTTCGGGCCTCCTGTCGACGGGCTTCTTTACCCCGGCCGACTCACTTCCTGACAACGGCCGGTCCGCTCGTACGGCTAGAAGATCGAACACGCTCGGGAGGCGCCGCGCGTCGCAGCGGAGTCTTAGGTGGTAAAGAGGGTGTCGCCGACGAGCCGTGCCGATCAAACCAATGGCGC